>Ga0315912_10001059_pt1 | contig 36946 bp, 30 predicted proteins | sample VfabasoilMG_FD_204469 | JGI IMG/M metagenome (GOLD analysis project Ga0315912, IMG submission 204469) | Garden soil microbial communities collected in Santa Monica, California, United States - V. faba soil | ecosystem: Environmental > Terrestrial > Soil > Garden | place: USA: California... | reverse complement strand
TCACTGAAACAGGTGATCACGATGACTAAAACGACTGATCACGATGTGTGAAACAGGTGATCACGATGCTTTGCAATGGGTGATCACGATGGGGTGAAATCCGCAATGGGCCTTCGCGGCGTCATTCGAGGGCGAGCCTTCAAGGTCACGACGGTCAGCAATGACAGCCAGCCTCGTCCGCTGGACCTCGTGAGTCGCCAGTTTCGAGCGGAGCGCCCCAATCAGCTTTGGGTCGCTGACATCACCTACGTTGCGACGTGGTCGGGCTTCGTCTACGTCGCGTTCGTTATCGATGTTTTCGCTCGGCGCATCGTCGGTTGGCGCGTGTCGAGCTCGCTCGGTAGCGAGCTTGCCCTCGATGCTCTGGAGCAGGCACTCTGGGCTCGGAAACCTGCTGAAGGATTGGTTCACCACAGCGATAGGGGTGTGCAGTATCTATCAATTCGCTACACAGAGCGACTCGCGGCCGCACGCATCGCGGCCTCGGTCGGCAGCAAAGGGGACTCATATGACAACGCCCTCGCCGAATCGGTGAACTCGCTCTTCAAGGCTGAGCTCATCTATCGTCGAGGTCCCTGGAAGAACCGAGAAGCCGTCGAGCTCGCCACGCTCGAATGGGTCGATTGGTTCAACAATCGCAGATTGCTCGGTCCACTCGGCTTCGTGCCGCCGGCCGAGTACGAAGCGGCCTATCATCAACAAGAAGTGAACCCGGCAATGGTGGTCGGATTCAAGTGAAACAGCCTCCGGGATTTCCGGGGTGATTCAAACGCCGGGTCTAACAAATTCAAATACTTGTAACGCCTAGTGATTGCGGGAAACGGCTTCGAGGTCGTTTGCCAAGGTTGACGTCGAGGGTGGAGCTCCCTGCGGGAGCTCGGGTCTCGCTGGCGCTCGACCACGACTCGAACTGGACAGAGTCCGCACGGAGCGGACGCAAGTCCGTGGAGGAGGACCGAGTCCAGTGAGAGACACGGTCCGGCGAGCCCCTGCGAGCCGGAATCGCCGGAGGCGATAGTGAATCCCTTCTCCCTCTCAGCAACGGCAAAGGCCCCCAGGTCTTCCAACCTTTCGGGAAGGGGAAAAAGCTCATGGTAGCCCGGACGGACTTGAATTGGGTTTCGCCGGGCTCAGCTGAGCCCAGACACACCCGATTTGGGTTTTGGAGAGCTTCTGGAAGCCCCGTTGAACCCGATTTAGGTTTTGGAAGGCTTAGCTGAGCCCCTGCGAACCTGATTTAGGTTTTGGAAGGCTTAGCTGAGCCCCTGCGAACCTGATTTGGGTTTTGGAAGGCTTAGCTGAGCCCCGTTGAACCCGATTTGGGTTTTGGAAGGCTTAGCTGAGCCCCGTTGAACCTGATTCAGGTTGCAGCGTTCTTCTCCGCTCCGCGCGCTCCAGCGCTTGAGCCAGATCAACCTGGCGCACCGGCTTGGCCAAAAACTCGTCCATTCCGCTAGTCATGCAGCGCTCACGGTCCTCGGGCAGGGCGCTCGCGGTGAGCGCGATGATGTAGGGACGTCCCAACTTCGTGCCGACGATTCTTTCGGTCGCCTCAAAGCCATCCATCTCCGGCATGTGGCAGTCCATCAGGATCACGTCGAAGTTGGACATCTCGAGCTGATCGAGCAGCTCCATGCCATTGCCCACCAAGGTGGGGACGATGCCGAACTTCTTCAATAGTCCGCCTATCACCAGCTGATTGACGCGATTGTCTTCTGCAACGATCACCTTCAAAGCCTGGAACTTCTCCGGGTGATCGGGCATGAGCTGGGGACGGTTGACGACCTCGTTGCTGAGTGGTGCGCTGATGGTGAAGGAAAACGCGCTACCTTCGCCTGGCTTGCTGTCTAGGCTGATTTGACCACCAAATAGCTCGACCAGCTTGGCTGAGATGGAGAGTCCCAGACCACTTCCGCCATAGCGGCGCGCCGTCGATGAGTCCTCCTGTTCGAAGGCTTCGAATATTGCACTCTGCTTTTCGTGGGCAATGCCAATGCCCGTGTCGCTGACGCAAGTGGTCATGCGCGCGATACCGCTGTCCACATGAGAAGCGAAGGAGACGACGACCCTGCCTTGTTCCGTGAACTTGATGGCGTTGCTGATGAGGTTGTAGAGCACTTGACGATAGCGCGCTTCGTCTCCGACGACCCCCAGTTTTGCATTGTCCACGTCGACGTGCAGCTCGATGCCCTTGCGGTTCGCCTGAGGGGCAAAAAGGTTGAGTGCGCTCTCGATCGTGTCTGCGGGACGGAAATGCGTGCCTTCCAGTGTCAATTTCCCGGCCTCGAGCTTCGCCAGGTCGAGGATGTCGTTGATCAGCGTCATGAGATGGTCACCGCTGTTCAGCAAAACGTTCAATCTGTGGCGCGCTTGGTCGGAGAGAGGTTCCTCGGCGAGCAGCTGAGCCATCCCCAGCATGCCGTTGAGGGGCGTCCTGATCTCGTGGGACATGCTGGCCAGGAAACGGCTCTTGAATCGCAGTGCCGTCTCGGCCTGTTCCTTGGCGACCACCAATTGGTGTTGAGCTGCTTTGACCTGCGTTAAATCCTTGATGATGGTAGCGCCGTCGATCATCGTTCCATCCTGGGACGAGAAGACTTGGATGGATTGGAGTACAGGCACTTCGCGCCCTGCCCGATCCAACAGCGCGGTTTCTCCTGTCCAAGAACCAGTGCGTATGGCGACGGGGAGCGCTTCTTCCGATATCTTCTTCGCTGCCCAAGCCGGATGAAAATCAGCGGGTCGCACGTCGGCTCGACTCGGGTCTCGGCCGCTCAGCGAGGTGAACGCCGGGTTGTGATAGACGATTTTTCCGCCCCGGGTCATGCCCACCAAATCCGTGGAGCGATCGACAATCTCGAAGAGATCGTCCTTCAACTGTGAGTAAGTTGCGCGCTCCCGTTCGAAGACGTAGCTCACCATGGTCGTGGCCAAGATCGCAAACTCTCCGGCGATCACGAACGGAATGTCCGACCGGACAGCGCCAAAACCAGTCATGAAGTCCAGCACTGCAAGAAAGGTCGCGAAGTAGATCCCCCAGAACAACCCGGCCAGTGCCCCCAGCTTTCGGCCGGCCAGGAAGGTCGTCACCATGATCAGCGGCAAGACGCTCCTCCCCAAGGGGGAGTGGATACCTTCGCTGGCAATGCCGAGACTGGCGGTCAAATGGGCGATCACAAGGGTAATGATCATGGCTCGGCCCAACCGCCGAGTGCGGAGCGCGACCAAGTAGTTGACGACGTTGAGCACAGCTGCCGTGCCGGTGAAGGGCAGGGTAAGCAACATCTCGCCTTCGGACACCAGCGAGCTGCCCTCGACCAGGACGGGACCGATCAGAAGTAAAGCCGAGACCGTTTGAAAGATCCGCGCGCGCAACCGTGCATGGGGAGGCAGTTGTCGAATGAACTCAGGATTCAGCCAGGACACCTAGTGCTCAACGTCCGAATGGGGCTTAAGTTGCGCGGGTGCCGCACATCTCTATGTGTTTGCGCACAAATTCCCCTGCTCGACAGGTGCGACATGTATGTGCGCTGGACACCCCGAGCCTCACAACTCCCAGTCGCCGGCAGCTTCGGGTTGGTAGAGAATCTTCAGGAGCTTGATGCGTCGCGTGCCGCCCGGCATGGCCCAGTCGATGGTCGCTCCCTCCTCCAACCCCAAGAGCGCGCTGCCGAGGGGAGCCAAGATTGAAATCTTGTGCTGGCTGGCGTCTGCATCGTCAGGATAAACGAGCTGAATCGTTTGGCTCCGCTTGCTGGCGAGATCTTCATAGATCAAGCGCGTGTTCATCGTCACGACGAGCGGAGAGACGTCCTTGGACTCGACGAGCCTTGCTCGCTCGAGCTCTGCGTCGAGGCACTCGGTGTCGAGGCCGACGGCGGCATTGATGGCGTCCTGAAGGCGCGCGAAATCCTGGAAGGTGACAACAATGGCTGGGGAGAGTGACATGGCGGATCGCCCTTTCTCTATCGAAGGCCGGGCTCGCAAGCCCTGGCTCGGTATCCCCTAGCCCTGGCGAACGAGCGCCGGGCTGGTGAGTGTGCTTTTCGGATAGCTCAAACCTCACGAGTCAGACGCGGAACAACACTCATGGGTGTTGCCCGACGCAGGTCTGGTGTGAGGCTGATGCGCATTGAGATACAACCCTAGCGCTCGGCGGCGGCCGGTCAAGTCGGGGGCACCGAGCTGCCGCTCTATTTGCGCAACTCTATTTACTTGCGCAACGCAGCAAACACGGCCTGGGTGGACTCCTTGAGGCCCTTGCGCATCTTTTCCGGGAACATGGCCAAGAAGCCACTGACCGTCACCGTGGTCGAGAAAGTGACCTGGGTCTGCGCGTGTCCACCTGCGGCCGGCAAGGCGCGAAGGGTGACGAGATTGACCGAGGTGTCGAACAGCACGTCGTGGACGCGACCTGTCGCCTTTTTGAGCTCGTCGATCAGCGCTTGCTCGCCCCGCATGAGCGCACGACTTTCGATCGTCGTCGCATCGGCGGCGCGCTTCACCGTGATCTCACTGAAGTACTTGGTGTCCTTGATGTCGCTGATCCATGTCCAGGTATAAAAGTGATCCGGCTTTTGACGAGGCGCGAGCTTCTCGTCGACGACCACGCCGGGGGAGTTGTATTTGCAGCCCTTTTCGCACCAATTGCCGTAGTCGAGCAGCGCCGTGAGCACTTCTTCATGGCTCTTGGTGATGACCGCTGTCTCTTGGTACCGGATCAGCTCTGCAGCCAGCACGTGGGATGCTCCTGTGAGTAGAAGGGCGCTGAGCACGACGGAGAAAAGCGGGAGCCGTCCCAGCCAATAGGAATAGATCATGAAACGAGATCCTCGAGGAGACGTTGAGCCAATATGTCTTGGCCCGGCGTTGCTGTCGAGTCGTCTGGGGCATCGCACGCGCGGCATTCACCAGTCGTTCAAGATAGGTCCCCTCGGATTTGGTGGTGACGTGAGCACATGTGCGGGTTCAGCCAACGCGGGCGCGCACGCCTCGTGCGGCTCGACGGGGTGGGCGATTGCGCGCTGAGCTTGGTAGTGACTCAAGTTAGTGCGGCGGTGCTGCTTGCGTGCTTCTCGACGGCGTATGTGCTGGTCTCGATCGAGAAACGCAGAGAGCGCCAGTTGCCCATCGTCCACCAAAAATAAGTTTCTGAATTCCTTTATCGATATTGCAACTTGGAGGGCTGGGTGGTGGTTCCTGTGTAGAAATCTTTAAAATTCGCAGAAAAATGGTCAGGCCACCCGGCCTGTTGCTTTGACACATTGGCTCGGTGCGGCTACTCAGCGCCCAGACGAGTGAAATGAAAGTCATTTTCATTAAGAAAGCGTGGCAAAGCTGTTGGGTTGGGGCGGTGTTGTGTCTGAGTTCTCAGGTCGTCGCCGCGGAAGGTATGCCGGACAGCGCTGGGTCCTCATCGGACGAGACGAGTGAGGGCCCAGCGAGCGCGGGGCCCATGGTGGAGATGCCGAGCCTCCTTCAGGCTCCCAGCCCCAATTATCCGGAAGCTCCCACGGAACTGAGCGTTCCAACGTTGGTGCCGCTCACGCTCACGCTTGATGCTGCTGGCCAAGTGATCGATGTCGAGGTGACTGCAAGTGCGGGCCCCGCGTTCGACGAGGAGGCGTCGCGCGTCGCCTACCTCTATCGTTTCTCCCCCGCGCGGCGCGACGGGATCGCCACGCCGTCGCGCGTGGCCGTGCAGGTGCGCTTTGAACTTCCTCTCCCACCCGTGACAGAAAAGGTCGGTCAGCCCACGCCGCCCCTTCTGGCTGACGGTGCGTCCAGCGAACCCCAGGTTCCTCTGGAGACCAAACAGCCGCCCACCGCGGCCCGAGGAGCGGTCGAGGCGGAGCAGCAGGTCACGGTCGTGGGTGAGCAAAATTCCGCAGAAAAGCTCGCCCAATCCGCGGAGGCGGTGACAGTCGTCGACTTGGCTCAACAGAAACAGCAGTCCACCGACATGGGTGAGGTTTTGGCGCGCACGCCCGGTCTTTTGGTGCGGCGATCGGGCGGAGTGGGGAGTGACGTGCGCGTCTCGCTCAATGGACTGTACGACAAGGCGGTGCGCCAGTTCGTGGATGGTGTGCCGCTGTGGATGACAGCGTTGCCCAACAACGCCGGTGCACTACCCGTCAACCTGTTCGAGCGCGTTGAAGTCTACCGAGGCGTAGTTCCGCTGCGTTTGGCGGCTGATGCGCTGGGCGGCGCGATCAACTTCGTGACGGACAAGAACTACGAGACCCACGGCGCCGCGTCTTTCCAAACCGGTTCTTTTGGCACGTACCGCGGTACCGCTTTGGCTCAGTATCGGCACGAGCGCAGCCACTTCGTGACGCGGCTCATCGGCTACGGTGATTCGGTGAAGAACGATTACAAGGTCGACGTCGAAGTCCAGGACGAGTCGGGGCGACTTTCGCCGGAGACGGTCCGGCTCTTTCACAAGGCGTATTCGGCCTATGGAGGCGCTGTTGAAGCTGGATTTGTGGACACAGCTTGGGCCAAACGTTTCTTGGTTCGCGGCTTCGTCTCCGGGAATAGAACAGAGATCCAACACAACCAAGTGATGTCGGTGCCGTACGGCGAACCTTGGTGGAGTGAACGCTCCTTGGGCGCCGCGCTCGTCTATGATCAGAACTTTGGCGATCAGGTAGTGCTCAGCACGACGACCAACTACGAACATCGCACGGCCCACCTGCAGGACCTTGGCCGCTACGTCTACAATTGGCGCGGGGAGCGCGTGCGAGAGCGCACGGAAGCGGGAGAGATCACCTCCGAGCCCGCCGACAAGAGCGTCTGGCGCAACTCCGTCTTCCATCGCTCGATGGTCGAGTGGGCGCTCGCGCCAGAGCACGTGGTTTTGGCGACATTAACCCCGTTATTTTCCACGCAAACAGGCCGGGATGAGCTGTGGGAAGCGGATCTTCCCGATCCGCTCTCGGCCAAGAACACGTTGCTCAATCTGGTGAGCGGTTTGGGGTATGAGCTGAACCTCGTGCCCATGGCTGGAGCGTCCAAGGACGCCAAGTTGCGCAGGCGGGGCACAGACTTTCACCTGCAAAATACCTTCAATATCAAATCCTATCTGTATCGCGTGGAGTCGACCGAGGCACTGCCTGCGGGGGGATTTCGCAGCCATCGCATCAATGCCCACGATTTCGGGGTTGCTGACGGTGTGCGTTGGGCACTGACCCGCGAGCTGTTCTTGAAGGCATCGTATGAGTTTGCGCGTCGGCTGCCCGATCCGCTGGAGATCTTTGGTGATGGTGCGCTAGTGACCGCCAATCACGATCTGCTCCCGGAAGTGAGTCACAACGCCAATGCGGGCGTCCTTTTGGATTGGAAATCCGCTCCGGCGGGCGACGTCATGGTGATGACCAACGTCGCCTATCGCAATACGCGCGACATGATCGTGCTGCTCGGAACTCCCCAGTACCTCACCTACCGCAACGTCTACCACGCGGTGACTTGGGCAGGGGAAGGGGGGCTCACATGGACATCACCCCGGCGCTACGTCACGCTCGATTGGTCGGGGACCTACAACGACTCCAGAAATCGCTCAGAAAGCGGAACATTTGCCGAGTTTTCTGGTGATCAGATCCCCAATCGCTCGCCCTTTGGGACGAGCTGGGGACTGCGACTGGAGTTTCGAGACGTGCTGACGAAAAGGGACCGTGTGGAGCCCTTCTACCAGGGTCGCTACACGGAGGGCTTCTTCCGTAGCTGGGAGAGCCAAGGCATCACGGAGTACAAGGATCGCGTAGACGATCAGGTCGCCCACGACGTGGGTCTGACTTACGTGACCTACTGGTCGCACCTGCGACTCACCAACACCGTCGAGGTGCAGAATCTGGCTGACGCGGCTTTGTTCGATGACTTTGGCGTCCAACGCCCCGGGCGCGCCTTTTATTGGAAGGTGATGGGGGAAGGGTTCTGAGCATGGGCTACCGGCCTCGCCTGCGGGCGCTCGTGTTGCTCGTGCATCGCTATGTGGGCCTGTCGATGAGTGTCTTTCTCATCGTTGCAGGAGCTACGGGCAGCATGATCGCTTTTTATCCCCAGGTTGATCGCTTCATCAATCCCGAACTTCTGGCGGTCGAGCCGCCGCGTCTGGGGGCGCCGTTGCTCGATCCGTTTACGGTGCGCGAGCGCCTGCTCGACCAACTGCCCCAGGGGCAATCTGTAGATGGCGTCGTTCTGTATCGCACGCCTGGCCTGCCGTTCAATTACTGGATCGACGATCGCGAGGTATTCGTCGACCCGTTCACAGGCACCATCAGAGGCTCTCGTCATTTTGGTGATTTGAGTGAGGGAAGGGTCAACTGGGTCACCTTCTTGTACGAGCTGCACTTCACTTTGGGGTTGGGCGAGGTCGGTAGGGTCCTTTTCGGCATCGTCGCCGTACTCTGGACCCTCGATTGTTTTGTTGGAGCGTATTTGACGTTCCCGCCGCCGCGTCGCCATCCGACTCGTTCGCCGCGCAGTTCTTGGCTCGTTCGCTGGGTCCCTGCCTGGCTGCTGCGCACGGGCAAACTGTTCGCCGTGGTGTTCACGTGGCACCGGGCTAGCGGATTGTGGCTGTGGGCGATGTTTTTGATCTTTGCCTGGTCCGCGGTGGCGCTCAATCTCCGCGATGAGCTGTACCAACCGGTGATGAACGGAGTATTTGGTGAGCATCAGACCGCCCACGAGCGCCTTTCGACCCGCAACTCAGATCACTCCACGCCTCGACTGACCCTGCATGATGCTCACGACCGAGGGAAGCTAGCCGCCCGACATCTCGCGCAAAAGAAGGCGTTTTCGATCGTCAGCGAACGATCTCTCTACTACGACGCGCAGCGTGGCATCTACGTGTACAACATCGAGAGCAGTCTGGATGTAGCGTCCCGTTTGGCTGAAACGTACATCTACTTGCATGGCTACGACGGACGTCTACTCGGGTTCGATGCGCCCACGGGCGCGCACGCAGGAACTTCCATCACGAGTTGGTTGATTGGTTTGCACTTTGGCGCGCTGCGCGGAGGAGGGCTCGCCTACCGTTGGTTCGTGTTTGTCTTCGGCGTGCTCGTGGTGCTGTTGAGCATCACCGGGGTGTGGATTTGGTGGAGGAAACGCCAACTGCGGTTGCGCTCCATCCATCGGACACTCCGGGCCACCGCCTCCGATGAGCGTGCTTGATGAAATCTCAAATCGATAACTTGGGCCTTTTATTGCAATTACATCGGCAATATTTGGACCTTGCGTCCAGTAGTAGATATTAATATTGACAATCGATATCAATAAATTAACTTCGGGCCATCCGGTCGGCGGGAATAGTCCAGGGGATGACCGGGCCCCCCCGAAAGGAAAAAATCGTGTCGCTCGCTACCCAAAACATCAGTTCTCTTTTTTCGATCCTCGGATCGCTCGCGTTGATGAGTACTTCCCTCTCGATGGTCGCTTGTAGCGATGATTCGGGTGAAGACGGGGGCGATGGCGGAGAAGGGGCACAGGACGGGCCGCCTCCCACCGGGAGTGATCCCCTCTACGCGATGATGATCCAGGTGTACACGCCCGACGATCGTGTCGTGTATGTGCACCTCACCAAGGATCTCGATGTGAGCGAGATCGATCTCTCCAAGGCGCGTGAATTCGCTAGTGTAGCCAATTTTTCCGGCATCGGTGGTCGGATCCTCGTCTCTAGCGGTACAGAGCCAGAGGTCGCCGAGTTTGGGATCTCTGACGATCTCGAGTGGACCGATGGCCGCACGGTGAGCTTTGCGAGCTATCCGCTCGATGACAACGCCAACTTCTACTACCAGTACATTCTGAGCGACAGCACAGCCTATTTGCCCTTCGATGCGACCAGTCGAGTAGTGTGGGACCCGGCGAGCATGCGCATCACCGGTACGCTGACCGATACCAATGTTCCTCGGGAGCTCCAGGGCCTCAAGGTGGCGACCGGCGGCAATCGCAACGCCGTAAAATTCGCAGGTCCAGTCCAACAACCGTTCTTCTACGTCGATGACAATTGGACCGAATACGGGGCGCAATCGGTTGTCGCCATTTACGACGAGGCGACGAATGAGGAAGACTCGACGGTGACCTTGCCTTGTCCGGCTTTGTCGATGGCATCACAAGACGGGGAGTACACTTACTATGGTACGTGGAGCTTTCAGGATGCGGCGCTGTTTGGTGAAGGTCCCGAGCCGTGCATTGCCCGGCTGGATGGAGACTTCGAGCTCGATGAAGAGTGGACCACCGACCTCACCGTTGCCACGGATGGGCGCTTGCACAACAACTTCCGCGCCATCGGTGGAAATCGCGCCATTGCGAATGTCTTTCACGACGAGATCTTCTTGGATGAACATCCGGATCTGAGTTTTGACGAGGGTTACGACGCGGATGTGGTGGATGCACTGTCCGCCAGTGGACCCTGGTGGAAACTATGGTTGTTTGACCTCGAGAAGATGACAGGCGCGCCCATCGAAGGTGTTGATGTGGACACGAGTTCCGGGGCGCAGTTTGCGGTTCTGGACGGTCACACGTTCGTCTTTTTGCCCTACGACGATTGGGGGCGCAGCAAGATCTACGAGATCGATGACGATGGTCAAGCGACGGAGCGCGGTGATACGGCGGGTGACGTCTTCAAATGGGTGAGGATCCGCTGAGGCCTAAAGCTTCACGCGAAAACCCAGCGCCGTTGGGTAGCTGGGCAGTGGGTCGATGAGCGGCCCTCCCTCGTCCACCGTCAACTCAGCGATGAGTGCAGCTGCCGTGAGCGGCGACGTGCAAGGGTCACCAAAAGGAGCACGCCTGGCAGCGCGAACCAGGTCGTCTTCATGCCGGGTGAAGGGCCTCGGATTGAACATCCGTCTTGGTCCGACGTCGCATCGCTGGGCGAGCCTCGATCGGTCGTGCTGCTGTCGTCCTCCGCGGTGTCACCCTCCGCAGTGTCACCTGCGGTCGAGGTCGTGTCGTCTGTCTCCGTGGTCGTGGTGCCTTCGTCTTCACCAGAATCCCCGGTCGTGGTCTCGTCCGGGTCGACGTCAGAGCCCGTTGTGTCCGTCGTCTCAGGATCACAAGCAGCGAGAGCGGCCTCACATGCATCCTGTGGCTGACCTTCACAGCTCTGTGCGCGAAGCGCTTCTGCGAAGTGCGCGCACCATGCGTCTTTTTCACCGGTCGGAGGTTTGACGCAATAGCCGAGGGTAGTTTCCTGGTCACCATAGAGGCGGTCAAAGGTGCCGAGTTCCAAGTCGTCCGTGGACGTGCACTCCTCGCTCACCGTGACGGCCGTGCCGTCGAGCGCCAGGCGCTCGAGCGCGTAACAGACCTCTTCCGGCGTTCCCTCGAACGCGTACCCGTTCACGTCTTGCATCAACCCGACGAGTGCCTCCTCGCCTTCGGCGCTGGAATAGGTCGCGCGATAGAAGTACTGGGCGCCGTGCTCCACGTCGAGATGCAGGGCTGCGCGCCATACGGTGTCGGATGAGTAAGTGGGCGATCCGCACAGGCCAGCTGTCACCGGGCTGTACTCTTCACACATATGCAGCGTGGGGCCCGCTGCAGCGAATGAATTCAAGGTACTCTTGGCCGTGGTTTCTTCGTCACTGGGGGCGATGACCGTCACGTAGACTCCATCGCTTTCACGGTCGCGTACGCCTACGAGCAACTGGTCATCAACCGTGCTGATGGGCAACGGCTCAGCGGGCTGGAACGCAAACAAGCTCGCATCGTCGAGGCCGCTGATTTCGACGAAGCTCCCCACCACGTCCCCCGCTGAAGTGCGAAACACCAAATCATCGGTGGTGCAATCGGAACAGCGTAGCTGTCCAAGGATGAGGCCGTCTGCAGGAACCTCGAGCGCCACATGGACGAGATCCGGCCGAGGAGGAGAGCAAGCCTTGGCGTGCGAATGCCAACCCAACGCTGCGCACAATGTGAGACCGCCCGCGACCAGCCCTCGCCCTTCAACTATGCTCATGGCCTCGGCCAAGCACAGACCGTGCCGCAGCTGCAACCGTATTGACGCAGCTCGATCAGGCTACCGCGAGGGAGAGCGCGGCCCCCACCCCAGGCATGCCGATCCGAAGTTGTCCGTCTTTTTGGCTCAATGTGCCACGGACGGCCGAACGGATGCGCCCCTCATGGTGCGGGAGTGGCTAGTGGGACGAGGGCATCTCGGGGTATGCTCGCCACGCTACGTCCCATGGATCTTGGGAAATCCCATGGGTGACGGTCCAATGCGATCAGAGCTGAGGTGAGGGATGAAACGCGATTTCGAAAACTACTGCCGTGTGCGAGGAGTGCAGCCCATTGAGTTGACGGACGACGGATGTGAGGTCGAACTACCACGTTCTGCCGAACACATCGCTGATTTTTTGGCGGCCAGCCCCGCTCCGACCGACAACAAGCTGAACTTGTTCAAAGGGCTCGATGCACTCGTCGACAAGCAAGGACTCAAGGTCCTCGATTTTGGAAACTGGAAACTCACCACTGAGCCGCTCGGCGGCATTCCGCCCAAGGGCGGCATGCTCCGTCTGAGCATCAAGTTCTAAGAGCGCTGAGCGTGACTCGCGCGGCTGTCGCTGGCTGTGCTACGCTCCTTATCGTGCGCGGCGCGGGAAAACACTACAGCAACGTGAGGTCGTGGATCATCCTGGGTATACCTTGGGCCATTGCCTGTGGGGGACAGGTGAGCGAGCCGCACGATGGGGACGGCCCCTCCACGCAGATGTCCACCGCTGATCCAACGGAGACATCCACTGACGACGACTCTTCCACAGACGCGTATGGGCCCGGCTTCGGGAACGGCGAGTTTCCCACGGTTTCGGTGGATGGCCTGACCGTGCAACTGTCAGTGGACTCCATCGAGGAAGAGCCGCAATTGTCGCCGATGTTTGCCACGCCCCTGGGGACCGGCAGTTGGTTCGAGTCCCCTCCTAGCTCCACTGCTCGGACGGCTGAGCTTGATCCACCCCGTGGCGCGAGTACCCACGCTTATTACTTGGACGGTGACGCGGCGAACGAGACCAAGTCCCTCACCGCGTACCTCAACCTCAAGAATGTGGCTCTCGATTTGCGCGGCTACGTAGCCTTTGGATTTTGGGCGCGCTTTGAGGACGCGGCTGGCCCCATCCATGTGCGCGCCAATCCGCATTACGAAGGGACCCCCGCGCCTGGCTACGCGCTGGGCATTTCGGATGAGTGGGACTTCTACTTCGTGGAGTTCGAGGATCTGCAAATCGATAGTTCGGCGGTGATGGAACTCGAGCTTGTGGTCGGCGATCAGAGCACGAGCGGGCGGTTCTGGCTGGATGATTTCGGTTTTGTGTGTGACGGCGAGTGTCCGAGCGAGTGAAGGGCGGCTTTTTTTGCGTCAGGGGCATGCTGAAGTGCTCACCCATCCGCGGCTTTTGTGCGGCTCTTGCGTTTGTTGATGATTGGGCTTTGATGACCTGAAAATGGTGGCATTCTCCCCTCGCGCAGTTGGCCTCGTTTCTTCGTTCTTGTTCGGTATCGCCTCAGTGGCCTGTCGCGACTGGACTGTAGTTCAACAAGCCAAGCCCAATCCGCTGCCCCGGGCGACGGGTTTTGTCGTCTTGCCCTTTGAATTCGTGGGCATGAAGGTGACCGAGCAGCAGCGCGAACTCCTGGAAAAAGGCTTTGGATACGGTTTGCGCCTGGAAGCGCAGGGCGATGTGAAGTTCAAGACTCCGGATCAAGCCACACCCAGCGATGTGGTCATCCAGACCCAATTTGAGTTAGTGGACGGTGAAAGCACCTACGAGGTTGACCACAGCGATGCCGAAGTGATTGTGACCGTATCGCTTCTGTACGGTGATACCGTGGTCGACCAGGTACAGAAATCTACGGAGCTGGGCCTCAGCGGCAATTGGGCGGGGCAGACGACGAATCGATTGGGTTGGCTCTCCGATCAGCAGCAGCTCAGTGGTCGGGGGGAAGAGTTGGGGGATGAGTTGGCTGACTACCTTCAGGAACGCACGCGCTGAGCTCCCCGTCGAGGCGAGCTTGTGCCAGGACAACGACAGAAAAGGAGAACGAACGTGAGATTAGGTTGGAGACAATGGACAAGTTGGGGTGTTCTATGTGGCAGCTTGCTGCTTGCAGGCTGCGGACCAAACTACGTGGTCATCAAACAGGCCGACCCCAATCCGCTCTATCAAGCCAAAAGCTTGGCGATCCTGCCCATCGACTTCAGCAAGATTGCTGAGGTGGAGCCGGACCATGTCAAAGCCATCAATGAGGGGTTTGCCACGGAACTGACGGAGGAGGCTTCGTTCCTCAAGTTTTCGCAGGCCGGGGGAGATGCACTGCAGATCCAGGGCATCGTCACCATGCTGGAAAAGGGCATCAGCGCTGGCGTGACTTCTTCCGACTCAGAGTTGCATTTGACGGTGCAAATCAAGAAGGGATCGGACGTGGTGGACGAGGTGGAGTTTCGCGCGGCCGTGGATCAGGATGACGGCTTCACGGTCGGGGGCGTGGGGATGAGTGGCTTCAGTGACACGCAGCGCTTGGAAAATTGTGCGGAGGAGATCGCCTCGGACCTGGCCGATTACTTGAAAAAGCGTGTGAGCACCCAGTGAGCCAGTGAAAGTGCCGCGTAAGTGGCTTTGCCACGGCACTTCCGGACACCATCACCTTGCCCAGGGCGCCGCTGGGCAGGTCTGCGACGAGACCCTGCACTCAGCGCTCACCTGCCTGCCGGCTAACCCAGAACCCGCATTTATGCCCAACCTTGAGGCCCGCTGGCTTGCAAGTAGCCGCGAGCCATTTGAGATCCGCGCGCGTTGGTCCATTGCACGACGGCTACGTTGGCCTCTTCAGGCAACGCGTACACCACACAATCTGCTGGCAGGACTGAGCCGAACGCGTCAGCAATGACGACGTCGCGTGCACCATCGACCGTTCCGATGGAGAGCTGCACGGCTCCGCTGGACAGCGGGCCAGTCGCACCGGACGTGCGCAGCACGCTCTGGGGAGTGAACTTGCGCCCGTCGAGCAAGAGCGCGCGCGACTCGCGTCGTGATTGAGCGAGCACCCCAAACAATGGTGAGAGCACCAAGGTCGAAACACCAAACAACACTGCGATGGCGAGCCAGGCTCGCTCCACGTCTTGCCCAGCCAGCGCCTCGAGCAAGGAGTCTTGAAAGAACACCAGCGGGAGCGCGTAGGCAAATAAGGAACTCACAAGCACCACCCAGCGCAGTGGGGCCTCTGCTTTGCGGAGACAAGCCTGCAGCTGCTCTCGAATGTCCGGACTGAGCCGTCCAGCGTCGGTGTCTCCGAAGACTTCCCATACGAACAATTCGGATTCAGTGAGCATGTAGGTGTTATGACACCCATGTCATATAAGTGCTTCCAGAAAATGGCCCGGAGGCCGAAAAGTATCTCGGCTTTTAGGCAGGTTTCCGCAGTGCTTCGGGCACGCGCGGACACAAGCCGCCCTGCCCTGGGGTCGTGGTGACCCTGCCTCAGAAGGGGCGTGTGCCTCAGAAGGGGCAGTTGGTCTGCTGCGAGGTAAATTTGGGGTTGTCGGCGATTTCGAACCAGTCGACGAACCAGATGCAGCCGTCGCGGGCGCTGCCAGAAGGGATCTTCATGCATTCCTTACGGACGCACTCCTTCTTGTCGGCGTGCGTACCTGTCTTGCAGGAGGACAAAAAGCCACCGTAGCGTTCACCCAAGGAACTCTGGTTCCATTGGTTGCTGCACGCGTCAAATTGACCCACGCCGCCGCCGGGGATCATCAAGTCGAACTGGTTGCCGGCGACGTCGCTGCCAGTGTTGGTGACCTTGACGATCATTTGCTTGCCTTGGATCAGCTTGGAGCCAATGTCGTTGGCGTTGCTATTGCCCTGACCGGTGAACTGAATGCGGTAGCACTGACCGCAGTTGGGGTTGGACTTGGCGATGTGCCCATAGGACAAGCACTTGGAGACTTCGCGGGGTGCCTCGTCATAACAAGCAAATGCGCCGCCACCACTGCACGCGCTGGTGTTGTCGCCGGTGCGGGTCGTGCCGTCGCGGTTGCACTTATGGCCATCGAACTGTCCGCAATGGGGCTGGCAGCAGTCCCAGTAGCGGGTGGTGAAGCCGTCGCCGCCCGAGACGTTGGGCAGGTTTTCTCCCGAGCAATCCGGGGGCATGGGCGGGCCACCGCTGCCATCTTCAGGTACGCAGCGCCCGCAACTGATGTCGCAGTAGTTGGAGAACCATTCCTCTCCACAAGCTTCGGCCTCAATGGCCCAGCTTTCACAGGTGGCCTCGGGCCATTCTGGATCGTACGGCGGCGCGAGGTCTTCACACACCTCCGGCGGGCTGCCGCCCGTCCCCTCATTCGTGCTCGGTACGCAGCGTCCGCAGGTGATGTCGCAGTAATCCTTGAACCAGTCCTCGACGCAGGCGCTGGCTTCGTTGGCCCAGCTTTCACAGGTGGCCTCGGGCCATTCTGGATCGTACGGCGGCGCGAGATCCTCGCACGGCTCGGCACCACCGCTGCCTGGTCCACCGCCGCTCGTGGCCGGGCCACCACCGCTGCTGCTGCCACCGCTGTTGGGATTGCCCACTCCGCCGCTGCCCGTGCCGGTGAAGCCACCCGCGCCGTTGTAGCTACCGCCGCTGCCGAGCGCGGCATTGCCGCCGCTGGCAAAAGTAAACGGTGGCCCACTGGGTTGATTGCTGCACGCGCCGATGGACATGAACGCCAGGGGCAGGCCCACCAGAAACACGGTGGAGAACCAAGTGTGACGTGAGCGACGAGAAGGAGAAGGAGAAGGAGTCATAACAATGTGGCTCGCGAAGCTAAGGTAACCAAGGGGCCCACCTCTTGGTCGGCAAAAATCGTGGTGCAGGTGATAAAGTCGAGATGGGCTCCGTCCGTGCTGCATTTTTGCGCGCAGACCGATGCACGGGTGTAGTCCTTTTGTCGTGTTCGTCGCGGCGACGTGTCAGTCGTTCAGTAACCCGTGAAGCCAAAGGTGCGGAGGACTGAGCGCGTGAAGTTCGTCGCGGCGGCATGTATGATGACGCGCTGGGGAGGGTGAAGGGCAGGATTTTTCCATCTGCTCGCGCCTATCTCTGGCTTGTCTACGACTGCTTCTTGGGGATTGATGATGCCATGTTCACCGCGCCTCGTATTGCGATCTAGGCCCTGGTTGCGGCTCAGCTTGTGGAGCGTGCTGGCTTCAACGGGCCCAGTGCTTTCCTGCGGCAAGGTCAAGGGCGTGCACGGCGACGGGGACGGGGACGCAGCGAGCACGAGTGATGGCTCGAGCGACACGTTGGATGTGACCGAGGCCGATTCGAGCAACAGCTCGGACACCTCGGATGAGTGTCGGCGTGTGGTGACGTTGGAGGGTGTCACCTTGGGCACACCGCCGCCCTTTGATGTCGTGATCGTTGCAGACAACTCCGAGAGTTTGAGTTGGTCGCGTGAGGACTTGGCGGATGGCTTGAGCGAATTGGTCGGCAATGTGCACGGGCATGCTGTGCGCTTTCACGTGCTTTCCCCCACTCAATATGGACAGTCCAGTAGCGCAGCGATCGATCTGCAAACAGGCGAGCCCTTGGTGCGTTGGCGCGACCCAGTCAGTCTGGAGGCGTTCACCGGAGCTGTGACCAACTACGTGCAAACGTGCGTGGACGATCAGGGGCAGGACATGGTTTGTCCAGGCTTGCCGCTTCCCAATCTGGCGTTCGAGCTGGAAGGGCGCTGGGAGCTGGCCCTGCCGGAGCCCGTGGCCGAACTCAGCTCAGAGATGCCCACCGAGCAGTTGAACACCGAACGAAAAAAGGTGGTCGACGCCATCCTGGCCCTGGGGATCAGCGGCTCGACGGACGAGCAACCCTTGTGCACCTTGACCAGGTACATCCAACAATCAGCCGTTCATTTGCCGGAGCGCGCGGTGTTTTTGGTGATCGCAGACGAGGACGACACGAACTCTGCCGAGAGCTGCTTGGGCGCTTACGAGTTCAGTCAAGAGACAACTCTGGCCTCGGTGCGCGACTACAACTGCAGCGATGATTGCGATGCCTACAGCTTCCAAATGTCGCGCACCGCGAGTCGCAATGCATTGAATTTCTTTTGTGCGCCGACGGACGATCTAGGTCAGCTGTTGCCGCGCGATACCTGGTCCGCCGAGAGCGTCTCGCTTGCGCTCAGTGACGATTGTGGGGGCAAGACCAGCAGTGCTTGTGGCCCCGAGGACCTGGAGTCCGCAGCGGAGCGCTGCACGTCGGGCGACGTGGTCCAAGACTGCGAGCGGACGTGCGCGGAAGATGCCGTGCAAGAGCCGTGTGGCTTGACCTTCCTCGAGCCCACCGACCTGTGCAGCACAGGGTTTTCTCTCGGTGACACCCACTACGACAATTTCAAGGATTTCTGTGAGCAAAGTTCAGAAAAGTCGGGTTGGAGCAACTGTTCGAGCATTGGTTTCAACACCAATGCAGCCGGTACAACCTTCAGCCGCTATGGCACGGTGCGGCCGGCGGTGAAGGCAAGTTCGGCCCAAGACTTGGTTCACCTGTTCCACAGCGAGGCCGAGCGCGCGTTTGGTGCGGACAATTACTTCGTTGAAAGCATCGTGTTTGAACCCGGGGGACCATGCACTCCCGCTCAAGGTCAAAGCTACGCCACTGAGCTCATGAACATCGCCTCGAGCCCAGAGCAGGTCTATTCCATCTGCGAGTCGTACGCCCCAGCGCTGGCGCATGTGAACGACTTTGCCCGAGGGTTGCTGCAGACTGAGTACGCGCTTGAACTCGAGTCGCGCGAGAGTATCGAGAGCATCACGGTGCGCGACCTGGATGGCACCGAGCGTCAGCTGGACGCCCAGGACTACACGTACGATCCGGACGCGGCCGTGCTACGCATTGAGGAAGCGGCGCTCCGCGCCTCGGATGTGGACCTCAGCGTCGAGGTCGTGGATCCGTGTGCCCCCATCATTCGTTGATGAAGCGACGGGCGTGCGATCATGGTGTGCATACCCCGTCGGCGTCGTTGTCCGTGCAGTAGGTGCAAGCAGCGCTGAAGCGGGCGGCGATTTCGTCCACTTCGCACTGCGGTAGGCTGATGTTCATCGTGATGCTGATGGTTTCGTCCACTTCGGCGAGCAGTGGCAAGCCCCCAGTCGTGATCAACTTGGGATTGTCAGCGATGGTGATGCTCCCTACCCGCGTCAAGCTGTCCAGGTTGATCTCCAGGAGTTCCGGGTTGCCTCCCACGAGCAATGACGTGCCCAAGTAGTCGAGGGCTGGGATTTGGACGGAGGTGCAGGCTTGCTCAGCGCTGACCTGCACGCCGCCGCCGACGCTGACCAGATCCGGAAGAACAACAGCCTCGATCAGGCCGTTGCCGGTATAAAGGACGTTCTCGAACACGCTTTCGGGCGAAAACCCAGAGACATCGCTGAGCATCGGGTTGCCGGTCGCCATGAAACCGAGCACCTTCTTGACGCTTTGCAGGCCATCGAGCGAGGTGAGGGCGGCGTTGCCGCTGAAGCTCAGATTCACCTCGGCGGTCTTCATTTGGCCGAGCGCTGAGATGTCAACCAAGCCAGAGTTGCCATTGATGCTGATGTGGTCATCCACGTACAAAAGTCCATTGAGCCCCTCTAGCGAGGTGAGCGTCGTGGTGCCCGTGATCAAGAATTCTCCCTTGATGACCCGTAGATGCTCCAGCCCCACGAGACTGTTCAGATCGGGACTGGCCAGACTGAAATCGTTCCCAATCACCTCACACTCGAGCGCGGCCAGCGCGTCCACGTCCGCTTGGGTATGCAACTCCACATTGGGGGTTTCTGTTTCACAGAGCTTGAAGCAGCGGTCGAGCGCGACCGCTTCAAAACATTCATATCCTGGCTCGCAGCTGATGCACTCGGTGAGCTGTGAGTCACCGCCGCTTCCGCCGTTGGGCTCACCCCCACTGCCGTTCCCGCCTGAATTTTCGGCTTCGCCTCCGGAGCCCTGGCGCCCGCCCGTGTCGTCGTTTGCCCCGCCTGAGCTGTGGTCGTTCCCGCCCGTCCCAGGATCTGCGTCACCGCCCGAACCCTCATCCGGCCCATCTTCATCGGACGCTTGGCCTCCGCAAGCAAGTACACCGAGCACCAAACACGCCACCCCTCCGGCCACCGGTTTCATCATGGTCGCTCAGCTTAGTGAGATCCGGGCAGGGAGGCCACCGCACTCTGGAGGAACCTGAGCCAGGCCTCTGCGCATGGTGCGACAGCATCAAAAAACCACACTCAACAGAAAACCGTACTGACGGGCTGATCTGTCATGAGGCTCGATCTCTGCCATGAGGCTAGCGACGCGAGGGCAACGCTTCGAGCACGGCGAGCTGCACGTCGCACAGCTCACCTTCACTGAGGCTGCGCTGCGAGGCCGGCTCCAGTTCGAAGCGGTCATGGGCACGGCCACCGACGGTGTTGATCTGGCAGGCCATGATGCGCATGCCCTGTGCATTGAGTGTGCTGCTGATGGCGTGCAAGAGTCCGTTGGAATCAGGTGCGTCCACGACCAGCAAGTAGCGCCCGTCGACGGAGGATTGGTTTTCAAAGTACACCCGCGTGGACGGTCCGGCCCGGGTGGAGGAGATGCGCGCGCTGGGGGTTGCGCGCTGGGCCATGTCGTCGGCCACCACCTCACTGAGAAACTGAACAAATGCCGAGAGACCATCGGCATCGAGCTGTGAACCCGCGTCTTCTGGGCCGTGCAGGGCGCGCAGCTCGAGAAAGTCTACAGCCTCTGCTTTGTCCCTGCTCACCTCGCGACAAAAAGCCCGCGCGCTTTGGATGGCCATGCCTTGGGCCAGCAACGCGTCAGTCATGAAGGCGAGCAATCCGGGGCGATCCTCAGCGACCACGCACAGCCGCGGCCCTTTGGTCGACGGCCACAGCTCCGCGTGCACCAACTGGCTTCCGCGTCGAGACGAGATGGCTGCGTGCTCGGCTATTTCATCAGCGTTGTAGAGACGTGCGTAGGCGGCAGGCATGAAATCGGTAAAGCGGCTCATCTGAGAGCCAGACCTAGCGGACCAACGTGGCCCACTTGTATCGGCTGTATTTCGGGCGCGCGACGTGCCCCCCGACGGGCGACCTTACTGCCGATAGGCACCCGGGCTGACCCCGGTTTTGCTCTTGAACAACTTGGAGAAATGTTGCGGATGCTCGAAGCCCAGAGCAAAGGCAATTTCACTCACCGTCGCCGCCGAACCGAGCAGTCGGTTCTTGGCGTTTTCGATGAGACAATGGTGAATGTGCTCGCGCGTGTTCTTGCCCGTTTCTTTGCGCAACAGATCGCTCAGGTAGTCCGCGGAGTAGCCCATGGCTTTCGCGCACGCGGCCACGCTAGGTAGGCCGTCCTGGGCTGGACGCGCGGAGGTGAAGTAGTCACCAAGAAACTGTTCGAGGCGTGCCATGACATCCTGATGGGAGTTCTTGCGGGTGACGAACTGACGCCCGTAAAAGCGCCGGCAGTAATTTAAGAACAGCTGCAGTTGGGAGACAATGACTTCTTCGCTGAACTGATCGATGTGTGCGTACTCCGTCTCGATGGTCTTGATGATGTGGGTGAGTGTTGTGCGTTCCGCGTCCGACAGGTGCAACGCTTCGTGCGAGTCGTAGCCAAAGAAGGTGTACTCTCGCATTCGGTTGGCGAGGCTGGTGCGCCTGAGCAAATCAGGATGAAACATGAGCGTCCATCCGTCGTGCTCCCCTTCCAAGTCGCTCTGCTCAGTGACGGGCACCACAGATTGGCCCGGACCGATGCAGAGCAGGCTGCCTTCTTGGAAATCGTAGAATTGGCGCCCATATTTGAGGCCACATTCGTTGCCGCGCTTGAGGCTCACCGCGTACAGGTGAGAGATGATGCGGCGCTTCATCAGCGGCACTTTGTACTCGAGCGGGGCGTGCCACGACGCGCCGATCACGGAGATGAGCGGGTGACTGGGCTTGGTGCTGGTGGCAAACCGGTGCACCTGGTCGATGGACTCCACGACCAGTGGCTCGTCCACGATTTGGTCGGCGGTGGTCATGGATCAGCACGCTCCGTCATCGCTATGACGACGTTACCCCTTTTTCTCCCCGTGTCGACGTAACGATGCGCCTGCACGATGTGGTCCAGCGGGTAGCGCCGGTCGATCACGGGCCGCAACTCGCCGCGTTTGAGCATGGCCTTGACCACCCCGAGCAGCTCCCTCTTCTCGGTAGACATTCCACAGATGACGCGCCGTCGGCCAAAATGCTTGGTCCACCCCATGAGCACGTAGTCGCGCAATCGCGCGACGGTGGGCAAGTAGCGTCCGCCCGGTGCAAGGCAGGGTTTCACCTGAGAAAATGTGCTCTTGGTGACCGCATCAAAAATCACATCATAGGTGCGTCCAAGCTGGGTAAAGTCGGCGCACGTGTAGTCGACGACCGCCTGCGCACCCAAGTCTTGTACCAGTTCGATGTTAGCGGTACTGCATACGCCGGTGACCTCCGCGCCCAAACTGCGCGCGACCTGCACGGCGGCGCCTCCTACGCTTCCCGACGCGCCAATGATGAGGACGCGCTCGCCCGGTCTGACGTGGGCCAGGTCGCGCAGGAAGTGGAGGGCAGTCGTCGGGCCATCCACCAGAGAAGCAGCTTCTTCGAAGCTGAGACCGTCAGGCATGTGGGCTATAGAAGCCGACGCGCGTAGGCAATGATACTCGGCGTACGTACCCACGTTGAACCCGGCAAACCCGAACACACGCTCACCCACTTGCCACTCGGTCACGCTGCTTCCCACCCGATCCACGGTGCCCGCAAACTCGATGCCCGCGATCTGAAAACGCTTTCTGGGACCCAATAGCCCCAGGACTACGCGCGCCATCAAGGTGTCACCCCGGCGCATCAGGCCACAGGCAGCGGTCACCGTGGTGGCGCAAACGCGCACCCGGATTTCGTCAGCGCGGGGTGCGGGCCGGGCGAGGGTACGGACCTGGATCACCTCCGGTGGGCCAAATTGCGTATACACGGCGGCGCGCATGAGCTGCGCGGTCGAAGCCCCAGGTGGTGCCGAAATGGGTACGGACATCGTCTCTCCTTGTTGGTTGCGAGACCATTTTCCCGAAAGGACGTAGCGAGCAAAACATCTCGATCCGGGAAAGGTGTGTCCATTTCCGGGAAAGCCACCGGACCGTCGTGACCCAGGTGATGCGAAGGGCGGACGCGCTCTCCGCTCTCGAGGTGTTGCCATTTGCCTCACCTGCAGCATTTTTGCCTCACGATCTTGCAGGTGACCATGCTCGAAACGCGGGTAACACGACCGCATCATGCGTTAATTTGGATCAGAGTTATGTTAGCCAAGGTCGTGCTTCCTGCTCGGACATCTCCCTACTTGTTGCTAGCCATTGCGGGCCTCACCTTTACGATCTTTGTTGCCGACATTGTCGCGACGCTCGGCATAGCTGTTTGGGTTCTCTATCTGTGTCCAGTTGTGCTCAGTAACTTTGGTTGGCGCCCCAACTTGCCCATCATTACCGGTACAGTTGCCTCTATTTTCGTCACTCTCGCGTACTTCCTCTCCAGTGATCAAGAGCTCGCCGCGGCGGCAAGCTACAGCCCCATCAATCGCACCTTTGGCATCATCACGTTGTGGGCCGTGGCGCTACTCGGCCGTCACTTCATCATGAACCGCCGCGCCATTCAGCTGGAGACTTGGTTCAAGAACGCCGAGACCGGCCTAGCAGAGCGGTTGCTTGGCGAGCAAAGTCTGGCGCAACTGGGACAACGTGTGGCGACGTTCATCGCGGACTACACGCAGGCCGCCGTGGGCGCTGCTTATTTCATTGATGGCGGCGGCAGCTTTCGGCATCAGGGGAGCTACGCGCTCGACCCAGCGCTGTGCCGTGAGCGCTCCTTCAAGCTAGGGGAGGGGCTCGTGGGCCAAGTAGCGCGCGACAATCGTCAGTTGCTCATCACCAACTTGCCAAGCGACTACCTCGACGTGCGCTCCGGGTTGGGCGGACATACTCCCACCGAGCTAATGGTGGCCCCAGCAGCAGTGGACGGTCGGGTCTTTGGTGTGATCGAGATGGGGTACCTCAAGCCGGTTGAGCCGGAGGTGAAGGAATTGTTTGCTCGTGTATCGCAGCTGGTCGGCTCGGCCATTCGGACCGTGAACTATGGGCTGCGTCAGCGGGAGCTTTTGGAGGAAACCCAGCGCCAAGCTGAGGAGCTGCAGACGCAGCAAGAAGAGCTGCGTGTTCAGAACGAAGAGCTCGAGCAGCAGAGTCAGGTGCTCTCGAGATCACAAACTCAGCTAGAGCATCAGCAAACGGAGCTGCAACAATTCAACGCGCAGCTCGAAGAACGGACCCAGTTGCTCCAGCGCCAGCGCGACGACTTGGCTCGCGCGCAAGCGGAACTACGCCGGGCAAATACCTACAAGTCAGAGTTTCTTGCCAACATGTCCCATGAGCTGCGCACCCCGCTCAACAGCTCGCTCATCTTGGCCAAGTTGTTGCTCGACAATCGCGAGGGCAACCTGACGGAGGAACAGGTCAAGTTTGCACAAACCATTTATTCAGCGGGCAATGATCTGCTCACACTGATCAATGACATCCTCGATCTGTCCAAGGTCGAAGCGGGCAAGATGGACGTGCGCGCGGAGACCATTTCCACCGCGCGCCTGCTTGAAGATCTGCTCACTACCTTCACTCCGGTCGCGCAAGACAAGCAACTGGCGCTCAGTGCCCGCGTGGACCCGGCCGTGCCCCAGCACATCTTCTCAGACGCCACGCGGCTTGCGCAGATCATCAAGAACTTGCTGTCGAACGCGCTGAAGTTTACCGAACACGGCGGGGTCACTCTCAGCGTGGAAGCGCGCAGTTTGGACCGCATTGTGTTTGCCGTCACGGACACGGGTATCGGCATTCCGGACGATCAGCAGCAAACCATCTTTGAGGCATTTCACCAGGCTGACGGTACGGTCAATCGCAAATACGGAGGGACAGGCCTGGGACTCTCCATCTCGCGTGACCTAGCGAGACTGTTAGGGGGCGAACTGAGCGTGGAGAGTAGCGCAGGGCGGGGTAGTACCTTCACGCTGATCCTGCCTGCGCGCTATGAGGGACCTGTGGCTGCCCCAGCGTCCGCGTCACTTGGACCCCCGCTCAAGGGTGCAGTGCCGCTTCAAGACGCAGTGCCGCTTCAAGACGCAGTGCCGCTTCAAGACGCAGTGCCGCTTCAAGACGCAGTGCCGCTCCAAGGTGACGTGGTCCATGATTCGCTGAACGATCGAGAGCGCGCCAACCATGGGTCGCGGCTGATCTTGATCATCGAAGATGACGTCGCCTTTGCACAGATCATCCAAGACCTCGCCCACGAGTTCGACTTTCAGACCGTGGCTGCCCAAACCGGTGCGGAAGGTCTGGCCATGGCCGAACGCTTCCGACCGAGCGCCATCCTGCTCGACGTAGGTCTTCCCGATCGATCCGGTTTGTCTGTACTGGACTCGCTCAAACACAATCCGGTGACCCGGCACATTCCCGTGCATGTGATCTCGGTGGCGGATCACACGCAAACAGCGCTGGAAATGGGCGCTGCCGGCTATGGTCTCAAACCAATCCAGCGTGAACAACTGCTTTTGGCATTCAAGCGTCTTGAATCCAAGTTCACCCAGGCGCTGCGCAGGATTCTGGTCGTTGAAGATGACGAGGACCATCTAAGCAGCACGTGTCGCTTGCTCGCGGCCGACAATGTGGAGACCATTCCTGCGACCACCGCTGCCCAGGCCCTGGAGCTCCTCAGTGCTTCGACATTTGATTGCATGGTGATGGACCTCAGCTTGCCTGACCGCAACGGGTTTGAACTGCTCGAGGAGATGTCGCGGAAGGAACAGTACTCGGTACCCCCCGTGATCGTCTACACTGGGCGATCATTGTCACGGGAAGAGGAGCAGCGCCTGCGAAGGTTCTCGTCCTCCATCATCATCAAGGGTGCGCGTTCTCCGGAACGCCTGCTCGACGAGGTGACGCTTTTTCTTCACCAGGTTGAAGCCGAGCTCCCACCCGATCGTCAGCGCATGCTCCGCAACGCACGGCACAGAGAAGCAGTCTTCGAAGAGCGACGGGTGCTTGTCGTCGAAGATGATGTCCGAAACATCTTTGCCATCACCAGCGTGCTTGAGCCAAAAGGTGCCAAAATCGAGATCGCGCGCAACGGCCGCGAAGCGCTCGAGTACCTGAAGAAGGACCCGAGCGTCGACCTCGTGCTCATGGACATCATGATGCCCGAGATGGATGGGCTTGAGGCAATGCGCGCCATCAGAAAGCAGCCGGGCCTTTTGCACGTACCCATCATTGCTCTGACCGCAAAGGCGATGGCCGACGATCGCGAGAATTGTTTGGCCGCCGGTGCCAATGACTACATTGCCAAACCCCTCGAAGTTGATCGCTTGCTGTCGCTCGCGCGCGTCTGGATCCGGAAATGACGAGCGCGGAGGACATCGACCTCGAGCTCGGTTTGCTCCTGGACGCCATCTACAAGCGATACCATTATGACTTTCGTAGCTATGCTGAGGCGTCGCTCCGGCGGCGTATCCGTGCCGCGCTCGTTCATTTCGGGTGCGACACCATTTCACTGCTGCAACAACGGGTATTGCATGAGCCCAAAGTATTCACTGAGTTGCTCCACTATCTCACCGTGCAAGTCAGCGACTTGTTCCGCGATCCTAGCTACTTTCGCTCGATCCGCGAAAAGGTGGTGCCGTACCTGCGCACCTACCCGTCGCTCAAGCTATGGGTTGCCGGATGTGCCACGGGGGAAGAGGCCTACTCCTTGGCCATCTTGCTCGCAGAAGAAGGGCTGCTGACGCGCACGCTCATTTACGCCACTGACATCAACCCGGCCAGTTTGCGGCGGGCTCAGGAGGGGATTTACGACATCGGGCGCTTCGCGCGCTTCAGTCAGAACTATCAGCTGTCCGGCGGGCGGGGATCGCTGTCTGATTACTACACGGCGCGCTACTCTTCGGCGGTGCTCGATCGCTCCCTCAAGAAGTCCATTCTCTTTTCGGACCATAGCCTGGCGACCGACAGCGCGTTTGCTGAGGTTGAGTTCGTGTCCTGTCGCAACGTGCTGATCTACTTCGAGCGCGAGCTGCAGGACCGCGCGCTGGGTGTGCTCCGGGATGCCTTGTGTCGGAAGGGATTTTTGGGGCTGGGCTTGAAGGAAACCTTACGCTTCTCGGCACACGCTGAAGCCTTTACTGATTTCGTCCCTGAGGATCGCCTCTATCAGCGGGTCTAGGTGGCCGCACCGATGATGAAATGGAGGGTCGCTATCATGATCAAGACGATTGTTCTCGGAGGGTCGGCAGGGGCGCTGGACGCGCTCACCGTGATCTTGCCGGCCCTACCTCGAGCCTTCGCCGTGCCCATCATCCTCGTCATGCATTTGCCGCCCGACAGACCCAGCCACCTGGCGCAGGTGCTGGGCATGCATTGTTCGCTCCGCGTCAAGGAGGTCGAGGACAAGGACCCGCTCATCCCAGGCGCGATCCATGTAGCTCCGCCCAACTACCACGTCCTGCTCGAGCGGGGTGGCCGGCTGTCGCTCACGGTGGACGAACTTGTGCATTTTTCCAGACCGTCCATCGATGTGCTGTTCGAGTCTGCGGCGGTCGCATACGGTCCGGCGGTGCTCGGGGTGCTCCTCACCGGTGCCAATGAAGATGGCGCACTCGGCCTCCTTTCGATTCGAGAAGCTGGGGGCGAGACCGTGGTGCAATCTCCCGAGACCTCGCAGGTGCGTACCATGCCCGAAGCCGCGTTGCGTCTCACCGCGGATCATCAGGTGTTGCCCGTAACCGAGATTGGTCCGTTTTTAGCTCGACACGGCGCGCAAGATTCGTCCAGAAAGCAGGCTCCATGAAATCAGCTGTCCCCGAGCCCGTGAAGTTTCTCATCGTCGACGACACGGAAGAGAATCTGGTGGCGCTCGAAGCTCTATTGCGTCGTCCCGGCCTGGAGATCCTGATGGCTCGCTCCGGCTCGGAAGCGCTCGAGTTCCTGTTGGTGCATGAGGTCGCGCTGGCCATCTTGGATGTGCAGATGCCCAGCATGGACGGCTTTGAGTTGGCGGAACTCATGCGCGGTGCGGAGCGCAGCAAACACGTTCCCATCATTTTTGTTACAGCGGGATCCAGTGACCCGCATCGCGCTTTCAAAGGATACGAGAGTGGGGCGGTGGATTTCTTGTTCAAGCCCATTGAACCCAGCATCCTCAAGAGCAAAGCGCACATATTTTTCGAGCTGTATCGACAGCGCAAGGATCTCGAGACCTCGTTGCGGCTCAACGACATGTTTGTGGGCATCTTGGGCCATGACTTGCGCAGCCCGCTCGGGACAATCATCAATGGCTGTCGGCTCGTTGAGCCTGAATGTAAGAGCGAGGAGAGCCAACGGGCCCTTGGACGCATGATTGCGGCCGCAGAACGCATGGCGGGCATGCTCACCCAAATGCTCGACCTCACCCGTGCGCGGCTTGGTGGTGGCGTGGTCGGGCCCAAGAGATCTCTGGACGTGGTGAGCCTGGTGCACACTGTGGTGGAGGAAGTGGCCGTCAATCATCCGGGCCGCGAGATGCTCGTCCAAGCCACGGGCTCCACGGTGGTGACGGCGGATGCGGGTCGGCTGCTTCAGGTGTTTTCCAACTTGGTCATCAATGCGGTCAACCACGGCACAAGCGACGCGCCCGTGAAAATCGAGCTTTGGGGCGATGAAGCGGAAGTCGTGGTGTGCGTGTCCAACGCCGGCTTTATCCCGGCTGAACTGGTCCCCACCATTTTTGATCCGTTTAGAAGCGGTCGCAATACGTCTTCGCGCTCAAGTGGGCTCGGCCTGGGGCTCTACATCTCCAAGCAGATCATGATTGGGCACGGCGGGTCGTTGGACGTCGACTCCAGTCATGACCGCGGTACGGCGTTCACGGCGCGCATTCCGCGCGGCTGACCCATCGGGCAGCTCGTCAATTGCAGAAGTCCACGATGGCCCAAAAAGCCGGTTTGGGCTGCTGATTTGCGTCAAACAGCAGCGGAAAGTCTTGTCTTCCTGAATCGAACTCGGAAAGCCACGTGTTGTCGTCGGCGATACCCCAAAACGTTACGCTGCTGATCACGTCACTGTGTCGGCGATAGACTTCGAGGAAAGCTCGATAGCGTTCGGCTTGCTCTGCGAGCACCTCGGCTGTCACCTTCTCGGGCGTGTAGAACATGTCCGGGGTGTAGGTGATGCCGCGCAGATACAGAGACAAATCCATCTCCGTCACTTGTACGTCCAAGCCTAGCGAAGAATACATCTCAATCGCCGTCTCCATATTCGCTGGAGTCTGATGGTAGGATTGCTCCTCGGGATTGGTGCCAGGTGCGAGGTTCAAATGGGATTGAAGGCCGACGCCATCAATGGGAACCCCCGCGTCAATCAGCCCCGCGAGCATGTCGTAGATGGCCTGGCGCCGCACCGGGTGATAGTTGTAGTAGTCGTTGTAGAAGAGCTTTGCGTCAGGGTCTGCCGCGCGCGCCGCCTTGAACGCTTCGGCGATGTAGCTCTCACCCAGTGCACCGTACCAGCCGCTCTCCTGGCCTGAGTCTTCATTTTCGGTGCGGTAGGTTCCGTCGTCCATGATGGCTTCGTTCACAACGTCCCACACCTTCACTTTGCCTTTGAAATGGGTCATCACATTGCTGATGTGCGCTTTCATGCGGCTGAGCACCTGCTGGGAAGTTCCTGAGAACACCCACGACGGTGTTTGACGGTGCCACACTAGCGCGTGCCCGCGGACCTGCATGCCATTGCTCGTCGCGAAGTTGACCATCTGATCTGCGGTTGCGTAGCTGAAGTTACCCTCCGTCGGCTGGAGGGCATCAAATTTCATCTGATCTTCGGCCGTGATGCTGCTGAAGTGCTTGATGAGCGTGGCCGAATACTTGTTGTACGTGGTGTCGATGGCCGCCCCGATCGCAAAATGATCCGCAAAGTATTCCTTGAGCGAAGGCACCGCATCACCGTGGTCCACCACGCACGGCTCACCTCCGCCGCTTCCCCCTGTTGATGAGGTGTCGTCACCGCCTGTACCTTGGCTATCGTCTGTACCCCCCGTCGCCGCGTCCTGACCACCGCTCGCTGCCGACGTTCCACCGCTCGGCAGGGCCCCACCCGTGCCCTGCACACCGCTTCCGCCGTTGCCTGCTCCTTGTCCTCCTGTGTCTGGGGCACCCCCGCTGCTTGCAGCGCCGCCCGTTCCACCCACCGGTGCGTCGCCGCCACAGGCCATGAGTGAGCGAATAGTGAGCAATGTCACGAGTGAAAGCGAAAATTGGCGCATGGGAGGGGCAGATCCAAGAAATGACAGTGGTCGACAAGAAGGCGGCGGAGCGCCCTTTGTGGGGTGTCATAGGGGCGCTCCGTGCGCAAGGCAGAGCCGCACCGCGGCGGGCGCTCATTGCGGTATCAATCAAAATTTGTCACCGTTGTGAGAGGACGGCGAGAGTTTTTGCGCCCTCGCGCGCGATTGCACATGGCGGGGCGGGCAAGGTACGGCCCGGGCAGTCTATGCTTGGACCATGGCTTCGATTCTTCGCATAGTCAGCGGCGCGGGCCTCGTGGCGTTGTACTCCGTTGCTTGCTCCTCCGGGCAAGAGCATGTGCTGCACACAGGCACAGGCGGCGCCGCGCTTGCCTCGGGCGGCGCAGCCGTTGCTTCGGGTGGTGGGGCCGACATCATGGATGGTCTAGGGGGCACACCCACGGGAAGTGGTGGGCGAGCAACCGGTGCTGGCGGTGGGCAAGACGGCGCGAGCGGGGGCAGCGGTGGTGCACAGGGCGATGAAGTCCTGGCGTTGATTGAGCAGTTCTCGGTTTATTGGGATTTTGAAGGGGACGCATCGATGGCGCTTGGTGCGCGTGTTGGAACCGCCACCCTCGAGCCACTTGGAGCAAGTGTCGGAGCGGGAGAGTCGGGACAGCAGTTGCAGTTGACGGGGACGGATAGCCACGCGCGCTCCACCGGAGCTGGCGTAGACTTGCAGGGGGACTTTTCCGTCTTGACTTGGGTGCAGCTGGATGACCTGTCTGGGTATGATACGTTTGTAAGTGCACCAGGGCAGCAGGTGAGCGCGTTTTATCTGCAGAAACGCGACGACCAGCGTCTGTCGTTTACGACGTTTGGTGCGGACAATGCGGAGGCCACACCGTGCGTTACTACGGCTGAAATTCAGCCGCGACAGGGTGAATGGTACCAGGTGATTGGGACACGCAACGCGTCCAGCGGGGAGCAGCGTGTCTACGTGGACGGCGTTTTGTCAGGAAGGTCCACCTGTTCCCAGGCGCCGTTCGTCCCGACGGGCGAACTCACCTTGGGCAGTGGACTCTACGGGGCGATGCCCAGCGATTTCTTCAGCGGATCCATGGACGATGTGGGCGTGATCGAGCGGGAGCTGACACCGGCTGAGGTGTTTCAGCTGTATCGTTGGGGGCGCCCCACGGCGCGGCACTATCTCTTTTCCTATTTCGTTGAGGTGGGCCAAGGGCGAGGAGACGGCCTGCGTCTCGCGCACAGTCATGATGGACTGCACTGGGGCGCGATCGGACAAGGAAAGGTCTTCATGCCGCCGTCGGTGGGCGGTGGGTCATTTCGAGACCCACACGTCTTGCGGGCCCCGGACGGTGTTTACCACTTGGTGTGGACCACCAGCTGTGTGCCGTGGGCAGAGACCAACTGCGTTCAGGACCGAGGGCTAGGTCATGCCTCCTCACCGGACTTGGTGGTGTGGTCTGAAGCTGACTACATCACAGTGGACTTGAATGTGGAGCACGTGTGGGCTCCGGAGACGATTTATGATCCCGAGAGCCAACAGTTTATGGTTTTTTGGGCATCACCCATCGATAACAATCCGCAAGCATCTGATCCCCACAATATTTACTTTGTCCTGACCCGAGAATTCGAGGAATTTACCCCGCCCTCCGTGCTCTACGCTCCCAGCGGTCGCAATCTGATCGATGCTACGATCCGGCCCTATCAGAGCGGCTGGCTCATGATCGTCAAGGACGAAGCGGATGGGCAAAAGAACCTGCGAGCGCTCACGTCACCCGCGTTGTTTGGAGATGGAGCTTGGGTCGCTTCACCCTCCTCGCCGCTCACTGGGAACTACGCCGCCGAGGGACCGTCGTTTTTGGAGCGAGATGGTGAACTTTTCATCTATTTCGACAAATACGGTGAAGGAAGTTACGGGGCGCTGCAGGCAGAAGCGCAAGATGCACTCGACACGCCGCAGGCGTGGCGCGACATTTCCGGCGACGTTTTTTTTCCCGGCGTGCGTCACGGAACCGCTTTTGAAGTCCCGTGGGAGACCTTCGAGCAGGTGGCGCTATTTGCCGGACAGCGGTAACTCAAGGTGCGCCTGCGTCATACTTGCAACTAGCCCTACCCACTCTTGTTGGCTAGAGGTGGGCCTTGCACGCAACATAAGTGAGCTTGATGCTAGACTTGCTTGACCAATGAAAATACGGGAGCTCCGTCACAGCGGCTGGATCGTGCTGGCCCTGACTGCCTGCGGTCACATCGGTCTGGATTTGAACGGTGATGGCGGGGTTGACGTGTCTGGCGACGGCGATGGAGACGCGTGGGGCGGGGAGATTGGAACTGGCCCGGACCATTCGGGCGATGGAGATCCCGGCGATGGCGATGGCGATGGCGATGCTGACGCTTCTGGCGGCCATGGCGGCGACATTCCTGTGGGCGATGGAGGCGCGTCGGCTGTGGGAGGTCAGACGGCCAGCGGCGGCGCGAGCGGTGGTGCTGGGGGTGACGGCGCGGGCGGATTGAGCAACCCTTCAAGCGGTGGTGTCGACGGAGCTGGCGGCGATGAGGCGGCCGGTGGCACGGACGCTGGCGGCAGCGGGGTGGGTGGTGCTCAGGGCACGGGCGGCACGATTGTCGGCGATAGCTGCGACGTCGCTCGAGACCATCACTTCAGTTTTGATTCCAGCCAGAGTTATTCAGTCGAAGGTCCCAAACTGGGCGTGTGGGGACTCGATACCACCCACACCAAGAACAGCGGGACGCTCAGCTGGACAGGGGACGAAGGCCATCTTGACCCCGGTGCCCTCAAGGCCGTGATCGTGCAGCCAATGTTGTCGACCAACCCTCAGGGACTCTATCCGCGCACTGTGCTGAGCCGCGAAGATCTGCGGAAAACTCGAGTGCGGGCGCTCGTCTACGTCCAGAGTGGCGAAGAGGTCTCGGCAAAGATCTTTGCTCAGTCCGAGGGATACTTGTGGGCCGAGGGCTCGCTCACTCCGCTCACGGTGGGGCAATGGTCATGTTTGGAGCTTGACCTCACGCAGCCGGCGTATGCTGACGACGAGTTCGATCCTTCCGACGTCATTGCGATTGGGGTCGAGATTGCGCGCAATCAATCCAGCGAGCTCGTTACACCCATCACCGCCTATTTGGATGATGTGAGCTATTGATGCGAGGTCGGGCGCTGGATAACGCTGCCGTCTCCCGGTTGTGATCGCTACTTCCAGTTCATGACTAGGTCGACGTCACACACGCGTTTCAGTGGCCGCGGCACGACGGTCCCGTCGATCAAGAACGTCTCCATGGCGCCTTCCATGATACCAACCTGATACGTATCAGCGAAGTTGTAGATGTCGCGCAAGGCCAAGACCGCGCTCTTCGCCGTAACGTCGAACAGCTGAGCGGAGCCAGGTTTTAGGCTAATTTCCCAGCCACGGGAGGCGAGCGGCAGAGCCATTTGCCAGTTACGCCCTGCGATCGCGAAGATCACTTTGCCCACGGTTGAATCAAGCAGCGTCGGATACACCAGGCGCCCTTGGCGTTTCAGTCCCTCTCGGAGGCTGCACCCTGGATACAAAACTGGGCAGGCGTCGAGAAGCATGCGCATGTAGTCGCGCAACGAATAGTCCTTGAAGGTGACGTAACGCTGCGCGCTGGGGCGCGACAGATTACGTTGGTCAAACGTTCGCAAAAACGACTCGATGTACATGCCCTTTACGGTGGCGTGTTCGGGCGTCGCGAGAATGCGATTCTCAAACTCGCGACGTTCGCTCGCGCTGTTTGGCGGACTACTCGAGGACGAAATCATCACTATTACTCTGCAGGGGCTTGGGCCGCGGCTTGCGTTGCTGAGGGGGTTGATGCGGTCGCCTCAGGTGGGGGCGGAGGAGGAGGCATCTCACAATCTTCTGTGGAAATAGCCCAGCCTTGCTCACACGTCCCCGGGCTTTGGGCGCTCGTGCCAGGCTGGCAATGCGCTTGCCCCGGTTGAGGCACGTCGCAAAAGCCGCAGCCTGGTTGGGAGCTGCACGCTGAACAGTTGTTTTCCGAGTCCTTGCGATCGGCGCAATACTTCTTGCTGTTGGCGTTACCCGCATCAGGATGGGACACGCCTCCTTTGCAAGCCGCTGATGCCAACATGGCGCAAAGCATCAGCACCGTGAGGCGTGGGTCAATCACTCGCGGCTCCTGCCTGTGGCGCACTAGGTACGCGTTCACTGCAATCGGTGGGGATTGTCTTCTTCATTGCGCGCGACAGAACAATAGCGGTTGCTCGTGCTAGAAGGAACCCTGGCCAGATGTTGTTCAGTTTGCCCGTTTGTAGGGTCCAGCGGATTGTGACGTCGATGTAGGGCTGCTCACTGGCCCCGTTTTTGATCACGCGCGAGGAAATATGCAGCTGATCGGGGTCATCGTTGTCCTTGACGGTGAGTGTGCCCAGGTAGGCGTGGTTGGGACATGCAAAGGGTGTAGGTGAGTATCCACTGTAGGCGTTGATGGGTTTGCCAATTTCCCTGCCTAGATACAGCACCTTGGGCTGTCCAGTGGCCGTGCCCGCTTCAAGGATGTAGCAGCTGGGTCGCTGATCGTTTTTGTTCTTGTAACCAAGTAGCACACTGATCGCGGCGAAACGTAGGACCTCGCGCGCTGGTGTGATGAGATCGAGCCGGTCAATTTCGTAACCCAAGTGCCTACTGTATTTTTGATTGGCCTCGTACACCGTATCAATCAAATGGTCGCCCGGCGCGATGGTGCCAAAGGCGGTCTTGTACTTTCGGGGGCGCCGCTCATCGAGGGTCACGCGCGCCATGCCCAGGTGACCTGTGAAGGGCGGAAAACCTGGGGGATCATGGCGCACATGATTGGCCTCGACCCAATAGTAGCGATGGCCATCTTGCGGATGATCCAGGGTCTCTACCTCATTGCTCGGGAGGCTGGCAGCTTGCTCGTCGAGAGCACTTTGGTAGGGCGCCAGGTTGATGGAGCGCAGGGCGTCGGGGAGGTCGCCGTTGCTCTTTTTTGCGCGCTGGATGCAGATCGCCAAGGCCAGAAGGTCTTCATCACTCACTTTGGCATCTGGAAAGGAACCCTTGATGGCTCGATAGAGCTTGTCTTCGATATCCTGGCTGAAATTGATCATGAACTTCCTTGCGTGGGAGATGAATATGGACCGGGCACCACCTGGCAATGACTTTGCCCTACCCACAAATAATTCGCACAGGATACGTGAGGCTGGCGCCTCAGCAAACATTTTGTTGGTTGAGCCAAAACGACGCGCGCAGAGGTGATGCTGCATGTGCGTTGCGTGCAGCAGTGGCCTTGCGCGAATGGTGAGCAGGTTGCGCCGTCGAAACGCGGCTGCGTCCGGTTGTGCGCGTCGCTCGTGCGCGGTAAGCGCTTGTGCGACATCACAATTCACTATGTGTTGAGGTCGGTGACGCGTCAGAGCAGTGGGCTGTGACGACACGCGCTGGTCACGTGCACGTCGTCACGCAATGCGCTGCGAAACGTCGCGCCGAAGACAAGCCAAAGACCCGCAATGTGTGAGCGCGACATGGGCTTCGGGCGTGCGAGATCCGCGCGTGCCTGCGCCCAGATCTGGACGCGGCGACGATCGTTTTTTGCAGTTGATCACAAGCTCATTCACGCTAAGCTTGCAGCCTAAATCCCCAGTAATTGAGTGACCCCCATGAAGATTCGTTCGTCAATTTTTCTTGGCCTGTTTTGCGTTGTTGGTGCTCACGCCCCCATCACCACTGGGTGCGCCCCTGCTGAGCCTGACACCGGCACGGGTGGGGCAGGCGTGGGGGTCGGCGGTACGCTCGCCGGGGCGGGTGGGGCCACGGCGGGTTCGGGCGGGGCGGGTACCGGCGGTGCCGCCATTGTCGGCATCGGGGGGACCGCGCCCGTGACAACGTGTGGCGTGAGCCCAGGGGCGGGCGGTTCAACGGAGGTGGTTGAGCCAACGTTTGAAACCGTTCTGCAAATCATCGAGTTTTACGGTTGCAATGCGTCTGATTGCCATGGGCATCCGGCCAATGACTTGAGTCTCGCCGGATCTCCCACTGAAATGTACGATCACTTGATCAATACCGTGTCTGAGGAGTGCGGCGGCCTCAAGGTGGTCGCCCCCAATGACCCCAACGCCAGTGCCTTGGTTCGGTTGGTCAAGGGTCCGTGTGGTACCCGTGAGCAGATGCCTGAAGAGTGCATTTGCGATCCCGACCCGTACATCAACAATTGTGTAAAGCCGCAGTACGTGGAGGCCATTGAGAAATGGATCGCCGCGGGCGCGCCCATGTGATCGACCGCGCGCACAAGCGGGCGACCAGCGTAGGTCCGCGCGTGTGAAAGCCGACGCATCTCGCGTCGGCTTTTTTGTTTACGCTGCGGTAAGTCGCAGGGGAGAGTGTGGTGGCACGCGGGTCTCACAGGGCCTCGGTTTTGAGTCCCCATTGCGCTTGGTTTTGCAGCACAAAAAGAAAAATCGGCCACCCCTGGGGTAGCCGTTCTTCTTGTTCTCGCGAGGCAAGCCGCGTGTGCGACCGATCACAGCTTGCCTAACGTGGCATCTCAGCTGTTCTTGAGCTCCGTGTACTCACCGGGGTTGTGGA
>Ga0315912_10001058_pt1 | contig 37066 bp, 37 predicted proteins | sample VfabasoilMG_FD_204469 | JGI IMG/M metagenome (GOLD analysis project Ga0315912, IMG submission 204469) | Garden soil microbial communities collected in Santa Monica, California, United States - V. faba soil | ecosystem: Environmental > Terrestrial > Soil > Garden | place: USA: California... | reverse complement strand
GGCCTTGAGCTTCGATTCGGCCAGGCCGACATAGTCGTCCCAGAGCTTGCGCTGCTCCATCTGGGCTTCGCGCGACAGCGTGCGCAGCAGCGCCTTGTCTTCCATCGAGAGGGTGTCCCAGGTGCGTTTCGAGAATACGAAGATCTCCGGAATGATCAGGTGGCCGGTGAGGCTGTAGATCTTGCTGACCTGGTAGTGGTTCTGCGCGAGCAGGGTGGGGGGGTTGTTCTCCGCGCCGTCCACCACGCCGGTCTGCAGCGCGCTGTAAAGCTCGTTGAAGCCCATCGCCACGCCGTTGCCGCCCATCGCGTTCATCGTTTCCACGAACAGCGGGTTGCCCATCATGCGGATCTTCAAGCCCTTCAGGTCGGCGGGCTTGGCGGCGGGCTTGTTGGCATAGACGTTGCGCGTGCCGGCGTCCATCCAGCCCAGCACGATCAGGCGCGACTGGGGCGAGTTCGACACCCGATCGAGCAACTCCAGGCCGATCGGGCCGTCGATCACCGCGCGCATGTGTTTTTCGTCGCGGAACACGAAAGGCAGGTTGAAAACGTTCAGGTCGTCGACCACCGGCCCCATCGCGCCGACCGAGATGCGCGCGATCTGCAGCGCGCCCACCTGCGCCTGCTCGATCATCTCCTTCTCGCCGCCCAGCTGCATGGACGGGAACATCTGGATCGAGATGCGGCCGTTGGTGCCCTTCTCCAGCTTCTTGCCCATGCGCTCGATGGCTTCCACCGTGGGATAGCCGAGTGGGTGGACGTCGGAGGCCTTCCAGACCTGCTTCTGCTGGGCGGCGGCAGGCAGGGCGACGGCGGCGATGAAACCCGAGATGGACAGCAGCAAGGCACGGCGCAACATCGAGATCTCCTCCCCAAGTTAACCGGATGGATAATTTATACTCGCCCGGCTTCGCATGTCCAGAATTCTTCTCACGCACTCGCCTGACACTCTCGTCAACTACTACGGCGCGCGCTCTCTCGCCGGCTTGCAGGCGCTCGGCGACGTGGTGCTCAATCCCGACGAACGGCCATTGGAAGGCGACGCGCTCCTGCGGGCAGCCGCGGGCTGCGATCTTGTCGTCTCCTACCGTCAGTCGCCGGCGCCGGCGGCGCTGTTCGAGCGGCTGCCGAGGCTGGTGGCGTTTCTGCGCTGCGCCATCGATATCCGCAACGTGGACGTGGGGGCTGCGAGCAAGGCGGGCGTGCTGGTGACGCAGGCGAGCGCCGGCTTCGTCACGTCGGTGAGCGAGCTGGTATTCGGGCTGATGATCGACCTGTCGCGGGGTATCAGCTCATCCGCTTCCGCGTATCGCGCCGGAAAGATTCCGCAGGCGACCATGGGGCGCGAGCTCAAAGGCAGCACGCTGGGCGTGATCGGCTACGGCGCGATCGGCAGGGAAGTGGCGCGGCTGGGGGAAGCCTTTGGCATGAAGTTGCTGGTTTGCGATCCCTACGTAGCCGGGGTAAAGACCGTTTCCCTGGAAAAGCTTCTTGTGGAATCCGATTACGTTGTTCCTCTCGCTGTCGCGACGGCGGAGACCGAGAATCTGATCGGCGAAAAGCAGTTCGCGACCATGAAGCAGGGCGCCATGTTCATCAACGCTTCGCGTGGCAACCTGGTGGATGAAGCGGCGCTGCTGCGCGCGCTGGACTCGGGACGCCTGGGCGGTTGCGCGCTGGACGTGGGGCGCGCGCCCGACCAGATGCCGACGCCGGCGCTCGCCGCGCGCGCCGACGTGATCGCGACGCCGCACAGCGCCGGCCTCACGCTGCCCGCGATCGAGCACCAGTCGATGGAGACCGTGGCGCAGGCCGGGGAGATCCTCAGGGGGCGCGTGCCGAAGGGCGCCGTCAATTCGCAGCACTGGACAAGAAAGGCCTTGTTACGCCCATGAAAACCATCCTGATCACCGGTGCCGCCGGGGATGTCGGAACGCACCTGCGGCGCGAGCTTGCGGGCAAGTATGTTCTGAGGGTTTCCGATCTGAGGCCTCTGAAAAAAATCAACAAGGAAGAACAATTCGCGCGCGCCGACATCTCGAAAATGTCCGATGCGTTGCGTATCACAAAGGGCGTGGACGCGGTCGTGCACATGGGCGGCTATTCTGTGGAAGGGCCCTGGGAGGGCATCCTCAACGCCAACATCATCGGCTGCTACAACATCTTCGAGGCCGCGCGGCGCAACGGCGTGAAGCGCATCCTGTTCCCGACCTCCAACCACGCCGTGGGCTTCTACCGGCGCGAGCAGACCATCGACCACCGCGTCTACCCGAAGCCCGACAGCCGCTACGGCGTCTCGAAGGTCTTCGGCGAGGCGCTCGGCAGCCTCTACGCGGACAAGTACGGCATGGAGGTGTTCTGCATGCGCATCGGCAACGTCAACCCGGTGCCGATCGACAAGCGCCGGCTGTCGATCCTCTTCACACCGCGCGACCTCGCGCAGCTGGTGACGATCGGTATCGAGCACCCGGGCATCCGCTTCGAGATTGTGTACGGCATCTCGAAGAACAAGCGCGCCTGGTACGACAACGCCAATGCCTTCCGGCTGGGCTACCAGCCCAGGGATGATTCCGAGAAGTGGGCGGGCGAAGTGCTGGCGAAGGAACGGCCCGGCGACCCGACCGCCGAGCTGTACCAGGGCGGCATGTTCTGCGTCGCCGAGGAGATCCCGAACCCGGCGCCATTGCCGAAGAAGAAAAAGGCGCAGGCGAAGAAGAAGCGCAAGTGAGCACGCGCAAGCCAAAACTCTCGGTGCCGCCGGGCGCGGTGGACACGCATATGCATGTGTACCACGCCGAAACGCCGCCGCTGCCGGGCGGCCCCGCGCTGCCCGGGGATTTTCGCGAGACACACTACCGCAAGATGCAGAAGCGGCTGGGATTGACGCGCGTGGTCGTGGTGCAGCCCAACGCCTACCAGGACGACAACGCGGTGACGCTGGGCGCAATCAAGGCGCTCGGGCCCGGCGCAAAGGGCGTCGGTGTGGTGAAGCTGGGCGTGTCCGACGCCGAAATCGAGCGGTTGACCCGGGGCGGCATCGTCGCGCAGCGCATTTTCCAGCTGCCCCGGGGCGCGGTCGCCTTTGACCGCATGCACGAGGTCATGGAGCGCGTGCATCCGTTCGGCTGGTTCGCGAACGTGCAGCTCGACGGCCGCGAGCTGCCGCGCTGGGAAGACACCCTCGAGCGGCTTCCCGGCAAGTTCGTCATCGACCACATCGGCAAATTTCTCGAACCGGTCGACGTGGACTCGGCGCCATTCGAGGTCCTGTTGCAGCTGCTCGATACCGGCCGCTGCTGGGTGAAGCTCGCCGCGCCCTACGAAACCTCGAAAACCGGCGCGCCGGCCTACGAGGACGTCAGCCGCCTGGCGCGCGCGCTCGTGAAGCACGCGCCCGAGCGCATGCTCTGGGCCAGCAACTGGCCGCATCCTTCCGCGCCCAAGGACCAGGTCCCCGACGACGCCGACCTGCTCGATCTGCTGCTCGACTGGGCGCCGCAGGAGGCGACGCGCCGGAAAATTCTCGTCGACAATCCCGCGGAGCTGTACGGCTTTTAGGCTGGCGCTGTTGGCTTGGCGGGTGGTTCCGTACTTCTACCGTACATGATAGAATGCGTCGTCAAGGAGACTGAATCATGCCCGCGTCCACCCTGCAGCGCGATGAGCGCATCGACCTGCGTATTTCCGCCGACCAGAAGACCCTGCTCGCGCGTGCAGCCTCCTACGCCGGCGTGTCGCTGTCGAATTTCCTGGTGACCGCTGCTGCTGATCGGGCAAAGGAACTGGTCGCGGAGCGCGAGACCCTGACCCTGACACCCCGCGACTGGAGCAAATTCCTCGGCGCGCTCGACAAGCCGGAGCGTGCGCGCCCGAAGCTGGAGGCCGCGGCACGCCGCTATCGTAAACGTCGGCCGTAGCCCGTGGCGGCCGATTGGCGAATCGAGCCGCTGAAGCAGGAGCATGATCGCGGCCGGTTCGATTGCGGAGAGGCCGCGCTCGACGAATACCTCCGGCGCTACGCGCGCCAGAACCAGGACTCCGGAATCGCCCGGAGCTTTGTCGCGGTCGGTGGCGCCGAGCCGAAACGCGTGCTCGGCTACTACTCGCTTGCCGTCGGCGCGATCGACCGGGCGAACCTGCCTGCGCAAGCAGCGAAACGATTCCCCGGATTTCCCATCCCCATCGCGCGAATCGGCCGGCTCGCCGTGGATCGCGCGATGCAGGGCCGGGGCCTCGGGGAGGATCTCATGATGGATGCCCTGCGCAGGAGCATGCGCGTTGCCGCCGAAGTCGGCATCGTCGCCGTGCTCATCGACGCGAAGCACGAACGCGCCAAACGCTTCTATGCGCGCTACGAGTTCGACGCGCTGCCGGACCAGCCGCTGACGCTCTGGCTACCGATGGCGGCAGTACGCCGGCTATTTGCCGATCGGTAGCGCGCTGGTAGATCGAGGAATCATGCCAGCGCCACGGCAGCGTGGCCGATGAACATCGCTAGTCGTCAGCGTGGTCCACGGGCCGGTGCGCGGCTGCCAGGCGCTGCTGCAGCGGCGGCGGCGCCGGATCGTAGTGGCTGAATTCCAGCGTGTAGGAGCCGTGCCCGGCGGTCAGGGACTTCAGCCGCGCGGGGAACTGCTCGAGCTCCGATAGCGGCGCCTGCGCGAGGATCTGCACGGTGCCCGGGCGCGGCGCGTCCGAGCCCTTGATGTGGCCGCGGTGCGCCGAGAGCTCGCCCGCGATGTCGCCCATTTTATGCTCCGGCACCATCACGTCGACGTTCACGATCGGCTCGAGCACGATCGGCCGTGCCTTGCCGAGCGCATCAAGGAAGGCCTTGCGCCCCGCCGAGACGAACGCGACTTCCTTGGAATCCACCGGGTGGTGCTTGCCGTCGTAGACGGTGACGCGCAGGTCCTGCATCGGGTAGCCGGCGATGAAGCCTGCCTGCATCACGCCGCGCACGCCTTTCTCCACGGCGGGAATGAACTGGTTCGGGATCACGCCGCCCTTCACCTTGTCGACGAACTCGAAGCCCTTGCCGCGCGCCAGCGGCTCGATCCGGAGGAACACTTCGCCGAACTGGCCGGCGCCGCCGGTCTGTTTCTTGTGGCGGTTGTGGCCCTCGGCGCGCGCCGCGATGGTCTCGCGGTAGGGAATCGAGGGTGGCCGCGTCTCCAGTTCCACCTTGTACTGCGTCGCCATCTTTTCCAGCATCACCTTCAGGTGCATCTCGCCGATGCCGCGCATCACCGTTTCATTCGCCTGCGCGTTGTGCTCGAGGCGAAAGCACGGGTCCTCGGCCATCAGCCTGTGCAGCACGTCCGAGACCTTCTGTTCGTCGCCGCGCTTTTTCGGCTGCACGGCGAGACCGAATACCGCGACCGGCAGTTCGAGCGGGCGCGCGTGGATGTGCGCATCGCCCGGGGAGTCGTGCAGGATGTGGTCGAACTGGATGTCGTCGATCTTGGCGATGGCGCAGATGTCCCCGGGCACCGCTTCGGTGACTTCGACCTGCGTCTTGCCTTTCAGCACGTAGAGATGTCCGGCCCGCACCGGTTTCCTGCCTTCACCGATGTAGAGCTGCGTTCCCGGGGTGATTCTCCCCTGGTGCACGCGAAATACCGCCACCCGGCCGATGTAGGGGTCGATCTCGACTTTGAACACGTGCGCAAGCGCGTGCCGTCCCGGATCGGGCACCACCTCGAGCTCGGTGGGCTCGCCGCCGCCGGCCGGCACGTTCAGGTAGACGGGCGGGTTGCCCTCGGTCGGGTTGGGCAGCAACTTCACGATGACCTCGAGCAGTTCGGCGACGCCGGCGCCCGTCTTCGCCGAAGTGAACACCACCGGAATCAGGTGACCCTCGCGCATCGCGCGCTCGAGCGGTTCGTGCAGGTCTTCGGGCGCGACTTCGCCCTTGTCGAGGTAGGCGCCCATCAGCTGCTCGTCGACCTCGACGACTTGCTCGACCAGCCTCCGGTGCGCTTCCTCCACCGAGGAGAAGTCGGCGTCGCCCGAGGGCGCGAAAAAGCAGTCCGACACCCTGCTGCCCCCGGCCGCCGGCAAATTGAGCGGCAGGCACTCCTTGCCGAAGGTCTGCTGGATCCTCGCGAGCAGCCCGGGCAGGTCGGCGTTCTCCGAGTCGATGCGGTTGACGATGATCAGGCGGTCCAGGCCGCGCTTGGCCGCCCATTGCAGGAAGCGGCCGGTCATCATCTCGATGCCGTTCTGCGCGTTGATCACGATGGCCGCCGTCTCGACCGCCGCGAGCGCCGGCAGCGAATGGCCGAGAAAATCCGGATAGCCCGGGGTATCGAGCAGGTGGACGCGGTGATCCGCGTCGCCCCCCTTCACGTCGAAGCTCGCCACCGCGAGCTTGAGGGAATGCTTGTAGCTTTTCTCAAGCGGCGTGTAATCGCAGACGGTGCTGCCGCGCTCCACGCTGCCTGCCGAGGGAACCGCGCCCGCGCGCGCCATCAGCGCCTCGGCCAGCGTCGTCTTGCCCGAGCCAGCCTGGCCGACCAGCGCAAGCGTGCGGATACGCTTGATGGGGTACTTGGACACGGCGCTCTCCTCCGGTAAGGACGCCCGCCGCTTTTATATCAGCAACCGCCGGGGCGGGGAAAGGCCGCCTGTCAGGGGTTCCTTGCCGCGATGTAGTTCCGCCAGCCGCCGTGCCGGGTGATTTCCGGCCGGCCTTCGCACAGCCAGGGCTCGCCGAGAACGCCGAGCACTTCGGCGCCGTCGGCCAGGATGACCTTGCCGACGCTGAGGCCGGCGGGTTCGGCCAGCAGAATCGCCGCCAGCCCCTGCGGCGGGACCTGCCACAGCTCGAGCTCGACCGCCGCGCCCCCGGCCGAGACGCGCAGCATCGCGGGATGCACGTCGCCGATCGTATAGAGCCGGTAGTGCGGGCTGGTGCGCGCCTCGCGCACGAAGGTCGCGCCCGCATTCACCATGTTGCCGTTCAATTCCAGGCCGCGCATCAGGGTGCCGTTGACCGCCAGCAGGATGGCTTCCGCCATGAGGATGCCGTCCTTCATGGGCGCCTATTTCTTCTCGTCCTTCTTCGCGAGCAGGTCGGCGCGTTTTTTCAGGAAGTCTTCGAGTTTCGACTTCGGTACCAGCAGCACGTGTTGCGCGAGTTCCTTTTCGCGCGCCATGCGCGCGGCGAGCGCTTTACCCCGCTCCTCGGCATCCTTGCCCTCGGGCTTCGGCTCGCCCGCGACAGCCACGGCCGCGTAGTAATTTTCGCCCTCGAGCCTGCCCACCTTGAGCGTGTAGCTCAGGCCATCGAGCGTGGTCGCGGTGACGACGGTGGGCTTGTCGAGTCCGGTGTCCTCCGGTTTGAGGCCCCTGGGCGCCACGTCGGCAAGCTCGATGCGGCCGAAGGTGTAGGCCGCCGCGTTCGCCTTGCTGACTTCGAGTTTTTCGTCGCCGCGCGCGCCCGCAAGCTTCCAGTCGGCGTTGTCGCCAGAGCGCTCGATCTTCCAGGTGTTGCCGTCCGCGGCGCGCAGTTCCAGCGTCTTGATTTTCTCCGCCTCGAATCCCGCCTTGCTGATCCAGTCCGATGTTTTTACTGAAGCCTGCGTAAGCGGGTCGGATACCACGATCACGCGCTTTTCCTCGCCGGGCAGGGCGATGTAGCGTCCGTCGCCGGCGGCCCTGTCCGGGTTCTCCGGTTCGGTTTTGAAATACTTTTTGCCGGCGGTCAGCCGGGCGAGCGGCTTGCCGTCCGCGCCGCGCAATTCGATCGCGGTGCCGCCGGCATCCAGCAGCAGGCGCGCCCGGTCCGCTTCCCCGATCGGCTCGGACTGGCCGACCTTGAGCGCGATGACCTTGAGCGCGAAGTCGCGCAGCTTGTCGTAGTCGGCGGGAAACCCGTCGCGTTCGGCAATCGCCCAGCGCTCGCCCTTTCTCTCGATGGTGATCGCGCCCTTGGGCTGGCGGATGGATACCGCGGCGACCGCGGCAGCCTGCAGGCCCTTGAACAGCGGCTGACCGAGGCCGGCCGCATCGGCGGGCGTGCGCGTATCGGCCTGCTGCCGGACCAGCAGCGCGCCGCCGCCCAGGGCGGCGAGCAGCACCACCAATACCGCGGCCCAGCGGGCGTTCACGCCGGATGCCTCCTTCGGGCGATGAAAAAGACGGCCAGGCCGGCGAGCACTACGAGCAGCGGCATCAGCGCGATGTTGAGCAGCTTGGTCCAGAACACGAGCGCCTCGGCGTCCTGGCGCAGGTTCTTGCGCAGTTCCTTCAGTTCCTTGCGTGTTTCGGTGACGCGGCCCCTGAATTTCTCGATCTCCGCCTGCTGTTCGGGGGTCATGATCAGGGCGCCCTTGGCGCCGCCGCCGCCCAGTTTCTGCAGCTCCTGCAGCTTCGCCGTGGTCTTCTGCAACTCGTCCTCGAGCGCCTTGAGGCGGCCCATGTACTGTTCCTGCGCCTTGGCCTGCATTTCGCGCACCACGGTCAGCGGCCGGAAGGCATCGGCGCGGCTGCGCAGCGACATCAGCGCGTCGTCCGCGGCGAGCTGCTCGACCAGGTTTTGCGCGAAGGCGAGATTGCCGTTCGAGGGCACGACGATGCGCCGGCCGAACACTTCCTGCACGTCGACCGCAGCGCCGTCGTTCAGCATGTCGGTGTCGGCGACCAGCACCACGGAATTTTCCGCCGCCGACTCCTTCAGGACGGCCTCCTCCCTGGCGGGAGCGGCTTTCTTGTCGTCGGATTTCGGCCGGCCCTCGGGGAACGCGGTCTTGAACTTCCCCGACAGCCGCAGTGCGAGCGGCATGGACTTGTTGCCCGGCTGGAACCCCTTGGTGGCTGCATCGCCCGAGACCGTGGCGACCGCGTTGTCGAGGAGCATGGAATTGGGCGAACTCCTGATCAGGTCGCTCGCCTTCAACCCGCCGGCCGCCTTGACCTCGAATGCGCCGCCGAAGGCGTACAGGAGCGTCTCGATCTGGCTCGTGGCCACATCGTCGCGGCTGAACGCGGTGCGGTTGAGCGTCAGGACCGTGGGCGTGTAGCGCTGCCCGGCGCCGGAGGCGAAGACCACGTCGGCCAGCACCTTGCCGGGGTTCATTTCCACGCCCCAGGCTTTGAACAGCCGGGGCAGCGAAGAACTGGTGCCGCCGGCCATGCCCGGCATTGGACCCTGCTGCTGGTCGAAATAGGCGAGCGGATCGACGAACGCGATCAGCTTGCCGCCGCGCAGCACGAACTGGTCGAGCGCGTACTCGGTCGATTCGGGCAGGTCGCGCGGATGGATAACCAGCAGCACCTTGATTTCGGGATCGATGGACTGGGCCAGCAGGGAAACGGGCTTGACGTTGAAGTCGCGCTTCAGCTCGCTGGCGAGGACCCAGGGCTCGGAACTCTGCCGCGTCATCGGGTTGAAGCGCTCGCCGAGCACCGGCAACGCGCTCATCAGGCCGATCACCGGCCGCTCGGCCGACCCCGCCCGGGCGATCGCGCGCACGATGTCGTACTCCAGCAGGCGCTCGCGCTGCGGTGTGATCGCCGGGATCGACTGCTTGCGGTCGAGCTGGCTCACCGCCAGGCCGAGGTAGAACTGCTCGCCGGAGAAGAGCTGCTGGGGCTCGATGCCGTCCAGCTGCGCCTGGTCCTCGTACTCGCCATCGGGCCGGGGATCGAACCTCTCGACGATCAGCTTGCCGCCCGCGACGCTCTTGAACTCGGCGATCAGGTCGTCGACGCGCTGCGCGAAGCTGCGCAGCTGCACCGGCACGCCCTCGCCGCGTGAAACGTAGAGCTTCAACTTCACAGGCGCGTCCAGCCCGCGCAGTATTTTCTTCGTGCCTTCCGACAGCGTCTGCACCCGGCCCTCGGTGAGATCCAGCTTCAGCGGCTGGAGGGATACGAGGTAGTTGACCGCGACCAGGATCAGGAACAGGGCCGCGAGGCCGATCGCCGAGTAGGCGAGCGTCTCGTGTTTCTTCAGGAAGGAAGTCATCGGTTGCGCAGCACGATGCCGGTGGCGAAGAGCGCAAAGCCGATCACCGAGAGGAAATAGACCAGGTCGCGCACATCGATCGCGCCCTTCTGAAAGCCGTCGAAATGGGTCATCACCGAGAACGCCGCCACGGTGTCGATCAGCGCCGGGCTCGCCCAGCGCGCCATCAGGTCGGTGACCGGGTTGAAGCCCGCGAGGATCAGGAACAGGCAGGCCACCACCGCCAGGATGAAGGCCACCACCTGGTTGCGCGTCAGGGCCGATGTCATGCAGGTGATCGCAAGGTAGGCGCCGGCGAGCAAAAGGCTGCCAACGTAGCCGGCGAAGATGATGCCGTTGTCGGGCGTGCCGAGCACGTTGACCGTGACGACCACCGGAAAGGTGAGCGCCAGGGCCGCCGCAAGGAAGGTCCACGAGGCGAGAAACTTGCCCGCGATCGCCTGCCAGGGCGTGATCGGCATCGTCATCAGGAGTTCGATGGTGCCGGCGCGCCGCTCCTCGGCCCACAGGCGCATGCCGACCGCCGGCACCAGCACCAGGTACAGCCAGGGGTGCCAGCCGAAGAATGCGCCCAGGCTCGCTTCGCCGCGCTCGAAGAACTGGCCGGCGGTAAACGTGAAGAACCCCGTCAGCAGCAGGAAAATGACCAGGAAGATGTAAGCGACCGGCGAGGTGAAATAGCTGCCCAGTTCGCGCTTGGCGATGACCCAGGTCTGCTTCATGACTTGGCCGTGTCGGGGATGGTGAGGCGGCGGAACACTTCGTCCAGCGGCCGGCCGAGCTCGTCAGGCGTGCCCTGGGCGACGATGCGGCCGCGGTCGATGATGATGGCGCGCGTGCAGGCCGCATCCACTTCTTCCAGGATGTGGGTCGAGAACACCACCGCCTTGCTGCGGCCCAGTTCGCGGATCAGGTTGCGCACTTCGTGCTTCTGGTTCGGATCCAGGCCGTCGGTCGGCTCGTCGAGGATCAGCACTTCGGGGTCATGGATCAGCGCCTGCGCGAGGCAGGTGCGGTGCCGGTAGCCTTTCGAAAGCGTGTCGATCGACTGGTGCAGCACCGAGGCGAGGAAACACTGGTCGACCGCGCGCGCAATGGCCTTCTTTTTTGCGCTGCCCGCCAGGCCGCGCAGTTCGGCGGCAAAGGCAAGAAATCCGCGCACCGTCATGTCGGTATACGCGGCGGCGTTTTCGGGCAGGTAGCCGATGAGGCGCTTGGTCGCCAGCGGCGCTTCGGCGACGTCGTGGCCGCCGACGCTGACCTTGCCGCCGTCGGGGGCGTAGTAGCCGGTGATCATGCGCATGGTGGTGGACTTGCCCGATCCGTTCGGTCCGAGAAAGCCGACCACCTCGCCGCGCTCGACCGTGAACGAGATGCCGTCCACGGCGCGCTTGGCCCCGAAGGTCTTGACCAGGTTGTCGATTCGAATCATGGTTGTTCCGGCGGCGTGGCGCCCAATTTGGGGCCGTCGCCCGGATTTCAAGGGGGCGGATTATCGCCGAAAACCGCCACAGTTTAGAATTAGTTATCCCGAGGAGGATCCATGAAGAAGTTACTGGCGGCTATTCTTTTGCTCTGCACCATGAGCGCATGGGCGCAGCCTGCCCTGAAAATGATGATCCCGGCCAACCCGGGCGGGGGCTGGGACCAGACCGGCCGCAGCCTGGCGGCGGCGATGCAGAGCGCCAAGCTGGTGTCCTCGGTGCAGTTCGAGAACAAGGGCGGCGCGGCGGGCATCATCGGCCTGGCGCAGTTCGTCAATGCGTCCAAGGGCGACCCGAACGCCGTGATGATGGGCGGCATGGTGATGGTGGGCGGCATCATCCTCGGCAAGTCGGCGGTGAACCTGTCTCAGGTGACGCCGATCGCGCGCCTCACCAGCGAGTGGGAAGTGATCGTGGTGCCGGCGGCATCGCCGCTGAAATCGATGGCCGACCTGGTCAAGGCGCTCAAGGAGAACCCGGGCAAGGTGTCCTGGGGCGGCGGCTCGGCCGGCGGTACCGACCACATCCTGGCCGGGCTCATTGCCAAGGCGGTCGGCGTGGACGCGGCCAAGGTCAACTATGTTCCCTACAAGGGCGGCGGCGAGGCGATTGCGGCGATCCTGGGCGGTCACGTGACCGCGGGCGTGTCTGGAATAGGCGAGTTTGCGGAGCAGGTGAAGGCTGGCAAGATGCGCGCGCTCGCGCAGTCCTCTCCGTCCAAACTGGACGGCATTCCCTCGCTGAAGGAGCAGGGCATCGACGTGGAGCTCGGCAACTGGCGCGGCATCTTCGGTGCGCCCGGCATCACGCCGCAGCAGCGGGATGCGCTCGTCAAGCTCGTCAAGGACGCGACCGAAACGCCGGCGTGGAAAGAAACGCTGGCGAAGCTCGGCTGGACGCCGGTGTTCCTCGGCGGCGACGACTACAAGAAGTTCATCGACGAAGACAACAAGCGCGTCGGCGCCATCATCGAGTCGCTCGGCCTGAAAAAGTAGCTTTGCCGTGCGCCGCAATGCGGCCGAAGTAGCCCTGTCGCTGGGCGTGCTGGCGTTGGGGCTGGGCGTGGCCGGCGTCACCGCGACGCTGCCCTCCGAGGGCGGTTACGCAGGCATCGGCCCCAACTTCATCCCGGCCGTGGTCGGCGCCGGCATCGTCCTGCTCGGGTGCTGGCTCTCCTTCGAGGCTTTCAGCGGCGGCTGGCGCGGCGCCGTGCCGGACGATGCGCGCGAGCGCGGCGAGCATGCCTTCCACGGCGCCGGTTTCGCCTGGATCAGTGCCGGCCTGTTCGCGCACATGGCGCTCATCGGCTGGGCGGGCTTCGTGGTTGCCGGCATCGTGCTGTTCGCCTGCGTCGCGCGCGGCTTCGGCAGCGTGCGTGTTCCGCGCGACCTCGCCATGGGCCTCGTGTTGTCGGTCGGCATTTACCTGTTCTTCGTCAAGCTGCTGAACGTGAACCTGCCGGCGGGCTGGCTCAAGCCCCTCCTCGGCACGGCCGGTGTCTGACATGGGGTCCTAGATGGAGGCATTCGAAGCGCTGATGGCGGGTTTCGCGGTGGCGCTCAAGCCCATCAACCTGCTGTGGGGCTTCATCGGCGTCACGCTCGGCACCTTCATCGGCGTGCTGCCGGGCGTGGGGCCGGCGCTGACCGTGGCGATGCTGCTGCCGCTGACGGCAAAACTCGACCCGACCGGCGCACTCATCATGTTCGCCGGCATTTACTACGGCGCCATGTTCGGCGGCTCCACGACCACCATCCTGCTCAACACCCCCGGCGAATCGGCCTCGATCGCCACGGCGCTGGAGGGCAACCGCATGGCCAAGCGCGGGCGCGCCGGGCCGGCGCTCGCCACCGCGGCGATCGGCTCCTTCGTCGCCGGCTCGATCGCCACGGTGCTGCTCACGCTGCTCGCGCCCGTGGTGGTGGACCTCGCGCTCAAGTTCGGCCCGGCCGAGTATTTCTCGCTCATGGTGTTCGCCTTCATCACCGTGTCGGCAGTACTGGGCTCCTCGACCGTGCGTGGCCTCACCAGTCTTTTCATCGGGCTGTTCTTCGGCCTGATCGGCATCGACAGCCAGACCGGCCAGCCGCGCTTTGCTTTTGGCGTCGCCGAGCTGCTCGACGGCGTGGACGTGGTGGTGCTCGCCGTGGGCCTGTTCGCGGTCGGCGAGGCGCTGTACGTCGCCGCCTACCAGAGCCGCCTCAGCGAGACTATCGAGAAGATCCAGGGTTCGATCCTGATGTCGGCCGAGGACTGGAAGCGCTCCTGGCCCGCGTGGCTGCGCGCCACTGCGATCGGTTTTCCCTTCGGCACCATTCCGGCGGGCGGCGCGGAGATTCCGACCTTCCTCTCCTACGCGGTGGAGAAGAAACTCTCGAAGCACCCGGAAGAGTTCGGCAAGGGCGCCATTGAGGGCGTGGCGGGACCGGAAGCTGCCAACAACGCCTCGGCGACCGGAGTTCTCGTGCCGCTGCTCACGCTCGGCATCCCGACCTCGGCGACCGCTGCGATCCTGCTGGGCGCGTTCCAGAACTACGGCCTGCAGCCGGGGCCGCAGCTGTTCCAGGCACAGGCCGATCTCGTCTGGGGTCTCATCGCGAGCCTGTATGTCGGCAACGTGATCCTGCTGATCCTCAACCTCCCGCTCATCGGCATCTGGGTGAAGGTGCTGCAGATCCCGAAGGACATCCTCTACGCCGGCATCCTGGTCTTCGCCACGCTCGGCGCCTACAGCCTGCACCAGTCGTGGGTGGACCTGCTCATGCTCTACGTGTTCGGCCTGCTCGGCTTCGCGATGCGGCGCTGGGACATCCCGGTCGGCCCGGCGGTCATCGGCCTGATTCTCGGGCCGCTCGCGGAGACGCAGTTCCGGCGCGCGTTGTCCATCAGCCAGGGCGATGCCACGGTGTTCTTCACGCAGCCGATCTCGGCCGGCTTCCTCGCGGTCACCGCGGCGCTGGTGATCGTGCCCTGGGTGGTGCGGCGGTGGCGGCGACGCTGAAAAAGCGCGCCGCTCCGGTGTAAAATTTTCCTCCCTATGGACAAAACTCTACTGGCGAAAACCGCGGTCGCGATGGTCGCGAGGGGCAAAGGCATACTGGCCGCCGACGAGTCGAGCGGCACCTGCGAGACCCGCTTCAAGACCATCAATACGCCCTGCACCGAGGAAAACCGCCGCGCCTACCGCGGCCTCCTGTTCACCACGCCCGGCGTCGAGAAGTTCATCTCCGGCGTGATCCTGTTCGACGAAACCACCCGCCAGAAGACCGACGACGGCACGGTGTTCACCGACTACCTGGCGAAAAAGGGCATCCTGCCGGGCATCAAGGTGGACACCGGCGCCAAGAACCTCGCACTTTGCCCCGGCGAAAAGGTGACCGAGGGCCTGGACGGCCTGCGCGATCGCCTGGCGGCGTACTTCAAAGCCGGCGCGCGTTTCGCCAAGTGGCGCGCGGTGATCACGATCGGCGAGGGCATCCCGAGCCACGCCTGCCTGTACGCCAACGCGCACGCGCTCGCGCGCTATGCGGCGCTGTGCCAGGAGGCCTCCATCGTGCCGATGATCGAGCCCGAAGTGCTGCTCGACGGCGGCCACAGCATCGAGCGCTGCGAGGAAGTCACCGAAGCGACGCTGCGCGCGACCTACGCGTCGATGGCCGCGCACAACGTTTCCATCGAACACCTGATCCTGAAGACCAGCATGGTGGTCTCGGGCAAGGCCAACGCCCGCCAGGCGGGCGTGGACGAGGTCGCCGAGCGCACGCTGCGCGTGCTCAAGCGCACCGTGCCGGCGGCGCAGCCGGGCATCGTGTTCCTGTCCGGCGGCCAGTCGGACGTGGCCGCGACTGCGCACCTGAACGCGATGGCGGGAACCCGGGGGCTGCCCTGGCCGCTGACCTTTTCGTATTCGCGCGCGCTGCAGAACCCCGCGCTCAACGCGTGGAAAGGCCAGGCGACCAATGTGGCTGCGGCCCAGCGCGCGTTCCACCATCGCGCGTACATGAACGGCCTTGCCGCCGAGGGCAAGTGGAAGCCGGAACTGGAGAAGCAGGCCGCATGATGGCGCTATACGAGTCGAACCTGACGAGCCTCAAGCGCATCGGCAAGGGCAAGGTGCGCGACATCTACGCCGTCGACGGCGACAAGATGATGATCCTGGTGTCGGATCGCCTGTCGGCCTTCGACGTGATCCTGCCCGATCCGATTCCCGACAAAGGCCGCGTACTGACCGAGCTGGCGAACTTCTGGTTCTCCAAGCTCGGCCACGTGGTGGCGAATCACCTTACCGGCATCGACCCGGAATCCGTGGTCAAGGGCGACGACGAGAAAGCGCAGGTGCGCGGCCGCGCCATCGTGGTGAAGAAACTCAAGCCGCTGCCGGTGGAGGCCGTGGTGCGCGGCTACATCATCGGTTCGGGCTGGAAGGACTATCAGGCGACCGGCGCGGTCTGCGGCATCCAGCTGCCGAAGGGGCTCAAGCAGGCGCAGAAGCTGCCCGAACCGATCTTCACGCCGGCCACCAAGGCAGAATCGGGACACGACGAGAACATTTCCTTCGAGCGCATGTGCGAGATCGTCGGCAAGGACGTGGGACAGAAGGTCAAGGACATCAGCATCCGCTTGTACAGGGAGGCGTCCGATTTCGCGGCGACCAGGGGCATCATCATCGCCGACACGAAATTCGAGTTCGGCCTGAACGAAAGGAACGAAGTGGTGCTGATCGACGAAGTCCTGACCGCGGATTCCTCGCGCTTCTGGCCGGCCGACCAGTACCGCGTCGGCATCTCGCCGCCGTCCTACGACAAGCAGTTCGTGCGCGATTACCTCGAGACGCTCGACTGGGACAAGACGCCGCCCGCGCCCAGGCTGCCCGCGGAGGTCATTGCGCGCACCTCGGCGAAGTACCGCGAGGCGCTGGAAAAAATCGCCGGGAAAAAACTCGCATGAAGCCATTGGTGGGGATCGTCATGGGTTCGGCCTCCGACTGGGAGACCATGAAGCCGGCCGCGAAGGTGCTGGAGGAATTCGGCGTCGCCTACGAGGCGAAGGCCATGTCCGCGCACCGCACGCCGAAGGCGGTCATGGACTGGACCGGCGCGGCCAGGGCCAACGGCATGAAGGCGATCATCGCCGCCGCGGGCGGCGCGGCGCATCTCGCGGGCGTGGTCTCCGCGCACACGACCTTGCCGGTGCTGGGCGTGCCGATGCCCTCCAAGCACCTCGGTGGCCTGGATTCGCTGCTCTCCACCGTGCAGATGCCCAAGGGCATTCCGGTGGCGACGCTGGCCATCGGAGAAGCCGGCGCGGCGAATGCGGCTCTCTTCGCGGTAGCAATTCTTGCTCTTTCAGATCCTTCGCTAGATAGAAAATTATCTGAATTCAGAGCAAAGCAAACAGAAGCGGTATTAAAGGCGCCGCCGCTCAAATTGTGAATTCAGAAGTCCGCCGCGCGGCGGAAATCCTGCGCGCGGGCGGTCTGGTCGCTTTTCCCACCGAAACGGTTTACGGTCTTGGCGCCGACGCGTCCAACGCCGAGGCCGTCGCTCGCCTCTATGCCGCCAAGGGCCGCCCCGCCGAGCATCCGGTCATCGTGCATTTCGCGGACGCGGCGGCCGCGTTCACCTGGGCGCGCGAAGTGCCCGAAGCGGCGCGCGAACTCGCCGCGAAGTTCTGGCCCGGGCCGCTGACGCTGGTGCTCAAGCGCTCGGCGAAAGCGCGGGACTTCGTGACCGGCGGCCAGGATTCGGTCGGCGTGCGCGTTCCCTCGCACCCGGTCGCGCAGGAACTGCTGCGCGCTTTCGGCAACGGTGTGGCTGCACCCTCGGCAAATCGCTTCGGCAACGTCAGTGCGACGACCGCGGCGCACGTTCGTGAAGAGTTGAAGGTTGACGTGGTTCTGGACGGCGGGGCCAGCGAAGTGGGGATCGAGTCGACGATTGTCGACCTGACTTCGGGGGTTGTTCTGCTTCGTCCCGGACGAATTTCCCGTGGGGAAATCGAAAAGCAACTGAACGTGAAAGTCACGAACTCCAACCCCTCGTCCCCCCGCCACTCCGGCGGGCTGGAGCGGCACTACGCGCCGGCGACGCCCACGGTGCTGGTGCCGCCGCACCAGCTCGACGGAGAGATCGCCAGGCGCGGAGCCGCGGTCGCCGTGCTTGCCTTCTCCAGGCCCGATGAGCGCGTCGACTACTGGATACGCATGCCGAGGGAGCCGCAGGCCTACGCGCAGAAGCTGTATGCTGCGCTGCGCGAGCTGGATGCCGCCGGATGCGCGACAATACTGGTTGAATCGCCTCCGGAGACCACGGAATGGACCGCCGTATCGGATCGACTGTCGCGCGCCGCCGCGTCGCCATCGCGCTAGCCGCCGCGCTGTGCGTGGCCGGGTGCAACGGCAACACGCACGTTCAGATTACCTCTGGCGTCCCGGCGACGGCCGGCGCATCGACCGGCACGACCGGCACGGTCACCGCCGCATCGTCGAGCGTGGCCGGCACCGTCCTGTTCATGCTGCATTGGGCGCTGCTGAATCACCACTGGGACCGCGAGGCTGGCATCTACGGCGTGCCTGCCTACTGGGCGCCGCCGATGAACGAAACGCGCACGGTCAATCTGCAAGACTGCACCAGACCCATCGAGGACTGGTCGGCCAATCTTAGGTGCCGGTAGCGCCCGCCGCGACGGCCGCCGCACTCATCGTCGGCGCCTCGCCGTGCCGCCTCTGGGAGCTGGACGCGCATGAACGCCTGCGCCGCCAGTGCGCCCAGGTCGGCATCCGGCACATTGCCGAAACCCCGGACGGCCTTGGCGAGGCGCAGCAGCTGCTGGTCGTCGATGCGCGTTTCCTGTTCGAGCTGCTCACCCTGCGCGGGCTTCTCGCCCAACCTGACGCGCTGCTGATCCACCCCGCGAGCAACCGCGTCGCGGCCGCATCGGTTGCGCGGGAGCGCCTGGTCGCAGTGGTCGCGTGCATGCGCGACGGCGCGGCGCGGCCGCCGGGCATGCGGCTGCTGGCCCCGGCGGAGCTCGCCGGCTACGACCGCAACCTGCGCAAGACTTCGCCGCCGCTGCTCGAGGCCGTGACGCCGGACCGGCGCGCCGAGCTCGAGGCGCTGCTCTACGGCAACGCCTACAAAGGCATCACCGATTTCGTCACCAAGTGGTGGTGGCCGCGGCCGGCGCGCGCGATCGTCGGCTGGTGCGCGCGCTTCGGCATCACGCCCAACATGGTCACTTTGCTCGGCTTCGTGCTGGTGCTTGCGGCGACCTACGCGTTCTATCGCGGCGCGTTCGCGCTCGGGCTGGCCTGCGGCTGGCTCATGACGCTGCTCGACACGGTGGACGGCAAGCTCGCCCGCGTGTCCGTCGCAAGCAGCCGCGTCGGCCACATCCTCGACCATGGCATCGATCTTTTGCATCCCCCGTTCTGGTACATCGCCTGGGGGCTTGGCCTGGGCACTGCGTACGCAGCGGGGTTTCAGGTCGAGCTGCTTTGCTGGCTGGTCGGCGCGGGCTATGTCGCGGGGCGCCTGATCGAAGCCGCGTTCCACCAGCTCGGCCATTGCGGAATGTTCTCGTGGCGGCCGTTTGACGCGTGGTTCAGGCTGGTGACCGCGCGGCGCAATCCCTGCCTGATCATCCTCACGCTGGCCACCGCCGCGGGCCGCGCCGATCTGGCGTTCGTCGGCGTGGTGGGCTGGACGCTCGCCAGCAGCGCGATTGCGTTCCTGCGCCTGCTCTACGCCGCCGGCGTGCGCTGGCGTTCGGGGCAAGCGCTCGATTCCTGGCTCAAGGACGGCGAAAGCGCGGCGCGCGATCACCCGCGCGCCTGGCGCACGTTTTCCGCCACGCGCGGCGCGTATCGCTGACGGGTTGGCCACTTATAATGGCCCTCCTATGGATCCTGCGATCGGCTGGGGTGTCATCGGTTGCGGCGATGTCGTGATGCGCAAGTCCGGCGCGGCCCTGAGCGCCGCGCCCGGAAGCCGCCTGGTGGCGATCATGCGCCGCGATGCGGCGAAACTTGCCGAGGCAGCGCGGCGGCTGAAGGCGCCGGTCGCCACCACGAACGCGGCCGAAGTGATCGGCCATCCCGAGGTGAGCGCGGTTTACATTGCGACCCCGCCGCAGTACCAGCTTGGCTACGCGCTCGCGGTGGCGCGCGCCGGCAAGGCCTGCCTGGTGGAAAAGCCCGCGGGGCGTTCCGACCGCGAACTCGAGCAGATGATGCAGGCCTTCGCGAAGGCGGGCGCGCCGCTCTACGTTTCCTATTACCGGCGCCATCTGGCGCGCTCGGCCGCAGTGCGGGAGATCCTGCGCGCGGGACGCCTCGGGCCCCTGGTGAGCGTCGACTACCGGCTGGCGAAGGTGCCGCGCGAGGCGGGCTGGCGCCAATTGGTGCAAAGCGGCGGCGGGCGGTTCCACGATCTCGCCGGCCATGTGCTCGATTTATTCGATGACTGGTTCGGCCCGCTGGAACTGACGGGCGCGAGCGCCGGCAACGTGCTGGCCGGGCATGAAACCGAGGATGCGGTGGCGCTCAGTTTTCGCGCCGCCGACGGACTGGTCGGCGCCGCGAGCTGGGATTTCGCCGCCACTGAGGCGCGTGACGAACTGGTCGTCGAGGGATTGCGCGGAAGCCTGCGGCTGAGCGCAATGTCCACCACCGGTCCGGCCGTGCTGACGGTCAAGCCGCCGCTCGAAGCGGCCGTGCAGAGCTTCGGCGCGCGCCTGCTGACGCGCCTGCGCGGCCGCCACCCGGCGCGCAAGCGCGAGCACGTGCGTTTCGTCAAGGAGGAAATTGCGCACCTGCCTCTGGTGCGCAGCATCGTCGAGGACCTGCACAGCGGCGCCGCGCCGGCGTCGCCGGCGGCAGCCCTGCGCACCGCGCGCCTGGTGAACCAGGCGCTCGAACGCTACTACGGCGGCCGTGGCGACGATTTCTGGAATCATCCCGAGCGCTACGACAGCGCGCGCGCGCGCGCCTCGCGCCGCACGGCGCGGGAAACCGGCTACGAACTCTTGCCCGAAGACCTGGCCCGCTTCGACGAACAGGGTTATCTTGGACCGTTCCGCTGCGATGGGGACTGGCAGCGTATCGTCGTGCCGCCGAAGGGGCGGCGCGACGCCCACCTGCGCGACCCGACCGTATTCGAGGTCTGCACGCATCCATCCGTCGTCCGGCGGGCGGCGCAACTGCTGCGCTTGCCGCGCGTGGCCCTGTTCAAGAGCCGCTTCCACGTGAAAGTGCCGGGCCGCAACGAGGAGGTCCCCTGGCACCAGGACGTCGGCGCGAAAAACGGCGGCTACTATCCCGACGGACGGCCCGTTCCCAGCATTACCTGCTGGATGGCCCTGGACCGCGTCCACGCGGAGAACGGCGCCGTGCAGGTACTGCCCGGCAGCCACAGGCGCCTGGTCGGCGACTTCGGCAGGAATTTTCATGCCGAGTTGCTGAAGAAGGGCGCGCTCAGCGCGCAAGATCTCGCCTCGGCCGTCACTTTCAAACTGGAGCCTGGCGAGTTCTACCTGTTCCATTCCTGGTTGATCCACGGCAGCGCGCCGAGTTGGATCGCCGTGCGCCGTGCCGGGCTCAACATGCGTTACATCGCCGCGGTGGATTGCTACGAAGCGGAGTTCCAGTACATCCCGCTCGAATGCGCCGGCCCAGGCGTGCCGGCCGCTTCGCGCGCCTGAGCCGAACCCGTCTCAGGCAGGCCGCGGCCCTGCCTTGCCGTCCTCGACCACGAAGCTCGCGAGCGTACTGCACGCCGCCTCGGGCCTGGTTACCGATTCCATCGCGCGCAGGTCGGTTCGCATCAGCGCCGGCGTGAGCTCCATCCGGACGTAGCCGCGGTAGCGGCTGTCGACCAGCTTCATGTGCGGATTGTCTGGCAGGAACGCGTTCAGCCGCTCCTGCGACCAGGCCTGCGAGGTGACCGAGGTGGCGACGAACTCGCTTGCCACCACTGGCGCGGCCGGGTCGTCGAAGTCCAGCTTCAGCTCGTTGACGTTGAAGCTGTGGACGTCGCCGCCGAGAACGACGGGATTCGCGAGCCTGCTCGCCTGGACGGATTCGAGCACGCGCCTGCGCGCGGCCGGGTAGCCGTCCCAGCCGTCGGTCCAGGCGATGCGGCCCGCGCCCGGCTTCTGGTCGAACTGCGCCATCGGCGTCTGTTGCGCGAGGATGTTCCATTTCGCGCGCGAGGCGGCGAAGCCCGCGTTCAGCCACAAGGTCTGCTCGCGTCCCAGCATTTCGCGCTCGGGCGCAACGAGCTCGCGGCATTCCGCGACGTCCACCGAGGTGGAGCCGCCGCGCCCGGGCCGCGGACAGACCTGCGGCGAGCGGTACTGGCGGTCGTCCAGCACGAAGAAATTCGCGAGGTTGCCGAACGCCGCGCGCGTGTAGATGCGCGCGTGCGGACCGGACGGGACCATTTCGCGGCGCATCGGCATGTGCTCGTAGAAGGCCTTGTAGGCGGCCGCGCGGCGCGCGAGAAACCATTCCGGATGGTCGAGATTCTCCGAACGGTCATTGGCGTAGTCGTTCTCCACCTCATGGTCGTCCCAGGTGGCGATCCAGGGGCATGCGGCGTGCCCCGCCTGCAAGTCGGCGTCGCCCTTGTAGAGCCCGTAGCGGATCCGGTAATCCTCGAGCGTCATCGGTTCCGGGCCGTTGTGCTTGCGCACATGGTTGCCGCCCCAGGATGATTCGTAGATGTAGTCGCCGAGAAAGAGGATCAGGTCCGGGTCGTCGGCGGCCATGTGCCGGTAGGCGCCGAAGTAGCCCTGTTCGTAGTGCTGGCAGGAAGCAACGGCGAGTTTCAGGCGCTTGGGCTGCGCGGTGAAACCGGGTGCTGTGCGCGTGCGCCCAACCGGGCTTTGCGCATCGCCCGCGCTGAAGCGGTACCAGTAGTCGCGGGCGGGCTCCAGGCCGATGACTTCCACATGCAGCGAGTGCGCCCAGTCGGCCGACGCATAGGCGGTGCCGGAGGCCGCGATCGTCTTCATCTGCATATCACGCGCGACTTCCCAGGCGACCGGGATGGTTTCCGGACCGAGGCCGCCCCCCGGCGCCGCGGGCAGCGGCGCAAGGCGCGTCCACAGCACCACGCCTGTCGGCAGCGGATAACCCGATGCCACGCCGAGCGTGAACGGGTTCGATGCAAAGCGCGGCTTCGCCAGCAGCTGCGCATGCGCGGGCAGGACGGGTTGTCCGAGCTGCGAAACACCGAGAGCGGCGAGGGCCTGCAGGAAGCGGCGGCGGTCGATCATGCGACTAGAATACCGGGTTCAAGTTACGGAGAGTCGCATGATTCATTTTGTGGTGCATGAAGAGGGCGACGGCGTCGGCGTCGTCGTGGTCGAGGGCGTCACGGCGGGCCAGGACCTGGTCGGCTGGATCATGGAGGACGACAAGGAAATCAAGATGACCGCCAGGAGCGACATCCCGATCGGCCACAAGCTCGCGCTGAAGGACTACAAGCCGGGAGACACGGTCATCAAATACGGCATCGACATCGGCAAGGTGGTGGCGCCGATCGCGCGCGGCGAGCACACGCACGTGCAGAACCTCAAAACCAAGCGGTGGTAGGGAACATGGATCTCGCAAAATCGACGTTCTGGGGCTTCAAGCGGGAAAACGGCCGCGTCGGCGTGCGTAACCACGTCCTCATCCTGCCGGTGGACGACCTGTCGAATGCGGCGGCCGAGGCGGTGGCGAACAACATCAAGGGCACGATCGCCATTCCGCATCCCTACGGGCGGCTGCAGTTCGGCGCCGACCTGGACCTGCATTTCCGCACGCTGATCGGCACCGGCTGCAATCCGAACGTCGCCGCAGTCGTGGTGATCTGCATCGAGGACGGCTGGGCGAAGAAAGTGGCCGACGGCATCAAGGCGACCGGCAAGCCGGTGTCCTACTTCGGCATCGAGCAGCATGGCGACCACGACACCGTCATGCGCGCCTCGAAGGCCGCCAAGGAATACGTGCAGTGGGCGTCCGAGTTGCGCCGCGAGGAGCGCCCGCTGAAGGACCTGTGGGTGTCCACCAAGTGCGGCGAGTCGGACACGACCTCGGGCTGCGGGGCCAATCCGACCGTCGGCAATGCCTTCGACAAGCTCTATCCGCACAAGGTGACGCTGGCCTTCGGCGAAACCACCGAGTTGACGGGCGGCGAGCATCTGGTCGCCGCGCGCTGCAAGAACGACGACGTGCGGAGAAAGTTCCAGTTCATGTTCGACCGCTACCAGGCGATCATCGACAAGCACAAGACCAGCGACCTGTCGGACTCGCAGCCGACCAAGGGCAATATCGCGGGCGGCCTCACCACGATCGAGGAGAAAGCGCTCGGCAACATCCAGAAGATTGGCCGCAAGTGCCTGATCGACGGCGTGCTGGACAAGCACGAGGAGCCGACCGGCCCCGGCCTGTGGTTCATCGATTCGTCCTCGGCTGCCGCGGAAATGGTGACGCTGTGCGCCGCGGCCGGTTACACGGTGCATTTCTTCCCGACCGGCCAGGGCAACGTGATCGGCAATCCGATCCTGCCGGTGATCAAGCTGTGCGCCAATCCGCGCACCGTGCGCACGATGAGCGAGCACGTTGATGTGGACGTGTCCGGCCTCCTGCGCAAGGAGATGAACCCGGACCAGGCGGGCGACGCGCTGCTGGATTGCATGTTCCGCACGGCCAACGGCCGGCTCACGGCCGCCGAGGCGCTCGGTCATCGCGAATTCGTCCTGACGAGGCTCTATGAATCCGCGTAACTACGTTCTGGTCCACGGCGCATGGCATGGCGGCTGGTGCTGGCGGCGCGTTTCCGACCGCCTGGCCGCTGCAGGCCACCGCGTGTTCTGCCCTACGCTGACCGGGCTTGGCGAGCGGGCGCACCTGCTGAGCCGCGAAGTCAATCTCACCACGCACATCCAGGACGTGGTGGCGGTGCTCGAGTCCGAGGAACTGAATGAGGTCGTGCTGGTCGGCCACAGCTACGGCGGCATCGTGATCACGGGCGTCGCCGCACGCGCCAAGGCGCGCTTGAAGCAACTGGTCTATCTCGATTCGGCGATCGTGGCCGATGGCGAATCCTGGTCCGACGCGCTGCCGCCGGAAGCGGTGGTGGCGCGGCGCAAGGCCGGAGCGGAATCGGGCGGCGTATCACTTCCGTTGCCCAAGGCGGAGTTCTTCGGCGTCGAGGATCCTGCGGACCGCGCCTGGGTCGACCGGCGCATGACGCCGCAGCCTTTCGGGCCCTTCGACCAGAAAATGCGCTGGGGCGGACCGATCGGCAACGGCGTGCCCAAGCTTTACGTGGATTGCGTGGATCCGGCCTTTCCCGGGCTGGCGGGCGTCAAGAACCGCTACCGCGGCACGCCCGGCTGGACGTGGACCGAGATCAGGACCGGCCATGACGCGATGGTGAGCGCACCCGAGGAAACCGCGAAGCTGCTGCTGGAATTTGCTTGAAACCTTTGCGCGTCCGGGTCTGGCGCGGCGGCATCGAGGGCGCCTTCCAGTCCTTCGACGTGCCGCGGCACGCGAGCCAGACCGTGCTCGACGTGGTCACGCACATCCAGCGCGCGCTCGATTCCACGCTTGCCTACCGCTTTGCCTGCCGCGTCGGCATGTGCGGCTCCTGCGCGATGACGGTGAATGGGGTGCCGCGCTGGACTTGCCGGACGCATATCGACAAAGCCGTCGGCGGCAAGAACGAAATCACGCTGGAACCGTTGCGCAACCTGCCGGTCGTTCGCGACCTGGTGACGGACATGCGGGAGTTTTTCGACAAGTGGGCGCGGGCGAAAGGGAGCTTCGAGGGATCGAAATCGCGCCGGGACGGTTTCGTTCCCATTTCTCCTGAAAGCCAGAACAGAAAACAGGTCGACTCCGCCATCGAGTGCATCGGTTGCGCGGTCTGCTACAGCGCCTGCGACGTGGTGGCGCAGAACCCGGACTATCTTGGACCTGCAGCCTTGAATCGTGCGTGGACATTGATAAAAGACGAACGAGACGAAAAAACGTTGGCACGGTTGCGCGCCGTCGCTGGCGACGCCGGCTGCCATGCCTGCCATACGCACATGAGTTGCACGGAGCATTGCCCGAAGCAGCTCTCGCCGACCGCGGGGATCGCGGGCCTGAAGCGGGAAGTATTGTCCGCCGTGCTGGAGGGAAGGCTTTGAGCGCTCGGGCGCAAACGCTGCTCTGGGTCGCGCAGCGCGCGAGCGCGGCGCTGCTTGGCGTGTGCGTGCTGGTGCACCTCGCCACCATGATCTACGCGGTACGCGGCGGGCTCACGGCGGCCGAGATCCTCGGCCGCACCAGCGGCAACGTCGCCTGGTTCGCGTTCTATACCGTGTTCGTGCTGGCCATCGCGGTGCACGTGCCGATCGGTCTGCGTGCGGTACTCGCGGAATGGGCCGGCTGGCGCGGCCGCGGGCGCGACCCGGCGCTGATCTGCCTTGCGATTTTTCTGGTCTACGGAGGCATGAGCGCCGTGAAGGGCGTGTTCCGGTGACGATCGCGTCCAGGAACTTCGCGCTCGTTCACAGGGTCTCAGGCCTGGTGCTGGCGCTCTTCCTGCCGCTGCATTTTTGGGCGCTCGGGCAGGCGCTGCAGGGGGAAGCGAAGCTAGAATCCTTCCTGCGCTGGGCCGATCAGCCGCTGGTCAAGGCGAGCGAATGGGCCATCGTGCTGCTGTTGGCAATCCATCTAACTGGAGGAGTGAGGATACTCATGATCGAATTTCTGCCCTGGCGTGACTGGCAAAAGACCCTGGCGGCCGTGGCGGCCGCGACGGCGCTGGCGATCGGCCTGCTGTTCGCCCTGTCGTCGACTGCGCATGCGCAGAACTGGCCGCAGAAGTCGGTGCGCTTCATCGTGCCGTTTCCACCCGGCGGCGCCACGGACATCTCGGCGCGCATGGTGGGCCAGAAGCTGACCGAAATCTGGGGGCAGACGGTGGTCATCGAGAATCGCGGCGGTGCCGGTGGCGGCGTCGGCGCGGCCGAGGCGGCGAAGGCTGCGCCCGACGGCTATACCTTGTTTTTCCCCTCCGGCTCGGTGGTGACCGCCAACCAGCACATCTACGCCAAACTTGGCTACAACCCCGAGAAGGACTTCGTGCCCGTGACCAACGTCGTGTCGGGCCCGCAGGTTCTGGTGGTGCCCGCCAATTCGCCCCACAAGAGCGTCAAGGACGTGATCGACGCGGCCAGGGCGCAACCGGGCAAGCTCACCTTCGGCCATGCCGGCATCGGCTCGCAGACGCACCTGGCGGCGGAAAATTTCGTCAATGCTGCGCGCATCGACGCGGTGCAGGTGCCCTACAAGGGCGAAGGCCCCGCGCTGGTGGGCCTGATCGGCGGCGACACGGCGTTCGCGGTGACCAATGTCGCTGCGGCCATCGGCCACATTCAATCCGGCCGTCTGCGTGCGCTGGGCGTGACCAGCAAAACGGAGTTCGCGCTGCTGCCCGGCGTGCCCGCGATCGCCAAGACGCTGCCGGGCTTCGAGAACACCGGCTGGTTCGGCATCGTCGCGCCCACCGGGACGTCCAGGGAGATCATCCAGAAGGTCTACCAGGACACGAAGAAGGCGCTCGAATCCACCGAGATGAGGGCGCGGCTCTACGTGCAGGGCCTCGCGCCCGTCGGCAACACGCCGGAAGAAATGGGGGCCGCGATGAAGGCCGAGTCGGCGCTGTGGGCGCGCGTCGTGAAGGAAAGAAAGATCAAGGTCGAGTGAAGGTCGATCTTCGTCAGGTCGAGGAGGCGGCCAAGGAGCTCTACATCAGGGCTCTGAAACTCCTGCCGCCCGACGTCAAACAGGGCTTCGAGCGCATCGCCGCGTCGGAGACCGACGCGGGCGCCAGGCGCGTGATCGGCACCATGATGAAGAACATCACCGTGGCCGAGGACCAGGAGAGCCTGCTGTGCCAGGACACGGGCATCCCGATCTACAACGTCAGCATCGGCCGCGGCGTCGAGCTGGACGGCTACGGGCTCAAGGAAGCGATCCGGCGCGGCTGCGCGCGCTCGACGCGCGAATACGCGTTCCGCTCATCGATCGTGCATCCGACCACGCGCACGAACGCGCAGGATTCCACTGGCCGGGGCGTGCCGGTCATCAATTTTGATTTTGTGAATGAAGACAATACATTGGCGATCGAGATGATTCCCAAGGGCTCCGGCTCGGAAAACAACTCCTGGCTGAAGATGGCCATCCCCGCCGACGGTATCGACGCGGTCAAGACCTTCGTCGTGGATTGCGTGCTGGAGGCGGGCGGCAAGACCTGCCCGCCGACCATCGTCGGTGTCGGCGTGGGCGGCACCGCTGACCTGTGCGTGCATCTCGCGAAGATCGCGGTCGCGCGGCCGCTCGGCTCGCGCTGCGAGGATCCAGAGGGCGCGAAGCTGGAAGAAGCGCTCACGAAAGCCGTCAATATGCTCGGCGTCGGCCCGCAGGGCCTGGGTGGAGATTCGACCGCATTCGCGGTGCACGTGGAAACCGCCGCGACGCACATTACGATGAACCCGGTGGCGGTGAACATGCAGTGCCACTCCGCGCGCCGCGCGCGCGCAACGTTCGGCCCGGGGGGCGTTGAGTATGGTTTCTAGATTGTTGCTGTTGCTCCTGGTGGCTTTTCCTGCTTTTGCCGTGGAGATTTCAGGAGTCAAGATCGAAGAAAAGGAAAGGCTCTCCAATAGCGAGCTGACGCTCAATGGCGCAGGGCTGCGCAAGCGGGCATTTTTCCAGGTCTATGTGATTGGCCTGTACCTTCCTGAAAGGATAACCGCGGCCTCCGATGCGATCGGCGCCGCCGGGCCGAAGCGAATCCTGATCCACATGATGCGCGACGTGGATGCCGACCAGTTCGGCGGCGCGCTCACCGACGGCATGAAGGACAACGTCAGTGAATCCGAGATGAAAGCCTTCGAGCCCCGCATCAAGCAGCTGCAAGCCATCATGCTTTCGATGAAGGAGGCGAAGAAGGGCATGCGCATCACGCTGGACGGGACGCCCGCCGGCACCGTCGTGGCGATCGACGGCAAGACCGCGGGCCAGCCGATTCCCGGCGAGGACTTCTACCGCGCGCTGCTGAAGATCTGGCTGGGTGAAAAACCAGTGCAGGACGACCTGAAGAAAGCGCTGCTGGGGGAGAAGGGCTGACCGTGGCGCACCACGTGCTACACCCGCCGATCTCCGAGACGCAGGCGCGCGCGCTGCGAGTGAACGACACCGTGACGCTCGAAGGGACGCTCTACGGCATCCGCGACGCTACGCAGATCCACATGTTCGACCGCGGCCGCAAGACGCGCTTCGACCTTGCCGGGCATGCGGTTATCCATACCGCGCCAAACGTGCGGAAAGTCGACAAGGGGACGGCGAATCCGGCCGGCTACGCCCCCATGTGCGTCGGCACCACGACCAGCGAACGCATGGAGCGCTTCACGCGCCCCCTGATGGTGCAGAACGGTGTGCGCCTGGTGATCGGCAAGGGCGGCCTGAGGGATGATTCGCTCAAGGCCTTTTCCGAACTGGGCGGCGCCTACCTCGCCATCGTCGGCGGCGCGGCGGCGCTGGAAACCACCTGGGTGGAGGCGATCGAGGACGTGGACCTGGACGACCTGCACCCGGAATCCCTGTGGAAGTTCCGCGTGCGCGGCTTCGGGCCGCTCGTCGTGGCCATGGACAGCCACGGCGGCAGTCTGTACGCTCGGGTCAGGAGCGATTCGCAGGGACGCCGTTCGAAGGCGCTCGCGAGTCTTGGAGTGAAGACAAAACAAATCTGACGATCCCAACTGGAGGGGACATGAAACCATTTGCTCGCATTGCCGGTGCGCTGCTGCTGGCCTTGGCCGGCGCGGCGCAGGCACAGAACATTTCCATCGCCACAGGCGGCACGGGCGGCGTGTATTACCCGCTGGGCGGTGGGTTTGCGGCGGTACTGTCGAAGAAGGTCCCGGGCATGCAGGCGACGGCCGAGGTGACCGGCGGCTCGGTGGCCAACATGCAGCTGATCGGCACCGGCAAGCCCTACATCGCCCTCACGCAGGCCGATGCGGCGATCGATGCGCTCAAAGGCGTGGACAAGTTCGCCGGCAAGCCGATTCCCGTGCGCGCGCTCGCGGTGCTGTACCCGAACCGCATGCATGTGGTGTCGATCGAGGGCACCGGCATCACCAAGATGGCGGACATGAAAGGCAAGCGCGTGTCCACCGGATCGGGCGGCAGCGCGACCGAGGTGTTCGCGTTTCGCGTCATCGAAGCCGCGGGCCTGGACAAGGACAAGGACATGAAGCGCGAGCGGCTCGGGGTCGCCGAATCGGTGAACGCGCTCAAGGACCGCAAGATCGACGCCTTTTTCTGGGTCGGCGGTCTGCCGACCGCGGCGGTCACGGACCTGTCAAATTCACCCGGCGTGAAGATCAAGATGATCGACATCGCCAACCTGGTGCCGGAGATGGTCAAGAAGTACGGCAACATCTACATCAAGGACGTCATCCCGAAATACATCTACAAGGGCATGGAGGCCGACAACCAGGCCGCCACGGTGACGAATTTGCTGGCCGTGCACCAGAACATGGACGACAAGACGGCCTATGCGATTACCAAGGCGCTGTTCGAGAACGTCGTCGACCTGGTGCGGGTGCACGCCGAGGCGGTGAACATCAAGCTGGAGAATCAGAAATCCGAGGCGTCGTCGATTCCCTGGCATCCCGGCGCGATCAAGTACCTCGCGGAGAGGGGCATCAAGATCAAGTGAGGCGCCCGGGCACCGGAGCCCCGTCCAGGCAGCTGGCGGGGCTTTTTATTTAAGGGGGAGCGATGAGCGAAGACGTCACGCTGCTGCACAAGCCTGCTGCCGAAATCAGCGCGGAAGCGCTGCAGCGCGCCGAGGAGATGATCGAGCGCGAAGAGGGCGTCCACAACAAGCTCAAGGGATGGCTGGCGGGTCTGGTCACCGTCGTCGCCGTGGTGATGTCGCTGTTCCACCTCTACACTGCCTACGGCATCGTGCGTCCCGAGTACCTGCGCTCGATCCACCTCGCCTTCGTGCTGTTCCTGGTGTTTCTCGTTTTCCCGGTGGCGAGGGGCTTCCGCCACCGGGTCATGTGGTGGGACTGGCTGCTTGCGCTGGCCGGCGTGGCGACCACGGCCTACCTGATCGTGGGCGGCGACGAGTTCTTCGACCGTTCCATCGTGCCCAACGACTGGGACATCGCATTCGGCATCGCGCTGGTGCTGTTGATCCTGGAAGCGATGCGGCGCACCACCGGCTGGATCCTGCCGTTCGTCACCGTGTGCTTCCTCCTGTACGCGTTTTTCGGCGAGATCCTGCCGGCGCCCTGGACGCACAAGGACTACGAGATTCCACGCCTCGTGGGCCACATGTACATGACTTTGGAAGGCATCTACGGCACCGCGCTCAGCGTCTCGTCGACGCTGATCATCCTGTTCACCATCTACGGCGCCTTCCTGCAATACTCGGGCGCCGGCAAGTTCTATATCGATTTCTCGTTTTCGGCGATGGGCGGCAAGCCCACCAGCGCCGGGCGCACGGTGACGCTGGCCTCGTTCCTGCTGGGCGGTCCATCGGGCTCCGGGGTTGCGACGACGGTCACGCTGGGTGCGGTGGCCGCGCCGATGCTCGCCAAGGTCGGCTACAGCAAGGACGAAGCCGGCGGCCTGCTGTCGGCGGGCGGCCTGGGCGCGATCATCTCCCCGCCGGTGCTGGGCGCGGCCGCGTTCATCATCGCGGAGTTTCTCAAGATCTCGTACCTGGATGTCGTGCTGATGGCGACCATCCCGACCTGCCTTTTTTATCTTGCGCTTTTCATCATGGTCGAGATCGACGTGCGCAAGTTCGGCATGAAGGACGTGCTCTTCGAGCAGGTCGAGTCGGCCTGGAGCCTGACCAAGAAGTACGGCTTCCATTTCCTGTCGCTGGTCTCGATCGTGGCCTTCATGCTGATGGGCTTTTCCCCGGAGCTGTCGGTCTTCTGGGCGACCGTGGTGGCGCTGGTCACCAGCTTTCTCCACCGGGACTGCGCGCTGATCTCCTACGATGTTTTCCAGGGCAAGACGTCTTTCTGGCGCGGCATCGCCGATTCCGGATTGATCAAGGCGCTGGATGGCGGTTCGCGCGCGGTGCTCAATGTGGCGGCGACCTGCGCCGGCGCCGGCCTGATCGTGGGCGTGGTGACGCTCACCGGCCTGGGACTGAAATTCAGCTCGATCGTTCTCGCCTATGCCGGCAATTCGCTGCTGCTGACGGCCATCTACACCGCGCTCATCGTCTGGATCGTCGGACTGGCCGTGCCGGTGACCGCGAGCTACATCATCTGCGCGGTGATCGCTGCGCCGGCGCTGATCGCGCTCAAGGTGCCGGAATATGCCGCGCACATGTTCATCTTCTATTACGCCGTGCTGTCGGAAGTCTCTCCGCCGACGGCGCTATCGCCGTTTGCCGCCGCCGCGATCACCGGCGGCGATCCGTACAAGACCACGCTGCAGTGCTGGAAGTACACCGCCCCCGCCTTCCTCGTGCCGTTCATGTTCGTGCTCGACCCGAGCGGCACCGGGCTGCTGCTCACGGGTTCGTTCAAGACACTGGGCAACGCGGACTGGGGCGCGATCGCGCTGGTGACTTTCACCGCCGCCATCGGCATCGTCGCGCTCGCAGGCGGCCTGCAGGGCTGGCTGTTCAGGCGCACCAATCTTGCCGAGCGCTGGATGCTGATCGTGGCCGGCTTCATGCTCGTCTACCCGACCGCGCTGTTCGACGCGATCGGCATTGCGCTGGTGGCTCTGGTGGTGCTGATGCAATGGCTGCGCAAGGGCGGGCCGACCCCGCCCCAAGGCGGACCTGCCAAGCAGGCGGGCGCATGAGCGCGCGCAAGACGGCGATCGTCACGGGCGGCGCGACCGGCGTCGGCGCCGCGACCGCGCTGCTGCTCGCGCGCCGCGGCTACGACGTGCTGATCAACTATTCGAAAAGCGAGCTCGAAGCGAAGGACAGCGCGCGCGCCTGCCGCGAGGCGGGCGCCGATGCGTTGCTCGCGCAGGGCGACGTCGCCGACGACGCTGCCTGCCGCCGCCTGGTGGCGGCTGCGATCGAGCGCTGGAAAAGGCTGGACGTGCTGGTGAACAACGCGGGCATCAGCACTTTCGTCGGCACGGGCAACTGGGACGCGCTCGATGCGGCAGCTTTCCAGCGCATCTACGCGGTCAACCTGCTGGGCTCCTTCCAGATGACGCGCGCCGCGGCGCCGCACCTCAAAGCCGCGCGAGGCGCAATCGTCAACGTGTCGTCGGTCGCGGGCGCTCTCGGCATCGGTTCGTCGATCCCGTACATTGCCTCGAAAGGCGCGATCAATTCGATGACGCTGCACCTGGCGCGGGTGATGGCGCCGGAAGTGCGCGTCAACGCGGTGTGTCCCGGCATGATCACCACGCGCTGGTTCAGGGACGGTATCGGCGCGGACAACGCGGCCAAGCTGCAGGCAGGCTACGAGGCCGGCGTGCCCCTGGGCACCTCCTGCAGCGCGGAAGACGTGGCCGAGGCGATCGTCTGGCTGGCCGAAGGCGCGCGCACCGTGACCGGCGAACTGGTGCTGCTCGACTCCGGCCTGCACCTGGGCAGCGCGATGCGGGCCGTCGTGCCCCCGCGTGCCTGAACGGTTACCGCGCCGCCGATGCGGGAAGTTTCGACTGACATCCTGATACTCGGTTCGGGCGGGGCGGGCCTCTTCGCCGCGCTGCACGCGCATAAGGCACAACTGCGGGCAGATCCGCCGCTGTCCATCACCGTCGCGGTGAAAGGCCTGCTCGGCAAGTGCGGCTGCACGCGCATGGTACAGGGCGGCTACAACGTCGCGCTCGCGAAGGAGGACTCGATCGAGCGCCACTTCATGGACACCATCGAGGGCGGCAAGTGGCTGCCCGACCAGGAGCTTGCCTGGAAGCTTGTGAACCTTGCCGTGGAACGAATCCGCGAGTTGGAAAATGAGTTGGGCTGTTTCTTCGACCGCAATCCCGATGGCACGGTGCACCAGAAAGCCTTCGCCGGACAGACCTTCGACCGTACGGTGCACAAGGGCGACCTGACCGGGATTGAAATCATCAACCGCCTGGCCGAACAGGTCTGGGCGCGCAAGATCCACCGGCTCGAGGAATTCAGGGCCGTCGATCTGATCAAGGACAAGAGCGGTGCCGCGATCGCCGGCGTTCTGTTCATCGACATGCGCACGGGCGAATACGTGCTGGTGCGCGCAAAGGCGGTGCTGCTCGCCACCGGCGGCGGCCCGACCATGTACAAGTTTCACACGCCCTCGGGGGACAAGAGCTGCGACGGCCTGGCGATGGCCCTGCGCGCGGGGCTGCCGCTGCGCGACATGGAAATGGTGCAGTTTCATCCGACGGGCCTCTATGCCGGCACGCACACGCGCATGACCGGCACCGTGCTGGAGGAGGGCCTGCGCGGCGCGGGCGGCTACCTTCTCAATGGCGCCAAGGAACGCTTCATGCCGAAGTACGATCCAAAGGCCGAGCGCGCGACGCGCGATTTCGTTTCCCGCGCGATGTACACCGAAATGCGCAAAGGCAATACCAGTCCCAACGGCGGCCTTTACATTTCCATGAGTCACTTGAACCAGGATTCGGTCAGAAAGCAGTTTCGCGGCATGGTCGAACGCTGCGCCGACTGCGGATTCGACCTCGCCGGCGGCCTGGTCGAGGTAGTGCCTACCGCGCACTACATGATGGGCGGCGTGGAATTTTCCGCTGACTGCAGCACGGCGTTGAAGGGCCTCTACGTCGCGGGCGAAGACGCGGGTGGCGTGCACGGCGCGAACCGCCTGGGCGGGAACGGCGTCGCGAACTCGACTGTTTTCGGCGCCGTCGCAGGCGACATCATGGCGGAATGGGTGGGCAAACGCTCATTTGAAGATTTCGATTCCTCGTCAGTGGATGAAGCAATTTCCAGGTGTGAAAAACCCTATCAATCAAAAGCAGGCGAACATGGCTCGCTCGAACCTGTCCGCGAGCGTCTCTATGAGCTCATGTGGCAGAAGGTCGGCATCATCCGGGATGCGGGTGGATTGCGCGCGGCGCTCGAGGAGTTGAACTCGCTGGAAGAGGAGCTGGACCGCACGGGCATCCTGGATGCGAACCGCGCCTTCAACCTGACATGGCACGACTGGTTGAACCTGAAGAGCCTTGTCCAGGTGAGCCGCGTGATTGCGGAGGCCGCGCTCGCGCGCACCGATTCGCGCGGCGCGCATTTCCGCGAAGATTTTCCGGAGGCCGGACCCCTGGAGCAGTCGGCCTATACCAGCGTGCGGCTGAAGAACGGCGCGTCCAGCATCGGCATGAAGCCGGTCGCCTTTACCAGGGTCAAGCCGGGAGAGTCGCTGATCGGCTGAGGCTGGCGTGCCGACGGTAGGCGGCCACGAAGCTGCGCTCCAGGGTAAGGCGGTAGTAGCGCCCGCGCGCCCGCGCATCGCGCTTGAGCAGCGATTTCAGCAAGCACCATTGCGCCTCCAGTTCGAGCCGCCAGGGAGCGCGCCGGCAGCGTTTCTGCCAGGCATGCGGTCCAGGGTACTTGCGCTCGAAGATTGCCGCGGACTCCCCTGCGTGGCGCATCGATATGCGCCGCTCGGCGAGCGAATACCCGTGATCGTGGATCGCGACGGCCTCGGGCACATACACGGCGTGCAGGCCGTGTTTTCCGAGCCGCAGACCGAGTTCGTAGTCTTCCCAGGCGTCGTACGGAAAATCTTCGTCAAAGGTCCCCGCCTGATCGAGCAGCGCACGCTTGACGGAACTGTTGCCGACGTAGAAGAAGCCGGGTGGAACGGACACTACCCCGCTGGTGAATGACACACCCAGCAATTCGCCGCTGTCCTCGAGCCACCGCGCGAACGCGCTGCGCCGGCGATCGTCGGAAAAGTAGCCCGGACCCACGCCCACGAATCCAGGATCGGGGTGGGTCTCATGGAACCGCAGGTGCGCCTCCACCGACGCCGGTTGCTGCACGAAGTCGTCGGCCGTGAACAGCAGCACATCCGCCTTCGATTCCCGGATTCCCGTGTTGTTTCCGCGGGCGCGCCCGCCACCGGCCACCTTGTGCAGCACCACATTCAAGGGTTTCCCGGTGGCCGCCACGAGTTCCGGCAGCCGCAGGGCCCAGTCCTGGAACTGATGGCGGTCGACGATCACCACTTCGAATTCGGAAGGCGAAAGCGTCTGGGCGCCGAGCGCGAGAATCGAGCGCGCGAGCACGTCGCGATGATCGACCGAGACGATCACGCTGATTCGCGGTTTCGGCATCGGACTCCTCCAGGCGGCGTCCCGAGACGCGGTGCGGCTAGCCGTCGGCGACCTTCAGCACCAGCTTCCCGAAGTTTTCGCCGCTGAACAGCTTGTTCATCGTCGCCGGGAAGTTCTCGATGCCCGGCACCACGTCCTCGCGGGAAACGAACTTGCCTTCCTTCATCCACTGCGCGATCTGCCTGACGGCTTCGCCGTAGCGGTCGGCGTAGTCGAAGACGACCATGCCCTGCATGCGCGCGCGGGCGACCAGAAGCATCATGTAGTTGCTCGGGCCCTTGACCGGCGCTGTGTTGTTGTACTGCGAGATCGCGCCGCAGACGACGATGCGCGCGTGCTTGTTGATGCGCGTGAGCACCGTGTCGAGGATCTCGCCGCCGACATTGTCGAAATAGACGTCCACGCCCTTCGGGCAGTGCTGCTTGAGGCCGTCCCGCAGGTTGCCTGTCTTGTAGTCGATGCAGGCGTCGAACTTGAGGTCGCTGACGACGAAGTCGCACTTCGCTTTGCCGCCGGCGATGCCCACCACGCGGCAACCCTTGATGCGCGCTATCTGGCCTACCGTCTGGCCGACAGCACCCGCGGCGCCGGAGACGACGACCGTGTCGCCTTCCTTGGGCTGGCCGACGTCCAGCAGGCCGAAGTAGGCGGTCATGCCCGGCATGCCGAGCGCGTTGAGCCACTGCGCGGGTGTGCCAAGTCGCGGGTCAATTTTGTGGAGGCCGGTTTGCTTTACATCGGTGACGAGACAGTATTCCTGGATGCCGAATCCGCCAGCAACGAGGTCGCCCACTGCGAACGCGGGATTCTTCGAGGCGGCGACTTTGCCTACGCCGCCCGCGCGCATCACTTCGCCGATGCCGACCGGCGCGATGTAGCTCCTGCCCTCGTTCATCCAGCCGCGCATGGCCGGATCGAGCGACAGCTGCAGCACCTTGACCAGTACCTGTCCGTCGGCCGGATCGGCAACGGGCTCGGCCGTCATGTTCCAGTCGCTCGCTTTGGCGAGCCCCACAGGTCGCGCGGCGAGGCGGTATTGGCGATTTTGAAGTTTCATCGTGTGAATTTAAGAATTTTCCGTTCGGTTATCCCAGATGTTTCCTGAAAAACTCAATCGTTCGGCTGCGCGCGAGCTTGGCGGCATCCGCATTCCAGGAGCCGCGCTGGTCGCAGTTGAAGCCGTGGCCCGCGCCCGCGTAGAAATGCGCGGTGATCCCGGGGTGCCTGGCGGCGATCTCCTTCGCCTGTGCCAGGGTCGGCGACTGGTCGG
>Ga0315912_10001057_pt1 | contig 37072 bp, 33 predicted proteins | sample VfabasoilMG_FD_204469 | JGI IMG/M metagenome (GOLD analysis project Ga0315912, IMG submission 204469) | Garden soil microbial communities collected in Santa Monica, California, United States - V. faba soil | ecosystem: Environmental > Terrestrial > Soil > Garden | place: USA: California... | reverse complement strand
GCCCCGAGGACGAGCGTATGCCCCACATCCTGCACGTGGAGGTTGAAGGCGTACGGTGTTCGATGGGGCGTCTCGAAGATGGCCAGCGCTTCTTTCCCCAGGTGCGGGCTCACGGCGTCACCGTGATCGAGCGTGAACAGGAAGCTCAGGTCTGCGAGGTTCGTTTCGAGCAGTGCGAGGCGTCGAAGATTGTGCGCGCCGTTGCCGGGCACGATGCTCAGCCAGGCGTTCAGCAGGTTGTACGTCTCCTCGAAGAGGCTGCCGTCGTGAACGGCCATCGCCTTCATCGCCTCGGCGGTCTGGTGCTGGAGCGCACGGGCATCGGTGCCGTGCAGCACGAGCGCGAGCGAGCACTGACCAAAGAAGTGGCTGTTGACCTCCAGTTCCGTGAGCGCATCGCCAAGTTGCTTCACCGTGGCGCTCGCCGAGTCGTCGACCAGCATCTCCTCCGGTCGCGTCTCCGGTGACACGTAGTTCACGATCGACACCCGTTTGTTGAAGAAGTGCCGGCGCCGGCTCTGCACGTCGCGCCGCATGCGGTCGCTTGGGATCCGTTGCCACTCGAGGCAGGCGATGAACTCGCCGGGAATCTCGTACAGGTCCTGCAGCAGGAACGCGAACGTCTGACTCGGCGGCTCCTTCATCGACAGCACTTTGACCAGGCGGTCACCGACGACGAGGTGATCGCGGTGGCAGTCCACCGCCGAGTCCGAGACGAAGTAGTCGAGGTGTGTGTCGTACGCGAGCCGCGCGGAGTCGACGACGGCCGGGGAATAGTTCAAGAGTTCCCGGAAGAATCGGAACGCCGCCGGTTTCTCCAGCCGCACCGGACCGAACTCCCCGATCTGGACCTCGAACGCTTGAGCCTTGTGGTGAAGCGTCCCGATGGCTCGGTCCAGCTCCGATTCGAGGAGTTGGAGTGCCTGGTCCATCGAGAGCCAGGCGCGGAGCGCCTCGCGCGGCGCCTGCCAAAACCGGCGCAGCTCTGTCCTTCGTCTCACGACATGCGGTGCTTCGTAGAGCAGCACGAGGTAGAGCGACAGGTCGTACAGGTCCTGCCGCCGGCCGTTCAGGTACGCCGCCCGACGCTGGATCGCCTCGTTGGCGATCGGCGCTTCACACGGTGTGGCGACGAACGGGCCGACCGCGCGCTTCAGCAGGTACTGGTACACGCGGCAGTGCTCGTCGAGCAGGCGAAGCGCGGCTTCAAAGCGATGAGCGAGGGCCTGGCGTTGCGGATGCGACAGCCCTTCGTAGTCCACGCCGCGGAGGCGATAGACGACGCCGACATGACCGGCCTTCGTCAGGAACGTTGCGTCGTCGACGAACCCCCACAGCGCCAGCAGGCCGTTCACACTCCCTGCGTCCCGGTAGTCGCGGAGGATGTGGCCCACGCTCACCACGGCGTCACCTCCACGTCCACGCGATCGTGCTTTCCAGGGTCGTATCGTCTGCGGGCCTTCGAGGAAGCGAGTAGAATCCGCAGCATCTCCGGGTCGCGAGCTGTCGCCCACAGGGCAAACCCGTACAACCCGCCGGCCATGAGCAGGCCGGCGAGGAACGAGTAGAACAGGTTGAACGTCGCCGCCCCGAGCAGGAGTGACAGGAAGAACAGACGCCTGTCGACGCCCCAGATCGTCAGGGGCCGATGCAGCGCCTTGTACACGGGCCGGTACGTCGGGCGATCAGGCATGCCCGCACCTCCGCAAACCTTACGGACGTTTCAGAACAACCAGACGAGGAACTGCGCCGCGAAGAGCGCCAGTCCGCCGCCGAACACGATGCCGGAGATCTGGCGTTTCGCGCCGCCCTCTCCGAACATGAACATCAATCCACCGATGACGATGGCCACCAGCGCGAGCGATCGCGCCAACGGACCAGTAAAGGTGCGTTCGAGATTGCTCGCGGCGCGCTCCCAAGGAGACTGGGCAAAAGCCAGTGTGGGCAGGAGAAGGAGAGCCGTGAACACCATCGCACTCACGCGTCGAATGAATCTGACTACGGAGTCGCAGGCCATCGAAAACCTCCCGCGCTGGTGTCGTCGGAAACTAGAATTGATCTAGCAGTACGAGCTTACGCATGTCAACAGCAAAAGCAAGCCCCCCAGCAAGCGGACATGTTGCGACAGAATTGGCGACGTGCCTCGGCGTCAGACGAACGATGACGCTGCGGCGCATCATGCGACAGACAGGACTTCCGCCGGAAGTCCTTCTCGATCTCGCATTGGAGATACTCGACATCGCGAGCCGGAAACTCTCTCCATCTCCCATAAAACGGCAGGCCGTCGGCCTTGGTGCTGCGCGTTGGCGCAACGTCGGTCCTGAGGAGCGGAGCGAGGCGCTACGAAAGGCCGCGCAGGCTCGGTGGGCCAAGCCGCGTCGCAACAATCGCGACGAGGGCAACCAGGGGAAGAAGTAGTACGAAGAATCCGCGTACTAGCACTACAAGACAGCGCAGTACGCAGACATGCAAGCTAACGCATGCTGTTGGGCTCTAAAGACGCACCGATAGCCGGTTGAGCTAGCTGAAAAGAGAATGGCGGCCAGTTAGGTGCAGATCGCATGCCGGGGAGTTGAAACTGCAGAGGCGCCTCGAACTCTCGCTAGTTCAGTCGCTTGCGAGCGTGACGGCGGCAGGGAAGAGGCGGGCGCTCGCTGGTACCAGGAAAATTCTACCTGCCTGAGTGAACAGGTGGCCGTGAACATTACACACCCTCAGCGCGAGCTGCGCCAGGAACTCACGCGTCAGCGACGCGAAGCTTGAGACGTTTGAGCATGCACGCGAGATCGTTCGGGTGCCAACTGTGGCGGAGTATCAAGGCGACAGCGACCGACTGCGCGTATTGACCGGGCCGAAGGTCGCCTGGCGCTCGCCCCAGCAGCTCCTCGAAGTGGTCGTCCACATAGAGCTCCTCAAGGACAGCCTCGATCAGTGGGCGTGTCCATCGGAACCCCTTCGTCGCATAGACCGCAGCGCGAACTGATTTCGGCCGGGAGTTCCGACGCCAACGACGCGTGGCGCTGTCAGCCGGGTGGGAGGCACTTCTTTCGATGTGTGGTCTCGAATCGCGGGCTGAGGATAGACGTCGGCTGCCAGCGGGCTTTCCGCGCGGTGACATAGGGGCTCCTGGAGTTGCCGAGAGGCCGGCACCGAACTGCGTTTCATGCGCAATGCCACGGCTAGAGGCTCGTTTTTCAGCACGATACGCGTAACAGGTGGTAATCAGTTCGTCGACTTTCGGCTGCTCGATGTCAAGAATGTGATCGGCGATCCCCGAGCGGCAACAGAACTAACAGCAGCGTGATCTGACCAATGGGAGATGCTCGATTGGCGCCTTACCGGCCTGCGATGGCGAGATTCAGCAATTCAGCCACTGACGGCTGCGACCAGTACCAGGCCAAGCGAGTTCGACAACTCATGAGCGAGCTTCCGGACAACCACGTACCAAATCTGTCGTTTCGCTTCTATATGAAGCCGTACAGGGTGTAGCAGCGTTCGGCGGTCTCCTGACCGGCTGGGTACGTTGCGGCGGTCCGATCTAGGCGTCAACCCTCATGCAGAAGCAGCCGCAAGGCGTTTGCGATCACTACCAGGGTGCTCCCCTCGTGGACGAACACGGCAGGGCCGATCCCGAAGACGCCGGTGGTCGTCGCGAGAATCAATGAAGCGATCACGGCTAACGAGAAATACAGATTCTGTCGGATGATCGCTCTCGCCTTTCTCGACAACCCGATCGCGAACGGAAGGCGTCCAAGGTCATCAGCCATTAGCGCGACATCGGCCGTTTCGAGCGCCGTCGCTGTTCCGGCTGCGCCCATCGCGATTCCCACGGTCGCCTGGGCCAGCGCTGGCGCATCATTGACGCCGTCGCCCACCATCGCAACGCGGCCGTGCTCCTTGAGCAACGCTTGAATGGCCGTGACTTTGTCCTCAGGCAGCAACTCCCCGCGCACTTCGTCCACGCCGACTTCGTTCCCGATGGCGTCACCGACGGCTCGATGATCGCCGGTGAGCATCACGATTCGCTTCAGACCAGCTTTGCGCAGGCGGTCAAGCACTTCTCGGACCTCTTGGCGCGGACGATCGGCAAGTCCAAGCACACCCAGCCATTTCTCGTCCATGCGAGCGAGCATGACGCTGCGACCACTGGCCTGAAGACGCGAACTGGACTCGACTATCTCAGGTGGGATGGTGACACTGGCGTCGTTGAACAAACGTGCGTTGCCAATCTCGACGCGCCGCCCACCGACTTCGGCGCGAATTCCGCGCCCCGTCACGCTCTCAACAGCCTCAGCGCTTTCGATTCTGATCCCGTCGGCCTCCGCCTTGCGCACCACAGCGGCGGCCAGCGGGTGCTGCGACTGCTGCTCCACGGCCGCTGCGACGCCCAGGAGTTCTTCTGCGCTCACACCTGCAGCCGTTACCACGTCGGTCACCTCGGGCTGGCCGACCGTCAGCGTCCCGGTCTTGTCGAGCGCGATCGCATTGACGGTCCCGAGATTCTCCAGATGCATGCCGCCTTTGACAAGCACGCCTCGACGCGCCGCTTGGGCGATTCCGGCTAGTACGGTTGCCGGCGTCCCGAGCGCGAGTGCGCACGGCGAAGACGCCACCAGTAACGCCATCCCCCGGTAGAAACTGGTCGACCAGTCCCACGCGCCGAGCAGCGGCGGAACAATGATCAGCACCACGTCTGCGACGAGAACGGTCGGAACGAACACCCGCTCGAATCGATCGGTGAAGACTTGCGTCGGCGCCTTTTGTGTCTGCGCTTCCTCCACGAGCTTGATGACGCGGTCCAGGGTGCGATCGCCGGCCGCCTTCGTCGTCTCGACCGTCAGGGCCCCTTCGCCGTTGATCGTGCCGGCAAAGACGTCGTCACCTTCGGCCTTGTCTACCGGCACAGATTCACCGGTGATTGGCGCCTGGTTGATCGCGGATCGCCCCGAAACGATCCGCCCGTCCACCGGCACTCGCTCCGCTGGGCGAACCAGCACACGTTCGCCTTTCTGAACGTCTGCGACCGGAACCTCTTTGATCTGGTCGCCTCGTTGTACACGGGCAACCGGCGGAGCGAGATCTGCCAATGCCCGGATCGATGCACGCGCCCGACCCAGCGCGTAGTGCTCGAGCGCATGTGCCAACGAGAACAGGAACAGGAGGAACGCACCCTCTGCCCACTCCCCCAGCACAGCGGCCCCGAGCGCCGCGAGCAGCATGAGCAGATCGATGTCGAAGGCAAAGCGGCCCTTCCGGAGGTTGCCAAGTGCATGTCGAACGAGATCAAAGGCGCCGAACGTGTACGATCCCAGATAGATAGGGACAAGAAGCGACGATTCGACACCGGACCGCTCCAGTGCAAAGCCGATCGAGAGCAGCGCACCGGCCACGAGACTCCAAGCGAGTTCCCGGTTGCGTGCATACCAGGACCGCCGAACCTCCGGTTCAGACACGGCCGCAAATCCGGCTGCGCGGAGGGCTTGCTCTGCCTCTTCCGGTCGGAAACGCGCTCGTTCAAACTCGATGCGAACGATTTGACCGGCAAGGTTTGCGGACGCTGCCACCACGCCGTTGACCGCCATCAGCGTGTCTTCGATGCGGCGGCCTGCGTCCTCGGCGGCAACCGCGCGGATCGACAAGACCTGATGCCCGTAACGTTCACGGACTTCAGCACCAGCGGCTTGGGCAAGTTGCTCGACGTTGTCGAGCGTCATGACGTCAGGGTCGTAGTGCAGGCACAGGAGCGCCGCGCCGTCGCCTTCGACCACATGCGTCGTCGTGATGCCGCGGCGTTGACTCAGTAGTTCTTGCAGCCGCCGCACACATGCGTCGCGTGCGTCGGGAATCTCAGGCAGGAGAACCGGCAGCTCGATCCGAACGTGCTTCACGCGTCGCCTCCACTCTCAGTGATTCGCGCCGAAATGTGGAGCCCACATCTCGAAGGTGAGCACCAGCACGACGATGACCACCAACACCACGAACATCGTGGACGACCAGTCCCATCGATCGGCGGGATCCTGGCGGTCAATCATTGGTGGCCTTCGATCCGATGACTCGCCACGGGTGTCGGTGTGCGGACATGGCCGCGTGAGTACTGTGCATCAATGACGGCCTGTATCTGGCCCGCCCTCAGCCCCTGTGACTCCATGAGCATGACCTCCCTCGCGATGTGAACGCACATCTCGCAGTCAGAGGAGTGATCGGTCCACGTCGGCGTCCCGTCTCCCTGAAAGCCAGCCACAAAGCAGTGCAACAGGCTTCGGTGCCCTTGTGCGGCACATCCGCAAAAGCACGGAATCCGAGCCAGCAGATCGACATGGGTCGCGGCGTACGCGTAGACTCCGCGAAGATCCTGAGGCAGCCGGTGGCGTCGCGCCGGCGGCTCGGGCAAGGCTGGCCAGGCCGGTGACCAATCGGGCCACCGTGGGCTGCCCGCCGCTGATTCAAGAGCATTACGCCAGCGCGTCAATGCGTCGTGTCTCCTCACATTGCCGATTGCGACGACGACGAAGGCGGCTACCATCACAGCGATCACCGCCAGCGCCGCACGATCCCACCACGGAGACGTTCGGCGACTGCGTCCCTTGACTACGAAGGATCGAATTCTCATGGCCCCTCCATGAATCACGTCGACTGCCGAGAGGGTGACCTTCTCGGCGATCGCCTTACAGCACGCCGGAACCGCGTGCGCCCGATCCAACTTTCACAGCGTCTTCGACGCGAATGACGAACACCTTTCCGTCGCCGGCCCGGCCCGTCCCAGCAACGTCTCGCACCGTGTCCACCACGCGCTGGAGCAGTTGCTCGGGCACGACCGTCTCGAGCTTGGCCATCTCGGTCTCACCGAACTCCGCCGACGCCGGAGAACCGGTGGGTGTTCGTCGTCCGATCCCGCGAACCACGGATATGGTCAGGCCCGGAACATCAGGAATCTCGTGCAGCGCATGAACAACCGCCGCTACGCGTTCGGGCCGAATGATCGATTTCACCTCGTACATCATTGAGTGCTCCCTCGAATCCGTTAGGCGCTGTTCTTCTCGGTGCCGATTACCTAACCTGTTCCAGAGCTCAGAGTTCGACCTCTGGACGCTCGCGCTCGAACCAGCGGTAGAGGGCCGGCAATACCAGGAGCGTCAGCGCAGTCGACGTCAGCAGCCCACCGATAACCACCGTGGCTAAGGGCTGCTGAACCTCCGCCCCCGCGCTTGTCGACAGCGCCATGGGCACGAATCCGAGTCCAGCCACCAATGCCGTCATCAGCACCGGGCGAAGTCTCAGTTCGGCACCTTGTCGAACGGTGTCGTCCACGCTGAGTCCTTGTTCTCGCAGTTCGCGAAAGTAGGAGATCATGACGACCCCGTTGAGCACGGCGACTCCGAACAAGGCGATGAATCCCACGCCGGCAGAAATGCTGAACGGCATGCCGCGAAGGAACAGCGCGACGACGCCACCGGTCGCCGCTACAGGAATGTTGAAGTAGATCAAGACCGCGGGTTTGACCGCGTTGAACGTGGTGTACAGCAGTACGAAGATCAGAAACAGGGCAAGGGGTACCACCAGCGCCAACCGACGCGACGCTCGCTGCAGGTTCTCGAATTGGCCGCCGTACTCAACGTAATACCCCTCGGGCAGCCGAACGCGTGCACCGACCGCCTCTTGCACGTCCGCGATGAAGCCGCCGAGGTCCCGACCGCGAACGTTGGCCTCAATACTGATCTTCCGGTGGATGTTCTCGCGGCTGATTTGAGCCGGCCCGTCCTCCAGTACGATGTCGGCAAGTTGTGACAATGGGATCATGCGCCCGCGCGAGTCCGCGATCTTGATATTCCCGATCGCCTCCACGCTTGAGCGATGGTCTTTGGTGAATCGCACCTGCATCAGAAAGCGGCGTTGACCCTCGAGGACATCACCCACCGGTCGACCACCCATTGTCCGGACGGCGTCGAGGACTTGCGAGGCGTTGATGCCATAGCGCGCAATTTCATCGCGACGGATCCGCAGTCGCAGGTACGGTAGTCCGGCCGTCTGTTCGAGTTTCACGTCCGCCGCGCCGGAGACGCTGCCCACGACGCCAACAATCTCGTTGCCCACGCGCCGTAGTTGGTCCAGGTCTTCCCCGAACACGGTGATGGCTACGTCCGACCGGACACCGGCGATGAGTTCCTGAACCCTCAGCTCGATCGGCTGGGAGTAGCTAAAGACGTTTCCTGGCACCTCGGCTTCGAGGGCCTCGTTGAACTTGTCGATCAGCCGTTCTCGGTCGTTGGCGGTCGTCCACTCGCTGTGATCCTTCAAGATCACGTAGATGTCGCTGGTTTCGAGGCCCATCGGATCAGTGGGAATTTCTGCGACGCCTGTTCGGGAAACGACTGTGACCACCTCCGGAAACTTCTTCAGCGTCTTCTCGATCATCGTGGTGCTCTTGACGGACTCCGTCAGCGCCACACTGGGCAAGCGCCACGCTTGCACGGCGATCGCCCCTTCGTCGAGTCGAGGGATGAACTCAGATCCCATGAAGGGCACAAGGCCCAGTGACAAGACAAAAATGCCCGCGGCCACGCCGCCAGTCAGCCTTGGGTGGCCGAGTGTCCAGCCCAGGATGGGTCGGTACCGCGTTTTGAGCCAGTGGACAACGCGCGGTTCTCGCTCTTCGGTGTGCTTCCGAAACGCCAGCGCCGCGAGAACGGGCATCAACGTCAAGGCCAGGATCAGCGACCCGACCAGTGCAAACACGACGGTGAGCGCCATGGGTCGGAACATCTTGCCTTCGACACCCTGCAAAGTGAGGATCGGCAGGTACACGATGATGATGATCAGCACCGCGAAGAAGATCGGCCGTGCTACCTCCTTGCCGGCCTCTCGGACGATCTCCTCGCGTGACGTGGTCCCTCGGGCCTCGCCGAGCCGTCTGACGATGTTCTCGATCATCACGACGGAGCCGTCGACAATCAGACCGAAATCGATGGCGCCGAGGCTCATCAAGTTTCCGGAGAGTCCCGCCTGCACCATGCCGGTGAATGCGAACAGCATCGACAAAGGAATCGCTGCCGCAACGATCAATCCGCCTCTGACATTTCCCAAGAGCAGCAGGAGCACGGCGACGACAAGTACGCCGCCCTCGATCAGGTTCTTCCGCACGGTGCTAATCGTTTTCTGCACTAGATGTGTACGGTCGTAGTAGGTTTCGACTGTGACGCCCTCAGGCAGACTGCGCTTGATGTCTTCCAGTGCCTCTTTCACTCGACTCGCTACCACTCGCGAGTTCTCGCCCATCAGCATCATCACGACACCGGTGACAGTTTCACCGTTGCCGTCACGCGTGACGGCGCCTTGGCGGACCTGTGGCGCAAAGACGGTCTGGCCAAGATTCCGGATGTACACCGGCGTACCGTCGGCGCCCGCACTCACCACGATGTTGTCGATGTCCTTGACCTGCTCGACAAGGCCTTCGCCACGAATGACGTACTGCTCCTGAGCCCGCTCGATGTAGGCACCGCCTGCATTGGCGTTGTTTCGCTCGAGGGCGTCGAAGACCTTGTCCAAGGGCACGTTGTAGGAGACGAGCTTGTCCGGATCGATCTGCACCTCGTAGGTTTTCATCTCGCCGCCGTACGAGTTCACCTCGACGACGCCGGGCACTGAGCGGAGACGGAACGCGATATCCCACTCGAGCACGCTACGAAGGTCCATCAGCGACCTGCCCTTCCCATGCACCTCGAACTGGTAGATCTCGCCCAGGCCCGTGCTGATGGGACCCATCGATGGCGTCCCCAGACCTTCTGGGATGGCCTCGCGGGCTTCTGGCAGCCGTTCCATCACCAGTCGCCGGACGAAGTAGAGGTCCATCCCTTCCTCGAAGTAGATGTAGACCGATGACAAGCCAAACCGCGAGATAGAGCGGATATCGGTAATGCCCGGGAGGCCGCTCACCGAGGTTTCCACGGGGAACGTGATGAAGCGCTCGACTTCGACTGGACTCAGGCCGGGTGCCTGCGTGAGCACCAGAACCTGATTCGGTGTCACATCAGGCACCGCGTCGATGGGCAGGCGCAGCATGGAGTTGATTCCGACGCCCACCATCACGGCAGTCAGGATCAGCACGAGGAACTTGTTCTTGAGTGAGAGGTCGATCAGCCTATGCATGTGCGCGCCTCAGTGCTCGCTACCGATGCGTTCGCGCAACAGTGCTGTCTTTAAGTAGAAGCTGCCCTTGCCGACGACTGTGTCCCCGTCAGTGATGCCGGCGAGAATCTCCACGAGTTCCCCGCTACGCCGGCCGACTTGAACGTTCTTGCGTTCAAAGCGCGTCTGGGACCGACGAACGAAAACGACCGCTTGATTGTCGACCTGCTGTAGGGCATCGGCTGGCACCGCAATGGCCTGCCGCTCGTCGACGGTGCCAAGAACGATCTTGGCGAACATGTCCAGCTTGAGAGCGCCGTCACGGTTATCGACGACACACCTGACTTTGGCGGCGCGAGTCGCGGGATCGATGAGGTCGCTCACGTGCGTGATACGCCCGGTGAACGTGCGATCGGGATAGGCGTCCACCTTCACCGTGACACTTCCCTGGGTCGTGATCTTGGCGAGATCCTTTTCATAGACGTCGGCCAACACCCACACGGTGGAAATGTCGGCGACGGTGAACAGCTCCTTGTCCGATTCGACCACCTCACCGACCGCGACATCGAACTTCGTCACCACGCCTGCGAACGGTGCTCGCAACGTGCTATGCGAAGCCGCGCGGTGGGGCGCCTCGTTGGCATCGGGCCTCAGCGCGCGAAGATCCTGATCGGATAGCCCGAAGCGGTGGATCTGCTCCTCGACCCGCGAGACGCGCGCCTCGGCGCTCGCGACGGCCGCTTCGGAGTTGCGAAACTCGGCACGTCGCAGGTCGAGTTCCTGTTGCGAGATGGCTTCGATCTTGATGAGTGCCTCAGCGCGTGCAAGTGCCGTGCGTTTCACTTCCCGGTCCGTCTGCGCCTGCCGCAGTGCCGACTGCTCGGTGAGGAATTCACCAACGAGCTGTCCGAGCTCGATGTTGTCGTAGGTGAGCAGTGGTTGACCGGCCGTGACCCGACTACCGAGGCTCACGTTGATCTTCTCGACGACGCCCTTCGCCAGAGGGCGCACATGCGCAACACGCGACTCGTCGGGGGTGACGATACCGGTCACTTCGAGTGTGCCGGGCAGACGAGTGGTCGCGACCTTGTTCACCTCGATCGCGGCGTTCTTCTGCGCGGCTTCTGGGACCTCCACGGTACCTGGGGGCAACTCGTTGGCGTGTTCCTCGGCGACGGGTTCCGCAGCCGGGCTGCCTGTGAACAGCCAGAGTCCAGCTGCTCCCACGCCGATGCCAAGCACCAGCATGAGCGCCAACGGGAGCATGCGTGACGTGCCGCTTTGGCCGGTCGTCGACAGTGGTTCGTTCATCGTGTCACCTGTGCATTTGCTCCGCCGGTGGCGGACGTCAGTTGAAAGAGGCTCACGCGCTGGTCGTACAGCGCTCGGTTGTAGGTGCGGACCGTGTCACGGAATGCGCGCTGTGCGTCGAGAAAGTCGATCAGATTCGCCGAGCCCAATCGATACGAGGCCAAGACGATGTCGCGTGACTCTCGAGCGGGCATCAGGTATTCGCGCTCGATGTACTGCACGCGTGCGCGTGACACGTCTGCAGCATTGATGGCCTGCTGTACGTCGAGCAACACCGTCGTCGCTGCAGCCGTGGCCAGGTTGGCGGCCTGGCGCCGCTCAGCCTCCGCCCTGGCAACACCACCCTGATTCCTGTTCGACAACGGAAGGGGAACCGTGACACCGAAGACCACCGCACTCGAGCCAAAGTCGCGTCGATAGCCGCCACCCACGGTGATGTTCGGCGTCCGCAGGGCGCGTTGGAGTTGTGTCTCGGTGTCGGCGCGTTGGACCTCTCGCTGTGCCGCTTGCAGATCTGGGCGCAGGGCCAACGCTTGTGTTCGCAGCGACGGGGGGTCGAGTTGTGGCGGTGGTGGCGTCGACGCCGCAGTGGCCGTTGCGGGATTCGCCGCGAGCGCTTCAGTCACGTCGAATTCAACACCGAGGTCGGGAGCATTCAGCAAAGCGAGGAGCGTGCTGCGGGTGTTCCGGAGAGCAAGCTGCGCGTTGAACAGGTCGTCAACGAATCTGAGTCGCTCAACTTGAATTCGTCGGACCTCTCCGCCGGAGATTGCGCCCTGCTGATGTCGAGCGCGGTTCAGGCTGATGACCCGGTCGATCTCTTCGAGCGCTACCTGCGCCACTTCGACGTCAGCCGTCGCCAGCACGACGCCGAAGTACGAACGCCGGACGTCGAACTCGAGACGACGTTGCTGATCCTGGAAGTTCGCCTCCATTGACGTGATGCCCGCTTCTGCGGCTTGAGTTCGAAGGCGCCGCCGCCCAGCGAGTTCGATCTCCTGATCCACCCGAAAGGTCAACTCCTGGTTGTCCGCAAATGGCGGGCGAGGGGACTCGAACAGCGGGTAGTTGCCGGATTCGAATGTGACGGCCGGGTTGGGCCGAGCGCGAGAGTCGATGCGACGCGATTCGGCGATCTCCACCGAGTTGCGCGCAGCGGCCAGCGAGGGATTGCGCTCCTTCGCGAGCCGTAACGCCTCGTCGAGACTCAAGCGAGGCGGAACAACGAGATCCTGACCAGAGACAGAACGGACCGCCGTTGCCACGAACAACAGCAGCAGAAACGGGACACGAGCCATAGAGAACTCCAGAAAAACGGCAACCGCCCGTTTGGAGACGGAGCCGTACAACGCACGAGCGACCGCGCAGACATCACGCGGTCAGTTGGTCTTCTGGAGTTAGAGGAGCGGAGGGTGGTACAGCCGAGAACCGAAAAGGCGTGGAGCGGCCAACACCAGCGGGTGTAATTCGCGATTCACCGGCACGGACGCTAGCGCGGGCGCGAAACCCTGTACGTCGACACAGTGCGAACAGCAGAAGCAATCGTCGATGTGCGGTGTTGCTGGCTGCTTTGGAGTCTCGCTGCTCGAATCGTGATCAAGTGCGGTCGAGCCTGGCGTGGCCGGAGCGGTCGAGCGCGTGTCCTCGTTCTCGATGGCGCACAGGCTCGAGTTGGTGAGATCTGCTGCCGTCCAAAGCAACAGGACCATTGTCACCGCTCGAGCGAGCCGGCTGTGGCGCCACCAGGACATCTTCACAACTATAGCAGAAGCCTGAAGCGCGTTGATCATGCTCGGCTGGGCATTGAAGCCGTGGGCTATTCTGACCAGCGGTCACGTGACCTTCCTGATGCTGTCCCATCAACAGACTGACCGCCGCGACAGGGGTCAATGGGCAACGTGCCTTCAAATTGTGGCCCCGTGGGCCTGTTGGTGGCGGTCTCAAGGCTCTGGCGCCACTCAGTCAGCATGTCGTGGCGCCGAACGTTTTGTACGACCGCGACGGCGAAGAGAACCACGAGCGAGCCGATCACGATACACGCTGTCCGTAAAGGCCATGCGGAACGGGAGCGCCGCGAACTCGTGCCGAACGAGCGGATTCGCATTGTTTCTTCTAGCGATGAAGCGCGGACCCGAGTGCCGTGCCGAGTAATTGCTGCACGCGTACGCAACAACGAACGCAGGAGACTCGAGGTAGTTGCGACGCTAGTTCATGGCGCCTGCCAAATCTCAACCAGGAACGCACCACTGTACAAGCCAGGCTTCCAGTTCTTGAAGCCAAGTTTCAGCACCCCCGCTCGCTTCATTTCGATTGGCGGGGGTGCAAATGGAAGATGGGAGCCCTTGCCACCACGCCGAAAAAGATGGGTTCGAGCGCCTATCGTGAAGGGCTTCTGATCGTCAATCATCCCAATGAGCCCTCCCTTTCCCACACTGTAGTACATCCCATTTTTTCCGTCAGGCCCGAGAACCTCCTGCGGCGAGGCGCTGAGCGCAATTTCCCCTGTCGCCCAGAACACTAGCCGTTCTCCGCGTTCGACGATGACCCCAGCATCTGTCCACGGCTCATTGGCATCAACTCGTACTGAAGCCAAGGGCTGCGTTGTCGGCCGAGAGGGCGGCGGAGGAATACGGACAGGCGGAAGAAGGCAGCCTGCCGACGTCAACAGCCATGCGATCAACGGTGCTGCTCGACAGATTGATCGGTTCATTTTGCTCTCCACTCACGGTCCGGCTCGCCTCATTGCATTTGGATGGGATTCGTGTTCACGCGTCGCAGCTCACTGCAAGTGGGGTCGCATTCAGGCCGCAGGGTTGGACGCGAGACGTGCAAGGCATGGCGAACCCAGAGGCGCGGGCAGCTCGCGCAGAATCATCAGATTCGCGTCGTCCTTTCAGGTACCTCCTCGGCCGTAGCTGCTACATCAAGTGGTACGGTCGGCACGCGTACGTTCGTTTTCCTCCGGCGCTCCTGCTCCTTGGGCCAGAGCGCGGACCCGCATAAACCGCTCGACCGGCACAACGTAAACAATCCCGTCGCCCGCGCGGCCTGTGTGGCTCGCGTGCCCAATCGCCGCAACGACACTCTCAACGAGATCGTCTGTTACGACAATTTCGAGCTTCGTGAGGTCGGTCTCCTGGCCGTCGCCGGCTGCCTGAATGTCCTGTCGCTGAAAGCCAGCGTACGCATGCACCTTGGAAACCGTGACACCTGGCAGCCCAGGGATGGCATGCAACGCTTCCATCACTTGCTCGAGCCGTTGCGGCCGGACAATTGCTTTGACTTCGCGCATCACAGCTCCACCTCCGCTCGCTCCCTTTCGAACCACCCGTACAGCATCGGTAGCAGAAGCAGTGTCAAAATGGTCGATGTGATCAGCCCTCCGATGACTACCGTGGCCAGAGGGCGCTGCACCTCCGCACCCGTTCCGTGCGACAGCGCCATCGGCAGGAATCCAAGGCCCGCCACGAGCGCCGTCATGAGGACCGGACGGAATCGCGTCAATGCCCCCTCGCGCATGGCGTCCCCGATTGACCGCCCACTGTCACGGAGTTGGTTGATGAAGGTCACCATCACAACTCCGTTCAGCACGGCCACACCAAATAGAGCGATGAAACCGACGCCTGCACTCATCGAGAACGGCATTCCACGCAGAACCAGTGCGAGGATTCCTCCCGAAATGGCGAACGGAATGCCAGTGAATACGAGTGCGGCCTGCTTGAGCGAATTGAACGTCGTGAAGAGCAGCAGGAAGATCAGGGCGAACGTTGCCGGCACAACCACCATGAGACGTTGACGCCCACTCTCGAGATGCTCGTACATCCCGCTCCAGGTGAACATGTAACCTGCCGGCGGTTTCACCGCGGCGTCAACTCGCCCTCGAGCCTCATTCACGAACGACCCGATATCTCGGCCACGAACGTTCACTTCGACCGTGATACGCCGCTGGCCGTTCTCGCGCGCAATCTCCGCAGGCCCCTCTTCATTGGTGATGTGAGCCAATTGGGCGAGTGGGACCTTTTCACCAGACGGCGACGCCACGAGCAGATTCCCAATTGCTTCAGCATTCGACCGCACCTGCGTTGGAAAGCGGACGACCAAGCCAAAGCGCATAAACCCTTCGAGCACCGTTGTCGCTTCGGTTCCAGCAATCGCCGACTGAATCACCTCTTGAACGTCGGCCACGTTGATACCGTACCGGGCGATGGCGGTGCGGTCGATCCTGATCTGGAGTACCGGCAGGCCGGCGACCTGCTGAACCTTGACATCAGCGGCGCCGGGTACTTTGCGAACAACCGCTGCCACCTCGTTGGCCTCGCGCAGCAATACATCCATGTCGTCACCAAAAATCTTCACGGCCACGTCGGACCGAACGCCAACACCCTCGATCAGCTCCATCATGCGAAACTTGATGGGCTGAGAGATGGAGCTCGCAACTCCCGGGATCTGCTCCAGCCGCTGAGCGATCTCGGACACCAGTGTTTCTCGGGTCATTCCCGGCCGCCATTCGGCTCGAGGTTTCAAGATTGCGTAGGTATCCGCCATATCAGGGCCCATGGGGTCCGTCGCGATTTCTGGTCGGCCCACGCGGCTGACGGTTGTTTGCACTTCGGGATATTCACGGACGACCGTCTCCACGACCTGCGCCTGTCGCACTGCCTCCGTCAACGAGACGCTCTTCAGTCGCATGTGATTGATCGCGAGTGCACCTTCGTCCAACTCCGGCAGAAATTCCGATCCCAATCGCGTGAACAGCACTCCGCACAGCACCAAGAACACTGTCGCGGCTGTCGTCATCGTGCCGCGTCGGGCCACGACGTAATCGAGTGCGCGGGCGTACCGATGGCGCAAGGTTTCCAACACGCGATTCTCGCGTTCGTGCGCGTGATCGCGGAGAAACGTTGCCGCAAGCGCTGGAATGAGGGTGATGCTGAGTACGACGGCTCCGACGAGTGCCATGATGACGGTCAGCGCCATCGGCCGGAACATCTTTCCTTCGATACCGGCGAGCGTGAGAATCGGGATGTACGCGGCAATGATGATGACCATCCCGAACAACGCTGGCTTGAGCACTTCACTGGCGGCGTCGCGCGTCAGGCGCATCCGCTCGTCTAGGCTCATAGCACGGCCCAGGTGCTGACGCTGCGCCGCAAGACGACGGACGGTGTTCTCCACAATGATCACCGCACCATCGACGATCAATCCGAAATCGATGGCGCCCAAACTCATGAGGTTCGCGGACACCTTGAAGTAGTTCATTCCAATGATGGCCGCGAGCATCGAGAGAGGAATTGCAGACGAGACGATCAACCCAGCACGTATCTGCAGGAGGAACAGGAACAAGATGGCGATCACGAGTAGACCGCCTTCCAAGAGGTTTCTGCTGGCGGTCTGAACCGTCTGATCCACCAGGCCGGTCCGATCGTAAAACGGCTGGATTACCACATCAGCAGGCAACGACTTCTGCACCGCAGCCAGCCGCTCCTTGACGCGCGCAGTGACTGCTCCGCTGTTCTCTCCTTTCAGCAGGATGGCCATACCCAACACTGTCTCGCCTCGCGCGTCGCGTGTGGCTGCCCCTTGGCGCACCTGCGAGCCGACACCAGCCGTCGCCACGTCGCGAACACGCACCGGTGTACCCTTCTCAGTGGCGACGACGATGTTCTCGACGTCCGCGATGGAGCCAATGAGTCCGATCCCCCGCAGCAATTGCTGCTCGCCACCTCGCTCGAGATACGCACCACCTCCGTTGACATTGTTCCGTTCGATGGCCTCGATCACCTGGTGCAGTGTCAAGCCGTAGCCGACAAGGCGACGGGGATCCACAAGCACCTCGTACTGCCGTTCCCGACCTCCAAAACTGTTCACCTCGATGACGCCCGGCACCGTGCGAAGCTGTGGCTTGATCACCCAATCGAGAATCGTCCGCAGGTCCATGAGTTCATCGGTCTGCGCCGAGCCCGGCAGTCGTGACGAGGCTGGGAGCAAATCTGAACCGCTCGTGCCTGGGCGGCGCTCGACTGTGAACTGGTAGATCTCGCCCAATCCCGTACTAATCGGACCGAGTTCAGGCGCGACGCCGGCGGGAAGCTCGCGTTCCGCTTCGGCGAGCCGTTCCAGAACGAGCTGTCGTGCCCAATACACGTCTACGTCTTCCTCGAATGTGACCGTCACCTGCGAAAGACCAAACTGTGAGATCGACCGAATCTCCTCCTTCCGAGGAAGACTGCTCATCGCGACCTCGATCGGAAACGTTACGTACTTCTCCATCTCCTCGGGGGCGAACGCTGGGGCGAGGGTGTTGATCTGCACCTGGTTGCTGGTAATGTCGGGCACTGCGTCGATCGGTAATCGCGCGGCGGAATAGAGGCCGGCCACTGACAGAAGGACGCCCCCTACGATCACAAGCATTCGGTAGCGGATGCTGAACTCGAGCAGGCGTTCGATCATTTCTTCTCTCCCTCTTCTTCCTCGACGCGAAGCTTCAGCTTCGACTTCAGCATGAGGGCGCCTTCCGTCACGACCCGTTCACCGCTCTTCAAGCCTTCGGCGACTTCAACGGAATCGCCGACCGCTGAACCAATACGGACTGGACGCGTTTCAAAGTGCTCTTCGTCGACACGAACGAACACGGTTGGAACGCCGTCGATGTCTTGCACTGACGCTGCCGGAATCACGATGGACTCTCTGGGAGCAGACACAGGCAGGGCCAGTGTCGCGAACATCTGGTGCTTGAGTCGCCCGTCGCGGTTCGCGACTTCGCACCGGACTTTAGCGGTGCGTGTGCCAGAATCGAGGACGTCGCTGATGTGTGTGACGCGTCCGGTGAATGTTTCTCCAGGATAGGCGTCAATGGTCACCTGCGCGTCCTGACCGACTCGGATCTTGGCAATGTCCTTTTGGTAGACATCTGCTTGCAGCCACACGCGACTGAGATCGGCGACCGTGAACAGTTCGCGCTCTGGATTGATGAGTTCACCTGGTGCCGCGTGGACTTCCGTCACGACACCGGCGAACGGTGCCGTCACCGTGCTTCGCGATGCCGCATTGGGGTCAGCCCCCTTGCGGAAGCCTTCGAGCTCGTCCGGCGACACGCCCAGTCGACTCAACTTGCGTTCGAGGCTCGTGACGACGGCGCGGGCGCTATTCACTTCGGCGAGAGCGCGCTGATGTTCTGCTGCCCGCCTTTCTCGTTCTCCCTTCGCAACACCGCCCATTTCCAGCAGATTGTCCGCACGGTCCAGTGAACGCTTCGCCACGTCGGCATCGGCGGTCGCCCTTTCCAGGCTGGCTGCCGCAGTCCGATACTCCGAAATGAGATCGCCGGCCGTGATGCTGTCGTAGGTGAGTAGGGTCTGGCCGACTGCGACGCGGTCGCCAACCCGAACGGCCACCGCGGTGACGCGCCCATCAGCAAGAGGACGAATGCGGGCGAGGCGCGTTTCGTCTGGACCGACAACACCAGTCGTCTGAATCGTCTCGGCGACGGCGCGCTGTGCAACGGGAACGTCCTTCAAACCTACCGCACGCTGGACGTCTGGTTCGATCTCGAGCGCGGCCGGGGCCTTGCTCGCGGCCTCGGCAACCTCTCCGCTTTCTCGTGCTTCAGGACTTGGCGATGGACCGGACCTTGCCCAGAACGCGGCAACGACTACGATGAGCGCCGCAACAACCGCGACCATCCACCAGCGGCGGCGCGACGACGAGTCCTGCGTAACGTTATGAAGTGTGTCTTGCGGCATCTCGATTCACCCTTTACTGGAGAGGAGCGCCGACGGCGCGCTCCAGCGCCACACGCGCGAGCGCTTCCTGCCGAATGGCCTCGGTGTACGCTTTCTGCGTGTCGATCAGACGGCGCTGCTCCGTGAGCACATCAAAGAGCCGCACTTCACCAGCGGTGTAACTCGCTCTCAACACCTTCACACTCTCTTCCGCGGGGCGAATCACAGAGGCATCGAAGGCTTGCACGGCTTCACGAGCTGCGATGTATCGCCCATAAGCGCCCGTAATCTGCGCACGGATCGAGCGCTCAACGTACTCGCGCCGCAAAGTCGCCGCCGCCTGCCTGGCGCGGGCCGCTTCGATGTTGCCCTGATTGCGAGAGAGCAGGGGGAGTGTGATCGAGAACCCACCCGTCAGTACTCGGTCGTGATCACGTATTGGTGAAAGCGTTCCAGGGGTCGTCAGGCCGAACAGCGGGAACTGCGACCTTGAATCGGTGTACCGGACGAGTGCAGCTATATCTGGCGTGCGCTCCGCCTGCGCCAGTTGCACCTCGCCGCCGACGCGTGTCTCTTCCTGCCTGGCCGCAGCGAGGTCTGGCCTAGTGGCAAGACCGCGTTCAATCGCAACATCCATCGCAAGCGTGAGCGGCGGCCGATCGCCGTCCGATCGCAGTTGAAGAGGCTCGTCGAGATCCAGACCGACGACGACCCGCAGATCCAGCATCGCCTGCTGCGCTTCGCTGGCCAACAGCAGGCGGTCGGCAGAAAGCCGCCCGACTTCCGCCTGCAACACCATTTGCTCCACACGTGGTGACTCACCTTCGGTCACTCGTCGCTGCGTAACGGTGTAACTCTGTTGAGTGATTTCAAGTTGCTGAGCAATGGCTTCGAGGTTCCGAACCGCGGCCATCGCGGCGATGTAGCGCTCCTGGAGTTCCGCACGGAGCGTCCGCTCGCGATCGGCAACTTCCATCCGCGCGAGATCGAGACCCGCCTGTCCGACATCGATACGACGCGCGCGCTTGCCCCCAAGTTCGAACGTGTGTGCGTAGCCGATGCTGAATGCCCGCTCACCCGAACTCCCCGTCGGCGAGCCGGTTGTGTACTCGGTTTCGATGACCGGGTTCGGACGAAATCCCGCCTGACGCAAGAGTCCTTGCGCCTCCATCGTTCGCTGCCGGGTTGCGAGCAGGTCGGCGTTTCGGGACAGCGCCATCTGGACAAGCTGCTCAACCCCCACGCCATTCGCGGCACTGACGAACTGACTGGCCGGAGGACTCGCGCTTGCCGTGGCAACGCGTGCCACCGTGTCCTGCGCGAACAGGTGTGTCTGTCCGCTCTGTACCACGATCGAAAAAAGGACGCACAGCGGCGCCCGCGTTTGATAACGCATAGAAACCCTTCGTGAAAGACACCTATGACGGGCCGGTCGAATGACCGGTGGTGTAGCGCTCGGTTAGGACCGAGGAGGCGGGGACGTATTCGAAACTACGAAGTCTGGAGTGTTCGGAGCAGGCTGTGGTGCGACGATCGCCGTCACTGCTTCGACGGACAGATCGAACGTCGTGGCTTCGGCACCGCTCGAACAGCAAAAGCAGTGATGCCCACCGCAACAGGAGGCGCCGTCGCCACCGCTATCGGCCGCAGTAATTACCGTGGACCCGGTCGCACCGACGGCCAAGGGACCATTGCAGAAGCCAAACGCGGCCACGTCCGCCGTCAACCAAAGGACGAGCAGGAGGACTCCTGCACGACGTAGACGCGTGGCCGCCATTCCGATTGACTGTATCATCGGCCAGCGACGGCGGCAATTGACGGTCACGGCAGGCCTCGCTCGGTTTGAAGCGGGACGACCGTGCGGTACTTTCCGCCGGAACCTTGCTCCGGCGGTTCGGAGGCGCGATCGACCGCCACGTGTTTCAGACGATGCTCCGACAACAAACGTCGGATTTCGTCCTCCACCGCCTGCCACATGCGCTCCTGGTCCGCGCCAGCGGCTGGACGCAGCCTCACGCGGAGATTCGTCGGCGTGGTCTGGACGATCTGGAACAGTTCCACTCCGGGGACGTGATCAACCTCGAACGCCAGAGGCGCGATCGCCACCTGCTCGCCGCTCTCGGTGCGGAAGGAGAGCACGTCTGCAGAGCGACCCTGAACACGAATGGCCGGCAGCGGGTTACCGCAGGGGCAGGGATCGGGTCGCTCGACAATGCTGTCGCCAAGGTCGTAGCGCACAATCGGCTGTACGCGATTCGCGAGATTCGTCAGCAACACCGTGTGCGACTGCGTGCCTGGCGCGACGCGTCGGTAGCTGGCATCAACGGGTTCTATGACAACCCAGTCGGCATTGACGTGGAGCCAGTGCTGCTCGCAGCTGTAGCTGAGGAAAGGGCACTCGGTCGCCGCGTAGCTGTTGCCCAGCTTGCTCTCGAATACCTTGGCGATACGGTCGTACTCGCGCAATGGCAATCCTTCGGCCGCGAGAATCATCACCACAGGACGGATCCGCAAGCGGCCTGCTTCCTGCTCCGAGGCCATAAGCCTCGCCATGCTGGCGTAGGGCGCGACGAGCGTCGGCTGGAACGCGTTCAATTGAGCAACCAATTCCGGAAGCGGCGTGCGAACGCTGAGGATCTGAACTCGCTTGCGGCGCGACGGCGACTTGAGGAGACGCGCCGCAGCGACGGAGGTCGCTGAGTGATGGCCGATGTCCGCCACCATCGCCAGCCGTCTGCCTCCAGCCACGATCCTGGTGACGTCGCCAACACCGAGCCATGAGCGGATCATGCGCAACGCCAACGCACTGGTCACCCGCATGGCACCATCGTCGATGATGAAGATGCCGGGAGTTCCAGTTGTTCCGGAGGTGGTCGCTAACGTGTGTTTCCCAAGAAAACGATCGCCAATCAGGTCCGGGTTTGACGCGAACGCGCGGGCCTTCTCGAGCGTGACGTCCCGGTCGGTCGCCCAATCGTCGAAGCGCGCCATCAGCGCCTTCTTGTCTGTCACAGGCAATGTTGTTGGGTCGTCAATTTCGCGGGGGACGTCCCTATACAGTTCGCGATAGTACGGCGATGACGTCCGCGCGTACGTAACGATCTCCGCAAACCGCAGGCGTTGACGTTGAGCGATCGCCTCGCCGCCGCCTGTCGATGCGCGTCGCAGGTCGAGCAGCAATCGCAGAACGCTATCAGTCATGCTCGTTCCCTTCGAGTCGGACATCGCACCGTGTCGCGCGCTGCCATGCCGAAGGGCGCGATCTCGATTGAGCACGCGTCACGCTCGCAGCATCCTCAAGCCGCTGCCGATCACAACGAATTCGCTGATCTCATGCGCCAGGACGGCAATCGGAAGCGACAACACACCGGCAACGGCTGCGACGATCAGCACACCAATAACGACCGCCGAGAGCGCGAGATTCTGTCCAACGACGCGTTGGTTGCGCCGCGCCAGGTGGAGGGCCTCAACCAACTTGGAGAGGTCGTCCGCCATGAGCGCGACGTCAGCGGTTTCGAGCGCGACATCAGTGCCGGCTGCGCCCATGGCCACGCCAACGGTCGCTTCGGCCAGGGCCGGCGCGTCGTTGACACCGTCGCCGACCATCGCCACGTGTCCGACTTCCCGCGTGAGTTCGCGGACCTTGATCGCTTTGCCCTCAGGCGACAGCTCGGCGAACACATCATCGACGCCGACCTCGCGGGCAATGGCCTCGGCCGTGCGGCGATTATCACCAGTCAGCATGACGATCCGCTGGATGCCTTCCTGCCGGAGGGCGTGCATCGTCGCCGCGACATTAGGTCGCAGGGCGTCTCGAATCGCGATGATGCCCCACACACCTTTCTCGTCGCCTATGACCACCGCTGTTTTGCCCTGAGCCTGGAGGTTCGCGATCTCTTCGGACTGCGGAACGTCCACGTGCAGTTCCTCACGGAAGAAATCCGGCTTGGCAACGTACACCGTCTGACCCTCGACCCTCGCCATCGCGCCGGCCGCCGTCAAGCTGCGAAAGTCGGACGGCTCGGTCATCTGAACTCCCTGAGCTTGAGCATGGCGCACAATCGCTGCGGCGAGCGGATGCTGACTGCGGCGTTCGACACTTGCCGCCAGTTGCAACACGCGCGACGGATCAACTGATGAGGATGCGATCGAAATGACGTCCGTGACCTCCGGTTCGCCGCGTGTCAGCGTGCCGGTCTTGTCGAGGGCAACGACCCGGACTCGGGCGAGCTCTTCGACGAACAGCCCCCCTTTGATCAGGACTCCTTTCCGCGCGGCCGTCCCCAAAGCCGCAACCAATGTGATTGGGATGGAAATGACGAGAGCACAGGGCGCCGCGGCAACGATGAAGACCGTGGCGCGTGTGATCCACGATTCCCAAGTCGCACCGGCGAGGAGGGGTGGCAGAACGGCCAGCAGCGCGCCTGCGAGCAGCACGAGGGGGCTGTAACGAGCCCCGAACCGCTCGATCCAGCGTTGGCTCACACCCTTCTTCTCCTGCGCTTCCTCGACCAGCTCGATGATTCGCGCGATCGTGTTGTCAGCAGCCGTCCGAGTCGCCCGCACGTCGAGGGCTCCTTCGCCGTTGATCGTGCCGGCAAACACGGTGTCGCTCGGCACCTTCTCGACGGGCACGCTCTCGCCAGTCACCGGCGCCTGATTGACCGAGGACGTCCCGGTCAGGACGACGCCGTCAGTTGGCATCGCCTGGCCCGGCTTGACGATGAAGACGTCGCCAACAGTCACGTCTTCGACCGGAATCTCAGCCTCGCCCCCGTCGCGGCGCACTACAGCGCGCTTTGGCGTCAGATCCATCAAGGCGCGAATGGCGGAACGCGTCTTTGCTTCGGTGTAGCCTTCGGCGGCCTCTGAAATCGAATACAGGAACGCGAGCATCGCGCCTTCGGCCGGCTCACCCATCGCGATGGCCGCAACTGCCGCCACGGTCATCAGCAGTTCGATACCGGCGGCGCGCTGGTAGATCAGCTCTTCGATTGCCTCTCGTCCGAAGTACCAACCACCGAGGATCGCCGACGCCAGGTAAGGGACGAATGTGACGCTCTCGGTAGTGCCGGCGCGATCGGCGAGCCACGTGACGAGCAGTAACATGCCCGACGCGGCGGATGTCAGGACCTTGGGATCGCGCCAGACACGCGGTGTCTCTGCCACGGCGTGACCATCCTGCGCCGGAAATCCCAACGTGCGGAGCATCGAACGATACGTCTCGACAGAACCAGTCGACGGGTCGAACTTGATTCGAACTTTGGCCGCTCGCGGCCAGACCTGCAAGTCGAGCAGTCCTGGCGCCCCCCGGAGGCCTCGCTGAATCGACGACGCATCGTGGTCGCAGTCCAGATTTGCGACGCGGAATTCAAGATTCTCTGAAGTCGGCATGCCCGCGCTCCTCATCGAGGCTCAGTCGGTCCGTGGCCGGCGCGGCGGCTCTCGCGTCGGAGTTCTTCGCGAATCGCGACGCCGGTTCTCACTGCACTTCGTGTTTCGTAGAGCTGCCCACTGGCCGTCTTCATTGAAACGTATCCGATGCGGCGATAAAGGTCGCTGATGTCCGACGCCTTCGTGACGCTCGGATCATCAACGACTTCCACAGCGTGTTGCAGTTCGTGACCGATCGTCGCGATCGTCTCGTCACGCGAAGCCGGCGGACCGCTCAGCACGATACGTAGGTAGCGTCGGCCATCGAACATCCCGACGCTGTGAAGTAGGCAGCCACGGACACGCGGCAAGCGGCAGGCGCCTTCTTGCACGAAGACAATCCAGCCCGATACATTGAGGCCCTCCAGCAAGGAACGGAACGTCGCCGATCGGTCACGGCCCTCTGCGACCAGCTCGGCGATTGACACACTCATGGGCCGCACTCCCACCGCGAAAACATCGCCAAGCTTCGCATCAACGCCGACGTTCGAAGCGACGCAGAACTCCGCGAGGGCCAGCCCAACTAGGAAACCGGTACTGAGAACAGTCATTGGCGCCTCCGTTCGTCAAGCCAGGGGCTTCTCGAGCGCACACGACACCTCTGAAGGCGCAGAAGGCGCCCGAGTCCCTCTTGCTACCGACACACCGCGCCGTCAGAGCACCGTCATTGCTTTTCGATCAGCCTGACGTTGATTTCCGTTGCGCGAAGCTTGCCTTCTCCTGCATCGACGTACGTCACGACCACATTGTCGGAGGGCTTCACCAATTCAGCGATGGTCGTGGAACGTCCGTCTGCCTTGATGGTTCGGCTCTTCGTGCCCAGGCCTCTTCCGATGACCTTCGTGGCGCCGTCAACGACGAGCGTCATCTTGTCCCTACCGCCCGTCACGATCGTTATTGAATCCTGCGCAATCGCGTCGACACGTCCTGCTGCGCGCATGGATTTCTTGGATGGCTGCGCGACCATCGTGGTGGCGAAGCACACGAACAGAGTCAAGCCAATTGCGACGTGGACCTTCATGGAGCCCTCCTTGGATCCCGTTCTTTCGGTTCTGTTCTGGAACGTGGACTGGAGCGTTCCGCAGCCCATCAATTCCGGTCCTTCTCGGCGAAGAACGATGCGGTGCCTGTCGCTCGATGACATGAGAGCCACGCATCCTTCTGCGTCCTCGACGTGCGGATCAGGTGTTTCGAGACGGAACCCCGTCAGCGCAAGAGCGAGCCAGACCCACGCGTGTACGGCTGCATGATCGCCGTCGCGAGCGCGTCGGTGGGGCTAGAGCGGACGAAAACCGACTAGAGACTTCGAGGAGGGTGGTCGATCGAAAAACTGGGCGCTACCCAGAGGTGGACGACAGGTGCGTCGGCAGCCGCCTTCAGCACGCCCGTCCGCTCTGGCAAGGAGAATTGGGGTGTCGTTGTGAACGGCACCACGCAGACGACGCAGGCAGAACCGCCCGAGGATTCGAGCGGACCGTTCGAGCGCGCCATCGGGTCGACGCAACCGTCGACGCACCACACCGCGCCGAAGCCGACCACCACGAGGACGAGTATCCCGACGACCCGCCGCATGCGCGCTACTCTACCACGTGCCTCGGTCATGGCTTCGCGAAGCGGAAGCGGCGGCCTCCTCCGCCGCCGCTCCCTCCGACTTTAGTGGCAGAACGGGCACGGCGGGCAGCAACCGCTCCCGCCAACGCGCGAGGCGGCAAACGCCGTCGTCGCAACAAGGGTGAACACCGCCGCTGCAACCGCCATCAGCTTACGTCTCATGTCTGGACCCCTTTCTGAGATGAACAGTTCCCTTGGCCAACGTGCACGTTGTACGCCTTGAACACGAGTTCAACGTCAAGGGCTTGACCTTGAAGTCGACTTCAAGGTGCCATACTGGTTGTATGTCAGGACTCCGAATCGGGGAGGTCGCCAACCAAGCGGGGGTCAGCACTGCAACAATCCGCTACTACGAGCGCGCGGGACTCGTGCCGATAGCGGCGCGGTCCGAGGCCGGTTACCGTCTCTACTCCCAACGGGCCGTCGAGGAGCTGGCCTTCATTCGCAGAGCGCAGGTGATTGGATTCTCGCTCGACGAGATCCGTGGACTACTGCAACTCAGTCGCGGTGGGGTGGCACCGTGTGATCGCGTGATTGCACTCGCCGGAGCGCATTTGGAACAGATCGAGGAGCGCATCCGGCAGCTCCAGATGTTCCGCGACCGGCTCGCGAGTGCGCTCACGCAGTGGCGGTCCGGCGATTGTGGCTTTAGTTCAAGGGGCCTCTGCAACTTGTTGGATGTATCGCCGCCACGCTTTGAAGCGTCGGCCTCGCTCGCACCCGAGAACGTCGGTTTCAATCGCCGCATGCAAGCCACTCCCTCCCCTCGGCGCCGACCGTGATATCGGTGATTGAGAACGTGCTTGTCGGGAGCTTCAGCGGACTCACGTTGGGATTAGAGGTACAGTGCTTGCGCCTCCAATGACCTCACGTCCTCGGCGGCGTGCACCCAACTGCGCTGTCCATCCAACCGGCACCTTGCTCGAGAGTCCTTTACGACCGGCGCACACGCTGACGGTTGCCGCGCAGGAACGCGAGGCCCATGATAGTCACTCCGATGGAAGCGAGATGCGCGACTGATAGACCGCCGAGCACGCGCTCGTTGACACGCACAAACTCGATCGCAAAGCGGATCGAACCAGCAAGCACGAGGTACGCACCGAGAACAAATGCGTCCGATCGGCCACGTCGGCGCCATCGCAGAAGCAAGACGAACAAAGGAATCAAGGCGAAGGCCTCGTAGAACTGCGTAGGATGGACCGGAAGATCGGTGGGAGGCAGACCATTGGGGAACGCGACGGCCCAAGGCAGACTCGTCGGCGAGCCGTAATCGTCACCGACGAGAAAACATCCAATTCTGCCGATCGCATGCCCTACGGCGAGTCCGGGCGTTGCTGCTGCAAGCATCGGCACCACTGGAAGCCGCTTGCGGTACATGACGATTGCGCCGGCGAGCACGCCACCGGCGAATCCGCCGAACCAGCTCATTCCGCCGCGACTCAAGAGGAGATCGAGAAGTGGTCCCTCGCGGAGGTGCTCCATGACCCAAAGCAGCTTCGCGCCGGCCAACCCGCCGATGATTCCGGCGACGGCTGCGTCGATTCCATCGTCAGGCAGGTGGGAGCGCCGCAGTTCTCGGCGAAACATCCATATGCCGACCAGGGCGGCGAGCGCGACGAGAACGCCGAAGCTGGTGACTTCGAAGCCGCCGATTCGAAACAGAACCGGATACATTTGCCACAGCGGTGCGCGGTGAGCATGGTGCCTTGTGAGACGGCGCTCGACGCTGGCTACCGGCTGCCTCCCGTCTCTTGCAGTATTCCGCGCATCTTGTCGATCTCGGCTTGCTGGCCAGAGATGATCGTCTTGCAGAGGTCCTTGATCCTCTGATCCTCGAACGACGCCTTCTGGCACATCAGGATTGCTCCAGAGTGATGCGGGATCATTGATCTCAAGAACTGTCGATCTCCGACCGCTGTCTGTTGCTTGATGAAGAGGAAGAACGCGATGCCGACGACGCAACTCGCGCCGATGACGAGCGCGTTCAGCTTCTTGTTCTTGTACATGCTCGACATCAACAACAGCTCAATGACCACCATCGGTGCGGTCATGAGTCCCGCCATGTAGAACTGGTTCACGCTGTTGTAGACGTCACCGAACGTGTTCACCATCGAGTACATGAAGGCGTACATCGACATGAAAGACAGCCCGATCATGACGAGCAGGCGGAGGTAGTGGCTGTGTTCGCCCTGATGGTTGTGTTGCATGGTGTTCCTGCTAGGTGCGACCTCCGGCCCTGAGCGCTATGCCGGTAGACGACGTGCACGGCTCGATGTGTGGGAGTGGCGGATCTTCCAGGCTCCATCCGCACCCTTCACGAGCACCAACGTTTCAAGGCCTCCAGAATCGATGTCCCGTTCACCTGTCTTCGCTTTGATTGCGTATTCAGATGTTGTGTACGCGGACTGCCCACCTGGCAGAATTGTCACCTTCATGTTGTTGTGGCCAAACTGAAGGTTCTGGAAAGACTTCAGCTCCGGACCGAGATGGCGATCTCGGTAGTCGATCCAACCGTTGTTGATGCCGCCGCCCTCGTAGACGGTGACATCTGGGTGATAGAACGTCGCGAGCTTGTCGAGATCCTTTGCGTTGAAGGCGGCGTCGTAGCCCTTCAACCAGGCCTCCACCGTCGCCTCGTCACTTGACTGTGCGCCAACGGCTGAGGCACTCAGCTTCGTGACTGCAGCCGGCCGCTTGTCGCCAGCGGCACCGACCCAATCCGCAACGGTACCATCGCTGAAATGCTGATGCGCCTTCCAGGCGATCTCCGCAGTGGACGGATTTCTGGCGCGGAAGGCGAACTCCGCCGACGCCTTCGGCGGAATCGCTTTCCTCCAGGTGATCATGGTGATGCGATCACCCTGCTTCGCCGTCTCGAAGGTTGCGCCCTCGGCCGGCAACACTTCGAGCACAATCACGTCCGCCGGTATTTCCAGCATCACATGAGTCGTCGCGACAGCGCCCTCGGTTGGAACGCGCATCCTATATTGTTCTTCAGCGCCCGGCTTCGACTCGCGAGGCCGGACGCTGACGTGAGCCATCGCAAAGGACGGCGCCAGAACCACAAGCGTTGCCAAAAGCAGGTTCTTCTTCATGCGATAGCTCCTTGTGCTCAAATCGAGTACTACTTCGTTGCTGCCGCGACTGCACCAACCTCGATTGACTTCGCGGTCAGGCTCTCGTCCTTCCCCTCGACGGCCGTCACTACGACTCGCGACCCAACCTTGATGTCCGCGACCTTGACCGCCGGCGTGGCCTTGACCTTCGTGTCCTTCGTGACCTTGACCATCACGTCCTTGCCGTCCTTGTCTTTCAGCATCACATGATCGGCGGCGGCCATTGTCACTGTGCCCATCACCTTGTGTTCGTGGCCCTCGTGGGCGAGCAGCCGCGCACCAGACCCAAGGGCTAGCACGGCAAGAGCCAGAACGGTTGCGAAAAGGCGTTTCATCATCGTGTCCTCCATAGTTGTTACGGTTTAGAACCACAGCCGCAGTCCCGTTACGAATCGCGCTCCGCCCTTGTCTTCACCGGCGGCTGCGGCGAAGTCGGCGGTCTTTCCCCACTTGTTGCTCCAGGTGACGCCGAGATACGGAGCGATCTCGCGTCTGATCTCGTATCGCACGCGAAAGCCGAGGTCGGTGGTGCTCAACCCAGCACCCACACCGCGTTCGGGATCCGATTTCCCGACGATCTCAGCTTCGAATAGAGGCTGCAGAACCAGGCGATTCGTGAACAGCAGTTCGTATTCGACTTCGAATCGTGCGTGCGTGCGACCCGAGGCGCCGACGTAGCCCGTGGCCTCGATGTCGAACCAGTACGGAGCTAGTCCCTGCACGCCAAACGCCGCCCAGGTCTGGGCTGGCCCAGGGCGGAAATCCTGACGGATGCCGCCGACAAGATCCCAAAAACGCGCAAACTGGCGGCCGTACAGCAGGTGCGTTTGCGCTTCACCGACGCGTCCGCCATCACCGTCGCCTTCGGCGCGGAACCACAAACGATCGCGATCGCGACCCATCCAGCCTCGGCTGTCGATACTCAAGCGATTCGTGCCTTCAGCCGCTTGCCACTCGAGCTGATCGAACAGGACGAAATAACTCACCGCCCGGTCGTGGACCGCATGGCCCTCGACATCCGGGAACGCCGCCCTTCGGACCTCGTCGGTGATGGGCGGTATGAACGGGGGAAGCTGGTCAACCTTCTTCGCAGGCTCGTTAGCTTCTGCGCTTGGCTTGGGCTGCTCCTGCTGGTGTCCGGCGTGAGCGTCGGCTTGCGCGAAGATCGGAGAACCAGTCGCCAGCAGGAAGCCTACCGTTGCAACAACTGGAAGGTCACTGAGCCGGGTCATTCTTCCACCCGCACTTCTCGAAACATTCCCGCTTCCATGTGGAACAGCAGGTGGCAGTGATACGCCCAGCGTCCTAACGCATCCGCGGTCACTCGATACGAGCGTCTCGTACCAGGCGGCATGTCGACGGTGTGCTTGCGTAGATGGAACTTGCCTTGGTCGTCCTCGACATCGCTCCACATGCCGTGAAGGTGAATCGGATGGGTCATCATCGTGTCATTCACCAGAACGATGCGGAGCCGTTCGCCGTAGTTGAGCCGCAGGGGCTCCGCGTCCGAGAACTTGACGCCGTTGAACGACCACGCGAACCGCTCCATGTGGCCGGTCAAATGCAGTTCGATCGTCCGTCCAGGTTCACGGCCGTCCGGATCCTCGAACACGTTTTTCAGATCTGCGTAGGTGAGCACACGTCGCCCGTTGTCACGAAGGCCGATGCCCGGATCGTCGAGTCGAGACGTGGGCATCATCGTCTGCATGTCCACGAGCGGATTGCCCTTCTCCGTCGATGGATGCTGTTGCATTCCACCGCTCATGGCCGCCATGTTGTGACCGGCGTGCGGATCCGGGGCCGTCGGCGGTGTCGCCTGTGCGGGCATTTGGTGCCCTGCATGAGGATCGGGCGAGGCGGGTTGTGCTGGCGCACCGTGTCCGGCATGGGGATCTTGAGCAACTGGCTGACCGGCCGTGGCGGCACCCGCATCCGCTGGCATCTGTTGGGCCATGGCACTCATGTCGTGCCCTCCCATCGCGCCATGCCCCATGTCCGCCATGGTCACCATTGGCCGGGCGTCGAGTTCAGGCACGGCCGCTCGCAGTCCTTCGCGAACCGCGAGCGTGCCCGCGGCGAAGCCTGTTCGGTCTAGGGACTGCGCAAAGATCGTGAATGCGTCCCGCCCAGAGGGCTCGACGATGACGTCGTAGGTTTCCGCGGTCGCGATCCGGAATTCGTCCACGGTGACTGGGTGCACGTACTGACCGTCGGCTGCCACCACCGTCATCTTCAAGCCTGGAATCCGAACGTCGAAGTACGACATCGATGAACCGTTGATGAAGCGCAGACGCACTCGCTCTCCAGGCTTGAACATGCCGGTCCAGTTACCTGCAGGCGCCACTCCGTTCATCAGGTACGTATACGTGTAGCCAGACACGTCAGAGAGATCTGTGGGGTTCATGCGCATCTCCCCCCACATCTCGCGGTCCGCGAGCGCTTTCTTGAGACCTTGCTTCCGAACGTCCTGGACGAAGTCGCCTAACGTTCGCTGATGGAAGTTGTAGTAGTCCGATCGCTTCTTCAATTTCGCAAACACGCGCTCGGGGCTCTCGTCGGTCCAGTCAGTGAGCATGACGACGTGCTCGCGGTCGTATTTCAAGGGCGAGGCTTCTCGAGGCTCAATGACGAGAGGGCCATACAGACCCCGCTGTTCCTGAAATCCAGAGTGGCTGTGATACCAGTACGTTCCGGCCTGGCGAATCTTGAAACGGTAGACGTAGGTTTCGCCAGGACGTATGCCGTGGAAGCTGAGGCCCGGCACTCCGTCCATGTTCGCTGGCAGCAGAATGCCGTGCCAGTGAATGGACGCGTCCTCATGGAGCGTGTTCGCCACACGGAGCGTGACCGTGTCGCCCTCCTTCCAACGCAGGATCGGCGCCGGGACGGAGCCGTTCACCGTGAAGGCGACTTTGGGACTACCGGTGAAGTTCATCGGCGTCTCACCGATGCGCAGGTCGAAGTCGGTTCCGGTTAAGGTGGGCCAGGCACTCGGCGTACTGCCTTGCGCCAGTGCCGACGTCCGCCACAATCCAAGGCCCGCCACCGCGCCGCCGATGGCCAGCCCCTTTACGAACGTCCGGCGCGAAACATGTCCGTCCGATGCACGTGATGATGAAAACCGTTGGGAACTCATGGTGTCAGTCCTGATGGCCCTTCTTGGGTGAAGCTGCTGGAGGTTCGCTCGACTCTCCTCGCAAGAAGCGCCGTGACTCTTCCTCTTCCTTGAATTGCGCCGGGCTCTTCGGATTAAGCGCTTCCATTCGCTCGATGTCCTCTGGCGTCAGCTTCGGGAGGCGACGAATGACGTGTACCAATCCCCAGCTTTCGCGCTCGCCTTCGGGCGTTCCGTTTCCCCATGCCGGCATTCCAGTGAGTCGAATGCCGTGCTCGATGATCGAGAACAGCTCACCGTCAGTCAGCGACTGCGTGGCGGTCGCGCGCATGTCGGGAGCCTTCGGGTAGAGACCGCGACCGATCTCCGTGTCGCCGCTGCCGTTGTTGGCGTGGCAGGTCGCGCAATGGTCCGCGTAATGTTCCAGCGCTTGTTCGAGCACCTGTTCGGTTGGCTGCACCGGATTAGTGCGAGTGCGCATGGCGTCAGGCGTTGCCCACCGACGCATGGCGCGCGCCATCATCTCTTCGACGCGGCTAGGTTCTTCGTGCGCACTTAACCCACGGCTCACGATCGAGTACGCGACGACACCGCCGACCGCTAGCAGGATCGCAATCAGTACGAGCAGTGCTCGGAGCGTAGGCTTCACGACGCCAGCCCTTCCTGGTCCAGCTGGGGACGAGTTTCTGAACGGCATCCCTCGACCGGGACGACGTCGTTGCTCTTTCATGAAGATCCCTTCCCAACGCACGTTCGTACGTGCGACGACACCGGGATACACGTGGGCCCAAAACGGGGGGCCGCACAAACGCGCGCGGTTTACGCGCTTATGGGAGAGGGATCAGACCCGAAGAACGAGTGGAGTCGAGGTGGGCGGAGTTGTGCCTGGAGGAGCGTTGTATTCGGGCGTGGATGAGGCAACGACAGGAACGGTGACCGTCGCGTGTGAAACCGACACCATCAGCGGGGCTGAACCCGCCGTCGCGTCGGCCCGTTCCGCGGCCGTGGTTGCCGTCTGCCGAATAACGGCATCGTGCGTGCTGCAATCGTGCTCCGACATGCTGCGGAGCTGTGCCAGGTTCGAAGAAGGAGCGGTTTCCTCAGATGCCTTCCCGGCACCATGATGGTGCGCTGACATCGTCTTCGCGGACGCATCACAGACCATGGCGCAGAGCGCGGAAGACACGGGTAGCGCCGCAAGAACGATCAGGACGACAAAGCTGATGCGGTGCCTCCAACTCACCGTTCGAGTATACCGCGATCCGCCAGGGGCCGCAGGCTCGACAGAAGGACGGCCTGTTTTCACAGGGAGACCCGCCGCAACCGCAGGGCATTGCCAATGACCGAGACAGAACTGAAAGTCATGGCGGCGCTCGCGATCATCGGGCTGAGGAGCAGGCCGAGGAACGGATAGAGCACCCCAGCCGCCAGAGGCACGCCGAGTACGTTGTAGACGAACGCGAAGAACAGATTTTGGCGGATGTTGGTCATCGTGGATCGGCTCAGCCGGCGCGCTCGCACGATCCCGCGGAGGTCTCCCTTCACGAGCGTAACGCCAGCGCTTTCCATCGCGACGTCCGTTCCGGTGCCCATCGCGATACCCACGTCCGCAGCAGCCAATGCCGGCGCATCGTTGATGCCATCGCCTGCCATCGCGACACGCTCACCGCGCTCCTGCAGACGCTTGACGACAGCCGCCTTCTGGTCCGGCAACACGTCGGCTTCGACCTGATCGATCCCGACCGACCGAGCGACAGCTTCAGCGGTGGTGGGATTGTCGCCGGTCAGCATGACGACCTTGATACCGTCGCGGTGTAGCGCCTCAATCGCCTCCGACGTGGTCGTCTTGATCGGATCTGCGACGCCAACGAGTCCTGCGGGTTGACGATCGACGGCGACGAACATCACTGTCTGTCCTTCACGGCGGAGCGCGTCCGCGCGGTCGCGCAGTGGCCCGGGATCGATGCTCAACGCCTCGAGGTGCCGAAGATTCCCAATAGCCACACTCCGGCCATCGACTGTGCCCGTCACGCCCTTGCCGGTCGCCGACTCAAAGTCACGCACCTCCGACAACGTGACACCGCGTTCCCCGGCGCCACCGACGATCGCTGCGGCGAGCGGATGCTCACTGACGTTCTCGAGACTTGCGACAAGACGCAGCAGCGTTGCCGAATCGATGTCTGCTCGCGGTTCAACGGTCACCAACTTCGGCTTACCTTCCGTCAGAGTCCCCGTCTTGTCCACGACGATCGTGGTGACCTTCTCGAAGATTTCGAGCGCCTCGGCGTTGCGAATCAGCACGCCTGCTTCGGCGCCTCGCCCCGTCCCCACCATGATCGACATCGGTGTGGCCAAACCAAGCGCACAGGGGCACGCGATGATGAGCACGGCCACCGCGTTCACGAGCGCGTGTGCGAGCCGCGGCTCAGGTCCGTACTGCGACCACACAATGAAAGTGACCATAGCTACTGCGATGACGATCGGCACGAACCACGCCGATACGGTATCCGCGAGACGCTGGATCGGCGCTCGCGACCGCTGCGCTTCGCTCACCATACGGACAATCTGTGCGAGCAGCGTATCGCTGCCGACCCGCCGCGCTTCCATCACGAACGTGCCCGTCCCATTGACCGTTCCACCAGTGACGGGTGATTCCTTCAGCTTCTCCACCGGAATCGGCTCGCCGGTCACCATGGATTCGTCAATCGTCGTCGTTCCGCCCGTTACGACGCCGTCCACTGGCACCCGCTCGCCGGGTTTGACTCGCAAATGGTCGCCGACCTGAACCTGCTCCAGAGGAAATTCCCGCTCAGAACCGTCAGACTCGATCCGTCGTGCGGTCTTCGGTGCGAGGCCCAGCAGATTCCGGATGGCGGTGCTCGTTCGCGATCGGGCGCGCAGCTCGAGGACCTGACCGAGAAGCACGAGAACGACGATCACCGCCGCCGGCTCGAAATACACTGCCACCTCGCTCATCGTGCGGAACGAATCTGGGAAGAATCCTGGTGCGAGAGTTGCGACGACGCTGTAGGCATAGGCTGCGCCGACGCCAAGGGCGATCAACGTGAACATGTTGAGGTGACGGTTCACGACCGACGCCCAGCCACGAACGAAGAACGGCCACCCGCCCCACAGAACAACGGGGCTCGCCAATGTCAGCAGCGTCCAGTTCAGCCAACCGTGAGACAGCAGGCGTTGCAGCGGCTGTCCGGGCACGAATTCAGAAACCATGAATACGAGGATCGGCACCGTGATCCCTGCGGACCACCGGAACCGTCGCGTCATGTCATCGAGTTCTGGATTCTTTTCTTCGAGCGTCACCGTGCGCGGTTCGAGCGCCATTCCGCAGATTGGGCATGAGCCGGGCCCGTCGCGGACGATCTCGGGATGCATCGGGCAGGTCCACTCGACCTGTGTGACCGGCGCGACATCGACGGGCTCCAGCGCCATGCCGCATTTCGGGCACGCGCCAGGCCCCTTCTGGCGCACCTCCGGATGCATCGGGCACGTGTATTCGCGTTCCATGTCCGCAGGCGCGGCGCCCGGTCCCGGCGGCTCGGCGAGAAACAAATCAGGATTGGCGCGGAACTGTTCGAGGCAACCCTGACTGCAGAAGTAGTACGTTCGGCCCTTGTGGTCGATGTGCCCAACAGCGTCGTCCGGCGAGATGGTCATCCCGCAAACGGGGTCGAGCACCTCGGCGGGCGCGACGGCTGTCTGATCGTGCGAATGCGATGACATGTTCCAGGGCCTCCAGTGCTTCGACGCAACCGAGACATCCCCATTACACCTTGGGCGGCGTTCCCGGCGGCCTGGCCGTAACGCCGCCTGGCGAGAGCTACTTGGCGAATTGGCCGGGATTCGAGTCGAACTTCGCTTTGCAGCCCTTGGAGCAGAAGTAGTACGTCTTGCCGTTGTACTCGCTGCTGCCAGCCGCCTTCGCAGGATCTACCTGCATTCCGCAAACGACGTCTTTTTCCATGTGTCGGGTTCTCCTTCAGAGCATTCAACGACCTAACGCAGCGAGGTCGCGCCCATTACACCTTCCAGAATGAGTAGTCATGTGGCGTCCGTCAAGCTGTCGCAGGCTCAACGGCTGCGGACGCCCTCATGGGCATGGGACCGTACAATTGCACGGTGGACCTCACTGAGCACCCGGTCGCGGTCGCAACGCTCCTCGAGAATCACCGTGCCTTCCTGAAGTATTTGGTGCGTCGAGTGGGGGACCCCGCGCTGGCCGAGGACATCCTGCAGGAAGGGTTTGCGAAGGTGATCGCGCGACCTGAGCAGGCGCCGGCGGACGAGTCCGTCGTCCCGTGGTTCTACCGCACCCTCCGCAATGCCGCGATCGATCAGTTCAGACGTCGGGGAACTGCTGATCGTGCCTACGAGTCCTTCGCACGCGAACTTGAAACGCATGAAGCACCAACTGACGAGATGGAGTCGGAGATCTGCGCCTGCGTCGCACGTCTGGCGGCGACACTGAAGCCCGAGTACGCCGAGGCACTCCAGGAGATTGAGGTCGGGGGCACGCCGGTGAAGGCATTCGCAGCGCAGAGGGGCCTTTCGTCGAGCAACGCAGCCGTGAGGGTCTATCGTGCACGCGAAGCACTGAAGAAGCGGGTCACCGAATCCTGCGGAAT
>Ga0315912_10001056_pt1 | contig 37095 bp, 34 predicted proteins | sample VfabasoilMG_FD_204469 | JGI IMG/M metagenome (GOLD analysis project Ga0315912, IMG submission 204469) | Garden soil microbial communities collected in Santa Monica, California, United States - V. faba soil | ecosystem: Environmental > Terrestrial > Soil > Garden | place: USA: California... | reverse complement strand
GTTGCCCATGAGCGCGCCGCGTTGTCGCCCATGCTGAGCGCGCCGCGCCGTTGCCCATGAGCGCGCCGCGCCGTGCGCTCCTCTGGGTCGCGGGTCTGCTGCTCGCGCTTTCCGGGTCCGCGCGGGCGCATGATCCGTTCGAGATCACGACGGACGCGCACGTGAGCGGGGAGGAGATGAGCGTGCACACCACGCTCTCGCTCCAGACCGCGGCGCGGGCCTGCCTGGATGGGGCGGATGCCGCGAGGCGTCTCGAACCTGGAGACTTCGAAGCGCTGCGCAGCCGCTTGGAGAGCTGCGCGCGCGACGACTACCGCATCACGGCCGGCGGCGAGGCGCTCCGCTTGCGCTCGGCCAGCGTCCGGCTGACGGTCGAGGCCGATCTGGAGATGCTGCTGGTCTATGAGCGGCCCCAGGCGAGCCCACTGGTGTTTGATGCGTTGCGTTTGCGCCGGCTGATTCCGCGCGCGGGGGTGGTGCTGACGGTCACCGGCGCGCGCACGTTCCTTGGACAAAAGCTGCTGCGCCCGGACGATGCCGTGCTCGAGATCCCGATCACCCCCGAGGCCGAGGCGCTCGGCACGCCCCCACTGCCGTCGTTCGGTCGCTATCTCTGGCTGGGCGTCGAACACATCCTGACCGGCGCCGATCACCTGCTGTTTTTGCTCGGCCTGCTCGTGATGTGCCGTCGCGTGCGCAGCGTCGCGATCATCGTGACCTGTTTCACGCTCGCGCACTCGATCACCCTGGCGCTGGCAGCCCTGGGGCTGGTCACGCTGTCGCCGCGCATCGTCGAGCCGTTGATCGCGGCGAGCATCGTGCTGGTGGGGATCGAAAACCTATGGCGCCGCTCGGAGCCGGAGGGGCGCTGGGTGTCACGCTGGGTCGTGGCCTTCGGGTTCGGCTTGATCCATGGCCTGGGGTTTGCCGGGGCTCTCCGGCAATTGGGCCTGGGGGCGCCAGGAACGAGCGTGGTCGGGCCGCTCCTGGCGTTCAACCTCGGGGTCGAGCTGGGGCAGCTGTCGGTCGCCGCCGTGGTCCTGGCGGTGCTGTGGCGGCTGCCGCGCACGGGCCTGCTGCGGCGGCTGCCGCAGCTCGTGTCGCTGGCGGTGGCAGCGGTCGGTCTGTTCTGGTTGGTGCAGCGCCTGGCTGGGTAGAGTTCCCGTCGGCACGCGGCCGGCTCCGAGCTAGGATGGGCCGAGCATGGCCAAGCCGCAGGTCTTCCGTGATGGCGCCGAGTACGACAATCAAAGCTTCGGGCGGGACAGCGCCGTGCCGGCCCAGCTCGAGCGTGCCGACTTCACGGACTGCACGTTTTCTGGCTGCCCGCTCGGCTCGGTGCGCCTGCTGGGCTGCCGCTTCTTTGATTGCCGCTTCGAGCGCGTGGACGCGTCCGCGGCGAATTTCACCGATTGTACCTTCCGAGGCACCACGTTTGTCGATTGCAAGCTGCTCGGCATCAACTGGACGATCCTGCGCAGCCTGCAAGCGTGCAACTGGGAGCGCTGCCTGCTCGATGACAGCAGCTTTGCGGCGCTCGAGCTAGAAGCGGCCGAGTGGATCGAGTGCCGCCTGCGCCAGGCCGACTTCAGCGATTGCAACCTGCGCCGCGCCAAGTTTCACGGTAGCCTGTTGGAGGGCGCCAACTTCAACGGCTCCCAGCTCGCGCAGGCCGACTTTGCCGGGGTCAGCGATCTGGCGCTCGACCCCCACCACGTGCGCCTCCGAGAGACCAGCGTGGAGATGGTGGTGGTGCTGCGCATGGCCGCGCTGCTCGGGTTGAAGATCGTAGGCAGCTGACGCCGAAGCAGCGAGACCCAAAAGGCCGCTTCAGAACAGCCAGGCGACGCCGACGCCATAGTCGATGCCCGCGCCGAACGGGAAGTTGACGTGCGCGCCGGAGGCCAGACCGTACTTTTCGCGTACGCGCTCTGCCCCGCTCGGATAGTAGATGACGGGCACCGAGAGTTCGAAGCGCGCGCCGGAGAGCTCGAAATTGGACCGATAGGCAACGCCGACGCCGTGACCGAGCAAGCTATTGTAGCGGTAGTCGAGCGACGCGCCTTTTTCCGAGTTCCCGAACAGGTAAAACGTGTCCACGTTCAGCTGCACCGTGCTCGCGACTTTGAAGCGCGGAAACTCCTCGTCCTCAGGATCATCATCGATGATGAACAGCTGGGGCAGGTAGCCCAGGCTGAGGCGCACACCCGCATTGCCGATGCGCAGCTGGCCACCCACGCCTACGCCATCGGCCAGGTGCAGCAAGATCAGCCCTTGCCAGCGGGGGGCCGCGTTCTCGGGCCGCACGGCCACCGTCGTGCCCTCGAGTTGCACATCCGGAAGCTCGACCACCGCGTCGCTCGCCCCCGCGCCTCTGGCGGCCAGCAGAGCGGTTGCCAACGGAACCGCGGCGAGCGCATACCACGCTCGCCGACCGTGACGTCCTCCCCGGATCATTCGGCGCTTTTTTACCACGAGCCAGGGCAAAAGTGCTCAACGGAAGAACATCACCGTCGCGCCAGATGGTCACCGACACAGTGGACGCCCGTGTAGCGTTCCGGTTCAGCCCCCGTGCCCGTACGGCTGGTACTGCCAGCTCGCTCCGCCCTGTGCTACGCGGAGAGCATGCAATACCCCTATACCAAGGACTCCGAGCGCCAGGACGTGCCGCGCGGCAGTGTGACAGAAGGGCAATATCGCAGCCAGATCTTCGGCGGAACCGTGCGCGACTACTGGCTCTACGTGCCGGCGCAGTATCGCAAGCAAGAGCCTGCGGCCCTGATGGTATTTCAGGATGGGCAGGCCTACGTGACGGAGGACGGCGCGTTTCGCGTGCCGCTCGTGTTCGACAACCTGATCCAGCAGCGGGCCATGCCGGTCACGATCGGGCTCTTTCTCAACCCGGGCCATGCGGGCAAAGCCCCGCCGGAGACGCCCTGGCAGAGCGATAACCGCAGCTACGAGTACGACTCACTGACCGAGAAGTATTCGCGCTTCCTGATCGAAGAAATGTTGCCCGAGGTGCAGAAGACCCACAACCTCTCCGCGGACCCGAAGCAGCGCGCGATCGCCGGCATGTCCTCCGGCGGCATCTGCGCGTTCACCGTGGCGTGGCAGCGGCCGGACTGCTTTCACAAGGTGCTGAGCCACGTCGGCAGCTTTTGCGACATTCGCGGCGGCCACAACTACCCCTTTTACATCCGGCAATGGGCCAGGCGCGACATCAAGGTGTTCCTGCAGAGCGGAGAGGCTGACCTCGACACGCAGTTCGGCAACTGGTGGGTCTGCAATCTGCAGATGGAGAGAGCCCTCCGGTTTCGAAACTACGACTACAAGTTCGTGGGCGGTCAGGGCGGGCACGACGGCAATCACGGCGGTGCCATCTTGCCGGATTCGCTGCGCTGGCTCTGGGCGGACTCGGAGGCGGCGACCTCGAGGCGGTGAACATGAGCCTGAGCCAGGAGCCCACGCGGGCCGAGCGGTACCGCGCCGTGCGTGCGAGCCTGCGCTCGCTGCTCGAATCTGAGAGCGATTGGATCGCCGCGCTGGCCACGATCGCGTGCGAGCTCCATCACGCATTTCCTTACTACGATTGGACGGGCTTCTATCGGGTGGTCGAGCCCGAGTGGTTGGTGATCGGGCCCTATCAAGGTGGGCACGGCTGCCTGCGCATCCCATTTTCACGCGGGGTGTGTGGCGCCGCGGCGCGCACGCGCCAGAGCCAGCTCGTGGAGGACGTGGAGAGCCGCGCGGACCACATCGCCTGCTCCAGCTCCACACGTTCGGAGCTCGTGGTGCCGGTGCTCTCGCCCAGCCGGGAAGTGCTGGCGGTGCTGGATGTCGATTCGGATCAGCTCGCCGCCTTCACGGCGGAAGACCAGCGCGAGCTCGAGGCCATCTGCCAGGATCTCGCGGCCCGTTTCCCGCACGGCGAGCGCTCGCGCTGAGCCTCGGCGGTCCGGGGTGAGGTTAGGATGGGGGAGATGGCGGCAATGGGGCTGCCCCCCGAGCAAGCGAGAGGAGAAAGCCCTGTATGAAACCGACACTGCAAGCTGGCTTGACGCACACCCATCGCTTCACGGTCACGGACGACAAGACCGTGCCGGCCCTGTTTCCGGAGTCGGCAGAGTTTGTGGCCATGCCGCGGGTCTTGGCCACTGGCTTCATGGTGGGCCTGTTTGAATGGGCCTGCATCGAGCTGTTGCGCCCGCATCTCGACGCTGGCGAGGGTAGCCTCGGCACGCACGTGGACTTCAGTCACGTGGCGGCGACCCCGCCAGGCTTGACGGTGGAAGTCGTGGCTACGCTCACGCACGTCGACGGCAGAAGTCTGCATTTTGCCGTGCGCGGACACGACGGGATTGATCTGATCGGCGAGGGCGCTCATCGTCGCGCGGTCGTGACCTGGTCGCGGTTCGCGCAGCGCCTCGGCGGGAAGTTGGCGTCGCGACCCTAATCGTTACCTGGGCCAGAGTCTGAAGGACGGGGCGCGGGCGGGGTGGGGGCGTTCGCTGCTGCGGCCGTCGGCGTCGTGGGCGCGGCGGCCCCGGTGGTCTGCGCATGCGCCGCGCGCGGACAGGCACAGTGAGGCTCCTTGGAGCCGCTCGTGCAGGGGCGGAGCTCGAGCCAATGCGGAGCGGGTTGGGCGTGCTCCGGCGCAAAGCCGGCGCTCGACAGCTTGTCGCCGTAGTCGTTGCGGAGCAGGCCAATGCCACGCAGATCGATCAGTTTGCGCCCGTCGTCGCGATGTTCGAACTGGACGCAGCCGGTGACCTCCAGGCGCTGCTCGTCGTTCGGGATGCCGATCTCATGCCCGGCGTCGTAGTCCAGGAGGTACAGATCCGGATCCAGTCGCCGCACGTGTACGCGCAGCACGAGCTCGAACTCATGCACGAAACTCGGATGTTGCGGCGCAAAGTGCCGCACCAGCGTTTGCCGAACGCGCGTGTCGAAGTAGCCGCGCTCAAAGTCGCTGGTGGAGTGGGGCCCGTCATCGACCGCGCTAAATTCGCCCGAGACCATGATCTGCTGGGCCTCGCGATCGATCACGCTGTAGTGCCCCCAACCCTCGAAGTAAAACTGCCGGTGATCGGTCGGCAAGAGCGAGACCACGAACGTGCCCGTGCCGAGCGCCTCCACCGAGCCACGCAGCATTTTCTCGACGTAGGGCACCCACTCCTCCGGCGACAGGGCCGTGTAGTTCTCGGGCCCGAGCACGGAGCGAAACACCCGCTCCGCGCGCAGGACGTTCTCGACCTGGAAGGTCTGCCGGAACGACTCCACCTGCACCACGCGCGAGCTCTGTACGGGCGCCAGGCGCGGCGTCAGCGCTTCGCAACCTGCCGCGCCCGCAGCCAGGAGACCTGCGCCGAGCAGGACCACGCGGGAGCGTCTCTCGGCCCTGGCCGAGCTGCCAGCTCTGCGGCTCGCTGCCAGGAGCCGCCGCGCGCAGCCTTCAGTCACACACGCATTTGACCGACATTCCCGCGTCTGACAAGGCATAAGGCTTGCCACCGGGCTGGGCGTGTTGCGCGCAGGAACGCCGCGCCCATTCGAAGGTGACGCGGCCCGCCGCGGGTTCCACCTTGCGCCCGTTGGCGATCACCTCGAGCACCTGGCAGCTCGGGGCCTTTGCCTTCGGGGCCGTCTCGGCGCTGGTGCTCTCGGCGGGCGGCAGCGCGGGCGGCGCCGGAGTGGTCGGGTTTGCTGGCGCTGCCGGGACGGCGCCGGACGCGGCGGGGCGTGTCGTCACCGGGCGCACGCGGGGCGCGCGTTCCGCTGGCTTCGCGGTCTCGGCGGCCGCCTTCTCGCTGGCTGCCGCGACGCTCGCTGGCGTTGGCACAGGCGCGGGCGAGTGGGCGACGACGGGAGCGCTGCTCAGGGGGGACGCCGGCAGGGCGGCGGCCGCGGGCGCATCGGGGGCAGGTGCCGTGCTGGGTGCCGCGACCGGAGCTGCGACGGGCACGGCAGCCGCCCCTGCTGCCACGGGCGTGGCCACTCCCGCCCGCGCCGCGCTTGCCGCCTCGGCCTCCTCTGCCACCTCGGGGCGCCCGCGTGCGCTCCACCACACCGCGGCCGCCAGCGCCAGCGTTGCTGCCGCCGCGAACGCGCCCGAGCCTCGCCGCGTGCCCGTGCCCACGGGGCGTTCGCCGAATGCGCTGCGCACCGTGTCTGCTACCGGAGTGCCGGCGAGCGCAGGATCCACCGGCGCAGGGCCGCCCCGGGCGAGGTCCGCGGCGTCCCCCGGCGGAGCCGCCTCGCCCGGCGCCCCGTGAGGCGTGGGAGCTCGCCGCTGCGCTGCGCGCTCGATCGTCGAGAGCAAGAGCGCGCTGTCCGTATCCGACACGGCCGCCAGCTCGCGCGCCAACTCCGCGACGTTGGCAAAGCGCTCGTCCATCGCTTTACTCAGGCAGCGCTGTACCGCCCGCTCTAGCCCGGCGGGCAGCCCCCGCACCTTGCTGCCGAGCGCTGCCGGCTGCACGGCGAGAATGTTCATGCACAGCTCCGCCATGCTGCCGCCTCGAAACGGCCGTTCGCCGCTCGTGAGCTCGTACAACACGACCCCCAGCGCCCAGATGTCCGTGCGCGGGTCGACCCGCTCGGGATGCTCGATCTGCTCGGGAGCGAGATACTGCGGCGTGCCGACGATGGCCTGGCTCTGCGTGAGCACGGTGCCCTCGAGGCTCTTGGAGATGCCAAAATCGAGCACCTTGATCATGCGCCGGCCATCGCTCCTCGTGTGCAGGAACAGGTTCTCCGGCTTCAGATCGCGGTGCACGATGCGCGCGGCGTGGGCCTGCGCCAGGGCTTCACAGATCTGCAGGCCGTAGCCGGCCGCTACCGCGCCGGGCACGGGCCCTGCCGCGATCAACGAGGCCAGATCCTGCCCTTCGAGCCGCTCCATCACGATGAAGGGCGCCTTCTGCTCGAGGCCCACCTCGAACACGCGCGTCACGTGCTCGCTGTCCACCCTCGCCGCTGCGCGCGCCTCGCGCAGGAAACGCGTGGCGGCCTGCTCGTCCTGACGCTCGACGAACTTGATCGCTACCTTGCGCTCGAGCCCGAGGTCCGTCGCTGCCACGACCACGCCCATGCCGCCGCGCCCGAGCACCCCATCGACACGATACTTGCCGGCGACCAGACTACCGATGGGGACCGGACTCGCCGGGGAGGGACTGGGGGCCAAGCCCCTCAGCCTATCAGGCTTTTGTCCGTCGGGGAAACGTGAGGCACCGGGTATGGATCTCGAGGGCTTCGGGACGCTTGCGCCGCAGCCCGCTCTTTCCTTGGTGGCGCCTGCGCGCCGCGCCAGTTCCATGCGTCGCCGGGTCGCCTGTCTCTCGGTCGCGCCGCGCCCCGCCGGCGCAAAGTGCCGGATCCGGGGCACACCGCCGCTCCGTTGCGGGAGCTCGCTCGGCCTGCCGAATCAGCACGCTGCCAGATCGTGACGTTTCGCAGCAGCACGTTGTCGTGCACTCGCGACGAATTCCACGCTGACGATGAAACAGGATCGCTCCGCGATCGGATCCGGCTTCAGCCGGGCGGAGCGCTGCCGTTGTGCCTGCCCTCTGGCGAGCAGAGACAGCGGACGAGCGTCCCGCTGCGGTTCAGTACATGGCTCGCGCTCGAGTATCGCGGCGGGTCAGCATCCGGAGGCCAAGCAGAGTGAAACGTGTCGTCATCGTGGGGGGTGGGTTTGGTGGAATCAATTGCGCCAAGGCGTTGGCGAACCAAAAGGACGTCGCCGTCTGTCTGATCGACCGCCGCAACTATCACTTGTTTCAACCGCTCCTGTACCAGGTGGCGATGGCAGGCCTCAGCGAGTCCGACATTGCGTCCCCCATTCGCGGCCTGTTTTCGCACTCGGCGAACGTGCGCGTCGTGCAGGCGGATGTGACGGGGGTCGAAGCCAGCCGCCGTCAGGTGCTGACCAGCGTGGGCACGTTCGACTACGACTACGTCGTGCTCGCCACGGGCGCGCAGCACGCCTACTTTGGCAATGAAGCGTGGGAGGACCACGCCCCGGGTCTCAAGAACCTGGAGCAAGCCACCGAGATCCGGCGTCGCGTACTCAGCGCTTTCGAGCGCGCCGAATGCGAGGCAGACCCGCAGCGCCGGCGAGCCCTGCTCACCTTCGCGGTGATCGGCGGCGGGCCGACGGGGGTAGAGCTGGCCGGCGCCATTGGCGAGATGACCCGCTTCACCCTGGCGCGGGATTTCCGCAACATCGACCCCAAGCTGACGCGCATCGTGCTGATCGAGGCGGGGCCGCGCATCTTGCCCAGCTTCGACGCGGAGCTGGCGAGCCGTGCCGGTCGCGAGCTGGAGCAGCTCGGGGTCCAGCTCTGGGTGAATAGCCGCGTGACCGAGATCGGGGCCCATGGCGTGCACGTGGGGGCGGAGTACCTGGCGTGCAGCACCGTGATCTGGGGCGCGGGCGTGCAGGCATCGGCGCTGGGCCAGAGCCTGCCGGCGGAACGGGACGCGCAGGGGCGCGTGGTCGTGAGCGAAGATCTGTCGATCGCCGGCGACCGGCATGTCTTCGTGATCGGAGATCAGTCCCATTTTCGCGCGCCCGGCGCTGCCCGCCCTCTACCGGGAGTGGCTTCCGTGGCGATCCAACAGGGGCGGCACGTCGCGCGAGTGATCCAGTCCGACCTGCGCGGCCAACCCCGCCAGGCCTTTCGCTTTCAAGACAAGGGACAGATGGCGACCATCGGCCGCCGCCGCGCCGTGCTGCAAAGGGGAGGGTTTCGCTCCACGGGCACGTTCGCGTGGTTCATGTGGCTCGTCGTGCATATCTATTTTTTGAGCGGCTTTCGCAATCGCCTGTTCGTGCTCCTGCACTGGTCCTGGTCGTACCTGACCTTTTCGCGTGGGGCGCGCCTGATCATCGAGAAGGAATGGCACTCCTACGCAGGGGCGGCACCCGCAGCGCCCCTGCGCTCGGATGCCGTCGAACTCGGCGCTGCCTATGCGTTCGTCGGTCGCCTCGCTGCGCCCCCGCTCGTTCCGAGCGAACGCGCCATTCGGCGCAGCGCGTGATCCGATGCGGGCCCTGGCCTCCCGCTCACTCGGCTCTTGCGTACCGCCCCGCAAATAACAGGGCACCGGTGGCCACGTCCTCCAGCACCACGAGGAAGGGCCGATCGGCGATGAACTGCACACTGGGCTCCGGCGCCGCCGACTCCCTGCCGAAGACGACGGCGGTGGCGGCCCCGGCTTCCGTGCCCTCTTCGTTCACGTCGATGAAGGCCTCGTGCACCACCTCCGTGATGAACTCGATGCGGGGGCCGATGCCGCTAAAATCGTAGCCTCTGGGGCTGTTCTCGAAGCCGGCATCCATGCCGAGCGCCTGCAGCGCCTCCTTCAGCCTCAGCGCGGAGCGCATCGAGAACGCCGGCAGGCGCACGCGCGCGAAGGTGGGGGTGAGCGCGGCGCGCAGCGTGTCGAGCTGGGCGGCGCTGAAGCCCGCTTCGAACCCGGAGAAGTCCGTCTTTGGCAACAGCACCGTGAGCGCCGTTTCGCGGCCGGTGTACGCCAGGCGAATCACCTGCAGCTCGGCGGTCTCGGCGTAGTCGAAGCTCTCCGAAACCTCCATCATGCGGACCTCCCCCGTGCTGCCGTCCAGATTGGTGAAGGGGCTGGGCTGGGTCCTGGCCTTCTCGAAGGGCTGTGCCCAGGAGCCCTTGAAATAGATGGAGTTGGTCAGGATCATGGTCGTCTTGCCCGGCTCGATGAGCCCCGGGGCGAGCAGCTGGTCGATCTTGCCCTGCGTCTGGCGGCTGACTTCCTCGTTGATCGTGGCGCGCGCCTCGGGCTCATTGCCAAAGTTCACCAGGTTGACCCGCGAGCGATAGTCGAGGGCCAGCGCATCGGCGTACTCCGGCAAGGGGCGTTCTTCCACGTTCTGTGAGGCCCAGATGTCGTTGCTCACGCGCAGAATCAGCGCTGGGTGGTCGGCGTCGCCGCTCCGTTGCCGCGCATCGAGCGCGCGATCCAGCGCGTTGAAGCCGGCGTGCAACGCGTCGTCGGGCTGAGCAAAATGCAGCGTGGAGGCGATGGCGTCCCGCGTGGCCGTGCGCGCGCCCACGTAGGCCATGGCCATGGCCGTGGAAATGCTGTGCGGGGAGTAGAACAGATTCTCCCCCGGGGCAGCGTTGCCGACCTCGTGATACAGGTCGAGGGCAAAGGCCGTGTTGTCGGTGACCAGCTCTCGGAGATCGGCGGCGCCGAGGTCCGGCTGCCGGCGTTCGAGCGCGGAGGTGAGGCGAGCCACGCCGTCTTGGATCTGCACACCGTCCACGATGGGTGGCGAGCCGTTGCCGTCGCTCGGAGTCTCGCCGTCCGTGCCGGGTGTTGCACCAGCGCAGGCCAGGGCGAAGAGCAGCGGGAAGAAGCAAAGAGAGGTCTTCATGCGGAGTTCCTTTCGGGGAGGGGACCCCAGACAGCCTGCGGTGCGGAGGGGAACCCAGCAACGTCGGATTCGCTCATTCTGTGGTCAGCATCGGTAGGCCGCGTGCGAATCTGCATACGTTCCGCGCCGAGGGGGCCGCTGCCGGAGGAAGCACCGTGCTCACCTGGGGGCGGGCCCAGCCGGGCCGAGCCCAAACAGTTGCACGTTGGCGACCGCGACGCACTCGCTCGGCGCGGAGCTGGCGACGATGCTGCGCAGTTCACGCATGTAGCGCAGGTGCAGTTCGCGCAGGCGGCCCAGGTCTTCGAGCGAGACGCTGAACACGTTGTAGCTAAAGAGCCCGTGTTCCGTTTCGCGCAGGCGCTCGATGCCCACCTCCGCCCACCACTGTTTCAGGCGGCGATTGGCGGCGGCGTCCTGGCGCGTGTCGATGTTGCTGGCGGCCACCGGCAGATAGCGCTCACCGCGTCGCTCGGCTTGTCCGGCGGCCACGAGCAGTTGCAGGCATTGGTTGACTTGCGAGGCACTGATGCCGAGCGCACGACCCAATGACTCGGCGTCGTGCGCGGGCGCATTGTGGTAGCTCTCCAGCTCCAGCGCGCGCAGCACGGCATGTGACCAGGGCGCTTCGTAGGCCAGGCTGCGCGCCGTCTGCAGCCGTTGCCAGCGCCGGTGCAGGCTCGGCACACGCTCGGGATCGGCCAGCACCGCAGCGAAGTCCGTCAGGCGCAGCGTGGCCGCGTCGATCAGCCGCAAGAAGTCGGGCCAGCGGGGCTCGGCCTTTCCGCTCAGCCAGCGCGCTACGGCGTAGCGGCTGCGACCGGTGCGGGCCACGAGGTCCTTCAGCGGCGTGCTGCCGACGGAGTCTTCGAGCAGCGCCACCACGCCTTCCGGCGTCGACGGGGCGACGCGACCCAGCCAGCGCGGCGCCTGACCGTAGAACTCCGTCAGAGCCTGGCACACGTCCACGCCCGAGCGCTCGGCAGCCCAGAGGGCGCGCGCTGCCGTGGGCCAGCGCCGCTTCGCCTCCCAGCTGGCCACCATGTTGGAGCTCGAACCCAGCCGGCGACTGAAGGCGGCCAGACTACGCTGCCCGCGCCAACAGCGGATCAGGTCTACGCCGAGTTGCTCGTAGTCCCATTCCGAACCGGTGCCCTCGTCCGGACTCCCGTCGTCGTCAGATTTACTCGCCGTCGTGCGCAACTGATGAAGGATTGTGCGAAACTGCCCAGCGTGCAACCCGCGCCGAGCCCCGGCGCGCTATCCTCCAGGGATGGCGGCCACCCTCCGATACCGAGCTGCGCTGCGGGACGCAGCCGCGCGCGGGGTGCTCTGGGTCGCCGGCGCGCTGCTCGTCAGCTGTTCGGGGCCGGCTGCCGACAGCACGCTGGACCCGGCGGACCCGAGCGCTGCGGACGTCTCGGGCGAGCCGCTGGGCGAGCCGAGTTCAGGCACGTTGCTGCTGTTGGGTGGGCAGACGGGATCGGATGCAACTCCGGAGCTCGGCGGCCCATGTAGTGCTCTCGCGTCGAGTGAACACGACCTGGCCGCCGTGACACCGCTCGGCTTTTCGGGAGACGACGTGCTGCAGACCTTGGCTGAGGCTCCAGCGCGGGTCGACCTGCGCTGGGTCAGCGGCGAGCCCAGCCTGGTGAGCCTGGCTTTCGAGGGCGGGGGAAGTGCGACCGTGGTCGAGCGGGTGCCGGCGGGCCCAGCCGTGATGTGCGCGAGCCCCGTGCTGCTATTGAACGTCACCGTCACCTTGTCGAGTGAGCGAGGCGCGCTGGGTAGCTGGCAGACGCAGCTGTACGCCGAGTCTTCGCAGCGCTTTGCCGGCGTGGGGACCGCGGCCGGCGCGGCCCTCGATGCCACGTTGCTGGCTCGTGCCGGTAGCCCGGAGGTCGTGCGCCTGACCTACGAAATGGCGGGCGGGCAGCTGCACGGTTGGTTGTCGGCGGGCAGCGGCACCGCCCGGATCGTCGCGGCGTTCTAGGGGCAGCCGCGGAGCTCGCCGCGCAGAGCAGCAGCCCCAGGCGAGCCGTCACGGCAGCAGATCGATGTAGCCGCCCAGGCGCGCGAGATCGCGATTGGTCACGTATGGCAGATTGGCATTGGGCGGAGGCATCTCCTCGTCGAGAATGCGCGTGTAGACTTGCGACTGATCGCGATCACCGGGGACGATCAGCCCTCCGGCGACGAGCACGGAGATTTCCCCGATGGCATTGATCGGCAGCACCACGCCGCCCGACCCGCCCCTGTGACACGCGCTGCAATAGCGCACCAAGATCTCCACGACCTCGGTCTCGGTGGGAGGATCCAGGCGCACGATGAACTTCTCCAGGCGCCGCATCTGCGCATAGCTCATCGGCGGCAGGCCGGAGCTTTCGGGCGGCATCTGCGCGGTGGCAACGAGCATGATCAGGGGTGACTCTTCGGGGTAGCCCGGCACGATCAGACCATCTTCGATCAAGGCGTCGATGTCGCCGATGTCCGCGATGCCGTCGCCGCCGTAGCGCGCGGCCGCGCCCTCCTCGGTGTGAGGCGGCTCCGACACGGCAGGCCCGTGGCAGCTGGCGCAGCTCGACACCAACAGGTCCTGAACTGCAGCCGTCTCGATCGCAGCGGCGTCCAGACCAGCGGGGGCGCCCGTGCCACTGGCCATTGGTTCGGGTGGCAGTTCTTCGGCAATGATCATGCCATCGTCGTGACAGCTGGGCGCAAGTGTTCCCACCAGAACCAACCAAGTGATCGGGGTGAGCCGCCGTTTCATACCCAACTAGTATCCGTGAATAAAAAAATGGGTCTAGCACCACTGACCCGAACGCGAGACTCGCGCTACTGGTTTCTATCACCTTCATGTGGAAGAGGCTCACTCGCCAGCGGCCGCAGCGCTCTGTGGCTCCGGGCTTTGCGGATGGCGGTGCTGCCGAGCGCAGCGCTGCGGAGCGAAGCCCCGTGGAGCGAGGCGCGATGGAGCGAGGGTCGGCGGCTCGGGAAGTGGCTCCGGCAATGGACGATGAGCCAGCTCCGGATCCGCTCGCCGGGTTGGCGGCGCGCGCGTCCGCCGGTGATCATGCGGCGGCCAACGCCCTGCTCACCCAGCTGACGCCTGCGCTGTTGCGCGTGGCCCGCCAGATCCTCGGGCCACACCACCCCGAGGTCAACGATGTGGCGCAGGAGGCAGCCTGCGGGGTGCTGCTCGGCCTGTCACGTTTTCGCGGCGAGTGTACCTTGGTCCATTTTGCTTGTCGCGTGGCGGTGCTGATCTCGATGAACGTGCGCCGGCGCGAGATCTCGCACCGGCGCAAGACGGAAACGTTTGGCAAGTTGCAGGAGGTCTATCCGACGAGTGTGCTGCCGCCCACGCCGGAGGACCGCTTGCTGGGGGAGCGCGCCGCCGATGCGGTCCGAGAGTTGCTGGGTAGTTTGCCGGAGGCGCAAGCGGAGGTGCTCGGCCTGCATCATGCGGTGGGGTTGAGCATGGCCGAGATCGCGGCCGTCACCGGGGCGCGGCTCGAAACCGTGCGCAGTCGTCTGCGGCTGGGGCGGCGGGCGGTGCGGCAACGCGTCTTTGGCGATCAACGCCTCCTGGAAGTGGTCGGTGGGAGCGATGAACGAGATCGATGACCTACTGATCCAGCGCCGGCGCGGCGGGCTGAGCGATGCGGATGAACGGCGCTTGCGCACGGCCGTGCAAGGCTCGCGCGAGCACCGTCTCTCGCTCTCGATGGGGGAGGCGTTCGAGCGCGCGGGTGCGCCCCAGCCCGGTGACGACGCGCTGGTGCGGCGGATCGTGCGGCAGGTCGAGGGGGAGTGGTCCGGCACCTTTCAGCGCGTCGTGCCGCGCCCGCGGTTTTCGCGCTGGGTCTCGGTGCCCCTGCTGATCGCCGGCGCGGCGGCAGCGAGCATCGGTGGCTACCGGTCGCTCGATCGGCGGGCGGAGGGCGGGCCCACAGAGCGGTCGGCGGCTGCGCCCGCGGCGGCGGTGGCCGAGCTACAGCCGGCGCCGCTGCTGGCTGCGCCCGCTCCGGAGCGTGCTCCGGAGCCCGTCGCTGTATTGCAGCCCGTACCGGTGTTGGAGCGCCAGGCTGTACTCGACCCGGTAGCGGTGCTGGAGTCCCTCCCGGTGCCAGCGCCGGCGAAGGCCGCGAAGGTTGCGCCGCGGGCGCCCCGCAGCACGCCGGGTGAGCTGCGGGCGCCGCTGCGCGCCTCGCTGCCGCCCGTCGCGGCGCTGCAGCCCGCAGAGGGGCAGCCCGTGGAGGCAGAGCCGTCGGCGGACGATGGTGAGTCCGCCCGAGAGCTGTTTCGGCGTGCCACGCGGCTGCGCCAGACGGACTGGGAGGCGGCCGCAGCCCTGTATGAGCAGCTCACGCTCCGCCATGCGGAGTCCGCCGAGGCGGGCGTGGCCGAGATGGCGCTCGGCAAGCATGCCCTGGCGGAGGGCGAGGCCCAGCAAGCGCTGCGCTGGTTTCGGGCCTATCAGCGGCGACCGGCGGGTGAACTCGCCGCCGAGGCGCTCTGGGGTCAGGCGCGGGCGCTCGAAAGCCTGGGGAACAGCCCGCGCGCGCGCGAACTCTGGCGGCAGCTGATCGAGCAGTATCCAGGGTCCGCGTATGCAGCGGCGGCTCGCGAGCAGTTGGGGCCCTAGCTCCGTGCGCCGCTCTCGCCGGGGGGGGAGCACCAGAGGGCGCCAGCAGGGCGTTCTGCCGGCGCTCGCCCTGATGCTGGGGCTCGCTTGCGCGCGTCCTGTGCCCGTACGCGCCCCGGTGAGCGCACCCGCGGAGCCCGTGCGACGACTGGAAGGCTGTGGCGGGCAGGGCCCCGACGTGCTCTTGCTGACGCTGATCCAGATCGCGGAGGAGCCGGAACTGCGCCGCGCCATCTGCGATTGGTTTAGCGACGAGCCCTGGCATGTGAGCTTTCGCAGTCTCGGTGAGGCCTTGCCGCGCGCGGAGTATCCGAGCCAGGGGGAGCTGTGTGTCACCGTGCTGCTGTCGCCCCAATATGCGCAGCTCAACGTCACGGCACCTGCGCGGGACGAGAGCTCGGCGCCCGCGCGCTGGCTGGAGCGCGTCCCCCTGGTCAGCGGTCTCGACGAGGTCGGCATCGAAGTCGTGGCCCAGACGCTGCACTCCACCGCGCAAGCGAGCCTGTCGCGCACTCCGCTGCCGCCTGCGCCTGCGCCGCCGCTGCCTCCGCCGTTGCTGCCGAGCGTCGTCACCAGCACCGGCCCGCGCTCACTCGACGTGCCGGCTCCGGCGCCGAGCTCCGGTTGGCGGCCTCCGGTGCATACGGCGGTCGGCTACCAGTTGTACGCCCACGGCAGCGAGCCGATGACGCATGGCCCCTCCCTGCGCATCGAGCTCGACTGGCTATCGCGCTCGGTGGTGCTCGGCGCCTTCGCGCGCACGGCGCTGTTTACCTCGACCGCGGCTCGCGCCAGTGGGGTGGAGCTCGATCTCACGGGCCTCGGCCTCGGCGGCGGGGTCTCCGCCAGCCTGGCGTGGGGGCGCTGGACGGGCCGAGCCGCGCTCGGCGCCAACGTTGATCTGCTCGACATCGACGTGGGCGTGCAAGACGCAACGGCCGTGCGCTCGCTCGGCGGGGGAAGCCCGCGGCCGCGCGTATTTTTGACGGGTGAAGTGGGCCCGTCGGTGCGCTTTGGTCCGGTGGAGTTGGGGCTGGTGGGCTTGTTGCGCTGGCAGATGTCCTCCACCCACTACGACATCAAGGGAGAGGCGGGCGAGCCGCCGCGCACGATCGTGCAGGCCTGGCGCCTGCAACCCGGTGCGGCGCTCGAGGTCGCGTACGTCTGGTGAAGCCACCTCAGAACAGCTTTAGCTGCGGCGTCAGCCGCTCTTTGCGACGAAACGTGCCGGTCCTGGGCTCGGGAAATGCTCCAAATCCGAGCCGCGCGAGCGTGGCCTCGAAGGTTTGCTGCAGCGCCTCCGCGTAGCGCCCCTCGCCGCGCTGCCGCATGCCGAAGCGCGGGTCGTTGAGCTTGCCGCCGCGCATCTCGCGGATCTTCGACAACACTCGCTCCGCGCGCAGCGGCAATGCCTGCCGCAGCCGCTCCTCGAACAATTGTGCGACGCTGCCGGGCAAGCGTACCGGCATCATCATGGCGGAGAGGGCGCCGGCCTCCCGAGCGGCCTCCAGGATGGGGATCATGTCCCGATCGGACAGCCCGACGATCACGGGCGCCACGTGCACGATCACCGGCAGCCCTGCGGCGCTCAGCCGGCGGATGGTCTCGATGCGCCGGCGCGGCGTGGGCGTGTACGGCTCGATCACCCGCGCCACCTCCGCGTCCCAGAACGTGACCGACACCGAGATGCCGACCGAGGCGACGGCGTGGAGCTCCGTGAGCACGTCGATGTCCCGCTCCACCAGCGTGCCCTTGGTGATGATGTGCACCGGATTTCTGTAGTCCCGACACACCTCGAGGCAGCGGCGCGTCAGCTCGTAACGCGCCTCAATCGGCTGGTAGCAATCCGTGTTGCCGCTCAAGACCAGCAGCTCCCCGCGCCAGCTCTTCTTCTCGAACGCTTCCGCCAAGAGCTCCGGAGCCCGCGGCTTGATCACCAGCCGGCGCTCGAAATCCGTGCCGCTGCCGAAGCCGAGATACTCGTGCGACGGCCGCGCGTAGCAGTACACGCAGCCGTGGGCGCAGCCCCGATACGGGTTGATGCTGTAGCGAAACGACAGATCCGGACTGTCGTTGCTCGACAGGATCTCCTGGGTCTGGTCTTCGTAGATCTCGAGCCCGACCTCCGGCGCTTCCCCCGGTTCGTACTCGACGTGCTCGCGCTGCCAGCGATGCACGGGATTGGCCAGCGGCAATCGACGCAGCATCCGCCCAGTCTGAGGCTGAAAGGATGTTCAGTCCAGCGCCACTCGCGATCATTGCCGAAATTCGGCCCCCGCGCGCCTGCTCGGGGGCCGCCGCTCCGGGTCAGGGAGTGGCGGCGGTGGGCGTGGACGCCGCAGATTTCACGAACTTCGAGAGCAGGCGCACGTACGAGGCTTGGTAGTAGATGGCCGGCTCCGTCAATTCCCAGGACTTGTCATAGGGGTTGCTCGGTTCCCAGCCGGTGTTCGAGTCGACGTACGCCTTGCCGGGTGGCTGGTCACGCACGGGGGACTTGGTGCAGGCGTGGTCCGCCGGCTGCCCCTTGCAGTACTCCTTGTTGGGGCCGCCGGTGACATAGCCCGGCGCCGGGCCGAACTCCGATTGCCGCGCGTTGTCCCAGTGGGGGTCCTTGTCGCGGAACCAGACGTGGAACGCTTCGTCGGCGCAGGCGTCGCCTCCCACTCCGTACATGTTGGTCAGGTACGTGAGCTGCATCGGGTTGACGCCATGGAAGGAGTGCAACATGCCCGCCGCACGCTCGGTGAAGCTGGCGCGGTCTTCCGGGTTCTTGACCAGCTGGTGCTGCACCAGATCGTAGTTGGTGTTGCCCATCGCGGCGCGCTGGTTGTTGCTGCCCCAGTGGTAGGTCACCGGGCGCAGGAAAGCGCGGTACAGATCGAACTGTGGGCGCATGCGAAAGATGTCGATGCTCTGGCTCAAGTCCAGCTTGCGCGCCCGGATCGCGCTCTGCGCGGCGCCGTTCGCCTTTTCCAGGTGGGTGTAATAGAGCAGGGCGTCGCCCTGGTGCTGCCGGTACAGGGACCACTGGTCGGAGATGAACGGCTCGGTGCTGGCGTAGTGCTCGAACACGTAGTCGTCGTATTCTGACTTGCCGGTCGCCGCGTACAGGTAGACGGCCGCCACGACGGCATTCTGCTCCTGCTCCGCTAGCGGTTTGTCGGCGTCCCCGGCCTTGATCGTGCCGTCGTCGCAGGCGTCGCTCTTCGGATGGGCGCCGTAGTAGGCGAAGGCGCGCTCGGCGCGTTCGATCAGTTGAGCCGAGCGCTCGCGCAGCTGCACGAAGTCCCGCAGCACCAGCGCCGCATGTGCGAATTCTCCCGCGGCCACGATCGCCGCGGACGAGCAGGGCTCCGGGTAATAGTAGCGTGGAAATTGGCTCGCCTCCGGCAGCGGGTCACCGTGGTCGATGTTACCCATCTTGAGCAGCACCCCGCCGCCCAGATCCTCCGGCTGCATCTTCTCCAGCCAAGTGAGCTCCACGACCAGCTCGTCGATCACGTCGGGAATGCCATTTTGCGATTCGGGAATGCCGAGATCGTCGCCGAACGCCTCCGGCCGCTCTGCATAGGCCGTCAGCAGCTGGTGCACCGGCTCGGCCGAGAACGTGACGTACTTGTTGGTGTCGCCGGCGTCCCACCAGCCGCCGCTGAGGTCGCGGGCGGTCTTGGCATTGTTGCGATCGGTGACGCTGCGCGCTGCCTTGTCCTGATGCTCGCCCAGGTAGTCGGCACCCTGCAGCCAGCAGCGCTCCCCCTGGCAGGCGAACGGTTTCTTCTTCTCGACGTTGGCGCGATTGAAATAGAACATGCGCTGCGCCGTCTTCAGCACGCGATTGTAAACGTCGTCCGCGATCTCGAACGGATGCGAGCGCACGCGGTGCTCGGGGTCATATACGTAGTAGAGCCCCGGTTCGCTCAGCCGCGTGAAGTTGAACCAGGCGCCGCGATCCCCGGAGTTTGCGTCCAGCTTGCCGTCGTTCCAGGCGGTGACCCGGCTCTTGAAGGCGACGCTGCCGTCGGCCCAGCGCCGGATCTCGAACTCGCCGCTCGCGGCGTAGCTGTCCGCCGCGTTCCAGCCCTGCTCCGGGTCCACCAGCACGGCGATCTTGGTCATGTCGGGCCGGTACCCGAACTGATCGACCACGATGTAGCGCTGCAGCTCCACCGACAGCCCCTGGCCCTCGGGAGGCGGCACCGGCGGCGGGCGCTGGGGCGTGGCGGGGTAGGCGGCGTTCGCGCCCGGGCCACTCGCCGGGCCTGCCGGCTGTACGCCCTCCGTGATGCGCGCGGCGTCCAACCCGCTCTTGCCGCAGCCGAACCCGACACTCAGCAGCCCGGCAACGGCCCCCCACGCGACGGCCCCCCACGCGGGGGCCAAGGTTTTACAGCTCGAGAAACGACGTCGATCTGGGCCGCGCATCATGCTCCGGGTGGGGACATCTGGGCCATGGCGGCGCGCATCTCTTTCATGGAGACGTCGCGCGTGTGCGTCGCGAGCGACCACACGTGCCCGAACGGATCCTCGAGTTGCCCGAAGCGGTCGCCCCAGAACTGATCCTCCAGCGGCATCGTCACCCGGGCGCCGGCGGCAACGGCGCGCTCAAACGCGGCGTCCACATCCTTCACGTACAACATCACGCCCCCGGTGGTCGTCCCGGCATTCTTGGGTGACTTGCGCGCCGGGCCTCCGTTCATGGGCGGCATCTCGTCCGCCAGCATGATCATGGCACCGCCGATGCTGATCTCCGCGTGCATCACGAGCCCATCGGGCCCAGGAATGCTGCCCTTGAGCTTGGCGCCAAAGGCGCGCTGGTAAAACTCGAGCGCCTCGGCACAGGGGCTGACCACCAGGCTGGGCGTGACCGCGCCGTACTGTGCGGGTACGGCCTGCACCTTCTTGCGGGCGGCGGCCTTCTTTTTGCTCTTCCTGGCAGCAGGCGCTGCTCGCTTGGCCGTTGCCTTTGCGCCTCCGACCTTGGCGCGACCCGCCGCCTTCTTCTTCGACTTCTTGGCCATCACGACTCCTTCCCCGGTGTGTTTCCCCGTGCGCTGCGTATTGCATCATACGGAGTCAGCCGCCAGCCGTCCACGGCCCGCACGGCTTGACCGCCTGCGCGAACGAGAGCAGTACGGGCAACATGGCAAACCGGACCCGCCTGGCTCCCGGCGCGCTGCGCGCGCTCGCTGCAACAGCCACCCTGGCAGGGCTGGGCGCCGCGCTCTGGTGCATGTTTGGCTCGTGCGCGCCGAGCCCATCCATGCCCATCCCGCCCGCAACACCAGTGCCGCCGCGTGCCGAGCCCGGGCTTTCCGCCACTGTGGAGGGCTCCCCCGCCAAACCCCCCACGGGCAACGCGCGCTCGGCGGTCGGCTACAATCTCGATTTTCCGGGGGATTGGAGCGGGCTACCACCGTTCATCGACCTGATGAAAAACGCGCGCGGCTGGATCGGCGCCTGCGCCGCGGCCGATCACGAGTGCGACGGCGTGTCCCAGCTGGACCTCGATGAGCACGGCTGGCTGCGCAGCCTACGCTACAAGGACCATCCCGAGCGCTCGTACGCTCGCGTCGAGACGGTCGTGTTGACCTTGAAGGACCAGCCCGGTCTCGATGGCGACCTCTGGGTCGAATATGAGGGCGAGGGGCAGATCGAGATCCAGGGCGGCAGCGTCAGCCGCCGCGACCCGGCACACAAGAAACTCGTCTTTCGCGCCCAACGGGGCTCCGTGTTCCTGCGCATCGTCGCCACGGATCCCGCTGGCAAGGGCGACTATCTGCGGAATATTCGCGTATTTCGGGCCGACCAGGCCAAGGCCCTGCACGACGGCCAGCTCTTCAACCCGGACATGTTGGCGTTCCTCGCACCGTTCGGCTCGCTGCGCTTCATGGACTGGATGGAGAGCAATCAGAAAGGGCTGTGCAGCGGCGGCCCGCAACATGGGGAGGACTGCTACGCGGAAGCCAAGGGCAAGGGTTGTCCCGAGGGGCGCTGTGTGATGGCCGGCGTCTGGTCGGAGCGGCCGCGCATGGATCAGCCGAGCCTGCTCTCGCGCAGCCAATTCCTGGATCCGAAGCAGCCCGGCCTGGGGGTTCGCGTCGGGGGCTATCCCGTCGAGATGTTGGTGGCGCTGGCCAACGCCGTCGGCGCCGACCCGCACTTCAACCTGCCGGCGGTCTACACGGACGAGTACGTCCAAATGTTCGCCGCCTACGTGAAAGAGCACCTCGCCAAGAATCTGCGGGCCAGCGTCGAATACTCGAACGAGACCTGGAACTGGGGCTTCCCGCAGGCCCAGTACGCCAACATCCAGGGGCGCAAGCTGTGGCCCGACGAGGGGTCGGCCTGGGTCCAATATGCCGGCAGCCGCATGCAACACCTGTGTCGGCTCTGGAAAGAGGTGTTCCGCGGCCAGGAGGGCCGCGTGCGCTGCCTGCTCAGCCCGCAGACGGGCTGGCCCGAGATGGCGGAAAACATGCTCGATTGCCCTGCCTGGGCCGGCGACCATCCGGAGCTCGGCAAGTGCTACCAGGGAGCGGACGCCATCGCCATCACCGGCTATTTTGCCGGCTGCCTGCAAGAAAAGCAGAACGAGCCCAAGCTGCGGGCCTGGCTGGCCAAGGGCAAGGCCTACGCCCTCGACCGGTTCTTCGAGCAGCTCGAGACGGGGGGCCTCCTGGAGTGCGCGGAGGAGGGCCTGAAGACGTCGCTCGTGGACGCGATCCGGCTCTACCAACGCTTCGCCTTCCTGGCGCGCGCCCGCGATCTCGACCTCTACGTCTACGAGAGCGGCACCCACTTCGACTACGAGGGCAAGGACGCCGCCATCGAGCAGCTGCTGGTGGATGCCACGCGCGACGAGCGCATGGGCCAGCTGTACCGGCGCAATCTGGAGGCCTACAGAGACGCGGGGGGCACCATCATCAACGCCTGGGGCTGGATCGGCCCCAACGACGCCTGGGCGAACGCGGACACCGTGTTGGATCGGTCCCACCCCAAGTACCGCGCGCTCGCGGACTTCGCTCGAAACGAGGCGTGTTGGTGGGAGCACTGCGATCGCAGCCAGCGCTGACACGGCGAAGGCGTCCGAGAGGGGCGGCTGACGTTCGCCAGCGTCGCGATGTTTTTCGCGGCTTTTTTTTGGCGACGAACGGCGCTATGTTGTGAGGCGTCTCTCGTTCAGGAGTGTTTGCAATGGGAAAAGGTCAGGAAAAGCCCAACGGCAGCAACAAGCCCAAGCTCTCGGTCAAAGACAAGAAGCAGAAGAAGAAGGACAAGGCCGCGGCTAAGGGCAACTGAGGTAGAGCTCGCGCGGCAGTCGTCCTGCAACCGTGCGCGGCGGCAGTCTCCTGCCCCGTCGTCGCGGGCCCCAGGGGCTACGGCCGTGCGAGCTTCCTCTACTACCCAGCGCGGGTGCCCCGATGCCCGGCGCACTCGTTTTCCCGCGGGGGCCCGGTGCCCGCCTCGAATCCGCGGGGGCCCCGATGCCCCGCTCGAGGCCTGCGCGGGAGCCCGCCGCCCCGTCCGCTAGTTTCTCCGCGGGGCTCGCCGCTCGCGTATCTCGCGGAGGCCCGAGCCCCCCTCGATGAGCTACGCGCAGCGCGCGGCTCGTCGGAAGCGGCGGGGACGCGCGACCCAACGTGGGTCACGCTCGATGCCCTGCGTGGGGCGCGGTGTTAGCTCCCGGGGCTCGGCATTGGTCGGACCAGCTCCGTTCCGAGCGCTCCTCGCGGAGCCTCGGCGCGCGCGCGGCAGCGGCCTACCACTTGCCGGTGTTGGGCATCGACGACCACGGTTCGGCGGGCGGCAGTGCTTCCCCGCGTTGCAGCAGCTCGATGCTGATCTCGTCGGGCGAGCGCACGAACGCCATGCGGCCGTCGCGCGGCGGGCGATTGATGGTGACGCCGGAAGACAGCAGCTTCTGACAGGTCTCGTAGATGTTGTCGACCTCGTACGCGAGGTGGCCAAAGTTGCGCGCGCCGGTCAGCTTCTCCGGATCCCAGTTGTGCGTGAGCTCGACCTGCGCGTCGTCGTCCCCCGGAGCAGCGAGAAACACGAGCGTGAAGCGCCCGCCCTCGTTCACGTGGCGCTTCAGCTCGCGCAGGCCCAGCTGCTTGCAGTAAAAATTCAGTGATGCTTCGAGATCCGTGACTCGAACCATGGTGTGTAGGTATTTCATCGTGAGCTCCGATCCGACACTTGAGCGGGGATGGGGCCCCGCGGGGGAGTTGCGAGCGAGCCTCCGCACAATTTTCCAGCAACCGAGCTCGGAGACTCTGCCCGCGGGTTATCCTGTTTTGATCGAGACGGCAACGGCCTCAGCCGCGCCCCAGCGCTGCGTCGTGTGCGGGCACGCCGGACTCCCGCGCCGGATCCAGCCCGGCGATGCCGCCCGAGACGATGAAACTCATCAGCTCGGAGCTGCGCAGCGAGAGCGGACGGACGCTGGCGCGCGGCACCAGCACCAGGTTGCCGGCGAAATTGTACGACTGCGGAAAGTACACGGCGACGACGCCCTCAAAGCCAGGGATCGGCACGACCTCGCGCGTTGCAAATCCCAGCACGTGCCCCTGACCGCCGGGCAGTTGCACGGCCACCGGCCGATCGAAGCCCTTCCTGTCACCGACGAACGCGCCAATCAAGTCCTTGAGAGCGCGATACAGAATCTTGACCAACGGCAGGCGCCGCAAGAGCCCCTCCGCAGCGGCCACGAGGCGCGTCCCGATCACGCTATTGGCGACGAAGCCGAGCAACGTGAGCAGCGTGAGCGTGACCACGAGTCCGAGCCCCGGAATCGGAATGTGCAAGAAGCCATCGACCGCACTGACCAGCGTGAACACTAGGTACAGCGTCAGCACGATCGGGGCTGCGATCAGCACTCCCTGAGCAAAGTAGCGCAGCAAGGTTCTCATGCGCACACTCTACTCATCCTGGTGCGGCGCAGGGGCCGAAGACCCGAGCCGCAGACGGGCCCGCCGCGAAACTCCGCCGCAGGGGCCGCCTCGCCCCAGCCCCCTTGCGCCAGTTCCCTACGTCTCCAGGTGCCTGGACCCGCGAGGCGCGCGTCACCACGTCACCCGTCACCCGTCGATCCGCGACGTCGCGGATCGGAGGCGGGGTGGATCCTTGATCCAACGCCCGTCGAGAGCCCTCACTCACAGGACGGCGCCGTCGGCGTCGACTTGCGGGCAGCGATGGCTCGCTCGACATGCGCGCGACCGTAGTGCAGCTCGGCAGACAGCCGGTTGTGAGCCCGGCAGAGTAGCCGGACATTTTCCACCGCCGAGCCCCCGGCTTTCCCTCGCGGCACACGGTGATCGAACTCGAGCCACGCGCGCGACGCGCAGCGCTTGCCGCTCGGATCGACCCACGTGCAGCACAGCCCGTCGCGCTGGCTGACGATTCGACGGGTCGCGTTGCCGATTCGCGCGGAGCCACGTGAAGGAGCCGGCTGGCGCGCCTCGGCCTTCTCCATGGGGGAAACGCTGGAAGACGGCGTCGCAGCTTGCCGCGTCGTACCGGAAGCAATAAGGTTCGGCGCCCTCGACGCCCGTGCCTTCCGACCGAAGCGCCGCTGCATCAACCGTTCGAGCAACAGATCGAGAGCTTGCTCCACGATCGGCGCCAGCTCGCCGCTCGGGTTCTGGTGCAGCATCAGGTCCCGCGACAACTCGAGCTTCTGCTTCAGCGACACCCCGGCCGTGAATTGCACGCGATAGCGCTCCGCCGACAGTGGCTCGATCCGCGTCTTGCCGTGTACCGCAGCCGCGCCAGCACTGGGTGCCTCCAATTGGAAGCGAGTTCCAACACCGGGAACGGCCGCTTCAGAGCCAGCCACGCGCTGACAAGCCGCACCCGGGACACTCTCAATCCTTCCAGCGCTTCTGCCGACGGGCAGTTTGCGCACGCTGGACCTCACGTCCGGCCGCGGGAAACGCGCCGCCAGCCGCTCGCGTGCCTGGCGTACCGATCGGCCTGCCAGGAGTTGGAAGAGCTCCCGATGATTGGCTTCCGACAGATATGGTTTGAGCAATGCGGCCACGCTGAGCGAAAGTTCTCCCTCGGCGAGCAGCGGGAATAACTCCGGAAATCGCCGCCCGAGCCGCGCCGCTTCGATGCGCCGGCAGGCTTCGTCTTCACTCAGGCCGAGCCGTGTCACACAATATTCGAACAGCGAGCTGCAGGCCGCGTGTAGATGCAGCCGCCTGTGCTCCACCTCTGCGAGATGCGCCACGAGTTCCGCCGTCACGCGGCGTCCTCGATCTCCGAGCCGCGCCAGGCCGCACAGCAATTGTTCATCCGAGAGCTCTTGCAGTTGCCAGAACGCCTGATCCATGTTTGCCTCCTCTGTTGTCTGGTGGTCGTCCAGGGTGCGCTCTAATCCAAATGAAGAAGAGCGTTTGCTCGACTCTAGCATCCAGATCTCGGTGGCTCAGATTGCCCTTCAGCGTGCCCCCGGGCCCAGCCGATGCGAACGCAGTCGCCTCAGCGCTGAAACGAAGTGCTAGCGGCGCGCGGGCAGCCGCATGGGCCACCGTTTTCGCGAGCGCAGCACGCGGCTCACGTACTCAGCAAGATCGCGTCAAGAAGAAAGGATATTCAAGCACGGACATCATACCCACCAGGCAGCTGAGGTTCGCGCAGCCGCGCCATCGCGGACAGCGATGACAGCGAGAACCCATGGCGCCCAAGGGTCTGCGACAACGGATTCGCCCATCGAGAACGCTCGAGGCACTGTAGGTCGTGAGGTGCGAATCCGCGACGTCGCGCATCCTTCCGCGGTGGCGTCGCGGCTGTCTGCGCGATCCGCGACGTCGCGGATCGTTGGCGCCGACGCGCCGACGCGTTGTCGCGCTGACGCGTTGTCGCGCTGACGTCGGGCGCGGCGTCGGTACCTGACCGACGCCGCGCCGATGTTAGCCGACGTAGGCCCAGAGCCAGTTGCGGCTGGCCTCGTCCAGGGTCTCTACCGGGGGCACGCGGAACAGGTCCCCGCACAGATCGCGGAGCAGGTAGCCGCCGTCCGGCGCCGACCAGGGCCATTCGTCGAGTTTGGTTTGAAACGTGCGCGTGCCGTGGCGGGTGCGCGCGCGCCAGACGCGCACTTCGTAGTCTTCCTCGATGCTGAGGATGGCTTCGACCAGGAGCACGAAGCCGGCGCTCTCGGTCGCCAGCTGCAGGGCTGCCGCCGAGGCCGGGTCGAGCCCAGCCAGCGTCTCCACCAGGTAGTGCTCGCGGTCCTCGCTGTCGCGCAGGGAGACCAGCTCCTCGGGGGCGCTCCAGGGAAAACAGCGCACCGGGCGCACCGCCACGGTCTTGCCGCTCAGCTCCAGCCAGAGCTGATGGCCCGCGCCCAGCCAGAGCCGAGGGCGTGCCGGACCGAGCTCGCGCAGCTCGGGCGTGGTCGTCAACTCGCCCTCTCCGGGCAACAGGGTCTCCAACATGTCCAATCCTTTGCTTCCCATCACTTCCGTGACGGCACGCGAGGCCGCCGGCGGCCGACGAGATCAGATGTCGGCCGCCGGCGCAGGTCGCATGCGGGGGCGGGGTTAGCCGGCGTCGTGCAATTGCTGTTGCAGTTGGTACAGGCGCCGGTAGGTGCCGTCCTTCTTCTGGATCAGCTCCAGGTGGGTGCCGCGTTCGCTCAATTTACCGTTTTCGATCACGAACAGGCGGGAGGCGCGCCGCAACGTCGAGAGGCGATGGGCGATCGCGAACACCGTGCGGCCCTGGGCCAGGCGGTCCATGGCCTCCTGGATCTTCTGCTCGGTTTCGGTGTCCACGGCACTCGTGGCCTCGTCGAGGATCAAGATGCGCGGGTTGCTCAGCACGGCGCGCGCGATGCTGATGCGCTGGCGCTCGCCGCCCGAGAGCGTGTGGCCGCGTTCGCCCACCAGGGTATCGTAGCCGTGGGGCAGTTTGCACACGAAGTCGTGCGCGTTGGCCACCCGCGTCGCGGCCACGACCTCGGCAAACGTCGCCTCCGGCACACCGTAGCGGATGTTGTCGAGCACGCTGCCGTGGAACAGGTACGGGTCCTGCAGCACCATGCCCACGTGGCGGCGATACTGGCCGCTGTCGAAGCGGCGTAGGTCGACACCGTCGACCAGGATGCGCCCGCCGTTCACGTCGTAGAAGCGCGTGATCAGGTTGACGAGCGTGCTCTTGCCGCCGCCGGAGGGACCGACCAGACCGATCATCTCGCCGGCGCGCACCTCGAACGAGATGTGCCGCAGCGTGGGCCGCACCTCGTCGTAGGAGAAGCTGACGTCTTCGAACGTGACGTTGCCTTCCAGTCCGGCGACGGGCAGGGGATGCGGCGCGTCCACCACTTCGGGGCGCGTGTCGAGCACCTCGAACACGCGATGCGCGGAGGTGGTGGCGCGGTTCACGATGCGCGCCATCTGGCCCATGACCTCGATCGGCCCCATGAACATGCCGGTGTAGAGCAGGAAGGAGACGAATTGGCCGAGCGAGAGCGGCGGGCCCAGCACGTGCCCGCCGAGCAGGCGCGGCAGCGCAAACGTCCAGACCAGGATGATCGACAGCTCCACCACCAGCATCACCGCCGGCCAGAAGGAGGTCCAGACGCCGTGGATGTGATTGAAGTCGGCGGTGGCCGCCTCGTTGGCGCCGGCGAAGCGCGCGGCTTCGCGCGCGTGCTGGTTGAAGGCGCGCACCACCCGGATGCCGGGGATGGTGTCGCTGAGCACGTCGGTCAAGTTGGACCAGCGCCGAAAGGCGCGCGTGAACATGCGTTCCATACGCCGGTCGTTCTTGCGGATCGCAAAGCCGATCGCCGGCAGAGGCAATGCCATCACGAGCCCGAGTGCAGGGTCGAGGCTGATCAGCACCGCGCATAGACCGATCAACATCACGATGCTGAGCGACAGATCGACCACGCCGAACGCGAGGAAGTCCCAGAGCCGGTCGGTGTCGGAGCTGACGCGGGTGATCAGGCTGCCCGTCTTCTTGCGGGAGTAGAAGGAGATGCTCAACTTTTGCAGGTGGCTGTAGATCTCGCCGCGCAGATCGCGGGCCACGTACTCGCCCAGCACGGCCATCAGGCGCAGGCGCACCCAGGCCGCCGCGCGGCGCAAGATGTACACCGCGGTCATCGCGCCCACGCACAGCCAGCCGAGCAGGCTCGCGTCCTCTAGGGCCATGCTGCCTGCCTGCGCCGGGCGCAGCACGCGATCGATCAGATAGCCCGTCAGGTACGGCGGCAGGAGCGCGCACAAGGTGATCAGGGCGGCTGCGCCGAGGCCTAGACACAACTCGCGCCGGTAGGGCAGGAGGTAGCTGAGCAGGCGCGCGATGATGGCCAGGCCGTTGCGGCTGACCAGCGCCTGGGCAAGGCGCAGTGGCCGCACGACTTCGGTGGCGTAGCTCTGGTCGGGGTCCTCCGCTGGGCGCACGGCGTCACCCTCGAGCGCGGCGACCAACTTCTCTACCGCGGAACGTTGGCGCTGCGTGTAGCGTGCCAGCAGAGGCCCGGTTTCGCCGCGGAGTTCTACGCGCAGCGTGTTGCACGACAGGCCGCGTTCGATCGTGCAGCGTTGCACCGCGAAACGCGCGTGAGCCTCGGGCGCTGCAGCGGCCGGCACGCTCACGAGGTGGCCGGGAGTGAGCACGAGCCATGCCTCGGACAGGCGCAGCTGCGCGTCGAGATCGACCAGCGCGTAGGCGAGCACGACCGCCTCACCTGTGCGACTGGCGACCGCCAGGCGCACGCTGGCCGGCAGCCGGGAGGGCTGGTCGAGGTAGCGATCGATCAATTCGAAGTCATCGAGAGCGGGCAGCGAAGTCATGTACACACCTGAAAAGCGCAGGACTTTGCTGGAGATGCCGCGCGCTGGCGGAGGTCGCACCCAACGCTCCGACCTGGACATCTATAAGTGGGTGGTGTGTGGAAAGACCCGCAGCGCGACGCAGGGAAGTTGTCTGAGTTGCAGCGCGTAAAAACTGATCGCGCGGGAGATTCGCTACCTCCGCGCTGGCATTGAGATTTTGTTTCGAATTCCCCACGGGGGTGAGGTGGAAGGGTAACGAGATGCTAACCTTTTTCCTTCGTGGCCGTAACGATGCCTACCGCCTCTGTCGGGGCGGTGCCCTAGCGCGGCCTTTCGGAAACGGCACGGCACCGAAGTAGCGGGGCCCCGACGTAACACCCACCCAGACCCGGACATTCGACCGCCGAGCAGAGCTGCCGCCCCGCAGTTCCCTCAGCGCAGTACAGGAGACGCTCTGATGAGCCAGAAAAGAAAACTTTCTTCACTCGTTTCTACCCTTGCTTTGCTCGCCGTCAGCGGCTTGGTCGCCGCGGCGTGCGGTGACAAGAAGCCGGGTGAAGCCAGCTGTGCCGAGATCGGCGCACGCGTATCCGCATTGAGCGAGTCGGCCGCCGCCCTCGAGGACGTGGCTGCCAGCATCAAGGTCGACGTGGTCGGCGCCTGTGCTCGCATCGCGGGCATGACTCCCGTGGCGAACCCCACCGATGAGCAGGTCACCTCCACCTGCAATGCCGCCACGACCGCGATCAACGCGGCCATCACGGGCAACATCCGGGTCACTGTCGTACCGCCGGTCTGCACCGTGGATGCCGAGGCCCAGTTCGGCTGCGAAGCGGATTGCTATGCCGAAGCCAAAGTGGAGTGCGACCCGGGCGAGGTCGACGTGCGCTGTGATCCAGGCGAGCTGAGCGTGACGTGCAACGGCACGTGTGAAGTTGGCGCGAGCTGCCAGGGCAGTGCCGAGCTGGCGGTGGACTGCGAAGGCAAGTGCGAAGGTACCTGCCAGGGCACCTGCGAGGGCAAGTGCGATGGCACCTGTAGCGTCGCTCTCGGCGCGGACGGCAGCTGCGCGGGCACCTGCAGCGGCAACTGCAGCGCCAAGTGTGAAGGCGAGTGCCGGGGCAGCTGCGAGATCACCGCTACCGGTGGCGTGCAGTGTGAAGCCGGCGCTCGCTGCAAGGGCGGCTGCGACGGCACCGCTACGGCGCCGAAGTGCGAAGCCAACCTGAAGCCCCCGGCCTGCGAAGCGTCCGCCAACGTGGACTGCAGCGCGGACTGCAAGGGCTCGGCCTCGCTCAATGCGGAGTGCACGCCGGCCACGATCGACGTCGTGGGCGACCTCCAGGGCACGCTGGAAGCCGACCTGAAGGCAGCCCTGCCGGTCTTGATCGGTGTGACGGCCAAGGCGGAGCTCGCCGGTGGCGTCGTGGCCGACATCGGCCGCAACATGGGTCAGGTGTCGGGCAGCTTCGGTAGCTGCGCGCTCGAGCTGGGCGCCGTGGCGGGCCAGTTCACGGCGGCCGCGTCGGCCTCCGTCAAGGCGGCAGCCTCGGTCAGCGTCTCGGTCGAAGCCAGCGCCAGCGTGAGCGGCAGCGCCACCGCGGGCTGAGCTGAGAACAGCGCGGCGCGCCTGGTGCGCACGCGTGGCAAGAGGGCCGGAGTGGGCGCACGCCTGCTTCGGCCCTTGCGCATTTTGTGCGCTGTTGCAGCGGTGAATCTGCGTGCGATCTGCCGAGTGCCGGCCGCTAGCCTGAGTCGGTCGGCTGCCTCTTGTCGAAAATCCGAGGCAAAGGGTTGCGGCGTGGCGGGCCGGTACACATCTCAGAGCCTCGAACGTTGCGCAGGACAACGCGTGTGGGCGGCTTCGCATCCTCTCGTCGTCGAGCGGGTGGAGGGCCCTGGGCGTGCTGTCCTGGAGTGAGCGGAGGCTCGAGCTGGCGGAGCACGGCGCGAGCCGTGTACCGGCGGCGCAGCCGTCACCTCGAACGGAAGGGCGTGTGATGCGGAGAGCGACGAACATGCAGGCGTTGGGCGGGGCGAGTGTACTGGTCTTGGCCAATGCGGCGTGCGCAGGCGGCGCGCTGTCGGCGAGCGAAGGGGAGGCCAGCCGGAGCGAGGCAGGGACGGCGCAGGGAGCGCCGGGTATGGGAGTGCTGAGTAGCGGCCTGGCTGATGACAGCGCGGCGGCACCCGCCGCGGGCAATCCGAGCGGCACCTGTGCCATCCCCCAGGAGGCACGCCTTCTGGACACGTCGCGTCCCGATCACGTCGTCGGCACGGGAACTGCCGAGAGCTGCACGGCGGACGCCTTCATCGCTGCAGTCGCACAGGGCGGGACGATCGTTTTCTCGTGCGGCCCCGAGCCCATCACGCTCACGCTCGACCGCCCGGCAAAGGTCTTCAATGATGCCGCAGACGTCGTGATCGACGGCGGTGGCCTGGTCACGCTGAGCGGCGGCGACCAGACGCGCATCCTGTACATGAACACGTGCGATCCGGAGCAACACTGGACGACGTCTCACTGCGACAACCAGGAGACCCCGCGCCTGACCGTGCAGAACCTCACCTTCAGTCACGGCAACTCCTGGAACGAAGACGAGTATGACGGCGGCGGCGCGATCTGGGTGCGCGGCGGCCGCTTCAAGGTGCTCCACTCGCGCTTCTTCAACAACAGCTGCGTGGACACGGGCCCCGACGTCGGCGGCGCGGCCATTCGCGTCTTCAGCCAATTCGACCAGCAACCCGTGTACGTCGTGGGCAGCACGTTTGGTGGTGCCGAGGGCTACGGCAACGACTGCTCCAACGGCGGTGGCGTCAGCAGCATCGAAGTCTCCTGGTCGATCCTCGACAGCGTGTTTTCGCACAACGTGGCCACGGGCAATGGTGGTAACCCCGCGGCGGACGGCACCCCGGGCGGCGGCAGCGGCGGCGCCATCTACAACGACGGGCAGACCATGAGCCTGTCGCTGTGTGGCACGCGGATCGAGCACAACCGCGTGAACGCGTTCGGCAGCGGCATCTTCTTCGTCAGCAACAACCACGACGGCTCGGTGCGCGTGGAGGACTCCATCCTGCGCGCCAATACGGGCGGCGGCTGGAACGTACAGCCGGGGGTCTCGATGCACGAAGACACCGCCTGGGTTGCGCTACGCTCGACGCTCGAGTGACTCCGGGGCTGGCCCCTGCCAATGCCCGGCGCCTCATTGCCGGACGGCGTCCGTCCGGCGGTTGTCGCCTGCCCCTCGGGGCGCCCGGGCTGGCCGGTTCTCGCGCCAGGTGAGCTCTCATTTTTTCCTCGCTGAGCTCGGACTTCGGGTGCACAACCAGGCCCCATGAGCGATTCGCCATTGACCGCGTCCGAGCTGGCGGAGCTCGCCGCTTTTGATACGCCGACCATCTGCAACGCGCTCGAGCTGGTGGCGCCCGAACGTCGCAGCCTGGGCTTCACTACGGAGACGCTGCTGTGTCCGTTCCCCGAGCGCAAACCCATGGTCGGCTACGCCAGGACCGGCATGATCCGGGCGCAGGAGCGGCCGGCGCTGAACGCTGCGGCGCTGCGCCAGGGCCGGCTCGACTACTACCGATATGTGGCCGAGGGCTCGCTGCCCAAGATCGTGGTGATCCAGGACCTCGACTCGCGCCGGGGCTTTGGTTGCTTCTGGGGCGAGGTCAATACCGCGATCCACCAGGGGCTGGGTTGTCAGGGCGTGGTGACCGACGGCGGCGTGCGCGATCTGGACATGTTGGCCCCGGGCTTCGGCGTACTCTGCGGCAAGGTGACGCCGTCGCACGCTTACGTGCATCCGGTGGCGTTTGGTACGGCGGTCGACATCTGCGGCATGCTGGTGCACTCGGGCGATCTGATCCATGCCGATCGTCACGGTGCCGTGGTCATTCCCCCGAGCGTGGCTCGCAAGGTCGCGGCCGCTGCCGCGCTGTGTGGTCGTCGCGAACAGCCGATCCTGAACGCTGCGCGCAGCCCCGGCTTTTCGATCGAGGTCCTCGCCGCCGCGCTCGCCGCGGCCGACGACATTCACTGAGGCTGCGCTTACGGTCGCGCCTCGGGCACGCGGCGCTCGACCGGGCCGAGCCGCAGGCGCTCGAGCTGCAGGCCGCCCGTGCTGCGGCGAAACTGGGCGTATACGCGGCGGCGTTCGGCGTGCAGGTCGCCGAGTTGCGCAGCGGAGAAGTCGAGGTCGCCTTCCAGCCACTCGCTGCCGTCGTTGCCGTCGCGCAAGCGGTAGTCGTGCAGGCTCAGCCGGCAATGGGGGCTGAGCGCGTTGAGCTCGACGAGCTTTTCGGCGAGCTCGGCCTGCGTCCAGGTGAATTCGGTGAAGCCGTCCTGCGTGCGAGCCGGCCTCGGGCTGAGCCCCGCCTGCAGCCGCGCCTGCCAGGTGGGCTCGTCGTCGTCGCTGGCCTCATCGAGCTCGACCTGGAGCGCGCCTTGGACATGCTCTGCCAGGACGCGCCGCTGTTCATCCGCGCTGGCGCCGCAGGCGACGTCGACGAGTTCCAGCGCGATGCGCGCCGGTTCCGGTTCGCGAAAGAAGATGCTAGCCGCGAAGGCCACCGCCCCTCCCACCGCGCCCCAGAGGGCTGCGAGCCACCAGCCTCGTGCTTCCATCGTTCTAGTGTCTCGCGCGGGCTCACTCCATGCAACAATCGCCCTCTCGCCCGCATGACGCCCCTGATCAGTGTGCTTCTGCCCGTGCACGACGCCGAGGCGACCCTCGCGCTCAGCCTGGAGAGCATCCGCCGCCAGCGCGGTGCTCGCTGGGAGTGCATCGCGGTGGACGACGGCTCGAGTGACGCTAGCCTGGCCTGTCTGCGCCGCGCGGCGGCGCTCGAGCCGCGCCTGCGCGTGCTCCCACGGCGGCATGCCGGCATCGTCGCCAGTCTGAACGCCGGCCTGGCGGAGTGTCAGGGGAAATACGTGGCGCGCATGGACGCGGACGACGTCATGCTCGGGGACCGCCTGCGCAGCCAGGCCGAGGCGCTGGAGCGCGACGAGAGCTTGGCCGGGCTCGGCTGCCACGTACGGATTTTTCCGCGCGGCGAGCAGTCGGCGGGGCGCCGGCAGTATGAGGCGTGGCTCAACTCCTTGCAGGACGCGGCGCAGGTGAGGCGCGACGCGTTCGTCGAGTGCCCCTTGGCGCATCCGAGCTGGATGTTGCGGCGCTCTGTCTTCGAGCGCTATCCGTACCACGCGCGCAACTGGCCCGAAGATTACGATCTGTTGCTGCGGCTGCTCGCCGACGGGCATGCGCTCGGTGTGGTGCCGCGGCGTCTCTTGTGTTGGCGGGATGGGGCCGGGCGCTTGTCGCGCACTTCACCGGACTACGCGCTGCGGCGTTTCACCGCGTGTAAAGCGTACTTCTTGGCGCACGGCGCGCTCGCTCCGGCGGCGCGCTACGTGCTCTGGGGCTACGGCCAGACGGGCCGGACCTTGGCGCGAGCCCTGGCAGAGCACGGCAAGCATCCGTGCGCGATCGTGGAGCTGCACCCGGGTCGGCTGGGGCAGACGATCCAGGGCGCGAGAGTGATCGCTCCTGGTGAGTTGCCGAGCGTGAGCACGCCCGGGGCGGGCCCGTTCATCATCGCCTCCGTCGCGCGCCCGGGGCCGCGTGCACAAGTTCGCCAGGCGCTGGCGGCGCTGGGCTTCCAGGAGTTGCGAGACTTCGTCTGCGCGGCGTGAGCCGACTCGCGGCGGGGCCCCGTCGCGGATGATCGGCCGGAAGCGCGCGCAGCGCGCCGGACTAGTACGGAAAGCCCGGTGCGGTGTTCTGCATCGAGTAGATGCCGGTGCCCGCCGTGATCAGCAGCGTGCGCCGGTCGGCACCGCCGAAGGCCACGTTGGTGGTCTTTGGCGCGACCGGGATCGTGGCGACGGGGGCGCCTTCCGGCGTGAAGACCAGGACTTCACCGGCGCTGTGGCTGGCGACGAAGAGCCGGCCTGCGCAGTCGACCGCCATGCCGTCGGGCTCCTTCACGTCGGCAAAGTGCTGGCGTGGGCCAAGGCTACCGTCCGCGAGCAGCTCGTAAAAACTGATCCCGGCGTCGACCGAGCCGACGTAGAGCCGCGTCTCGTCGGGCGACAAGCTGATGCCGTTTGGCTCTTTCAGGCCGGAATCTACCAGACGCACTTCGCCCGCGGCATTGCGGAAGTATACGCCGGTGACGCCCGTCTCGCTCTGGCGTGGAGGCAGCTGCCAATCCGGATCGGTGAAGTACACGTAACCGGCAGAGTGCAGGGCCACATCGTTGGGCGAATTGAAGTGCTTGCCCTGAACGTCGCTGACGAACACGCTGCGCTCTCGCGTCGTCAGATCGTAGCGCGACAAGGTCTGCGTATCGTGGGTGCAGGCGACCAGGCCGAGGGCGTCGACCGCGAGCCCGTTGCTGCCGCTCGACGGAATGAAGAGCGCCACGCTTGCCGGCAGCACGAGCTTGTGGATCTTGGCGGGAGGCCCGTGCGGACCAGGGCTATTGAAGTCCATCTCCGAGAAGAAGAAGGCCCCGGCCTTGTCGCTCCACACCGGCCCTTCGACAAACACGAAGCCATCTTTGATCAGCTGCACCTGAACGGGCCTCGGCAGCGGCACCGCGCTCGCACCCTGGCAGAAGTCCGGTAGCGCGCGCGGCGTTGCCAACGGCACTTTCGGCGTCGTTGCTGCACCCACATCCGCCTTCACGGTCGACCCGGGCGCTGCCTCTGCGCTCACCGCCTCGGGCGCGCGACAAGACGCCAGCAGGGCCGCGCCGGACAGCAAGGCCGCGCCGGACAACAGCGTCAGGCGAGACAGCAACGCAGCTCCAGAAAGCGTGGACATGCCAGAAAGTCGCACAGAGTTACGAATCGTGTGTGGGATGGACATGTGCGGTTCCTAGCAAACCCCCGCGCTGGGGTGAAAGGCCAGAATTGTCCTTGCACTGCTGGCTGGAGTCGATGACTCTTTAGAAGGGTGTCCGTCAAGGGGAAGCTACTACTGGTCGAGGACAGCGACGCACAGGGGTCGCGCATCCAGGCCATGCTCGAGCGTCAGGGCTATCAGGTCCTGTGGGCCCGTTCCGGTATCGAGGGTCTGAAACTGGCTCGTTCGGAGCGGCCCGATCTGGTCGTGCTCGACGTGGTGATGCAGGACATGGATGGGCTGTCCGTCTGTCGCTGGCTCAAGATGTCGGGCGAAAGTCGAGACATCCCGATCATCATGCTCACCGTGCGCGGCGAGCTGCAGGAACGTGTGGAGGGGCTGAACGTCGGGGCGGACGACTACCTGCCCAAGCCCTTCGCCGATGAGGAGCTGGAGGCGCGCATCTTTGCTGCGCTGCGCGTCAAGGCCGCCGAGGTGGAGCTCAAGAAGCGCAACGTCGAGCTGCAGTCGATGCTGCACCATGTCGAAGCGCTGGCCATCACCGATCCGCTCACCGGGCTGTTCAATCGCCGGCGCTTTGATGACGTGCTGCGGCGCGAGTTCGCCGTGACCAAGCGCTACGGGACGCCGCTCTGCTGCTTGATGGTGGATGTCGATTACTTCAAGCGCATTAACGATCTGTACGGTCACGAGGCAGGGGATCGCGTGCTCAAGGGCGTGGCAGGGCGCCTCACGATCCGGCTGCGCGAGGTGGACACCGCCGCCCGCTTCGGCGGGGAAGAGTTTGCGATCCTGTTGCCGCAGACGCCCAAGCAGGGCGCACTCGTGGTCGCGGAGCGCATGGCGGCCGTGGTGCGGCAGGAGCACTTCGATTTCGACGACGGCTCCGCCAGTGTGACGGTCAGCATTGGGCTCGCGGACGGTCGAGACGTCACGGGCAACGCGCCCGAAGGCCTGGTCAAGGCTGCCGACAGTGCTCTCTACCTCGCCAAATCGCGCGGCCGTGATCAGGTCGTCGTGTACAGCTCGGAAGCCGAGCCGCCGGGATGAGCGGCTCCCCGGGCGCCTCTTGCGGAACCCGCGCCCGCCCCTGACGGGGCGAGGGCGGTCGCGGTTCCGCTGCGAGGCGCGCCGTGTTCGCCGCTCATCCCGTCCTTGTTTCTCGGGGGTCTGAGGCAGACCCCCGCCCCGCGGAGCGGGGCCCCACCCCCGCCTCCGCTCGCGGACTCGCGGCTGCGCGCGGGGCCCCAACCCCGCTTGCGCATGAGCGGCTCCCCGGGCGCCTCTTGCGGAACCCGCGCCCGCCCCTGACGGGGCGAGGGCGGTCGCGGTTCCGCTGCGAGGCGCGCCGTGTTCGCCGCT
>Ga0315912_10001055_pt1 | contig 37101 bp, 30 predicted proteins | sample VfabasoilMG_FD_204469 | JGI IMG/M metagenome (GOLD analysis project Ga0315912, IMG submission 204469) | Garden soil microbial communities collected in Santa Monica, California, United States - V. faba soil | ecosystem: Environmental > Terrestrial > Soil > Garden | place: USA: California... | reverse complement strand
GGCGCGGTAGCTCCTCCGGAGCGTACTGGCCATCGCCGTGCAGCATGGCGACGAACTGGAACCCACGCTCAATGGCGTAGGTATAGCCCACCTTTTGATTGCCGCCGTAGCCCTGGTTGAGGGTATTTTTGAGGACGGTGATGGGCAACGTTGGATTTTGCTGCTTGTAGTCGTGCCCGATCTCAAAGGTGCGATCCTTGGACGCGTCATCGACGATCAGGACCTCGCATTCAAACTCGTCAAAGATGGCTCGAGGGATGCGATTGAGCACCGAGACCAGCGTGGACTCCGCGTGATAGGCGATGACGAAGATGCAGAGGCGCGACTTGCGTTGCGGTTGGGAGAAATGCCCGTTGTTTGAAGGAGCTTGTTTCACGGCGAGGTGTCGACCTTAGCACGAATCTGCCGCGAGATTCAGGGGGTTTTTTCCTTCCGGACGTAGACGTCGACCTCGTTGCGGAACGAAAATACCCGGGTGAAACGCTGGCTTATCGTCGACGCCAGATGGCGCGGCAAGGGGCGGCCCTGCTTGGCCAGCACAGCGTCCAGCTGCGTCACGTCGAGGTAGGGCGGCTTGTTGCTCAGCCGCATTTGGGGCACAGCATATTCTTTCAAGGTGTCGGGCAAGGGCTCCAAGGTGTGCAGTTGGTCGACGTTGTAAATGCCGTCGCCATAGCCGACCAGGCCGAGGGTGAGCACACGATAGGTCTCCTCACGGCGCGGTAGGTTCTTGGGGAGCTCAAGTACCTCGTAGCGTCCGGAGCGAAAGCGCTCCTTGATGTAGTGCTGGTACAACATCGCAAACACGACGTCCTCTTGGCGTGTCAGTGCCTTCCAAGAGCCAGGCTCGAGCACCACGTGAGTGATACCAAACTTGCGGTACATCTCCACGACGTCGCGCGCGCTCTGGGTGTGTCGATAACTGATGAGCGACTGGTAGCCAGGAAGGTCCTGATAGACGCGGCGCTGCACGCCGAGCGAAAGGCGGGTGTTGTGAAAGAGGAGAACCGCATCTTTGGGTAGCTTCTCGTCGATCTGGCGTGTCTCGCGCAAATACTTGTCAAAACGTCGCGCAGCTTGTCCATCAAACCCGCTGCGGATGAGCGCTAGGCTGTCCTGGACGTACCCATAACCAGAGTAAACGTAAGCATCTGCACCCCAGATGAGCTGCGTGGCGGTGAGTACGACGACCCCCACCCGCGCAAGATAACCGGCCTGCCACATGCGTGCGATGAGGACTGCCGTCACGGCGATGAGCAGCGCCGAGAATGCCTGGAGGTAGCGATCGACCAGGTAGGTGTATCCCCAGAACAAAAGGGCGGTGACGGCTACCGCGATCCCCAACCAGAGACGGCGCTTACCGCGCACGAAGAGCGCGGCCGGCAAGAGCAGCGAAAACAGTGACCCAAAGACGGGCCTGGAGACGGAGTAGTGCGGCTCAAGCGAGAAGGTGAACACGAGCTTCAGCGCGCCCACGAGGCGCTCGAACACGGTGCCTTCTGGCCTCAAGCTGCGTTCCATCCACATGTTGGACACGCTGGCGGCGGTCTCGGGCTGAAGGGGATAGCTGCTGGTAAAGACCGAGGTAAAGTACGGATAAATCGGGTTTTTGTAGAAGACCCAGTTTTTCACAAAATGTGGGCAAGTCACCAGCGTGGTCGTGGCCACGATCAAGAGCGGCCCCAGCCACAGGTTTCTGCCCCAAAGCTTGCGGTAGCGAAGTAGACCCCAGAGCAGGCTGATGGCTAGGACCGGAGCCACGCCGATCACGAAGTAGGCAGCTTGATACTTGGTGAGCGCAGCACCGCCGGTCAAGATGCCGAGCAAGATGCAGGCGCTGGGTGCAAAACCGCCCTGGACGACCCGCATGGCCGCCAACATCAGCGGCGCCGCAAAGAATCCGAGGAAATGGTCGGCACTGCCGCCCAAATTGCTGTCATAGACAAATATGCCGGGGAACAAGCAGAAGGCAGTCCAGGCGCCGGGGGCCAATCGATCGCCCAACATCCACTCCACCGCCGCGCCGATGCCGACCAGGGTCCACAGCACGAAGAAGAACTCGTTGTGCAAGAGCCACATGACCCGGAGCGGTGTGTTGAGCCCGGGCAACAAAGAGCCCCAGGTGTAGAGGATGCCGGTGAGCTGCGGGAACGCGGCTTTGTTGTAGTCGGCGAAAAACGGCACAATGCGGCCTTCGCGTGCGTAGTCTTCCCCAACGGTCAGGTGATACCAGCGCGAATCGTAATTCAGAGCTTCGGGCGTCATCGACTGCAGGTACAAGATGCCCAAACACGCGATGCCGAGGATGGTTGCGGCGCGCAGCCAGAAGGGAGTGTCGACCGACGAGCGCGTTGGCTGTGCTGCCCGATGTGCTCTCCACTCGCTGAGCAGCGTGGGCGTCGCGGCGACGAGCAATGCGCCGGGCAAGACGACAGCAGCTGCGGATGTGAAGAGCCCCATCGCGCCCAGCGCGTACATGGCGAGAACGAACAGCACGAGGCCAACGCCCATGCTGGTGACTAGTCGCTCTTTGACAGGGAGTGACTTGATGCCGAGCACCCGCGAGACCAAAGCGAAGCCCGAAGCGACACACGCCGCGTGCAAGTAAGCCGACCAGGCGAAGAGCTGGGCAAGCTGTACGAAGAGCCAATCTTTGAGCGGATAGACCTGGTTTTGGTGGTGCAAGTAGAGCGCTGAGCCCAACAGCGAAACGCATGCCAGCGTAGCGGAGCGTATCCAGCCGTGCCCGTTCAGCCATTTGATCCCGCGACCAGCTAGTTGGAGGATCGCCTTCATCGGCGCCGAACGCTAGCAGGTCCGGGTTTGATGAACAGTGACCCGCGAGGTCCGGGGGAATTCCGACGCCAGTGACTCATAGGTCGTGCCGGCGGACAGCGGGTGCGAGCGCGGGCGCGGACGTACCGTTGGCAAGGTCTTTTCCCTTCTGTATGCGGCGGTATGAGTTTGAGCGCTGCCCCTTTTGTCCTGGTCACTGGTGCTTCCGGTTTCATCGCCCAACACTGCATCCAGCAGCTGCTCACGCGCGGTTACCACGTGCGCGGTACGCTGCGTGACACGGCCAAGGCTGATGCACTGAGCCGCGCGCTTGCCCCGGACGATGAAGCGCGTCAGCGGCTCGAGTTCGTCCGAGCAGATCTTACGCGCGATGAGGGCTGGAGTGATGCTCTAAGCGGTGTTGATGGTGTGCTCCACACCGCGTCCCCGGTACCCATGCGCCCGCCCCGCGACGAAGCAGAGGTGATCGTCCCCGCACGGGAGGGCACGCTGCGTGTGCTCGGTGCGGCGGCGGAGGCGGGAGTGCGACGTGTGGTCCTCACGTCCTCCATCGCGGCCATCGTATCCGGCAAGATCCACGGACGCGGAGCGCGCTACTCCGAGGCGGACTGGAGCGACTTGGATGGGAAGGTCAGCGCGTATTCCAAGAGCAAGACCTTGGCTGAGCGTGCCGCGTGGGAATTTCAAGCTGCATTGCCGGCTGCGCGGCGCTTTGAACTCGCCACCATCAACCCGGCCTTCGTCATCGGTCCCAATCTGCTCGGAACCAACAACGCGTCGAACGAAATCGTGCGCAAGCTCTTGGCGCGTGAGGTGCCCGGCGTGCCGCGCATCTTTTTTCCTCTCGTGGACGTACGCGACGTGGCGCTGGCCCACGTGCTCGCTCTCATGAGCAAGGTTGCGCCTGGGGAGCGATTTTTGACCTCGGCTCACGACTGTTGGTACCAAGACATCGCACGCATCTTGAGTCAGGGCGGCCACCGCGTACCCACCCGACAGGTGCCCAATTGGCTCGTGCACGTCGTGAGTTGGTTCGATCCGACAGCGCGCCTGGTGCTCGGCGACTTGGGTAAATCCTACCAATTGCAGACGGACAAGATCCGACGTGTACTTGGCTGGCACCCGCGCCCGTTGCAGGAGACCATCTTGGACACCGCCCGGGATTTGTTGGACCGAAAGAAGTAGTAGGCTTCCTTGAAGGGGCGGTGCCCGTAGGACGCCGAATTCACTTCGGCTGACGGAGGGGGCGCTGCCCCCTCAAAGATCTACGACAGCCGACGTTGGAACAAGAGCAAGCTCGCTGCTCCCGTGACCACGGCGATGCACAGCAGCGCGAGCAGATTGGCTGAGAAATCACTGGGTACGGCAGCCTTGAGGTAGATCCCTTTGGCGATGACGATGAAGTGTCGAATGGGGTTGGCCCAGGTGAGCGTTTGCAAGAGTGGGGGCATGTTGTGCACCGGGCTCATGTAACCGGACAGTAAGATCCCCGGCATGACGAACAGAAACATGCCAAGAAAGGCTTGTTGTTGGGTGGAGCACAAGGTGGAGATGAACAGGCCAATCCCCACTAGGGACAGCACATACGGCACGATGCAGGCGTAGAGCAACCAGAGCGAGCCTTGAAATTCCACGCCGTAACCGAACACGCTCCCGATCAAGATGATGGTCGCCTGGATCATCGCCACGATCAGCGCCGGCGTCGCCTTGCCCACGAAGATCATCCACGGCACCAGCGGACTCACGAGCAGTTGGTCGAGCGTCCCTTGCTCTCGCTCACGTGCCACCGACAGTGCGGTCACAATCAGCGCGCTGAACGTGACGATGAGGGCCACCAGGGAAGGAAGAATGAAGCGATAGTAGTCGAGGTTGGGGTTGTACCAGTTGCGGACGGTGACCAAGGCCGCGCCCGGGGTAGGCTGACCCACGATCGGAATTTGACCCAGGATTTCCTGTACATAAGAGATGGCGATCTGTCCCGAGTTGGACCGACGCCCGTCGGATATGGCCTGGATGGCCCTCGGACGCCCCAGGGCCGCGCTTTGCGAAAAACCGGCGGGAAACCGCAGCACGATCAGCGCCTTCTGCTCGTCGATGGCCGCGCGCGCCGACGCTTCACCGTCGAGCATCGCGACTTGCTCGAAGGCCGGCGTATGGGTCAAGCGTTGGATGATCTCCCGGGTCGCTGGGCCTCCGTCTTCATCCACGATGGCGATGGTGTTGTTCTTGACCTCCAGCGTGGCCGCGAACGGAAAGATCAACAGCTGCAGGAGCACGGGCATGATGAGCAGCCGCAAGCTCTGCTTGTCGCCCAGCACCACCATCAGCTCTTTCTTGATGAGTGCGCGCAGACGGATCAGCGTGATGTTCACTCCAGCCTCCGGCGCGTGTTGAGCAACGTCAAGCCCAGGAACCCGGCAGAGGCCAAGCTGAGTCCGAGCAGTGATCGCGTGAGCACCGCCGTTACATCGCCGGCCTGAAAAAGCGTCTGCATGGCGGTCACGAAGTACCGTGCCGGCACGATGGTGCTCACGGCGCGAACGGGAAGCGGCATTGAACTCACCTCGAACACAAACCCGGACAGCATCATAGCTGGCAAAAACGCTGCATTGAGCGCGGCTTGAGCGGCGTTGTATTGGTTGCGCAGCACTGTGGAGAGCAAGAGCCCGATGCCGAGCGCGCTGCACAAGAACGTAGCGCCCGTGCCCATGAGCAACCAGACTGAGCCGCGAAACGGCACATCGAACACATAGCAGGTGAGCAAGACGCAGATGTTGAACGAGACGAGCCCCAGCGCGAAGTAGGGCAAGAGTTTGCTGCCCAAGAGCTCCCAGCGAGAAACGCCTGCAGCTAGGAGCGCCTCCATCGTTCCGCGCTCCCATTCACGTGCGACGACCAGCGCCGTCAAGAGCGCGCCAATGACCGTCATGATGATGGTGACTGAGCCCGGCAACAGGAAGTTGCGGCTGGTCATCGAGGGGTTAAACCAGGAGCGCATCTCGAGCGACCAGCTGGGTAGTGGCCCGAGACCCAGCTGAGCACGCTCTTCCCGTTGCCACACGGCCAACGCCCCGCGCGCGTAACTCGCCACGAAATTGGCCGTGTTGGGCTCGGCTGCGTCAGTGACGATTTCGATGGCAGGTGAGGAGATCGACGTTTGCGCGAGGTATCGCTCGAGCGTGGGGCCAATCACGACGAAACCCTGGATCTTTTCGGCGCGCAGTTGGTCCCCCAACTCCTGCACAGAGCTGGCCTCGCTCACACTGAAGTTGGGCGACATGCGCAACGTGTCCACCAGCCGACGTGCAGCGGGCGAGTCGTTGTGCGAAAGCACGCCCAGTTCAACCACGGACGAATCGAGGTTGATCCCGGAGCCAAACACGAACATGAGCACCACCGGGAAAAGGAACGCGATGAGTAGGGTGCTCGGATCCCGGATGATCTGCAGCGTTTCCTTCTTGCAGAGGGAGTAGAAGCGCACCGCCGCGTGTCTCATGAGGCCCTCCCGGCTGTGGCGATGTCGAGGGGAGACCCTGCATCTGCCAGCGGCGTTGCGCCGCGTTGCCCAACCAGATGGATGAACGCTTCCTCCATCGTCGGGTGGGGAATTTGCGGCGTGCGGGCGCGACTTTTCAGCTCGTCCGGGCTGCCGAGCGCGATCAATTGGCCCTGGTTGATCAGCGCAATGCGATCACAATACTCCGCCTCGTCCATGAAATGGGTCGTGACCAAGACCGTGACGCCGCGTTCCACCAAGCCATTGATGTGCGTCCAAAATTCACGCCGCGTGATCGGATCGACCCCGGAGGTGGGTTCGTCCAGGAACAAGATCTCTGGCTGGTGAATGACCGCACAGGCCAGGGCCAGGCGTTGTTTGAGACCGAGCGGCAGCGCGCCCGCGGGCTCCGTCAGGTAGCTTCCAAAATCGAAGACTTGGATGAGCCGAGCGATAGAAGTTGTCTTTTCTTTGCCGGACAGACCGTAGACTCCAGCAAAAAAATCCAAGTTTTTCTCGACGCTCAAGTGTCCGTACAGTGAGAATTTTTGCGCCATGTACCCCAGGCGTTGGCGCGCGGCGCTGCGACTGTGCCCAAGGTCGACCCCAGCGACCTCAGCTTGCCCAGCGCTGGGAGCGAGCAGCCCGCACAGCATCTTGAAGGTGGTCGATTTGCCTGCGCCGTTGGGCCCGAGCAGGCCAAAAATCTCGCCACGCGTCACTGACAGGCTGATGCCGTCGGCAGCGACGAAGTCGCCAAAACGTTTGGTGAGCGAGCGCGTTTCGATCACCGTGGCCCCATCCAGCTCCCGCGCCGACAGGGCCTCCGCTAGTTGCGACTCGACCGAGGTGACCCCGCCGAGTAGGTCAATGAACCCGTCCTCGAAGCGGGGGGCGGTGGGCAGGAGTTGCGCGGATGGATCCACGCCGTAACGACTTGGTCTCAGTTCTTGCTCAGCGTGGGCGATGAGTCGCACGTGTTGGCCTTGCACGACACCATCCATACTCGCCGGATCATGGCGCGCCTTACGTAGCGCTCGACGGGGCGACTCCGCCGTTTGACTGAGTAAATACACGCGCCCCCGCACCCGCCCGCACAGTTCATCCGGTGGGCCCGCAAAGAGCACCTGACCTTGGTTGAGCAGGACCACCCGATCACAAGCTTGTGCTTCGTCGAGGTAGGCGGTGCTCCACACCACGGCCATGCCGTCGCTTACCAGTTGGTGGACCATGGACCAGAGCTCGCGTCGCGAGAGCGGGTCGACCCCCACGCCAGGTTCATCGAGCAACAGCAATTGAGGGGTGCCGAGCAGTGTGCAGGCTAAGCCCAGCTTTTGCTTCATGCCCCCGGACAAGTTGCCCGCCAAACGCGAGGTGAAGCGCGCGAGATCGGTAAAACTCAGGAGCCGGTCGAAGGTGGCGCTGCGTGCTCCGCCAAAAAGCCCTTTGAGATCGGCGAACAGGTTGAGATTCTCAGCGACGGTAAGATCCTCGTACAAGCCGAATTTTTGCGGCATGTAGCCGATCACGTCGCGAAGTGCGGCGGCGCTCGTCGAAGGATCGCGTCCGAGCACTTGCACGGTGCCCGCGCTCGGCACGAGCAGCCCTGCAAAGATGCGCATCAAGGTCGTTTTGCCTGCACCATCAGGCCCCACCAACCCGGTGACCATGCCGCCTTCGACATGAATGTTGACCTCACGCAAAGCGGGGGCGAGCGCGCGCTCAAACGACTTGGACAGCGCGTGTGTGGCGGCGACGGCCGTGGTTGCCGCAGGCGCGGTCACAGCGCATGACCCTCGTGCTGTGCTGCAATGGTGACGGGCATCCCTTGCCGCAGCCCACCGTCGTGGTCGCTCACCACAACGCGAAAGCGGTAGACGAGGGAGCTGCGCAGCTCCTTGGTCTCCACGTTCTTGGGCGTGAATTCCGCCTGGGGGGAGACATAGCCGATCTGCCCCGTGTACGGCTTTTCCGGGCGCGCGTCGGTGAAGACGTTCACCTTGGTGCCCGGGCCAAGCTTGGCCAAGTCGGCCTGGGGTGCAAAGCCCCGCACGTAAACCGGGTCTTGGAGCGCGATCACCATGGCCGGCGATCCTGGTTGTACCATCGTCCCCGGCTCGATGACGCGTGTGACGACGACGCCGGCCGTCTGCGCGCGCAGTACGCTGTCGGCCGCGTTCAACTCGGCGATGGCGACGGCTGCTTGTGCTTGCGCGGCCTGGGCGTGGGCGATCAAGATCTCTTCTGAGCGGGCGCCGTTCATCAGCTTCTTCAGGTTGGCTTCGTTGGCGTCGACGCCGGCCTGCGTCTGCTCGAGCGCGGCCTTGGCGTCCGTGAGGGCTTGGGTGGTAGCGGCCCCGGTCGACTGCAGCTTTTGGACGCGATCGTGGGTGTCGCTGGCCCGGGCGAGCGCGGCTTTGCTCTCGGCAAGTCTCGCGCGCGCTTGGGAAATGTCCTCACGCCGCGCGCCGGCTTCGACATTTTTGACCTGGGCAGCGGCTACATCGAGCGCGGCCTGCGCCTGGGCAAGCGCAAGTTTGAGTGGCGCGCTGTCGAGGCGAGCGAGCACGTCACCCGGCTGCACGCGATCGCCCTCGGTCTTCAGCACTTCATCCACGCGACCGGCCACACGAAACGCCAAAGTGACGTCCCGCACGTCGACGTTGCCGGCATAGCTGTTGTCCTTCTTCTTCTGATTCGGCTTGTACTTTTGGTAGACGTAGAAGGTGCCTCCCGCGAGGAGGGAGACAACCAGCAGGCGCACGAGAATCGTTGCTAAAGCGGGCTTGGACATATCAATCACTCACCAACTCGATCGGACCAGGTTTCTGACGACAGGATGCGCAACAAGGTGCGCGCGTACGCAAGGTCAGTGACCGCCTGAATGCGGCCCACTTGCGCCGAAAATGCGGCCTGTTGCGCGGCCAAGACCTCGGTCTGGGTTACGACGCCGGCTTGGTACTGCTGTGTTGCAATGTCTACGGCGCGCTGCGCGGCCTTTTCCTGCTCACGCGCTGCGCGCGCCTTTTTTATCCCAGCGTGGACCTGTGCATGGGCTCCAAAGATGGCCTCATCAATGTTGCGCGCGTTCGTTTCCTCTTGGGCTTGAGCGACGCGCGCTTGAGCGCGGCTGGCCTCGTCGTTGCTCAGGTTGGTGCCATCGAACTTCCACGCGGCATTGATCATGAACTGATAGTAGGATGCGTGACCGACCAACGCCGTGGCATTGGTGAAGGTCTCTTGTGCTACGCCCGTGACGGTGGGGTACCAGGCGGCGCGCGCTATCTTGGTTTGTGCCTCGCTGGCCTCCGTAGCGGCGCGGGCTGCCTTTTTGGCCGGTGACGACTGCGCTTGATGGATGAAGTGCGCGACGTCTGCTTCTTGCCTGAGATCGTCCTCGACGAACTGCACTTCGGCCGCGGGTGTCACGCCGGAGATGGACTGAAGCATACGCCGTGCGATGGTCTCCGACAGTTCGGCTGTGGCGACATCCTGCTCCGCGCGCGCCGTATCAGCTTGGGAGAGCTCCAAGTCGAACGTGGTGGCGGCGCCATTTTTGACCCTATCCGTAGCGATGCGTAGGTTTTCCTGCGAAGTCGTCAGCGCGTGACGTGCTGCTTGGACCAGGGCCACGGCTCCCAGCAGTTGGTAGTAGCGCTCGGCCACGCGAGCGGTGAGATCTTGTGCGACCGCTGCCTGTGCCAGGGTGGCGTGGTCTTGCCAGGCTGAGCTGGACTTCTTCTGTTGCCAAGCGGCCACGTGGATGAGCGGTACGCTCAGAACAACGGAGGCGTCGAACTGATTGTACGGCATGAATGGCTTGGGCTCAGTGCTGCCCGGTACCTGAAACTCAAGATTGTACTGGTTGCGCGTGTAGCGACCATTGATGCTCAGCGTCGGGAGCAGTCGCCAGGTGGCCGTGCCTTCCTCGGCCTGTCGCTGCTCAAGCCGTGCACTTGCTTCTCTGCTTTCGGGGCTCACCTTTTGCGCGGCTTCCACGAAGGTAGCAAGCGGCTGGAGCGCGAAGACTGGTGTCGTCAGCGATGTGAATAGTAGGATCGCCGGGGCTAATATGGCCGGGGTTTTTGACCAAGCGAGCGTCATGTAGCGTCTCCTTCTGCCGTTTTCTTCAAACCACGCAACAACATGTCCAGGTGAGTATTGAGGACGGCCTCAGCATCCAGCGCAAATGACGTGCGACTGAAGGTTTGCCGGACCATGGCCAACATGAGCACAGGGGCGCCGACCAGCGGTGCAATCAGCTCGCTACTGACGGGGCGAAACTCCCCGCTTGTCACGCCCCGCTCCACTATCTTGCCCACGATGCCAAAGACGCGTTTGGCCACGAGCTCCACCCATAGTTCGGCCAGTTGCGGAAAGTTGCCCGACTCACTGATGACTAACTTGATCATCGGAGGGATGGGACCGCTGAGTCCGGCCTTGACGATGTTGAAGAAGGTCCGCAGCAGATCCTCTGTGTTGCCCTCGTACGCGTCGATCAACAGCGAGGCTTGATGAAAGGGGGGAACGATGGCCTCCTGCACCACGGCCTCGAACAGCGCCTCCTTATTCTCGAAGTAACGATAGATGGTGGCCTTGCTGACCCCAGCTCGGGCAGCGACGTCCTCCAGACGCGTGGCAGCAAAGCCTTGATCGACGAACAGCCCGAGCGCGGCCTGCGTCAACTCTCCCGGTCGGGCCTCGCGGCGTCGGCGCCACTTTTTTTCAAGCAATTCCATCATTTGACCAATGAGTTACTAAAAATAACCAGAAAATATCCAAAGTATTGGCCGGCTGTTCAGATGCTCGCGCAGGTGACCATCAAAGCAGCCGAATAATTACGTCATCTATTCGTATCCGGCACGGTCTCATAAAAGTAACTCAAAAGTCAATTGTGATTTACCGGGTCCCCGGAGGCCGTCCATCTGAGCGCACCCTTGTCAGCGCACGCCCTGAGTGACATCAGGACGACCCGGCCCCCAAGGTCGCCGCATTCAATGCTGCCCTCCATCACTTACCTGCGCGACCTGAGCCGCATCGCAATCCCCATGGGTCTGCAGATGCTCATCTTTACTTCCAGCACCACCATGGACGCGATCATGGTGGGTCAGTTAGGAGACCGCCCGCTGGGTGCGGTGGGGCTCGCAGATCGCGCCTCGTTCCTCTTGGCGATGATCACCGTAGGGGCCGCGAACGCCGCTGGAACGTTGGGCGCGCAACAACTGGGAGCTGGTGACGGGGCGGCGTTCCGCAGGTCGATCGCCTCGGGCGTGTTGATGTGCGGAGTGCTCGGAGTGCTCTCGGCAGCGTTTTTCTTCTTCTGCTCGCCGTGGGTGGTGGGCTTGGGCAGTCGTGACGAGGAGCTGGTTCGGTTGGGGGCGAGCTTCCTTTCGATCGTTGGTATCAGTCAGGCCAGCGCCGGCATCTTGCTGCCTCTCGAAGTCGGGCTGCGCTGCATTCAGCGCGCCGGTGTGGCCACGCTCTATTCAGCGGTGGAGGCGGTGCTGAACTTTTTGCTCAATTATGCGCTCATTTTTGGCAATTGGGGCTGCCCCGAGCTGGGAGTGGTGGGGGCCGCTTGGGGAACACTCACCGCGCGCGCCGTGCACGTGGTGCTCCTGGTCGTGCATGTCTTCTTGTGGGAGCGCCGGGTCGCCATCACATTGAGTGATTTGAGAGCCGCTTGGCAGTGGCCGCGTTTGCGGGCCTTTCTTGACATCGCGCTGCCGCTCGTCGCCAACCACATCATCTGGGGTGCTGGCGTATTTGCGTTTCAACTCCTGTATGGGCACATGGGGACCGCTCCGTTGGCGGCCATGACCGTGATTTGGACGATGCAACGCCTGGTGCTGGTGCAGCTCGCGTCCATTGGCCACGCGGGCGCAGTTTTGGTCGGTCATGCCATTGGACGGGGCGAGCCAGCGGTGGCAAAGCGCTTGGCTTGGCAAAATGTCAGCGTGGCAGTGGCCACCTCGGCGCTGCTCGCGTTCTTGCTGTTCCTCTTCCGGGACGTGGCCATCAGTGCGTTCAGCGGTCTCGACCGGGCGACGGTGGCACTCATTTTGGGCGTTTTTCCTGTTTTTTTGGTGGAGGCGATGTTTCGTGCGCTCACCGTGTCCTCCATTGTCGGGGGGCTCAAAGCTGGCGGGGACGTGCGCTCCGCGTTGTGGATCGACCTGGCTGGCGCCTGGTTCGTAGGCATTCCACTGGCGGCCGCCGGCGCGTTTCTGTTTGGTCTACCGTTGCCCGTCGTCTATGGGTTAGCCATCTGTGAGGAGGGCTCCAAGGCCGTGGTCGCGCTGTGGCGTTTATCGGGCACGCGCTGGATCCGACAGTTGGCTTACGCGGCGGGATGACCCGAATGCGCGTGCCTCAAAATTGGGCGAAAAATGGCCAAATCGCCGGACCCGCAAACGGTGCCGGCACGTGCTCGCCGCTGAAGGTACACCACACCGTCGGGGCGCCCTCATCACAGCCCGGATAGGTGACGCAACCGTTCGCGTCCGCCGCGCCGGGTGTGTCTTCACAGTGATTGCGAGCCACGTAACTGTCGCGCACTGCCTCCCCTTGCACCAACTTGATGGTTTGGTCCTCGGTCCCATGACTGCCCCAATACGCGAGCGGCGGAAGGTCATTCGTGCAGCTTCCGGGCAGGGACGCGGACATGGGCGCGACGGCTGTAAATCGTTCGTACAACTCGCAGCCAATGGTGGCGGTCATGATCGCGCCGTAGCTGAAGCCCACCGCAAACACGCGTGAGACATCGATGCACAGTTGAGCCTCGAGCGTGTCCAACATGGCCGTCACGAAATCGATGTCGCGCCCATTTTCGTTGGACCAACTGGTGGAGAGCGCCTGAGGGGCCACGAAGACCGTGGAGTCTTCACTCAACTCCTGCAAACCAAAGTACGGTCCGGTGAGCGGCTCCTTACCCTCTGCGACCCACTCGGCGTCGTACTGTCGGCCGTGAAACCCAAACACCAGTCGGTGCGGCTTTTGTGCGTCGTAATTTTCAGGCAATGTCAGGATGTACTCGCGACTGGTTCCGTCCACATCCACCGTGGTCTTGCCTGTGACTAGCTCCGTGGCAGTGCCGCATCCCAAGCTCGTCTCCGCTGGGTGTGCCCCACCGGAGGCCTCACCGCCGCCCGCGCCTTGCGCGGCGCCGCCTGCGCCGTCCGCCGTCGGCTGACCCCCACTCGCACGAGCGCCGCCGCTTGCCCCAGCTGCCCCACCGCCAGTGCCCAGCGCACCGCCGCTGGCGGGCTGAGCGGATCCACCGGTCGAAGTCAGGTCATCTCCGTCGCCCGGCCCAGGGCCCTGTTCGCCCTCAGGATCGGTCGAGCAGGCCATGATCACAGCGGAACAGGTCAAGATCGCGCGGAGTTCGAGGAGCCGCTTCATGTTGAGCAGTCCTCGGTGCGTCGATGAGTGGTCCACTGTCCGTGCTGCATAGAAAATTCGTGTGTGCTCGGTTGCAAGGAGGGTCAGCTACCGACTGCGGCGTTGCGCAGCCAACGGGGTACGGCCTGGAACTGAGTCGCGTCCTTGGGGCGCTCACCGACCAGCTCCCGCGCGAGCAGGAGCGCTTGATGGGTGCTGGTTTGACGCACTGGTTGTTCGACGAAGATGTGTTCGTTGCCGACGCGATCGCTGGTTCCAGCCTTGTCGAGCACGACCTTGAGGGATTCACGCACACCACAGAGCAGCACGACGATGCCGCGTTCCTTCATGTCGCTCAGAAACTCCTCGATCAGGCTGAGGCCCACCGCATCGGGGTTGCGTGCCCGCTTGAGGCGCAGCACGACGACGGCTGTGGAGTCGTTCGCCGCGCTCTCGATGTGAGCCAATTGGGACTCGAGGCTGGTTGCGGCTGCAAAAAACAGCTCCCCCTCCAGACCAAACACGAGCACGCGGTCGTTGCGTGGATCACTGGGCAGACGTTCGTGCACGTAGCCCGTGCCGTCCTCCACGAACTCGGTGAGCAGCACCTTGCCCACCCGGGGTACGGCCATGACAAACGAGATGAGCACGCCGATCAGCACGCAAAATTCGATGGAGACCGCCACCGCCGAGATGCTGGTGGCCAAGATGATGGCTGCGTCAAAGCGACTGACCTTGAAATGGTAAGCGAGGCTACGCCACTCGACCATCTTGAAGGCAGTGATGATCAAGATGCCGGCCAGCGCTGCGCGAGGCACGTAGCGGGCCATGGGCGCGAACAACACCATCGTGGTGGCGACGAAGATCGCCGAGACGACACCTGACCACTGAGTAACGGCGCCCGCCTGATGATTGATGGCCGAGCGGGTGAGGGAGCCCGAGCCGGGATAACATTGAAAACAGCTGCCCATGAAATTGGCGACGCCTTCACTGAGCAGCTGCTGATTGACATCCAGGCGCTGACGCGTGTGCGCGGCAATGGCCTTGGCCATGGAGATGGCTTCCAAACAGCCGAGCAGGGCCAGCGCCAACGCGCCACTCGACATCTTGCGCATGGTTTCCCAATTCAGGTCGGGCACGGCAAAGGACGGCAAATGGTTGGGGATCTTGCCGATGACCTTCACTCCGGCTTCGTCCAGGCCGGCGCTGGCGACCCAAATCCCCGACGCGATGACGGCCAACAGCAAGTCGGGCAACAGGCTGAGATTGAGGCGCTTCTTTAGCCAACGTACGCCCAGCACGAAGGCGATGGTCACCAGACCGATCTTCAGTGTGTCAGCATGAATCGTGGGGAAGGGTACCCAGGTCTGATAAAATTTGCTGATGAATCCGTCGTGGACACCCCCTTGACTGGGCACCCCCGTCAGGTTCTTCAGCTGATCGAGCACGAGCAATGCGCTGGCGCCGGTGGTGAACCCAATGATGACCGAGTGAGAAATATAACGGCTGAGATCACCGAGCCGCAGTGAAAAGATGCCGAGCTGAATCACCCCCACCATGAACGCCAAGAGCACAGCTGTAGCCGCGACGTTGTCGGGGGTGGTGATGGGGGCGATGATGCTCAGGGTGGCGATGGAGATCGCATTGGTGGGTCCGTTGATGAGCTGTTTGGAGGAGTCGAACAGCGCTCCGAAGAAGGTCATGACGATGGCCGTGTAGAGCCCGATCTCGACGGGCAATCCGGCGATCAGCGCGTAGGCCATGGCCTGGGGTACGGCGACCGCCGCGACCGTGACGCCAGCAAATATGTCGGCGCGAAACTTGCTGAGCGAGTAGTCGCGCAAAGAATCTAGCGCGGGCACGAAGCGATAGATGGCGGATTTGGGAAGTGGAGCGGGGGCCCGGCTGGCGTACATAAGGCGCGGCAGTCTGGCATGGCCCCGGCGTTTCGCCGAGAAAATGCCCGTTCTCGCGCTAGTCACGACAGATTTGAGCAGCTCCTTGCCCGGGACAGTGGATTTATTCGATGGCGAGGTAAGGCTGGACCCAGCAGGGGCGCCCGGGGCCGGCGCGGGGCGCGGCTAGGAGAGCTGGTCCGGTTAAAACAGCTCTGCGATTTTGAGCACGGTGTTGAAGTTGCGGGTGGTCACTGGCGCGCCACACACCCGATCGAGTAGCGCCGCGGTGATCTTGGAGCGGCCCGAACCCGAAGGAAAATCCAACCACAGCCCGTCTTTGAAATGAGTGACGCGCTCACCCTGCTGGCCGCGCGCCGTGAGCTCAGACACCACGTTGTCTGGCACGGTGTCCTTACACAAACCTAACAACAACATATTAGGCCGGTTTGACTCCGCGTCTTTGTAGGGGCTGCTGAGGGCATATTTGAGCCATTGCGTGCGCGAGCGCACGATGACCGGGACCAACAACCCAAACTGCTGGGCGATGGTCGTCTCCAGCTCACGCTCCAGCTGTTGTGGTCGAAGCGCTGATTCAAACAGCAAGTTGCCACTTTGAATGTAGGTGCGCACTTGCAAAAGTCCCATGCTCTCAGCCAACGCGCGCAATTCGTTCATGGCGATCATGTTCTTGCCCGTCACATTGATGCCTCGTAACAACGCGACGTACTTCATAGCCACGAACCTCCAGCTTTGAATAAAGTAGCGCAAAAATGCAGGCCTTGGGGGAAATTCTTGAACGAATTGTGTGAAAATCAGATATTTCTAACAAATAGCGAGCAGTTCTTGGCGTGGTGAGTTGTGGGAGCAGATGCTGCTGGCCTCGACGCGCGTGATGGCGGGGGCCAGATACTGCATTTTTGCTCACCCTGAGGTGGTCGTGGGCTTGCTTCCCCCAGAGGCCGGACTCATCTTGCGGCGATGGCACTGTCGGTGGTCACGGGAGCAAATCGGGGCATTGGGCTAGCGTTGTGTGCAGCGCTCAAGAAACGAGGCGCGCAGGTGGTGGCCGCCTGTCGTCAGTCGAGTCCGGAGCTGGAGAGCCTGGGGGTGGAGATCATCGCCGGGGTCGACGTGAGCACGGAGGCCGGGGTGGGCCATTTGCGTCAAGCGCTCGAGGGTCGGGCGATCGAGCTGCTCATCAACAACGCGGGGATCTTGGTGTGGGGCGAGGACCTTGGTCAGCTGGACGCCGAGGGAATACGTCGACAATTCGAGGTCAATGCGCTGGGACCGTTGCGCGTCACTGAGGCGCTGCTCGGCAATTTGGGTGCGGGCGCGAAGCTCGGGTTCATCACCAGTCGCATGGGCTCCATCGCGGACAACTCATCCGGTGGACACTACGGGTACCGCATGAGCAAGGCTGCGCTCAACATCGCGGCTGTGTCGCTGGCGCGCGATTTGGCATCCCGGAATATCGCGGTCGCTGTTTTGCACCCCGGCATGGTCTCCACGGCCATGATCGGTCACCGCGGACAAATCGAGCCGGAGGATGCAGCACGCGGTTTGCTCGAGCGCATCGATGCCTTGACCATCGCGAATTCCGGCGGGTTTTGGCACCAAAATGGCCAAGAGCTGCCGTGGTAGTGATCACTTCACGGCGTGTTTGATTCGGCGCGCAAGCGGTCTTCCAAGCGGCGTGCTTGGCGTGCTTGGCCTTCGGCAAATCGCCGATGCTCGAGTTCTGTGGTGAGGAGCAGCGGCGGCACGTGGCTGGGACGGCCGTCTGCATCGAGCGCGACAAACACCAGGTAGGCAGAGTTGGTGTACGTGGTCTTGCCCGTGATGGGTTCCTCAGCCGTGACGTCGACTGTGACCTCCATGGAGCTGTTGTGCACATAGCTGAGCGTCGCGGTACACGTCACGATCTCGCCGATGTGCACGGCCCGCCGAAACGTCATGGAGTCCATGGCCACGGTGACGGCAGGTTTCTGCGCGTGACGCATCGCGGCGATGGCCGCCGCTTCATCGGCGAGCTTCATGATGATTCCACCGTGTACATTGCCAAAATGGTTGGCGTGCTCGGGCATCATCAAGGTGTTGAGCACGATTTGGCTTTGAGCGGGCGACTTCGCTGCGAGCGACATAGGGCAAATTGTACAACTCCCTGGCTTTGTCCGATAGCTTCTTGGGGCGGGAGTTCGACAAGGTTTGTGGTAGCGTCGCGCGCACCCCCGCCATGGACGTCGTCTACTTTGTCATTCTGATCAGCGCTCTGATCTTTGTGCACGAGCTAGGGCACTTCTTGGTGGCCAAGGCGTTTGGGGTCAAAGTCCTCACCTTCAGCTTGGGCTTTGGTCCCAAGGTGCTGCGCATCAGCGGTCGTGAGACCGAGTACTGCATCTCACTTTTGCCGCTGGGCGGTTACGTCAAGATGCTCGAGGAGTCCAAGAGCGACCTGGTCATGCCGGAGGATCGCGCGCGGACATTTGAGAGCCTGCCCGTCTACAAACGCATCATGGTGGCGCTCGCGGGCCCGGTGATGAACCTCATCTTCCCGGTGCTGCTCTACTTCTCCATCTTCGTGACGGAGGGGCCCTTTGCTCCACCCACGGTGGGCGTGGTGCTGCCGGAACACCCCGCGAGCGGTGTGCTCTTTCCGGGCGATCGCATCCTGTCGGTGTCGGGGCAGGAGGTGGGCACGTTTGACGAGGTCCGGCGCATCGTGGAGCGCAGCCCCGGTGAAACGCTGAATTTCGTGGTGTTTCGCGACAACGCCCACGTCAACGTGGAGGTGGTGGTGCAGGAGCGTCGGCGCAAGCTGGAGCTCGATATGGTGCAGCGCTACGGGGCCATCGGCATTCAGCCGCACGCCCCAGCGGCGGTGATCGGGATCTCCTCTCCTGAGTCACCCGCGTACCGCGCGGGCTTGCGTACCTTCGATGTGATCACCTTCGTGGCTGGCCACCCCATCAAGCGGTTTTCCGATCTGCGTCACGAGCTGGACGCCAATCGCGGCACCACCATCCCGGTGACGTACATGCGCCCCCAGTCCGTCGCCGGAATTTTGGGCGGTCTGGCTGACATGGCGGTGTACGAGACGGGCGTCGTCTCGCTCACCCCCAACGTGCGCGGGGAGAGCTTGTTCGACCTGGTGGGGATCGAGCTGGCTGACCGTTATGCCGCGACAGTGCCCAAGGGGAGCTACTTTTACCAGGCTGGTCTGCGTCCCTCGGACCGCATCGTCGCGCTGGATGGGCAACGCATTCCGGCCTGGTCCACCTTCGTCGATCGCCTGGCGGCCGCCCCGGATGCCACCCATCGCTTGGAGTTCATTTCGGTCCGCGACGGCCAGACCCGCTTCGGTGAGTTTCGGGTGCGGCGCGAAGAGTTTTCGGATCAAGATGGGCAGCGTTACTTTCGCTACGTGCTGCCGTGCGGCAGTTGGGCCAACTTGGCCGAAGCAGGTGAATCGGTGTGTGATGCAGACTCGGCGCGCCAATGGCTACCTTTGGCACTCGAAGAGCAGGTCGAGCACCCCAACCCCGTGCGCTATGCCTTGGAGAAGGCGGTCGACCGCACCGTTTCCGCAACTCGATTCATTTCCCTCACCTTCGTGCGCTTGGCCCAAGGGCGCGTGAGCTTGCAAGAACTGAGCGGTCCCATCGCGATCTATGAAATCGCCGGTCGCGAAGGGCGCAAGGGCACCGAGTATTTCATTTGGGTGATGGCCATGATGAGCATCAACTTGGGCTTGCTCAATCTGTTGCCGATTCCCGTGCTCGACGGCGGGCATTTGCTGTTTTTTGCGCTCGAAGGCGTCATGCGTCGTCCGCTGCCGATGCGGGTGCGTGAAGTGGCGCACATCGCCGGCATGGCCGTGTTGTTCTTGCTGATGACGATCGCCTTCAAGAACGATCTGACCGCGCGCCTCGATCGGCCTCCGTTGTCCTCTGAATCGAGCGTGCCATGAGTCGAGCTGTCGCCGAGCTGGGCGCGGGTTCCGCTCGCGGCGTGGCAGCCCAAGTGCTGCAGTCCGTTTGGGTCGACCAGGCGTACGCGGCGGCGGCACTCTCGGCGGCCCTGGACCAGAGCGCCATGTCCGAGCGTGACCGGCGCTTGTGCACTGAGTTGGTGTATGGGGTCTTGCGCACCGCGCCGCACTTGGAACGCAGCCTCGCGGCGTTCGGTAAGCTGAAGCTCTCGGATCATTTTTTAGTGAGTCATTTGTTTGTGGCGGCCTACCAGGTGGCGTTTCTTTCGCGTGTGCCGGATCACGCTGCGGTGGACGAGGCAGTGAAGGCGATCGTGGCTAAACGGGGCAAAGCCGTGGGAGGCTTTGCGAACGCCATTTTACGCAAATTTGCCCAACAACATCTGGGTGCACCGGTCTCGTTCGTGGAGGCCGTCATGCAGTCGAGCCCCAGTTGGCTCAGAAAGCGTTTGCTGCGCGATGTGGGTGAGGACGAGGCGCAGGCCCTGCTCGTGCCGGAGCGCGCCCCACGGCCCCACCTGCGCTGGCGTGCGAGCGCGAGCTTGCCGAGTTGGCTCGAAGGTGCCGCCACCCGCATCAGCCCGGACCTGCCCATCTTTCGTTATGAGGGCGGGGGTGATCCCCGCAAGCAGCGTGAATACAGCGAGGGCGCCTTTGTCGTGCAGGAGTTGGGCGCGGCGCTCTTGGGCTACTTGGTCGGCGCGCGCGGCGGTGAGACCATTTTGGACGTGTGCGCTGGGCGCGGACAAAAGAGCCTGCTCTTGGCTGAAGAAGTGGGCACAGACGGACGCGTCACCGCGACGGATGTGCACGAGCACAAGCTGTCGGCGTTGCGGGGCGAGGCCGAGCGGCTCAACCTGCAGCTCGACACCCAAGCTTGGGACTGGACCAATCCCCCGCCGGAAGCATGGCACAACGCCTTCGATCGCGTGCTCGTCGACGCGCCATGCAGTGGCGTGGGGACGCTGCGACGGCGGCCGGAGATCGTGCGACGGCTGACCCCGACCGACCCAGCCCGGCTCAGCGAGCTACAAACGACCTTGCTCAAGCACGCCGCGCTCGCGGTCAAACCGGGTGGAACGCTGGTGTTTGCGACCTGCAGCGTGCTGCTGGAGGAGGGCCCGCACGTCATAGACCAGCTCATGCAGACCGGCGCATTTCAGCCGGTGTCTCCAGCGACGCGGGCGGACCAACTGCTCGGGATCAGCGCGGAAGCCCCCAACCCCGCGTTTCGTTTGTTGCCCCGCAAGCACGATACCGACGGCTATTTTGTCGCGCGGCTACAAAAGCCTCGATAACCAGGGAATTGAGCCCCGCGCCGCTTGTTCTTGCCAAGTTGCCCGCTGCTTGCCACACAGCGTGTGCCATGGCTCAAGCCAACATGATTCAACGCATCCGCGGTGTGTTCACCGCGCTGGTCACCCCCATGTCCGAGGACGCTCGATCCATCGATCGGGAGGCGTTTCAGGCGCTTCTGGAGCGTCAACTGGACGCAGGGATCTCTGGGCTCATCGCCTGCGGCACCACGGGTGAGACTCCCACACTGCTGGCTTCAGAGATGCGCGACTTGATCGCCATGACGGCCCAAGCTGCTGGGGGCCGCGTGCCTGTCGTCGCCGGGACGGCCAACAACGACACCTGGGACACCATCGAGCTGTGCAAGGGCGCGGTGAAATCCGGCGCCGACATGCTGATGATTGTGATGCCTTACTACAACAAGCCGTCGCAAGAGGGGATGATCAAGCACGTACAGCTGATTCATGATGCGCTGGACGTGCCGCTGATGATTTACAACATTCCCGGACGCACCGGGGTCATGTTGTCGGTGGACAGCACGCTGCGCATGCTCGACGGCTGTGAGCGCCTGATCGCGGTCAAGGACGCGACCGGTGGGCTCGCCTACTGTCAGGAGGTGCTGCGCCGGGCCGGGGATCGGGTCGCGGTGATGTGCGGCGATGACGGCCTCACGCTTCCCATGATGAGCGTGGGCGTGCGCGGCGTGGTCAGTGTGACCAGCAATATCTTCCCGCGCGAGGTGTTGCGGGTCGTGGACGCCATGGAAAAAGGTGATCTGCCCATCGCGCGCCGTGAACATTTGCGCCTGCTCCCCGTGCATGAAGCCATGTTTTGTGAACCCAATCCCCAGCCGTGCAAGGCAGCTGGGGCGCTGCGTGGCTGGATGCGGCCGACGGCGCGTCCGCCGATGGTGGAGGCCAGTGAGGCGACCAAGGCCCTGCTGAAAAAGACGTTCGAGGAGTACTTGGCTCGATGAAGTTGGCCATTTTTGGAGCGAGCGGTCGCATGGGACAGGCAGTCACACGCCTGGCCCACGCTGATGCATCCGTGCAGTTGGTGGGCGCCGTGGCGGGTCCTGCTGATCCGCTGCTCGGCCGCGATGTCGGTGAAATCGCCGGCGTGGGTAGCCTGGGTGTCGAGATCTCTGCGGATGTCAGCGCCGGGATCATGGGCGCCGACGTCGTGATCGACTTTTCTCACGCGGGGGCGGTCTATCCGCTGCTGGTGGCGTGCGAAAAACAAGGTGTGGCCCTCGTGTCAGGCACGACCGGTCTGGATGAACGAGCACAACTAAAGCTCGAGCAGCTGTCCCAAAAGGTGGCCGTGGTGTGGGCCGCGAACATGAGCCGGGGCGTGCAGGTCTTGGCGGAGTTGGTCGCGCACGCTGTGCGCCGGTTGGGGCTGGAGTTTGATGTCGAGATCGTCGAGGTGCACCATCGTCGCAAGGTGGACTCGCCTAGCGGCACAGCGCTTCGTTTAGGTGAAGCGGCTCAAAAGGTGCGCGCCGACCTCGTAGAGGTGCGCGGCCGTGATGGGCTAGTGGGTCCGCGCAAGCCCGAAGAAATGGCCGTCCTTGCCGTGCGTGGCGGAGACGTCATTGGTGATCATACGGTTCATTTGATCGGAGATGGCGAGCGCTTGGAGCTGACCCATCGCGCGACCAACCGTGATCTCTTTGCGCGTGGCGCTTTGGCCGCGGCCAAGTACGCCGCCCAGGCCAAGCCTGGACGCTACAGTATCGCTGACGTGCTCGGTGAGTGAAACCGTGCTGCGACGACTCAGTCGTCGCAGGCGATGGTGATGTTCTTCAGCTTGCCTGAATCTTCGTCATGGGCGACGGCGGTGCCTGGCTCTAAAGTGGCGAGATAGTTCCAACTCTCGCCGGTGATCGTTTCCTTCTCGTCGACGAGCGCGCCGTCGAACACTGACAAGCGTCGGATGTGGGCTTCGCCCGTCTCGGTGAGGACGTAAAAACCACTGGTGGTGTCCTCGGACGATTCATGCCCGTCGCGCTCCAGGCCCGGCACAACGAAATCATCGCTGGCTGGCACGCCCAAGGGCGCTTGATAGGTCTTCCCGAGCGACACCGGCGCGAACTCCTCGACGATTTCAGGCGTCTTGCCCGCGGTGTCCAGGTGCAGCAACTGAGCGTAGGCGTTCAAATTGAGACGTCCGTCGACCAGGGCGCAACCCTCCACCCACGTGACCAACACAGCCAGGCGATCATCCCCGATGGGCAGCAGGGCCAAACCGAGCGCGTCGCTCAAGTCGCTGCCCTGCAGGGTCAACAGCTCGGTGATCCCAGAGAGGGCGTCGGTCTCTACCCCCTGCCGACTGTCGCAATCGTTGTCCGGACAGGTGACCCCGGCGGTCTTGTCAGGTGCAGCCTGGGCTGGAACCCAAACCAAACGCACGCCGCCGCTCGCTGCGCCATGAGCCAGCAGAAACCCCTTGTTGTTGATGCCTTGGACGGCGGGCGAAAGGCCGCTTCTGGTTTTGCCTAAGACCTCCGGTACGCCGTCTCCACTGGGGTTGCCCCAGTAGAAGGTTGAATCAAACGTGGCGCTGCTGGCGTGCACGGCCAGACCGAGCACGTTGGTGTCCTGGCTGGGGCAGGTCCCTGCGGACAACTTGCTCCCCAAGTAGGCGACGAGACCTTGTTGCGGCAGGGCGGCGATGGCGGGTTGAGACACACCGCAGGCGGTCGCCGTGCCTTCGCCGGCATCCTTGGCGTCGGCGCAAGCCGAGGTCCCATTGTCGCTGCACGCGGAACCATAGGTGCCCACGCCCCGGTAGGTGGGCGCGCGCGCGCCGAGTCCGCGATCGATCAGCTCGTCGGGATGCTCCTTCTCCATGATCCCGACGCGCAGTTCTCCCGATGAACAGCCACGTGAGTTGACGTAGGCAAAGTAGGCCAGGTTGTCGCTGGCCGCGGTCACGGCCTGCTCAGGCGCGCACGTCATGCCCGGCGGGCCACCATCTGCCTTGTAGCAACCATCCTGCAGCCGGGTGAGATCGGGCTTGCTGGTTGGATCGGGATCGGCCTGCTGCGTACGGAGCGTGATGGGAGTTTTTGCGGAGCTTTCGCCATCGAGCGCCAGCTGGAACAGCACCTCCGCTTTCTCTTGGACGTACAAGGAGCGTCCAAACTCCTCTGACTGCGAGACGCTGAGGCTTTGTACCTGCTCGATGCCCGTGGCCAGATCGCTGGCGTGAGCGCTGAGCAGCGCTCCTTTGCTGCTGGGTTCATCGATGAGGTAGTCGCAGTCGTTGTCCTCACCGTCGCAGATCTCGTCCTGCACGGGCTGGCACTGGTAGTAGTCATCCTTCTCCACGCACTTGAACGCGGCGCAGCCGTCGTAAAAGCCATGTTCGGGGTTGAGCACTTCTTGGCAGCGGCGGTCCCCGGCGTCGTCTGCGCTGGGGCACTCACCCGGATGGACGTCGACGATGTTGGTGAGGCTGCAGGCGCCCAAAAAAAGCAGAGGGGTGCCCGCTAAGACGAAGGTCAACCCGCGCGCACCGAAGCTGCGGTGTGACTTGGTCTGCTTGTGGGTACGTGGGGCAGCCGGGCGGCGTGCGATCACCATGAGAACGTCCCCCCAACACTCAAATAGCCACCGTGATGTATGGGTGAGAGCCCGAGCTGATTCAGTTGCATTTTTCCTGGTTTTCGTGCGGCAGTGGCCGGCGGGCTCTCTTTTTGCGACCAATCAGTCAAGAAGGCCAAGATGGTGGCGCTGGTGGCGAGCACACCAGCGCTGATGAAGAAAATATCAGCGTACAAGGCGCTGCGTTTCAGGCCGTCCACGTCGTCGTCGGTGACTGCTTCAGGTTCTTTCTGATCGATGTCACGACGCTTGGAGAGCGTCACGAGTCCAAATACGGTGCCTGTTGCAGCGGCGGCCACAGTGAGACCTGCTGCAGTGTAGAAATACGTCCTGGAGATGCCGTGGTACTCTTTGGCGAGCGGCGCCAAGGTGAAGGACACGCTGCGTTGGTCCCGCGCGGGCACCTGCACTTCTTGGCTGGCTCCTTCGAACCCCTCCGCGCGAATTTCTACCTGGTGGGTGCCGCCGGGGATCAAAAACTGCTTGATGTTTTCGCCCACGAGGTGCCCATCCACCCACACTTCATAGCTTTGGATGGATGCGTCCTTCTTTGCGCCGACGCTGAGAGAAATGGTGCCCAAGAAGCCCTCGAGGTTCTCAATGGTGGCCTCCACCTTGGGGCGATCGCTCTCCTCGGGCCCGGCGATTTTTAGATACTCTTTGTAGGACGAGATGGCCGCGTCGTAGCGGTACAAGCGCTCTTGGCAGCGCGCGACGTTGTACAGCACGTAGGGGCGCGCCGGGTGCCCCAGCATGGTCTCATACGCGCGCTGAAACTCCGTCAGCGCCGCGTCGTAGTTGCCAGCTTCGTACAGCTTTTCAGCGCGACCCACGCGCTCTTTGGCCTCCTTGTACGGGTCGACCAATCCAAACGAGACAGTTTGCTTTTGCCCCGCCACGACCGAGACGGGCTTGGATTGTTCGTCGTAGCCCTCAGGATGGATGGTGATGACATGGTCGCCGGCGGGCACCAGGTAAGCCTCGGCCTCCGGTTGGGGCTTTTGGTCAATCATGACATGCAAGAGCGGGCGCGTAGCCAGCGCGCCGATCTCCAGGTCAATCGTCAGCTGGCCCGCGTTGGCCCGCAGCGCGGCGATTTTGGCGTCCACCTGGGCCCGCTCTGGATCGGCCTTGGGCAGCGCGTCGCGGTACGCCTCGTAGCTTTGGATCGCAGCCTCGATGCGCAACAGCTTCTCTTGGCAGAGCGCGATGTTGTTGATGACCGGCGCTTGGGCCTTGTGTCCAACGAGTTGCTCGCGCGCCGTCTCAAACTGCTGCAGGGCTTGTGCAAAGTCCCCGGCCGCGTACAGCTCCTCAGCTTTGTGCACGGTGGCTTGGGCTTGGTCCAGGCTACTCGCGGTCGAAGCGGTGGATGCATCTGCGTTGGCCTTAGCCGCAGCTGTTTGTGCCCAAGCGGGCATCGCTTGGAGGATCAGGCAAGGAAGGAGGGCGAACGTGGTGCGGCGCAGAACGAGCATGACAGGAACTTTCACTGACTTTCAGAAGATTTTCTTCAGATCCGTGGCGGGAGCGGGTGCAGGGGCCGGTGCGGGTGCAGGGGCCGGCGCAGGTGCTGGGGCGGGCGCGGGTGCCGGAGCGACGACGGCGGGGGGCGCGACAGGTCGAGGCGCCGTGGGTCGGCGACCGGGAGCGGGCGGGCTGATGGGGGTGACCGTGGGCTGGACGGGAGGTTGGGCTGCGCCCTTGGCTGTCAGGGGCAAGAAGATGCGCTGGCCAGACTTGAGCACCATCTTGCGCCGCGCTTCTTCGAAGCCGTCGCGTTTGGCCACGAGCTCATGCGTACGCTCATCCTTCTTGAACTCGGCGTCAAACGGATTGCTAATGGGTTCACCGTCGAGGAACAGCTCAGCGTCGGGCGGTAAGGTGGAGATCTGCACCCGCACCTGATCCGGAGACGAGGCCGGCGGCACGGGGGGCGCGGTGGTGTCGGGTGAAGAGCTGCGTGTGAGCGCCCAACCCAGGCCACCGAGCACGAGCACGCCGAGCGCGATGGGCACGGCGTACCCGCCCCCGCCCTTTTTAGGCGGGGAGATGGAGTCGGCCATGACGGGCTCGCTGGTGGAGCCATGGAGCAGCACACTGGGTGGCGGGCGATTCGAATACTCCGTTTTGCCGAAGTTGCCGGGTGTTCCGCCGGCAGACGTATCGGGGCCGCGCGCGCCGACCGGGGTGGGGTTGCGATTGCGCTCCGGTGCGGCCTCACCCAAGGAGGGCTCATCGGCAGTGCCCGCCACGGCGGTGGAGGCAAAGACGTTGGCTTTGCCCACGCGCGACAGGCGCGACCCTTCCGGGAGGAATTCGGAAAGTACGCGGGCTACCGCGTCGAAGGTCTGCGGGCGATCATGCGGGTTCTTGAGCAACATGCGCCGCACCAAATCATTGATGGGCGCGGGGATGTTGGGTGCCCGGCTGGCTAGGTCGGGCGCCGGCTCGGTGACGATCTTCAGGATGAGTGCGGGTAGCGATTCAGCGTCAAAGGGCACGGTCCCCGACAGCGCTTGGAAGAAGATGACCCCCAGCGCGTAGATGTCAGCGATGTGTGAGATGCCCTTGTCCCCGCGCACCTGCTCCGGGGCCATGTAATAGGGCGTGCCCATGATCTCGCCAGTGCGCGTGCCGCCGCTCACCCCGTCGTGAAACTTGGAGATGCCAAAATCCAGGATTTTGACGAAGTCTGGGTCTTCGTGGCGCTCGATGAGAAAGATATTCTCTGGCTTGAGATCGCGGTGCACGATGCCCTTGTTGGCTGCAGCCTCCAGGGCGTCGCAGATCTGCATGCCAATGTGCGCGACCTTCTCCAGGGGTTGAATGCTGTTGTGATCGAGGTCGTCCTGCCAGTCGCGCCCGGACAAGTACTCCAGCGCCATGAAGAACGTGCCGTCGTCAAACCGCCCCATGTCGGTGACGTCGACGATGTTGGGGTGGCCAATCGCGGTGGCCGCGACCGCCTCGTTGTGGAAGCGGCGCACCACGTCCTGGTTGGACGCGAGCCCAGCGTGCAAGCACTTGATGGCGACCTTTTTTTGGATGAGCGTGTGCTGCGCCAAATACACCGCGCCCATGCCGCCCTGACCCAGCTTGCGTTCAATCTTGTAGCGACCTTGGATGACGGTCCCGACCAACGGATCCGACGTGGAGGGTGAGAAGAGGTCTTCGGACTTGGGTTCGTTCATGGCCCAGGGGGTAGGTGATCAAAGGACGTCGAAAATCGACCGCGCGCCCGACCGATGCTCGCAGATACCCGCCCTGGTTCCAAGGATGACACGAGTTCCGCAGCGGATATGTGGGTGCAGGGGGGCGGAGGGCGGGGGGATCAGGCTCAAACCTTCCAAAAATCGTACTGCCGCCCCATTCCTCGTACCAAGCGAGTGAGTGGCTCGCGAGCGGCTCGCGAGCGGCGAGCCGTCCGCGCTGAAGTGGGCCGTCCGCAGAAATCGGCTCTCTACCGAGGTCTTTTTCGGCAGCGCTCATTTGTGCGAGCACGGTGTGCGCGGGTTGAGGGGCCGTTGCGTCGCGCCGCGGCGCAGGATCCGCCGGAACGACCAAGTTTGCGGCGATTTGGGCGCTGTTTCCGCCTGGCGCGGCGCCGTTTTCAGCGGGCGGAGTGCCGGTCCCCGCTTTCTCGGTGCCGTCCCCGCCGTTTTCAGCAGGGGGTGCGCGGAAATAGCGCTGGGTGAACGGCGTCCGGCGCTGCGGAGTTGTGGGACGGTACCGAGTTCGTTGAGATCGGCACCGAATTAATTCAGGACGGCGCTGATTTAGTTGCGACCCTTGGAAAAATACTGCGGACCACTGCTGGAGAATTGGCAACCGGCACTGGGAAACTGGGAACCAGCGCCGGGAAATTGGAGATCGGGTTCGGCAAAATGGGGATAGGGCGGGCGAGGCGATTTACGTGGTTCGGTGGATGCGATCCAAGGGACAACGACCCAGGATGTTTGCGTGCGGAAGTACGAACCTGGCGGTCCGAAACACGCTCCGTCGCACCTTGGAGAATCCTTGCTCGGCGATGTAAGGTAAAAGTCCATGACATATTGAGGGTTGTCCAGAACGGGCATTCGTGGACGTCAGCAAAGCAACACCGACCGATAATACATGAACACCTACCTGCGAAACTACGCGGCACCTATTTGCCGGGCCGCTTTCTGTATGGCTGGGGTGTTGGCCACCGCTTGTGGCCAGCGTGAGCATGGCCTTGAGCATAGCCTTGCGGAGTGTGAGTCGGACGCCGATTGCGCGGGACGGGAGATTTGTAGTGACGTGGCACCGTGGGCGCTCGGCAGAGCTGATCTCGCTCAAAGCGTATGTTGGCACCAAACGTGTGAATCAGGCATTTCCCAATGCGGAACGTTGGACGCTTTCTGTGGCCTGTGCTTCTGCACTCCACATTGTGAAAGCAAGGTGTGCGGCGACGACGTTCATGACGGCTGCAACGGTCATTGCTCTGGCTTTTGCGACTCTTTGGAGGCGGGCTGCAAGTTAGATACAGATTGTCCATCGGACCACCTTTGCATGCAGAACATTGGCGCGCTTTTTGGTTACGAGCGAGAAGCGGACGTCTGTGTCCCCGGATTCTGTCTGGACGCCGAGATGGCCCGAGACGAGTGCGGTTTCGAGGGCGCGCAGTGTGGCTCCCTGTGCCCGAAAGAACCTGAGTCGTGTCCTGGGATGGAATGTGGAACGGACCCAGACACCGGCGAGGTATGCGGGAGTTGCCCTGAGGGCACCGTGTGCAATCTGGAGAACAAATGCAGTCAGATAGTGGTGCAGTGTTCATCGGCTACCTGCCGAGATGGCGCCGACGTGGCTCTATCCCGGGACCTGGCCGTTGGTGAGTACGAGATAGAGATCTCGAATGGGATCGAAACCGAACTATGCACTCTCGAGGTCGACCAGCTGTCGCATTTTGCCGTGTGTACAGAGGTGTTTTCCGTTCGCCTCCAACCCAGTCGCGTGTTCGTCGATGGCGCGCACAAGAAGCTCTCCGTCCGGATAAGTGACGGTGAAAGTATTCTCGCAGATGAAGACCTCGACCTCGAGTACAGCGCGTTTCGCCCCAATGGTGAGGGGTGCCTTCCTGAATGTCAGGTGGCCTTTGCTGAAGTGGTGTTGAACTGAAGACTCCCGCTGCTGGACCACGCTGTTAGGGCTTGGACGCCCCCAGCGGGCCGTTGGTGACAGACGGCCGCCATGCTGAAGACGCGCGGCGACGACATCGATATCTTGCGCCGCATCGGTTCCTGCGACCTCCTGGCTGTTAGATCTGTCTCACAATCGGCTTGATCTCTCGGAAAAGGCTTCTTCGTCACCGCCTCTGCGCGCATGGGACGTTGCGGGCTGGCATTGCGATCTAGCGTTTTGTCGTCGACGATGGACGAATAAGCGAAGCGAGCGACTCCGACGGCCGTCGTGAATGCGCCAGTCATGGTTCCTTGCCGCGGCCACATCCATCGATGTACGATGCCCACTTATGACGCACGGACTGCGGGGCTTGGTGGCGTGGTCGGGGCTTCTGGCGATCGAAGTCGCGGCCTGCGGAAACGCCGGCGTGGCGGAGCCAGCTGGAGGCGGCGGGACCGTTGCCACGGGCGGCGCAGTAGCTGATGGCGGCGCTGGCGACTCAGCTCCGAGCGCCGGCGGCCTTTCCGGAACAGGGGGGGCGGCTGCAACCGCACCACCGAACCCAGACCTGGTCGCGCCCACCACGGTCGCTGGGCTCTGCGCGTCGTTCCTCTACGACCTTGGCGACCTCCAGTCGCGCTGCCTTGGCGGCGAGCCGGCGGACTGGGCTGGCTCCTGGGACAGATTTTGCGATTTACTCTCGGCATCCGAAGCGGAAGGGCGCCTCATTCTCGACCAGGGTCGAGTGGACGCTTGCTACGCATCGCTCGTGGCTGGGGTCTGCGCCACAGGCTCGGCTTGTGCGGACTTGATGGTCGGGACCGTCCCGGTTGGCGAAGCCTGCACACTGCTCAGCATCACCGATGAATGCAACCCCGATGCCTACTGCAGTCAGTCGGGGGACTGCGGCGTTTGCCAGCCCAAGGGCACGGTCGGTGAACGGTGCTCCGGACAGTCCGTGGACCTCCTGTGCGGCGCTGGACTCGTTTGTGACGGCTCGAGTTGTGTGCCCATCGCTCATGAGGGCGACGCGTGCTCTGGACCCCTGAGCGCCTGTGCCCCGGGACTCGATTGCGAGCTCGACGCCAAGGTGGCTGGTGAGGGAGTCTGCCGGCCGGTCAAGCCGCCGAGCTGCATGAACGATGGCGAATGCGAGCGCGGGTTCCGGTGCCAGCCGAGTCAGGCAGGAGGCGACGGAACCTGCGTGCACCCGCCGTACAAGAAGGTCGGAGAGGCCTGCACCTTTGGTCTAAGCGAATGCGCCGGCTACTGCTCCCTCGACGGAGTCTGCGAGGCCCTCGCCCACGAAGACGAACCCTGCGGAACGCTCGATGACGAGTCGGGAGAGCTGAGCGAGACCATCCGCTGCGGCGTCGGATTCTTCTGCGGTGTCGTGTCGTTCGACCCCTCGGAATGGGCCTGCGTCCCGCAGGTGCCCCTCGAGCAAAGCTGCGAGTAGGACCTTCTTGGATCCACCTGCCCGTTCGTCGGCGAGCTCACCGTTCCGGCCAACGTTCTTGCGCGAGGATGCGTGGTCGCTCGGCGCCCGCAATGCTCATCCTGTTCAAGGACAGGCGCCGGTTGGCATGCTTGCCGTCGTCGTGGAGCTGCGGCACAACGTGAAGCATTAGGCGGCACTAGTGCATGGCTTCCAGCATCACCACAGTTCAGTACATCGTCGATGAGGCCGGCCTGGGTCGGCGCCTCGAGTTCAAAAAGATGTTTGGGGAGTACGCTCTCTATCTCGATAGCAAAGTTGTCGCACTGATCTGCGACAATCAGCTGTTCCTCAAACCTACTTCAGAGGGGCTGCGCTTCCTGGGAAAGGTGAAAGAGGCACCTCCCTATCCTGGAGCAAAGAACTACTATCTGCTTGATTCGGAAGTGGATGACCCGGACAGGCTGAAAGAAGCGCTGCAAGTCACGGCTGGCGCTCTTCCGAAGCCCAAGCCTAAGGCTCCGAAGCCCAGAGCGGCTTCCACGAAGAAGGCGAAAGCTAAGAGGGCGCAAAAGTGAGACAACATCGCTGCCGCTGAAGATACCGAGTCCTGCTATTTCTCAAGCGCCGCGTGATATACACGACGCATGCGAGACCCTGACCTACCCGCTCATGTTCAGGAAAACCGTAGGCACTGGGATGCAATCGCCGATGACTGGGCGCAAGGCGGCGAGCACGGCTGGAGTTTGCCGGATCCACAGTGGGGCTGCTGGCACGTCCCTGAGGCAGAGCTCCAGCTTCTGCCCCGAGACATGTCCAACCTGGACGTCATTGAGCTCGGCTGCGGTACGGCCTACTTCTCTGCATGGATGGCACGGCGAGGTGCTCGCGTGGTCGGTATCGACAATTCAGAGCGACAACTGGCCACTGCTCGCAGACTCGCGGGTAAATACAACATCGACCTGACCCTGCTCCACGGCAATGCCGAGCAAGTACCGTATCCCGACGGTTCCTTCGACTTTGCACTCTCGGAGTATGGCGCGGCCATCTGGTGCGATCCTTTCGCTTGGATCCCCGAGGCGCATCGGTTGCTCCGCTCGGGTGGTGTCCTCGTTTTCCTTGGACACACGCCGCTAGCGATGGTCTGCACGCCTCCCAGCGGCGCTCCCTTCGAACCCATTCTGCATCGAAGTTACTTTGAGTTGCACCGCGTGGATTGGACACAGCTTCAAGTCGACCCCGGCGGCGTCGAGTTCAATTTGCCCGTCTCTGGCTGGTTCCGTCTGTTCAAGGAAACCGGCTTCGACGTCCTGGACTACCGAGAGCTCCAGGCACCGGAGGGCAGTCCGGACCAGTTCGGCATCCCTGCACAATGGGCTCAGCAATGGCCTTCTGAGCAAATCTGGAAGGTTCGTAAGCGTTGATACTTCCTCACTTGATCGGGCCAAGGTTTCTCGAGGTCGTCTGACGGATGAGATGTTTTCGGCAGTTTTGGTCGAGCTCCAGCTCGCTGCGCGATGTCATACTGACAGCATCATGCAAGTAGACTTGCCGCTAGGAAGTGTTCATGTGCGATGGGGCACATTCTCTTGGCTCCCGTTGGTTGTTTTGGCTTGCGGAGGAATCGTTCGCTATCAGGAGGATTCATCCCAAGGTACTCCAAGCGATGCAACCGTCGAAGGATCTGGGCCGGGGACGGGCGAGACGTCGTTCAACGGAGGCTCCCCTGTGTCCATGGACGAATGTGGATGTCCAACCGATTCGGTCGCACAAGTTGTCGATCATTACCGGGACCAGGTTGTGGTTTTCGACCAAGAGAATTCTTCCAAGCTGAAGGGCGTCGAGGTCTGCCACGCCTCCGGACCTTTTCTCGAATGGGACTGCAAAGAGAACTATTGGTTGAGCGGCTGCTCCTCGGATGGACAATGCATTGAAGTCTCGAACGGCGAACTCAGCCATTTGATACCCAAGGTGGGGACCACGCGTGCGTTGAAGAGCCAGTTGTCGGACTACTCCATCTCAGCTGAGGGCGACTACATGATCATTCAAGCTAGTTACGTAAGCCCGAGCGGCAAGCCGTCCTATGATCTATCGGTGCGAGCTTGCCCTGACCTTGCGCGCTGTGGCAACTGAGGCAACTCCGCTGTTTCACTTCCTTTGGTCGTGGCGGCCGGTTGTCGTATTCCAGTGAAGCCTCGCGCCGCGGGCACAACGTGAGGCGTTAGGGGGAGCGAAATGCGGTTCGAGCATCGGGCAGCGTACATTCTGGGACTTGGCCTTCCGATTGAACGAAGCGCTCGCGTTGCGGAGCGCGACGGCCGCCTGCACAGGTCCGAATTCAAATGAGCCAGACATGAGCTACTGACGCGAGACTCAGCCAGCAGATCCGCTCGGCGGAATACAAGCTTTGGCGCCGTCGTCGTCGTTGGGATCTGCGAAGTCAAAGTTGCTCGCACAATTCGCCTCATTTTCGAGCGACCGATTATGGTTGCAGTCGACCTTCTCTTTGCAAATCCTAAAGCAATAATTTTGACCGTCCTCGTGCGCGACGCAGGTGCTGCCCTCCGGACAATCCTGTGCGCTTGTGCAATCATCAATGGCGCAATAGCCACCTTTGAACTGAGGAAGGCACTCGAGTTGTACCGTTTCGTCGTCAATCGTCACCTCAGCGCAATCCTCCGTCTCAGCACATTCGGCCGCGACGCCCAATCGATCTGCCTCCGTTCCGTCGTCATCACCACCACAGCCGGCGATGAGAAGAGCCAAAGATGCCGTTGCCCAGAATTGGATTGCTCGTTTTGTCACCATGAAGTCAGGGTGAGTTGAAAGACGCAGGTTCGTCAAGGCCGCGGGTCCGCCTCAGAAGCCTCGCCTTCGGAGGAAGGAGTCGTACATCGACAGACACACCACAAGATATCGGCGAAGGGCCGAAGACCCGCCGAGAGAACTCCATCAGGTTCGATTCTTGTCTCGGCCCGGCGATTTACCGCCTTTCACGAGGCTGAAGTAGTCGCCGCGCTCAAGCTGCGGCTTGAGGTTCGAGAGTGACCCCCGGGTTTTCACGCTAGGTGACTTCAGTGGCGTCAGCGCTGGGCCATGAAGATCTTGGTCGCGGCGGCCGCATGTCGTACCCTGGTGAAACCGCGCGCGGCAGCAGATGGGCCAAGCGTGAGGGGGACTGTCGAGGGGGAGCGCAATGCGATTCGAGCATCGGGCAGCGTACGTTCTGGGATTTGGCCTTCCGATTGTCGAAGCGCTGCGGAGAGGAACGCGGGTCTTCCCGCTGTCCAGTTACGTCGATGATTACATCATGGGCGCGTTTCTGCTCGCGGCCGCCCGCTCTGTTTCCCGTGGAAGGGCCTCAGGGAAGGCGCTCCTCGTGGCAGCCTGGTCGGCACTCTGCGGCGGTATGTACTACAGCTTCTTCGCGCAGCTCGAGCAGGGCGAGAAGGCCGATGTTTCAGGCTTGCCGAACGCCGTCGTGATGGGGGTCAAAGGTGCCATCTATGCGGTTGCAATCGCAGCCTTGCTGCGCGCGTTGCGGAGCGCGACGGCCGCCGGTGGTGTTTGAAACCACCATTACATCACATTTCACGTCCCCGACGTGCTTCACCCAGCGAGCCCTGAAAGCGTCCCATGCCTCTTGAGTCAGCGGGCTTTCCTGACTAGGGCTTTGTCGATTCAAATGGGGAGAAGGGGCCGCACCAAGCTCGAGCCATGCCGATTCGCTCTGCTGAGTTTCTGCTTCGCGGAGGCGCTCGGTGCTCCCGCCCATGCCTACGTTCTGGCCGATCCTGCCGCGCCTGCAGCCCAGGACGCAGGCGCGGAAGACCCGCTGCAATGGCTGACTTGGAACGTTCCCGCGGCGTGTCCGGATGGAAGAGAGCTCGCGAGACGAATCGAAGCCATCATCGGACGCCAAGTGGGCGCAGAGCTTGGATTTTTCGTCGTGGCGTCCGTCACCGAAGCAGACACGGGTTTCCAGCTCAAGCTGAGCATCACACATGACTCGGAGGTGGGCGTTCGTGAGGTTGCCTTTCCGAACTGCGGAGAGGCTGTTGATTTCGTCTCCATTGCGGTGGCTTTGGCCATCGAGCCTGGCCGGAAGTCGATTCCCTCCGAAGACCTGCTGCAACCAGCCGAGCTCACGCCCACGATCGCACCTGTAGAAGGCAGCGGACGTGAATCTGCACTCTCTTCCGAACCGCTCGCCGAACCGCTCGCGGCATCGACGAGTTTGCCGAACGAAGCCCACCCTTCAGCCCAGCCTGCCGTGGCACCGATCCCACCCAAAAAGGCATCGCCCTCTGCATCGTCGTCCGCGCCACCCCGTGCGCAGCCCGGCCGACCACAACGGCCGACTCCTTGGTTCGTGCGTGGCGGACTGAACTTTTCGACAGGCCTCCTTCCTCAGCCCGCACTGGGCCCGACCGTTGGTGGGGGGAAAATGTTCGGTCCATGGGCTCTTTGGGCTGACATCACGTTCCTCCCGGGTGGCACTTATGAGTTCGAGCAAGCCTTCAGTCCCGTCCGCATGCGCTGGCTCGGAGGAACGCTCGGGGCATGCCGCTTCGCTCACCTCTCTTCGCTCAGCGGGGGACCGTGCCTGCGCGTTATGCTCGGAGGACTATCTGGGCGCGAAGAGGCTGCGGAGGCCGGAAGGCCTCGACACGAAGGGACGGGGTTTTTCCTGGGTATGTTGGCTGGGCTCGAGGGACAGCTTGCCCTTGGAAAGCTCATGCACGCATTCGGCTCAGCCAGCGCCTCCTTCCCGCTTGTGGCGGACAAATTCGTTCTCTCCGACGGCACCCTCGTGTATCGACCCGGATTGGGCTTCCAGGCTTCTTTAGGACTCCTCTTCTTTTTTTAAGAGATTTCCGTCCCTCACGACACCACTGTGTAGCCCGTGATCGCTCTGCAAGCACCAATGGGGGTCCCCGATGAAGAGCCCGGTAACGCGGGGCTTCCCGTTTCGTCCATGGTGATCCGCTCCCGAGTCGCAGCCTTGGATTTCGACGACGTGTTCCGCACTCATTTTTCCCGTGTAGCCCGAACGATGCGTTCGCTCGGGGTCGAGCCCGCCATGGTCGATGACGCAACTCAGGACGTGTTCGTGATCCTCCACAGCAAGCTTCATGAATTCGAAGGTCGGTCGACCTTGGCAACATGGATCTACGCGGTCACGTTTCGTGTCGCTCAGAATCATCGCCGCAAAAGCCGCTTTCGCGCCCATGAGCCGCTCTCGGGCGCGGAGCCCGAACCCTCGGCCGATCCTGCGGAACGATTCGCAGAGGGACAGGCTGCCGAATTCGTGCAGCGCTTCTGCTCCACCTTGAACGAAGCCAAGCGGGATGCGTTCGCGCTCTGTGTCATAGAAGGAAGGCCGCCTCCCGAGGTTGCTGAACTGTTGGGCGTCACTCTCAGCACTCTCTACTCGCGAGTCGCGGCGGCGCGCAGCGAATTTCGTCGCGAGCTGCGACGTGTCCTTCTCATTCGGGAGAGCCAAAAATGACCTCGCGCGATCGATTCGAAACCCAGTTGGACGAACTCGAGCTCCTGGTCATCCAGACGGCTCGAAGGTCGAGGTCCCGGGACCTACCCAGCGAAAGTGCAACGCTAGAAGCCATACGCAAGCGCATTGCTGCCCTACCGATCACCGGGCTCCCGAATATCGAGATGCCTCACATCCCTACGGCGGGTCCGACAACGCTCATCACGGGCGCAAGCGGAAAGGCTGCCGCAGCCGCAACAGGCGCGGCCGCGACCCTACCTCTTCCGAGCATTCCGATGACGGCTTGGCTCACGGTCGGACAGCTCAAGCTCGCGGCAACGGCCCTTGCGATGGTCGGGTCTGTGGTGGTCGGAACAGCACTCATCCCCGCGGAACAGGCAGCTCAAGATCCGACAGCTCCGCAACAGATCCCAGCCGAGGTAGGCCAAGCGCATGCAAGTCCGAACTTGCCGCGCGCCCAGAAATCGCTGATCGAGCCTAAGAAGACAGCGAAGCAAATCGTCTCTCGGACCGACCTCAAACGACCGGCGCTTGCCTT
>Ga0315912_10001054_pt1 | contig 37171 bp, 28 predicted proteins | sample VfabasoilMG_FD_204469 | JGI IMG/M metagenome (GOLD analysis project Ga0315912, IMG submission 204469) | Garden soil microbial communities collected in Santa Monica, California, United States - V. faba soil | ecosystem: Environmental > Terrestrial > Soil > Garden | place: USA: California... | reverse complement strand
CGGGTCTGTCCCGGAGCGGGGGGTAAAAAGGGGCCAGAGGGAATTAAGTCTGCAGACTTAATTCCCTCTGGCCCCTTTTTACCCGCGACCCAGGAAGTACTCGATGATGTGGAAGTGGTCCTCGAACAGCTGCGGCTCCATCTCCAGGGCCTCGGAGACGGGGAACCAGCGCGCCTTGTCGGCATCGTCGGCGCCCTTCACCGCAGGCAGTTCGCCGCCGGGGAACTCGAAGAAGTAGGCGTGCGTGATGGTGCGGCCGCGCGCGGAGCGTTCGGGGTGGTCGAACACCTCCTTGGCGCGGATCGAGCCCTTGAGCACCGGGATCGGCAGTTTCAGGCGCGTCTCCTCGCGCAGTTCGCGCAAGGTCGCCTCGAGGATGCTCTCGCCCTGGTCCACGAAGCCGCCGGGCAGGGCCCACAGCCCCTTGCCCGGTTCGGCGCCGCGGCGCACCAGCAGCACGTGGCCCGAGTGCACGAGCACGGCGTCGGTGGTGACGAACGTGGGCGGGTAGGGCGCCGCGCTCCAGCTCGCGCGATAGCGTTCGATGAAATCGTGTTCGCGCACGAGTTGGGCGTACGCATCGGAGTTGCGCCGGAACGCCTCCAGCATGTCGTACACGGGCGCGGGCACATTCGCGCGGATCAGCGCCATGCCACCGGCGCCGCTGGGGCGCGGCGCCTCGAACAGGTAGCGGCGCAGCTCCGTCGCGGACAGGGTCTCGGTCTTGTGCACGTCCACCAGCGGCCACTGCGGGAATTCGCGCAGGTAGTAGCTGGAGGAGTCCTTGTTCTTGCCGGTCAGGCCGATGCGCGCGTCCGGCGCACCGCCGTCGGCGCGCACCGTCTCGGCCACGGTGCGCTGCACCTCGGAGAGCCACAGCGTCTCGTTGTACAGATGATCGCGCAGCGGGCGGATCAGCACGCGATCGGCGGCATCGCCGAGCGCGGCGTGGATCATCACCGCGCGTTCGTTGACCGACCAGGGGTTCTTGACCGAGCGCGGCTTGTTCGCCGAGCCGACCAGCACGATGAGCTTGCGCGCACGCGCCAGGGCGAGGCGGGCGACGGCGGCGTGGCCATTGTGGAACGGCTCGAAACGGCCGATGAAAACGAGGTATTCGAAGTCCATGAGGCTCCCTCACGGTATGGGCTGTCGCCGGTCTCTCCAGCGATGGTGGAAAGTATAGGTCGGCTCGGTCTCATCGCGGCGTAGACGCGATTCCGCTCTCGCGACAAGCACTTGCACGGAGGTTTCGGGAGGATGACGCGGCTTCGCCGGAGCTGCCGTGTCGCCTGCGGTTGCCCGCCACGAGGAGCGGGGCGATGATCGGCAGGGTTCGCGGCAGGCAATGGCACGGGATGCAGGATGCGCGCTGGCAGCGGGGGATGGACGTGACCAATTCCGATCGACTGGCAGCGCTGCGCCGCCGGCTCGCGACACCCCAGGCGCGCAAGCGCGGCAGGATCGTGCTGGTCGCGCTGCTGCTGCTCGCAGCCGGCAGCATGCTCGCCGTGCCCCCGCTGGTGCAGCGCGCCCTGGTCGCCGACGGCAGCGCGAGCCTGTCGCGCCCGGTTTCGGTGGCGCGCGTGGCGTTCAACCCGCTCACGCTCACGCTCACCTTCACCGATCTCGCCGTGCGCGAGCGCGACGGCACGGCGCCGTTCTTCGACGTGGGCGAGCTGCGCGCGGACCTCTCGTTCACTTCGCTGTTCCGGCGCGCGCTGGTGCTCGATGCGCTCGTGCTCGATCGGCCGGTGCTGCACCTCTCCCGCGACGAACCGCAGCGCTTCAACTTCTCCGACCTGCTGGAGGCGCCGACCGCGCCGGGAGGCGCCGATGCGCCTCCGCCCCAGCCGCTGCGCTACGCCGTGGCGAACATCGAGGTGCACGACGGCCGCATCGAGTTCGACGACCGCGTCACGCCGTCTCGCCACACGGTGCAGAAGATCGAGGTCGGCATCCCGTTCCTCGCGAACCTGCCCTCGGCGGCATCGATCCGGGTCGAACCGCTGCTCGCATTCGAACTGGACGGCCACCCGCAGCGCATCGACGGCCATACCAAGCCGTTCCACGAGTCGCTCGAATCCACCCTCGAACTGCACCTCAACGCGGTCGACCTGCCCACGTACGCGTCGTACGTGCCGGGTCCGCTGCCGGTCAGGGTCGAGTCGGGCACGCTCTCGGGCGCGCTCAAGCTGCGCTTCCTGCAGAATCCGGGCGGCAACGAGCTGGGCGTGAGCGGCATCGCGGTGGTCGACGGCCTGGTGCTGCAGGAGCCCGATGGCGGGCCGCTGCTGTCCCTCACCCAGATCGAGACCAGCCTCACCGACGTGCAGCCCTTGCGCGGCTACGCACGCCTCGGACGCGTGGTCGTGCACGGCCCGACGCTCGAGCTCGTGCGCGGCGGCAGGCAGGGCGGCAATCTCGAGCGCGTGCTCGCGCCGGGTCCGGCGCCGGCACGGACGGCGGCACCCGCGACGACGGCGGCCACGCCTGCGCAGCCGCTCGATGTCGCCATCGCCACGCTCGCACTGCACGACGGCACGCTGCGCCTGCGCGACAGCGCGATCGCCGATGCCGCGCCCCTGGAGTGGTCGGCGATCGAGCTCGCGCTGCAGGGCCTCGCGACGACGGGCACCACGCCCGCGACCCTGACCCTGCAGTCGACGCTCGCCGGTGGCACCCTGGGCGCGAAGGGCACGGTGCTCATGTCGGCGAACCGGGCCGAGCTCGACCTCAGTGCCGATGCGCTCGCGCTGCCGGCGTTCGACGTGCTGATGCGCCCGATCCTCAGTGGTCGCGTCTCCCGCGGCGCGCTGGGCGGCAGCGCGCACGCGCGCGTGGATTTCGGCGATCAGCCGGACCTTCTGCTCGAGCCCGCCCAGGCGACGATCGGGGATTTCGCTTTCGGCGCGGCGCAGGACCCCGATCCCCCCGTGCAGTGGCGCAAGCTCGACGTGCGCCTCGCGCGCGCCGTGCTGGCGGAGCGGGAGGTCGCGCTCGGCCCCGTCGCACTCGATGGCCTGCGCCTGCACGCCAAGCGCGCGCGCGACGGCCGCATCGACCTCGAGTCGCTGCTGCTGCCGCCCTCGCGCACCCTGGCGGCGACGCCCGCCGGCGAACCCGAGCGCCCGGCGGCGCCGGCCGAGCCGGAGCCGACGACACCGGCCGCGGATCGAAGCCGCGACGGCTGGCGCACGAGCATCGAGCGCTTCACGCTCGGCGATGGCGAGGTGCTCGTCGACGACAGCGATGCGGAATCCCCGGTCAAGCTCCACCTCGCGCCGCTGGACCTGGAGATCGGCGCGGTGGGAACGGACCTGTCGAAGCCGACGGCGGTCAACGCGCGCGGCGGCTTCGGACGCAAGGGCGAGTTCGAGTTCGACGGCACCGTGGCGCCCAGCCCGCTCGACGCCGACCTGGCCGTCTCGGCGCGCCTGCTGAACGTGGCGGCCTTCGGGCCCTATGTCAGCCAGGACCTGAACGCGACCATCGTGGACGCGCGGCTGAGCGCGCGCGGCCAGTTGCGGGCGCAGTCGGCCGGCGGCGCCACGCGACTGCGCTACCGCGGCGATGCCACGCTGGGCGACGTGAAGCTGATCGACAAGGTCAGCTCCGACGACTTCGTGAGCTGGAACGCGCTCGCCGCGACCGCCATCGACCTCGACGTCGGTGCGGACGCGCCCAAGGTCGCCATCGGCGAACTCGCGCTCTCGAACTTCTATTCGCGCGTGATCGTGAACGCGTCGGGCCGGCTCAACCTGCAGGACGTGATCGCGAAACCCGACCAACAGCCCACCTCGCTGACGCGGGCCGAGCCGAGCGCGGGCCCGCAGGCGCCACTCGCACCGGCGACGCCGGTCACGCCGCCACCCGCCGCCGGTTCGCCGCCCGGCGCCCCCGGCGCGGCGTCGCCCGCGGCGCCGCTGCCCGACATCCGGTTCGGGAAGATCACGCTGCAGGGCGGCCGCGTCAGCTATACCGACAACTTCATCAAGCCCAATTTCGGGGCCGAACTCGTCGGCATCGGTGGCAGCGTGGGCGGCTTCGGCACGCGCAGCACCGAACCGGCCGAACTCGTGCTCGCCGGCAGCCTGGGCGACGCCTCGCCGGTGGAGATCACCGGGAAGATCAATCCGATCGCGCCCACGGCGTTCGTCGACATCGCGGCGAAGATGAGCGCGCTGCAGCTCACCCAGCTCACGCCGTACTCGGCGAAGTACGCCGGCTACACGATCGAGAAGGGCATCCTGAACATGGACGTGCGCTACAAGCTCGAGCAGCGCAGGCTGAGCGCGGAGAACCATTTGTTCATCGACCAGCTCACCTTCGGCGAGAAGGTGGAGAGCCCCGACGCGACGAAGCTGCCGGTGAAGCTGGCGGTGGCGCTGCTGCAGAACTCCCGCGGCGAGATCGACGTGCGCATTCCGGTCTCGGGTTCGGTGGACGATCCCAAGTTCAGCCTCGGTCGCGTGGTGTTCCAGGCGTTCATGAACGCGGTGGTGAGCGTGATCACCTCGCCGTTCCGGCTGCTCGCCTCGGCCTTCGGCGGCGGCGACGAGGAACTGTCGTACGCGGAGTTCGCGCCCGGCTCGGCCGAGCTGACGCCGGAGGCCCACAAGCGCCTCGAACTGATCGCGAAGGCGCTGGCCGACCGCCCCGCGCTGAAGCTCGACATCATCGGCCGCATCGATCCCGAGCTCGACCGGCCCGGCCTGCGCGAGGCCGAGCTGGCCGCGCGCGTGCGCGCGGAGAAGGTCCGCGAGACGGCCGGCAAGCGCGACGAGGAGGCGCCGGCGGCCGCGGTCGCGGTCGAGCCGGAGGAGTACGAGCGGTACCTGGAGGCGGTGTACAAGGCGGCCGATTTCCCCAAGCCGCGCAACGCGATCGGCCTGGTGAAGTCGCTGCCGGCGGAGGAGATGACGAAGCTCCTGCTGGCGAACATCGAGATCGCCGACGACGACCTGGCGACCCTCGCCGAACGCCGCGCGGAAGCCGCGCGCGCGGTGCTCGCCGCCAGCATTCCCACCACCCGGCTGTTCATCAATGCCGTGAAGCTGGACGGCAAGGGCATCGAGGACAAGGGCGCGACCACGCGGGTGGACTTCTCCCTGCACTGAGCCCACACCGTTTCGCAGGGCGGAACCCGCAGGGTTTCCGCCCTGCGGGCTGCGCCCGGCCGCTACGCTGGACACTTGACACGGCGTGTCCGGGGACTATAGTTGGCACATGCAACCAATTCGCCGCCAGCCGGATCCTCGCCCCAGGGCCGTGGCCGACGCCGCCGCGACCGAGCTGCACGCGGCCGTCTCCGAGCTCGTGCGCCTCTACCAGTTCCGCGACCGCGACCGCATCTGTTGCCACGACGTCTCGGTCACGCAGTGCTACGCGCTGGAGCTGCTGGTGGAGCGCGGGCCCATGCGCAGCCAGGCGCTCGCCGAGGGGCTGATGCTGGACAAGTCCACCACCACGCGCGTGGTCGATGCCCTGGTGCGCAAGGGCTACGTCGAGCGCCTGCCGGACAGCGACGATGCGCGCGCGCTCTCGCTCAGGGTCACGCGCAGCGGGCGCGGGCTGCACCAGCGCATCAACCGCGACCTGGTCGAGCAGCAGGCCGAACTGCTGGCCGACCTCGACCCCGAACTTCGCCTCACCGTGGCGGGCGTGCTGCGCCGGCTGGCGCGTGCGGCGCAGTCCCGCTTCGTGACCGGTGCAAGCATCGGGACGTGTGCGCCGGTCTGTTCGCCCGGGGACGCCGGTTCCGCCCGCGGCTGCGGCTGACCCCTTTTTTTTCAACAGATAGTTGGTACTGACAACATGCCTGCCCCCTCCCCGCGTTCCCTGCCCACCCCAACCGGAGCTACCGCCATGCCCTCGTCCCTGCCCGTCGCCGTGATCGGCGCCGGTCCCGTCGGTCTCGCCGCCGCCGTCGCGCTGCGCGCGCGCGGCTACACGCCCGTGGTGCTGGAGGCCGGCCCGGTCGCCGGACACGGCATCCTGCGCTGGGGCCACGTGCGCATGTTCTCGCCGTGGCGCTACGACGTGGACCGGCTCGGCGCTGCGCTGCTGCGCGCGCACGGCTGGGTCGAGCCCGACCCCGAATCCTTTCCAACCGGCCGGGAACTGGTGGAGCGCTACGTGCAGCCGCTCGCGGACACGCCCGAGCTCGCACCGCACGTGCGCTACCGCGCGCGCGTCACCGCGATCGCGCGCCGCAGGCTGGACCGGATGAAGAACGCGCAACGCGGCCAGGCCCCGTACCTCGTACGCTACGAGCGGGACGGCGAGGAGCACGAGCTGCTGGCGCGCGCGGTGATCGATGCCTCGGGCACCTACGACACGCCCAACCCGCTCGGCGCGTCCGGCATCCCCGCGCTCGGCGAGCGCGGCGCGCGCGCGCGCATCGCCTACGGCATCCCCGACGTGCTGGGGCGCGATCGCGACCGGTACGCCGGTCGCCGCGTGCTGGTCGTGGGCAGCGGCCACTCGGCCCTGAACGCGCTCGCCGACCTCGCTCGGTTGGCCGACGAGCATGCCGGGATGCAGCTGCACTGGGCCGTGCGCCGGCCCACGCTCCGGCGCGCGCTCGGCGGCGGCGACCAGGACCAGCTGGTCGAGCGCGGCCGGCTCGGCCAGCGCATCGCGGCGCTGGTAGCGCAGGGTCGCCTCGTCGTGCATGCGGGATTCCACCTCGACCGGATCGAGCGAACGCCCGACGGCGTGGTCGCGCACGGCCAGGCCGCCTCGTTGCCCGCGGTCGACGAGATCATCGGCGCGACCGGCTTCCGCCCCGACCTCGCCATCGTCGACGAGGTGCGCCTGGACCTCGATCCCGGCACGCAGGCGCCCAGCGCGCTCGCGCCGCTGATCGATCCGAACCTGCACAGCTGCGGCAGCGTGCGCCCGCACGGCGCGCTGGAGCTCAGGCATCCGGACGCCGATTTCTACCTCGTGGGCATGAAGAGCTACGGCCGCGCGCCCACCTTCCTGCTGCTCACCGGCTACGAGCAGGTGCGATCCGTCGTCGCCGCGATCGCCGGCGACTGGGAGGCGGCGCGGCGGGTGGAACTGGAGCTGCCCGAGACCGGCGTGTGCAGCACGGACTTCAGCGACGAGGACGATGCCATCGCGACCGCATCCCCGGCGTCGTGTTGCGGCCCGAAGCCGGCGGCCGTTCCGGCCGTGGCGGCGTCGAACAGCGCCTGCTGCGGCGGCCCTGCCGAAGCCGATGCATCGGCCTGCTGCGTCGCCGACGAGGATGCCAAGGCCGTGGGCGAGGCGGGGTGCGGCTGCGCGGGCGATCCCGCCGTCGCGGCCGACCTCTCGCGGAAATACACCGGACTCGCCACCGCCGCGATCGAGGTCGTGGAACCGCCAGCCGCACGCGCGACCAGCGCCGAACGCGCCGAGCGGCGCGGCGGCTGCTGTGCGCCGCCACGGCGCGCCGCCGCCGGATGATCCCGCCGGACCCGCCCTCGCGGTCGGTGATCCGCACGCTCGGTGCGGCGCAGTGCGTGTACTGGGGCATCCTGTACTACGCCTACGCCGTGCTGATCGTGCCCATGCGCGTCGAGTTCGGCACCTCCGAGGCGGTGATCGCCGGCGCGTACTCGCTCGGCCTGCTGGTCTGCGCGCTGCTCGCCGTCGTGGCCGGACGGCGCTTCGATCGGGGCCAGGGCGTGGCCTGGATGCGCGCCGGCGCGCACGCGGTGCCGCCGCTGCTGGTCGGCTGGTCGCTGGCGAGCGGCACCACGATGCTCTACGTCGTGTGGGTGGCGCTCGGCGCCTGCATGGCGCTGGTGTTGTACGAGGCGGCATTCGCGCTGGTCACGCGCGCGGTCGCGGAACCCGCGCAGCGGTTGCGCGCGCTCGCCACCGTCACCGTGGTCGGCGGGCTCGCCAGCACCGTGTTCCTGCCGCTGATCGGCGCAGGCACGGCCGGGCTCGGCTGGCGCGCGACGCTGCAGCTCCTGGCCGTGGTCTGGCTCGCCACCACGCTGGTCATGGAACGAACTGCCTGGCCGGCGCTGCAGTCGGGCGAGCGCGCGCGTGCGCAGGTCGCGGCGACCGCGGGCCCTGCCGTGTCGGGCACGCCGCGGGGCGTGTGGCGCCTTGCCACGCCGTTCGTGTTCGCCACCTTCAGTTCGATGGCGCTGACCACGCTCGTGATCCCCACGCTGGTCGCTCGCGGCGTCCCGATCGAGCGCGCGGCCGTCGTGCTCGCCGGCCTGGGGCTCTCGCAGCTGCCGGGCCGCATCTGGCTCGCGCGTGGCGGTCGCATCGCGTCGGCCGAGGCCCTGCTGGTGGCGCCGCTGGTGCTGCAGGCTGGCGGGCTCGTGGTGTTCGCCGCCAGTCCCGGCCTCGTCGCCGCCTTCCTCGGCATCGTCACCTACGGCATCGGCGCGGGCATGCAGTCGATCGCGCGACCCTGGGCGGTGCCGCTGCTGTTCGGCGTCGGCCAGGCGGGCGTGGTGAACGGACGCATCGCGCGCCTGCAGGCCGCGGCGCGCGCGATCGGCCCGTTCGCCACCGCCTGGGCCTACGGGCGGTACGGCACCCAGGCCCTGTTCCTCGTGCTCGCGGCCATGCTGCTGGCGCTCGCCCCCATGGCACTCGCGAGCGCGCGCGAACTGCGCACGCGCTGATCGCGGGGGCGAACCCGCGGGAGTCGGTTTCGGCTATCTTTGGGCGTCGCCGGAAAGGATCACCCTCGCGCGACGGGGCCATCCTGGGGACGGTGACAAGGGCCGCGCGCGACGCCGGCAGCACCGGCGCGCGCCATCGACAGCGCAGAGGGATGGATACCAGCGAGGGAGGCGACATGAATCCGGGGCACCAGGCGGGCGATCACGCCCATGACGACGACGTAAAGCTGCTGCACAGCATGGGCTACGCCCAGGAGCTGAAGCGCAGCATGGGCAAGTTCTCGAACTTCGCGATCTCGTTCTCGATCATCTGCATCCTGTCGGGTGGCATCAATTCGCTCGCGCAAGCGACGTCGGGCGCCGGCGGCGCCGCGATCGGCATCGGCTGGCTCGTGGGCTGCATGATCTCGGGCACGTTCGCGGTGGCCATGGCCCAGATCTCCTCGGCCTATCCCACGGCGGGCGGGCTCTACCACTGGGGCTCGATCCTGGGCAACCGCTTCACCGGCTGGCTCACCGCCTGGTTCAACCTGCTCGGGCTGGTGACCGTGCTCGGCGCGATCAACGTGGGCACGTACTACTTCTTCCTGGGTGCGTTCGGCACGGCGACGGGCATCTCCGATTCGTTCCAGAACCTCGTCCTGTTCCTCACGGTGATCACCGGCCTGCAGGCGCTGTTCAACCACATCGGCATCGACGTCACCGCCAGGCTCACCGACTTCTCGGGCTACCTCATTCTCTCGACCGCCGTGGTGCTGACGGTCGTGTGCCTGGTGTCCGCGCCCAGCCTGGACTTCAGCCGGCTCGTCACCTTCTCGAACTATTCCGGCGAAGCCGGCGCGAACGTGTGGCCGCAGGTCTCCAACGGCTGGGTGTTCGCCCTGGGCCTGCTGCTGCCCATCTACACCATCACCGGCTACGACGCGTCCGCGCACACCTCGGAAGAGACCAAGCTCGCCGCCCACCACGTGCCGCGCGGGATCGTCAGTTCGGTGCTGTGGTCGACGCTCTTCGGCTGGATCATGCTGTGCGCCTTCATCCTCATGATCCCGAACATGGACGAGGCCGCGAAGCAGGGCTGGAACGTGTTCTTCTGGGCGATGGACGCCAATGTCGGCCCGACCATGAAGATGGCCTTGTACGTGGCCATCTTCCTCGCACAGTGGCTGTGCGGCCTGGCAACCGTCACCTCGGTTTCGCGCATGATGTTCGCGTTCTCGCGCGATGGCGGGCTGCCGTTCTCCAAGGCGCTCGCGAAGGTCTCGCCGAAGCACCGCACGCCGGTCGCGGCGACCTGGGCCGGCGCGATCCTGGCCGTGCTGTTCGTCGCGGGCGCGAAGTGGATCGAGGCCTCGGGCGCGACCCCGGTGTACACCATCGTGGTGTCGTGCACGGTGATCTTCCTGTTCTTCTCGTTCGCGATCCCGATCGGCCTGGGCCTGCTCGCCTACGGCGGACCGAAGTGGCCGAGGATGGGGCCGTGGGACATCGGCAAGCCGCTGTTCTCGCTGTTCGCGGTCGGGTCGATCGTGAGCATGGTGCTGATCTTCGTGATCGGCGTGCAGCCGCCGAACGACAAGGCGCTCACCATCACCGTGGGCTTCCTGGTGCTGACCGCGATCGTATGGTTCGCCTTCGAGAACCGCCGCTTCCAGGGTCCTCCGATCGGCGACATGATCGCCAAGCGCCAAGCCGAGATCGCGAAGGCCGAGGCGGCATTGGCGAAGTGATGCCGGTTGGTGCGGATCGGTCCGGCCCCGGCCGGACCGATCCGCGCACCGGGGCAATCGCGCCCGGCCCGCGAGGCCCGCCCGGGCGCACCACACCATGATCCGGAGAGGTCCATGCATCCGGCCGCGCGCATCCTCATCGTGGTACTCGGCATCGGACTCGCCCTGGTCGCCCTGCAGGGCGCCGTGCGCGGCTGGCTGCCGAACGGCCCGAAGGGATTCGAACGGGGCGAAGGCGTGCATCGCGACCGGCAGCCGATCGCCTTCTGGTTCTTCTTCCTGCTCTATCTCGTCGGCGGCCTGTACGTCGCCGGATACGCTTTGCGCGCCCCCTAGGGCGCATTCCGGCCGCGCCGGCACCGCTGTCGAGTCCTGCGCGTGAAGCCTCGGGGCTTGTGCTTCCCCCAGGATCGCGGGCATTGCATCAACGCGTTCAGAACCCGACGCGACGCATATCCCTCGTCGGAGCGCGTGCCAGCGCGCGATCAGACGCCACAGGCGCATTCCAAAGGACCCGTTTCGCAAGGCCATCGCGCGCTGGCGCGCGCTCCTACGGGGGATTTCGGCGCGTGCACCATGTCGGGGTGGAGCACCGGGAACCGCGGAGGCCGTCGGCCAACCGGCGCGCACTAGGACTTGATGCGCAGCATCTTCGGGTCGACCAGCGGCGCCAGTTCGATCCGGCACGGCACGCGTTCGGTGGCGACCTCGAGTTCGTACGTCCCGGATTGCAGGAACGCGCGATCCACGCCTTGCGCGCGACGCACGTAGCCGTAGCCGATCGCCTTGCCCACGGTGTGGCCGTAGCCTCCGCTGGTCAGCCAGCCCACGCGTTCGCCGTCGCGGTAGATCGTCTCGCGGCCGAACAGCATCACGCCGGGGTCGTCCACGACGAAAGCCGCGAGCTGCTTGCGCAGCGGCGCGGCCTTCTGCGCGACGAGTGCGTCGCGTCCGAGGAAGTCCGTGCCGGACTTGAGCTTCACGGCCCAGCCCAGACCGGCCTCCAGCGGCGTGTGGTCGGGCCCGATGTCCGATCCCCAGGCGCGGTAGCCCTTCTCGAGCCGCAGGGATTCGATCGCGCGATAGCCGGCATCGACCAGCCCGTACGCGCGCCCGGCCTCGTGCAGGGCCTCGTACACGCGCACCGCGCATTCCACCGGAATGTGCAGCTCCCAGCCGAGCTCGCCCACGTAGGTGACGCGCAACGCGAGCACGCTCGTGCCGGCGATGGCGAGCGTGCGCACCTGCCCGAACGGGAACCCCGCGTTGGAGACGTCGTCGCGCGTGACGCGCGCCAGCACGCGCCGCGCCTGCGGCCCCATGAGCGCGAGCACGGCGTGCATCGGCGTGACGTCGAGCAGTTCGGCATGCAGGCCGTCGGGGAGGTTTCGCCGGATCCAGTCGAAGTCGTGCGTGGCGAAGCCGGTGCCGGTGACCAGGTAGTAGCGGTCGTCGGCCAGGCGCGCGACGGTGAGGTCGCACTCGATGCCGCCGCGCCGGTTCAGCATCTGCGTGTAGGTGAGCGCACCGGGCGGGCGCGCCACGTCGTTCGCGCAGACCCACGAGAGCGCCGCCTCCGCATCGCGCCCGACGAGCATGAACTTCGCGAACGAGGTCTGGTCGAACAGCGCCACGGCCTCGCGCGTGGCGCGGTGCTCGGCCGCGACCGATCCGAACCAGTTCGGCCGGCCGAAGCCGTACTCGTCGCGCGCCTCGACGCCGTCGCGCGCGAACCAGTTCGGGCGTTCCCAGCCGAGCTTCTCGCCGAACACCGCGCCGCGCGCGGCGAGCAGGTCGTACAACGGCGACCGCCGCAGCGGACGGCCGCTCGCGTGCTCCTCGCCGGGCCAGGCGATGGTGTAGTGCTTGCCGTACAGCTCCAGCGTGCGGGCGCGCACCCAGTCCTCGTCGCGGTGCGGCGGGCCGAAGCGGCGGATGTCCACCGGCCACAGGTCGAACGGCGCCTCGCCATCCACGATCCACTGCGCCAGCACCTTGCCCGCGCCGCCGCCCGAGGCGATGCCGAAGGCATTGAAGCCCGCACCCACGTAGTAGCCCTGCACCTCGGGCGCCGGTCCGAGGATGAAGTTGCCGTCCGGGGTGAAGCTTTCGGGACCGTTCAGCAGCTGACGGATGCCGGCGGTCTCCAGCGCGGGCACGCGCGCGAGCGCGAGCTCCATGATCGGCTGGAAATGTTCCCAGTCCGGCTGCAGCAGCTGGAAGTTGAAGCCTTCGGGGATGCCGTCGATCGCCCAGGGGATGGGGTTGGGCTCGTAGCCGCCCATCACCAGTCCACCCACGTCCTCCTTGTAGTACGTGAGCCGGTCGGGATCGCGCAGCGTGGGCAATCCGCGCGTCACGCCCGGGATGGCCTCGGTGATCAGGTACTGGTGCTGCACAGATACCAGCGGCACGTTCACGCCCGCGAGCCGGCCGAGCGCGCGCGCCCACTGGCCGCCGCAGTTCACCACCACCTCGCATTCGATCCGGCCCGCGGGGGTGAGCACGGCGCGCACGCGTCCGCGCTCGATCTCGAATCCGGTCACCGCCGTGTCCTCGACGATGCGCGCGCCGCGCATGCGCGCGCCCTTCGCGAGCGATTGCGTCACGTCGGAGGGATTCACCTGGCCGTCGGTGGGCAGGAAGGCGGCGCCGACCACGTCCTCGATGTCCATCAGCGGCCACAGGGCCTGCGCCTCGCGCGGCGTGAGCAGCTGCACGTCAAGCCCGAACGAGCGCGCGGTCGTGGCCTGGCGCTTGAGTTCGATCCAGCGCGCGGGATTGCAGGCGAGCCTGAGGCCGCCGTTCATCTTCCAGCCGGTGGCGAGGCCGGTCTCCCGTTCCAGGCTGTCGTACAAGGCGACCGAATGACCCAGCAATTGCGTGATGTTCGCGCTGCTGCGGAGCTGGCCGACCAGGCCGGCGGCGTGGAAGGTCGAGCCCGAGGTGAGCCTGTGGCGCTCGACCAGCACGGTATCGGTCCAGCCGAGCTTCGCGAGGTGGTAGGCGACCGAGCAGCCGACGATGCCACCGCCGATCACGACCGCGCGGGCCTGGGTGGGGAAGGACTTGGACGGAAGGTCGGTGGGCATAGGGCGGGGGTTGGGCGATGGGGGAGGGGCGAAGACAGGGCCTGGGGGCTAGGGGCTAGAGAAGAGCGGCTCTTGTCCAGTCCCTAGTCCCTGGTCCCTTCCTCCAGGACTCTCCTCCACGCCGTCTCGAAACGCGTCCCATAGTCGCGCACGTAGCTCGCGTAGTCGAACGCGATGCGCGAATGCACGAGCGACACCGCGCCCCAGAGCAGTTCGCGCAGCAGCGAGGCGCAGCCCATGGCGGCGAATGCGCGCCGCAGGGCGGCGTCGGGCGGCACGCCGAAATAGCGCGACAGCAGTTCCGCCTCGAGGGCCGCGTCGAACGCGTTGTTCGAGGCGAGGTTCGCGAGGTCGAACAGCGGCGTGTTGAAGCCCGCGTAGTCGAAGTCGATCAGCCACAAGCGCGTGCCGTCGTCGATGACGTTCGCGGCCAGCAGGTCGTTGTGGCCGAACGCGATGTGCACCGGGCCGAGCGCGCGCTCGAGCGCCACCGCGCGCGCGGCATAGTCTTCGAGTGGCAGCGCGAGCGGGTTCGCGCCGGGCTCGCGCAACAGGCACAGGTAGCTGCGGACCACCTGGAACACCCAGAACACGAGCGCGGGGCCGCGGAAATGCAGCGGCACTTCGTGGTGGCAGCGGCGCAGCAGGTCCACGATGCGCGGCAGTTCGCGGCGCACGTCCTCGGGCGCATAGGTGCGGCCGTCGATGTAGCGGCTCACGAGCACGCCGGGTCCCGCGTGCACGACCTCGGGCGAGAGGCCGGCCGCGTGCGCCGCGCGCGCCGCCGCCTGCTCGTTGAAGCGCATGACGCCGTGCTCGGGCAGGTCGAACCCGACGCGCGCGACGTAGCGCGCGCCATCCGCGTCGGTGACCAGCAGGTTGCGGTTCGTCATGCCGCCGTGCAGGGGCTCGATCGCCACGCGGCCGCGCCAGCACGGCAGGCGCGCGATGGCATCGGATTCGGCTGCATCGGTCATGGCGACGATCCGCGGGACGACCGGGCGAGCGTTGATGAATCGCGCAGGCAAGTCAATCGCGCGCGTGCCGCCCGGCCGGTGCGGGACCGCCGCTATGATGCGGTCCCGAGCCCCGCGATGCCGCCATGCCCGAGTCGTATCCGCTGGAAACCGAGTCGCACTTCGCGCAGGCCCTCGCCGACGCCGCGCGCGTGCTCGCGCTCGCGCATTTCCGCCAGCCGCTCGCGGTGGAGCTGAAATCCGACCTCAGCCCGGTGACGCTCGCCGACCGCGCGATCGAGGCGGAGCTGCGCCGGCTGATCCACGCGCGCCATCCCGACCACGGCATCTACGGCGAGGAGTTCGGGCGCGAGGCCGGATCGGAATACACCTGGGTCATCGACCCCATCGACGGCACGCGCAGCTTCATCTGCGGCGTGCCGCAGTTCGGCACCCTGATCGCGCTGCTGCTCGACGGCGCGCCCGTGCTCGGCGTGATCGACATGCCCGCGCTGGGCGAGCGCTGGCTCGGCTGCCGCGCACGGACGACCAAGTTCCAGGGCGCACCGGCCAGCACGAGCGCGCGCGTGCGCGTCGCCGATGCCCGCATCATCACGACCTCGCCCGATGCGTTCGAGCGGGCCGAGGACTGGCGCCGCTACGACGCGCTCAGCCGCCGCGCCGCCACGCGCCGCTTCGGCGGCGATTGCCATTCCTACGGCCTGCTCGCCTCGGGCCACTGCGAACTCGTGGTGGAGGCGGGCCTGCAGCCCTACGACTTCCTCGCGCTGGTGCCGGTGATCGAGGGCGCCGGCGGACGGATCACCGACTGGAGCGGCGCGCCGCTGTCGCTCGCCTCCGATGGGCGCGTGATCGCCGCGGCGAACGACCAGGTCTGGCGCGAGGCGCTGGACGCCCTGGCCTGAATTCCCGCGGCCGGCGGGTGCGCGCGGACGCGCGCGTGACGGATGTGGCCCGATCCGCGCGCGCCGGAAACTTTCCGCGCCCCCCGCGCATCCCTAGCTGCGCAGGCGGCGTTCCGCGCGCCTGCCCGGACACGTCGAGGCACCGCCGCATGAACCGATTCCCCCGCGTACGCCTCCCCCGGGCCGCCTGGCTGCTTGCCCTCCCGGCCATCGCGCTGCCGCTCGCCGTGCAGGCTGCGGCCGACACCGACACGCTCGATGGCGCGCGCCGCGCCAGCGTGATCGACGGCGCACTCGCGCGCCTGGACGAGGCCTATGTCTTCCCCGATGTCGCCAGGCGCATGGCCGAGTCCGTGCGCGCGCGCGTCGCGCGCGGCGAGTACGAGGACATCCGCGACGGCGGCGCGTTCGCGCGCAAGCTCACCGAGGACCTGCGCGCAGTGAGCCGCGACCGGCACCTGCGCGTGATCCACCACCCGGCGGGCGCGCCGCAGGACGCCGACGGCGCCGCCGCCGGTCGCGACGAGCGCGAGCAGTTCGCGCGCACGAACTACGGTTTCGACAAGGCCGAGCGGCTGCAGGGCAACATCGGGTACCTGGAGATCACGCGCTTCCCGCCGCGCGAGCTCGCGGCCGACACCGCCGCCGCGGCGATGGGATTCGTGGCGAACGCCGATGCGCTGATCATCGACCTGCGCCGCAACGGCGGCGGCGCCCCGCCCACGGTCGCGTTCGTGCAGAGCTACTTGTTCGACCAGCGCACGCACCTGAACGACATCTACGAGCGCGTGGGCGATCGCACGCGCGAGTTCTGGACGGAGACGCGCGTGCCAGGCCAGAAGTTCGGCGGCAGCAAGCCCGTCTTCGTGCTCACCAGCCAGGGCACGTTCTCCGGCGGCGAGGAGTTCGCCTACAACCTCCAGCAGCTGCGGCGCGGGACGGTGGTCGGTGAGGTCACCGGCGGTGGCGCGCATCCGGTCAGGCCGTTCCCGATCGACGCCGGGTTCAGCATCGGCGTGCCGTTCGCGCGCGCGATCAACCCGATCACGAAGACGAACTGGGAGGGCACGGGCGTGCAACCCGACGTCGCCACGCCCGCGTCCGAGGCGCGCGACGTCGCCTATCGCCTCGCCCTCGAGAAACTGGTCGCCACCGCCGGAGACGAGGCGCGCAAGCAGCAGTGGCGGGACCTCCTCTCAGGCCTCAAGCCACCCTGATTCGATGCAGGCGAGCCCGCGCAGGGCGGAACCCGCAGGGGTTCCGCCGCCCCCCGCGAAGGCCTCCCGCGCATGCTAACCAGGGCGGAAACCGCGGGGATTCCGCCCTGCGTCAGCGTGCGGCGCTACGCGAGCGTTCCGCGTCGATCCATCGCCCGATCTTCGCCTCCAGCACGTTCATCGGCAGCGAGCCGTCCTTCAGCACTTCGGTGTGGAAACGCTTCACGTCGAAGGTCGCCCCGAGCGCGGCCTCGGCGTTCGTGCGCAGTTCGCGGATCTTCAGCTGGCCCATCTTGTAGGCGAGGGCCTGGCCGGGGATGGCGATGAAGCGTTCCGTCTCCGACACCGCGATCGTCTCCTCGGCGGCGGAGTTCTCGCGCATGTACTCGAGCACCTGCTGGCGGGTCCAGCCCTGGTCGTGCAGGCCCGTGTCGGCAACGAGGCGGATGCTGCGCCACAGTTCCGCCGCGAGCGCGCCGAACCACGCGTAGGGATCGCGGAACACGCCCAGCTCCTTGCCCAGCGATTCGGAATACAGGCCCCAGCCCTCGGAGAACGCCGTCTCGCCTTCGAAGCGGCGGAAGCGCGGCAGATCGGTCAGCTCGCGTTGCAGGGCGATCTGGAAATGGTGGCCGGGCGTGGCCTCGTGCAGGTAGAGGCTTTCCATCGCGTAGCGCTTGCGCGCCGGCAGGTCGTAGGTGTTGACGTAGAAGATGCCCGGGCGCGAGCCATCTTCGGGCGGCCCGCTGTACTGGCCGCTGGACGAGGACGCGGCGCGGAAGGGCTCGACCGGGCGGATCTCGAAGTCGGCCCTGGGCCGGATGTCGAACAGCCTGCCGAGCTTGGGCTCCACCTCCGCGCGGAACGCGCGGTACGACGACAGCAGGTCGTCCTCGCTCGCGAACTGCTGCGCGGGGTCGCGCTTCACCTTCGCGAAGAACTCTTGCAGCGTGCCGGTGAAACCGACTTCCGCCATCACCTTGCGCATCTCGCCATGGAGGCGCTCGACCTCCGCGAGGCCGATCGCATGGATCTCAGCCGGCGTGCGCGCCATCGTGGTGTTGCGCCGCACCAGGTACGCGTACCAGGCCGCGCCGTCGGGTTGCGCGCGCAGGCCCACGGTGTCGCGGCAGTTCGGCAGGTACTCCTCGGCCACGAAGGTGCGCAGCTTGCGGTAGGCCGGCACCAGCGTGTCGCGGATCAGTTCCGCGTACGCGCGCGTGTAGCGCTCGCGATCGCGCCCGGAGAACGCCTTCGGCAGGTTCCTGATCGGGCCCCAGTAGGTGCTGTCCTCGACCTGCGCCACGATCTGCTGGTCGAGCTGCGGCAGCACCTTTTCCATCAGCACCTTGGGCTGCACCACGCCCTGGCGCACGCCTTCGCGCATGTTCGCGATGGCCTGGTCGAACAGCACGGGGATCTGGCGCGCGCGTCGGAGCCAGTCGTCGTAGTCCTTGCGCGTCCGGAACGGTTGCGAGGTCGTGCCCGAACCCAGCGTCGCGAAGGCGTTCGCGAGGTTGTAGAACTGGTTCAGCGGGACCAGGTCGGACGGGAACGCGAGTCCCTCGAGGTCGCGCTCGCGCCCATAGGTGAACAGGTCGTAGGAGAGCCGGTCGGATTCCGAGAGCCCCTCGGGCCCGATGCGCGTGGCGCGCGCCAGCCACTTCGCGTGGAACGCCTTCAGCGCCTTGCGGTGCTGCGGTGCGAGCGTATTCGGCAGTCGGTCGTTGTAGCGCTTGTCCCCGACCTGCGTGGCCTGCAGCGGATTGAGCCTGAGGTTCTGTTCCCAGTAGTCGGCGTACAGGCGCGTGAGTTGCGCGGCGCGGGAGGAGGCGTCGTCCGCGGCGATGCCGGGCGGCGCGAGCGCGAAAAGCACGAGCAACAGCGTGCGCGCCAGGGTGGGGAAACGGGGCATCTCGATCTCCCGCGTGAACCTGAAGGACGAGGATGATAACGGCGCATGACGTTCGACGCGCCCACAAGAGGCGCATCGATCCCTTTGTAGGAGCGCGCTTCAGCGCGCGATCTTTGCGCCGCGCCGCGCACCCACCGTGACTGGAAAAGATCGCGCGCTGAAGCGCGCTCCTACACGGGCGTCGTGGGTCCCGGACCGGGGCTCGCGCCCATCCCCACCTTCACCCGCTCCAGCGCCACGTGCGTGGTGAAGCTGCCCACGTTCGGATCGTCCAGCAGCGCTCTGCGGGTGAAGGCCTCGTAGGCTTCCAGGCTCGCGGCCAGCACCACGAGCACGAAATCGGCCTCGCCGGTGACGTAGTAGCACTGCTGCACTTCGGGGGCGGCGAGCATCCTGCGGCGGAAGCGATCGAGGTCGGCGGCGCGTTCGCGTTCGAGGTCCACCGAGACGATGCAGGTCACCGGCAAGCCGACCGCGCGCGGCTGCACCTGCGCGATCTCGCGTTCGATCACGCCGCTCGCGCGCAGGCGCTTGATCCGGCGCTGCACCGCGGCGGCCGACAGGCCCACGGCGTCCCCGATCACCTTCGCGGGCAGCCGGGTGTCGTGCTGGTAGCGCGCCAGGATGGCCAGGTCGAGCGCGTCGGGCGGCGGCGGGTCGGATTTCTGCATGCAGGGGGGTCCCGGTGCGGTTCGGCCGCGTCCGCCGCCGCGCGAATGCGGCGCCGCGTTGGGCCGACGGCATTATCGTGCACCGGTGGCGCGCACGCGCCGAACCGGGGATCGAGCGCGATGGAGCAGGCACCTGGACCACACCTTCCCGCCGGCATGGCCGACCCGTACCCGGACCATCGCGTCACGCTCGCCGGCATCGCGCGCGCCGCGCGCGGGATCGACCCGGTCTTCCGCGACTCCCCGCAGTATGCGTGCGAACCCCTGTCGCAGGCGTTGGGCTGCCAACTGACGATCAAGGTCGAGACGCTGAACCCGATCCGCAGCTTCAAGGGCCGCGGCGTCGACCATCTCGTCGCGCAACTGCTCGCGCGCGGCCAGCCCGGCCCGTTCGTGTGCGCCAGCGCGGGCAACTTCGGCCAGGCCATGGCCTACGTGTGCAGGCGCCATCGCATCGCGCTCACGGTCTTCGCCGCGCGCGAGGCGAACGCACTCAAGGTGGCGCGCATGCGCGCACTGGGTGCCGAGGTGCGGTTGCACGGCGAGGACTTCGACGAGGCGAAGCAGGCGGCGCATGCCCATGCCGCGCGCACCGGCGCCACCATGATCGAGGACGGCCTGCACCCCGAGGTGTCCGAGGGCGCGGGGACGATCGCGCTCGAGCTGCTCCGGCACGGTGGCGCGTACGACTCGGTGCTGGTGCCGCTCGGCGACGGCGCGCTGCTGAACGGCATCGCGCGCTGGTTCAAGGCGGCGGCGCCGGGTACGCGCGTGTACGGCGTGTGCGCGACGGGCGCGCCGGCCATGGCGCACGCCTTCGCGCTCGACCCATCCATCGCCGCGATGCCGTCGATCACGCCCGGCACCATCGCGGACGGCATCGCCGTGCGCACGCCGATCGCGCGGTCGGTGGCCGACATGCGCGGCCAGGTGGCGGGCGTGCTGCTGGTCGACGACGGCGCCATGGTCGCCGCGATGCGCCTGCTGCACGCGCACGCGGGACTGGTGGTGGAGCCCGCCGGTGCCGCCGGGCTCGCCGCGCTGCTCGCCGACCCCGCAACCCATGCAGGGCAGCGCGTCGCCACGGTGCTGTGCGGCGGCAACCTCACGCCGGCGCAGATGCGCGCGTGGCTGCTGCCCGATTGAACCCCTCCCATATCGACCCAGGAGCACGACGGACATGATCGACCATGTGGAACTCAGCGTCGGGGACCTCGCGCGCTCGTCGCGATTCTTCGCCGGCGCGCTCGCCCCGATCGGATACACGCAGCGCACGAGCGGGACCTCGAACGGCTTCGGCACCGACGAGGGCCTGGACTTCTTCGTGCGCGCGGGCGGGCCGTCGGCACCGCTGCCGCACCTCGCGTTCCGTTGCGAATCCCGCGCGCTGGTGGATGCCGCGTTCGGCGCCGCGATGGCCGCGGGCGGCATCGAACACTGCACGCCGCAGCTGCTCGCGCGCGTGCATCCGAGCTACTACGCCGCCATGGTGAAGGACCCCGACGGCCACGTGATCGAGTTCGCGTGCCACCGCGAGGAATCGTGACCTGCGTCGGCGCTTCGCGAAGCCATGTAGGAGCGCGCTTCAGCGCGCGATCTTTTCGCCCCCGAACGCCACGTGCGGCAGATCGAAAGGATCGCGCGCTGAAGCGCGCTCCTACAAAGGGTTGCGCGGCGCAGGGGCGATTGCGGGCTTGGGGCGGCTAGCGCTTGCGCAACGCCACCACCGACACCCCGCCATCCGCCGCGCGCTCGATGTTCGAGAAACGCAGCGGGCGGCGCGCGTAGGGATTGGTCGCGGCGAGCGGGTCGCGCGCGATCAGGCGCAGCGTGTAGGTGCCCGAGGCGAGGGAACCGGGCAGGGTCCAGGTCTGCTTGAGGCTCTGGCTGCTGCCCGCGCCGATCGACGCCTTGAGGTTCAGCGGGATCACGCCGCTCCAGGCCACGCTGCCGCCGCTGGTGACCAGTTCTGCGCGCAAGCTCCAGGCCTCGTACGCCGGCGCGTTGCCGTGGTTGCGGACGGTCGGGGTGACCGACAGCGCGCCCGCGGTGGTCAGGTCCACGCGCACGCTCGAGATGGCGTAGCGGTAGCCGGCCTCGCGTCCGAGCATCAGCAGATCGGACTGCTCGGCGGCAGTGAGCGAGCTCCAGCGCTGCGCATCGGGCAGCGAGGTCGCGAAGTTGCCGTTGCCGATGGTGGAGATGTGGAACTGGGCGGCCTGCTGGCGCGCGGTCGCGGGGTTGTTCTGCGGATCGCCGCTGGAGAACGGGCAGAACTCGGCGACGAAGGGCGCCGTCTGCCAGCGGCTGGAGAACTGCGCCCAGTCGGTCGCGTGGTTCGTCCACTGGTCGAAGAATCCGTAGCGGCTGAGGCAATCGACGCGCAGGCCCACCGGCTTGCTCGTGATCGCCTGCTGGTTCAGGCCGTAGGCGAGCGCATCGCGGTTCGTGTAGAGGGCGAACATCACGTGCTGCGCGCCGGGGAACGCGTCGAAGTGCATCTTCGCGTACTCGCGCTTGTTCGCGTCGGTGATCGGCACGATGCCGGCCGGCGCGCCCGCGTACAGGTTGGAATGCACCGTCCACTCGCCGTACTGGCCGTACAGGCCCACGTCGATCCAGGCGAGGTCGGCGGCGCTGCCGAGCGCGCCGGCCAGGGCGGTCAGCAGCGCGCGCGCCCGCTGCATGACGAAGGCGTCGTTCCAGTCGGGCACGTAGGTGAGGCCCGAAACGCTCGCGCTGTCGTCGGCCCAGAAGCCGCAGCCGGCGCTGCAGGACGGGTGGTTCACGAGATACGCCGGGGCGTAGACCTGGTTGTCGTCGTAGCCGGCCATCATGCGCAGTCGGAAGGCGAATCTGCGGCCCTCGTTGCGCGCGGTCGTGATCGCGGCCTGGATCGCGCTGAAGTCGTACGTGCCCTCGCTGGGCTCCAGGTCGCGCCAGAAGTAGCGCTGGTAGGCATCGAGCGCGGGCTCGGCCTGCGGGATGCTCTCCTGGTTGCGCCAGCGGTAGTAGCCGCGCAGCGGGTTCACCGTGTCGTCGGCGGCAAGCGCGATCGCCTGGTAGTTCAGCGTGCTGCCCACCGCGGTCCAGGCGCCGGCCGTGGGCTTGGCGGCGTAGGCCTGGAACGAGAGCGCGGCGAGCGCGGCGCAGGCGAGCGGGAGACGGAACGCGTTCAGGAAACGATGCGGCATGTCGACCTCGTCGTGGGGGCGGCGCGGAAGACACGCGTCAAGGCACGTCGCGCGATGCGCGATCGAACCGGACGGCGAATCCCCCTTCATGCTGCATTGAAGCAAAAGGGCCTGGAGCGGACAACCTGCCGGTCGTCACCTTCGCGCCCGTTGCGTGCGTTGCGCATCGGGTCCCGCGGGGTGAATCGGATCGTTTCGTGACAGTCTGGCGCGAGGCAATCGGGGACACTCGTGCACGCCAGCCGCACCCGTCCCGCGGCGAGGGATATCCATGCGCCGCCTGCCGCCGTCCGTGCTGTTCTCGTGCCTCGTCGCCTGCGCCCCGTCGCCCCTGGCCTGGTGCGCGGAGGAGGCGCCCGTCGCCAGCGCGACGCCGGCACCCACGGCGGGCCTGGCGGAGGCGACCGCGGCGCTGCAATCGGGCAACGCGGCGAAGGCGCGCGGGATCCTGGATGCGCTCGTGCAGCGCGAACCCGCGAATGCGAAGGCCTGGCGCATGCTCGGCAGCGTGGCCCTGCAGCTCGCGGACGCCGCAGCGGCGCGCACGGCGTTCGAGTCGGCGTTGAAGATCGAGCCCGAGGCGCCGCAGGCCCTGGTCGGCATGGCGCAGGTGCACGTCGCGGAGCGCAAGCCCGATGCCGCGTTCGACTGGCTGGCGAAGGCCAGGGCGACGCGCCGCTACGACACCAGCCAGCTGCCCTACGATCCACTGCTCGCGGCCATCGCCAAGGACCCGCGCATGGCGGCGCTGATGCCCACGCCGTCGGATTTCCGCGATCCGTTCGTCGAACCCACGACCCTGCTCCGCGAGTGGCCGGGCGAGGCCGTGAACGACCAGTTCGGCTGGATCGCGCGCGGCATCGGCGACGTGGACGGGGACGGTGCGCCGGACTTCGTCACCTCCGCGCCGACGCGGACCGTGGGCGGCGCGAACGCGGGACGCGTGTACGTGTATTCGACGAAGAGCGGCAAGCTCCTGTGGTCGGCCGACGGCAAGCCCGGCGACCAGCTCGGCACCGGCCTGGAGTCGGCCGGCGACGGCAACTGCGATGGCGTGCCCGACGTGGTGGCGGGCGGGCCGGGCGGCGACGTGGCGTTCCTCTATTCGGGCGCGGACGGCAAGGTCCTGCACGCGTTCGCGCCCAGGACCAAGGGCAACCAGTTCGGCCAGCATGCCTCGGGCATCGGTGACTTCGACGGCGACGGCTGTACCGACGTCGCGATCGGCGCACCGGGTCCGCAGGGACCACCCGCCGCCGGCGCCAAGGCGCCGCCAGCCGGGTACGTGTACGTGTACTCGGGCAAGACCGGCAAACGCCTGGCGCTGCTCACGGGCGAGCGCGCGGGCGACGGCTACGGGTCGTCGGTGACCGGCGCGGTCGTGGGCAAGCACCGGTTCATCGTCGTGGGTGCGGGCCGTGGCGGCCCCGCGAACACCGGCCGCGTGTACGTGTACCGGGACCTCGGCGGCAAGCCGGCGTTCGTGATCGAGGCCGACGGGACGGGCGCGGCGCTCGGTGCGATGTTCGTGGCGGTGCCCGGCGACACCGATGGCGACGGCGTGCCGGACATCTACGCCTCGGACTGGTCGAATGCGGCGAAGGGGCGCAGCACCGGACGCGTGTACGTGCATTCGGGCGCGACCGGAAAGCGCCTGCTGACGCTGACGGGCGAGACCGAGGGCGAGGGCTTCGGCACCACCCACGCGCGCACCGGCGACGTGGACGGGGATGGGCACGACGACCTGATCGTGGGTTCCTGGCAGTACGCGGGCGCGGCGCTCTCGGGCGGGCGCGCGACGCTGGTCTCGGGGCGCGACGGCAAGGTGCTGGCGACCTATACCTGCAGGACGCCCGGCGACACCTTCGGATTCGACGCCGTGGGCCTGGGCGACACCGATGGCGACGGCACCGTGGATTTCCTCGTCACCTCGGCCTGGAGCGCGGTCAGCGGCTTCCATTCCGGGCGCGTGCTGCTGATCTCCAGCGGGATCAAGCGCGCCGGGTCCTGAACGCAAGCGCAGGAGCGCACGCATTCGTAGAGCGGTGCTTGCTCCGCGGCCTTGTCCTTCCGCATGAGCCGAGCAAGCCCGGCTCAATGCCAACGCGCTCCGGGCATTTGCAGAGCGGAGCTTGCTCCGGTGCCTTGTCCTTCCGCATGAGCCGAGCAAGCTCTGCGCTGCGACCGCGGGCTGGCCGCGGCGGTCGGGGCGCGGGACGGCGCCGGGGCGATCCTCCCGTCCACCCGCCTACAATCGGCATCCGCAGGCCCAGGGACCGTGCGCATGCCCAATCTGCTGATCACCGATTGCCTGCAGCGCGATTTCGTCGGCCCGATCGGGCGCTACGACGCGCTGCCGAACGCGTTGCACGTGGGGCCGGACGAGTCGCTGCGCCTGCTCGGTCCGGAACCGGCGGAGGGTCCGGTCGCGCGCCTGGTCGCCTGGGCGCACCGGCAGCCCGACGAGCGCCTGCGCGTGATCCACGTGCGCGACTGGCACGATCCGAACGATGCGGACCAGCGCGAGCACCTCGAACAGTTCGGCGCACACTGCCTGCGCGACACGCCCGGCGCCGCATTCGTGTTCCCGACCGACGACGTGCTGCCCGGCAAGCGCCTGGAGCTGATCGACGCGACCGTGCTCTCGAACTTCATCGACACGCGCCTGCCCCAGGTGCTGGAGGGCTATCGCGGACAGTCGCTGCGCGTGGGCCTGATGGGCGTGTGGACGGAGGCGAAGATCAGCTTCCTGGCCTACGACCTGCGCGCGCGCTATCCGCGCTTCCAGCTCGCCGTGTGCTCCGCGCTCAGCGCGAGCTCCTCGCGCGCGAACCACTTCCTCGCGCTGGCCCAGCTCGACCGCATCCTCGGCGTGCAGGTGCTCGATTCGGTCGGCGCCTTCGTCGAGTTCCTGGGCGGCGAGCGCACCGAGGTGCCGCTGCTGGGCTTCAATGCGCGGCATCCCGTGATCGAGCCGGTTTCGGGCGATCCGCTCGACGCCGGCGACGAACAGCTGCTCAGGTACCTGTTCCGTGGCTGCCGCAGCGTGCGCTATCGCGCGCTGGACGGCGGTTTCTCCGGCAACCGGGTGCTGGGGACCGAGAGCGTGGACCTGCACGGGCACCACGAGGTGCCGCACGTGGTGAAGATCGGACCGCACGCGCCCATGGGGCAGGAGCGCACGGCGTTCGAGCGCATCGAGTCCGTGCTCGGCAATGCCGCGCCCCGGATCGCGGATTTCGCGGATTTCGGCGAGCGCGGCGCGATCAAGTACCGGTACGCGGCCATGGGGCGCGGCGCCTCGCGCTCGTTCCAGTCGCTGTACCGCGCGGGCGCGGACGAGGCGCGCGTGCAGGGCGTGCTCGACCAGGTGTTCGACGACCAGCTCGGCCGGCTGTACCGGGCCGCGACGCCCGAGCGCATGGACCTGCTCGACTACTACGACTTCCAGCCGCGTTGGGCCGAGGGCGTGCGCCGCCGCGTGCGCGCGCTCGGGGGCAGCGACGAGGAGGAGGTCGCGTTCGCCAACGGCGCCCGCCTGCCGCACCCCGCGCGCTTCTACGAACACGACCTCGCGCGCCTGCCGCGCATCCCGCGCGCGCACTACTGCGCCTGGGTCCATGGCGACCTGAACGGCGCGAACATCCTGGTGGACGCGCCGGGCAACGTCTGGCTGATCGACTTCTTCCACGCGCACCGTGGCCACGTGCTGCGCGACTTGGTCAAGCTCGAGAACGACCTGCTGTACATCTGGACCCCGCTGGCCGAGCACGAGCTGCCCGAGGCGTTCGCGTTCACCGATGCCCTGCTCGAGGTCTCCGACCTGGGTCGTCCGTTGCCCGATCGCAACGCAGCGTTCCGCGTGGCCTCGCTGGCGCGCGCCTGGCGCACGGCCATGCAGCTCAGGTCCTACTACCCCGCGCTGGTGCACGCCGATCGCGAGCCCTCGCAACTCCTGGTCGCGCAGCTGCGCTACGCCGTCCATACGCTCGGCTTCGACGAATCCACGCCCGTGCAGCGGCAGTGGGCGCTCTACACCGCTTGCCGGGTGGCCGGACGGTTGTCGCGCCTGATGACGATCGCGGGACCGTTGCGCGTGGATTGGCTCCCCGGGGAGGCGTCGCATCCCGGACGCCTGGGCATGACCATGCTGCCCGGTCGCCTGGACCTCGGGCGCAGCCTGGAGGCCGACCTCGACGCGCTGCGCGAGGCCGGCGTGGATGCGGTGGTGTGCCTGCTCGCGAGCGACGAGTTCACCCGCTATGGCGTCGATGGCCTGCTGGACGCCTACCGGGCGCGCGGCCTGGACCTGCTGCACCAGCCCGTGATCGACGGCGGCATCCCCAGCGACGAGGACCTCGCGGCCACCCTGGATTGGATCGACCGGCGCGTCGCGGCGGGCCGGTCCGTGCTCGCGCATTGCGTGGGCGGCCTGGGACGTACCGGCCTGGTCGCCGCCACCTGGCTCAAGCGGCGGGGCTACGACGGCCCGGCGGCGCTGGCGCAGGTGCGGGCCAGCCGCTCGCCGCGCGCGGTGGAAACGGCGGTCCAGGAGGAACTCGTCCAGCGCTACCGGCCGGCTTGAGCGTCCCGTCGACGCACGTGCACGGCGAGTTTCCGGGCAAACTTCGATAGAATGCCGGGTCTATTTTGCCCCCGATCCCCCGCCGGTCGGGAGTCTGGAGCGGGTCGCGCCCGCGGTTGGAGAGCAGACGATGTCGACGAACAAGTACGACCTGGAGTTCCTCAAGCACTTCGCCCAGCTCATCGCCGGGCTCATGGTGCTGACCGTGGTCCTGGCCATGATCGCCTACCACATCTACTCCGGCGTACAGCATCCGGTGGGTGAGAACCGCAAGGCCGAGCTCGCCTCGCGCATCGCGCCCGAAGGCGCCGTGTACGCCGGCGCCACCGGCCAGGCCGCGAAGGCCGCGGCCGAGGAGGCCGCGCGCAAGGCGGCCGCGGCGCAGGTGGCCTACGAGGGCACGATGGACGGCGCGGTGATCTTCGACAAACTCTGCGGCGCCTGCCACATGACGGGCGTGGGCGGCGCGCCGAAGATGGAAAAGGGCCAGTGGGCCGATCGCAGCAAGCAGGGCGTCGAGACCCTGGTGAAGCACGCGATCGAAGGCTACACCGGCGCGGCCGGCGTGATGCCGGCGCGCGGCGGCAATCCCTCGCTCACGAACGAGCAGGTCGAATCCACGGTCAAGTGGATGCTCGCGAACATGAAGTGACGCCCCCGGCGCGCGAGCGCCGTCGGCAGTTGCAGGCGCGCGCGCCAGCGCGCGAAATCCCCCGCCCGGACGCGACGATTCCGAGACCCCCTTCGCGCGCTGACGCGCGCTCCTACGAAGGATCCGCGGTCGCGAGTCGCTTGCGCTCGACATCGGAGAACGCGACCAGCTGGGGCCACAAGCGCTGGAACCTCGGCGCCAGCTCCGGCCCCAGCGCCTCCAGCACCGGCAACGCCCGCGCCAGCGGATTCGCGCGCGCCAGCCGATCGCCGATGCGTTCGAGCACGAATTCCACCGTATCGAGCGTCCGGTACGCCTCCAGTCCCCGGTGCCGGACCAGCCGTTGGGCGAACATCCGGAACGGATCGGGCCAGGCCGCGTCGTGGCGCGCCAGTGCCTCGTAGGCGCGCGCGGTGTGCTGCTCCAGCGGCATCGCCGCCAGCTGCTCGAAGTCGCGCGCGAGCAGGTGGTCGAACCACACGTCGAGCAGGATCCCGGCATAGCGCCGGAACGGCGGCTCGAACAGCGCGCGCGCGGCGACGGACTCGGGATGGGCATCCACCCAGCCGTCTATGCGCCGATGCAGGCGCACCCCGACCCCCAGCTCCGCCGGCCAGTCCGGATCGGGCGCCCCGCGCCAGTGGTCGCCGAGCAGGCTGCCCACCACGTGCAGCGGATGCGGGCCGGCCAGCACGGTATGGGCGAGATGGTTCATGGGCTATCATCGCGCGCCCTCATGTCCGCTGAAAACCCACCCTCCGAGTTTCCTCGCCTCGCGCGCCGATACGCCCTCGCCGGCCCGGCCGGTGCGATCGAGGTGGCGAGCGCGTGGCCCGAGGCGCCGCGACGGGGCATGGCGCTGATCTGCCATCCGCATCCGCTGTTCGGCGGCACCATGGACAACAAGGTGGTGACCACGCTCGAGCGCGTCTTCCTCGAACTCGGGCTCAAGACCCTGCGCTTCAACTTCCGCGGCGTGGGCGCGAGCGCAGGCGTGCACGACAACGGCGTGGCGGAAGGCGACGACGTGGCGGCGCTCGTGGCGTGGCTGCGCGCCGTGCTGCCCGACCACGCGCTGTGGCTCGCGGGCTTTTCGTTCGGATCCCACGTGGCGGCGCGGATGGCGCGCGCGGTGGGCGCGGTGCAACTGGTGAGCATCGCGCCGCCGGTGACGAAATGGGACTTCGACGCGATCTCGCCCGGTTGCCCCTGGCTGGTCGTGCAGGGCGAGCAGGACGAGGTGGTCGAGCCCGAAGCGGTCTACCGCTGGGCCGCGGCGCGGCCCGATCCGCCCACGCTCATCCGCATGGCCGACACCAGCCACTTCTTCCACGGCAGGCTCGTGGAGCTGCGCCAGCACCTGCACCAGGCGCTGTCCGACCGCCTCCCGCCACCCGCATGATCCCCCAGGGTGCCACCGGCGAGGCGCCCTCGCGTGCCTACGAGCAGGGCGTCGCGCGCGGCGACTGGCAGTTCGATCCCGCGCAGCGGGCGGTGTGCGACGTGCTCGACCGCATCCAGCGCCGGCTGCTCAGGCGCGCGGACGAGAACGCGGTGGTGAGCATCATCGCGCGCCTGCGCAAGCGGCCCGCGGTGAAGGGCCTGTACCTGCACGGCGGCGTGGGGCGCGGCAAGACCTTCCTGATCGACCTGCTGCACGACAGCCTGCCCGAGGCGCTCAGCCGGCGCATGCATTTCCACCGCTTCATGGGGCGGGTGCACCAGGAGCTCGCGAAGCTCAAGCAGGTGCAGGACCCCCTGCGCATCGTGGCGCAGGACTTCGCGCGGACACCGCTGCTTTGCCTCGACGAGTTCTTCGTGCAGGACATCGGCGATGCCATGATCCTGTCCGAACTGCTCAAGCACCTGGTCGCCGCCGGCGGCACCCTGGTCACCACCTCGAACATCCCGCCCGCGGGCCTGTACAAGGACGGCCTGCAGCGCCAGAAATTCCTGCCGGCGATCGCGCTGATCCAGCGCCATTGCGAGGTGATGGAGCTCGACACCCCGACCGACTACCGGCTGCGCGCGCTGACCAGCGCGCCGACCTACCTGCAGCCCGCCGACGCCGCGGCCGAGGCCGCGCTCACCGCGATGTTCGAGCGGCTCGCGCCGGGCAGCCTGCGCCCCGAGCGCGAGATGGTGGTGAACGACCGCCCGATCCCGATCAAACGGCGCGCCGACGGCATCGCATGGTTCGAGTTCGAGGCGCTGTGCGAAGGCCCGCGCGCGGTCGCCGACTACATCGAACTGGCGAAGAGCTACAACACCATCGTGCTCTCCAACGTGCCGGCCTTCGATGCGCGCAACGACGACGCCGGTCGCCGCTTCGTGCACCTGGTCGACGAGTTGTACGACCGAAACGTGAACCTCATCGTCTCCGCCGCCGCGCCGCCGGGCGCGCTGTATTCGGGAGAACGGCTGGTGCGCGAATTCGAGCGCGCCGGCTCGCGCCTGATCGAGATGCAGTCCACCGAGTACCTGGCGCAGCCGCACAAACCGTAGGGTGCGTCCGAGACGCACCCGGCGCCGGGAATCGCGGGTGCGAGGGCTTGCGGTCCTGTGCATCCCGGACGCACGCTACGGCCCTCGGATCGGACCCTTCGAGGAGCGGCCCATGCCTTCCCCCCTGCTGCGCATGCAGGTGATCGGATTCTCCATCGCGATGGCCCTGGCGACGGCGGCCACCGGCAAGGAGCCCACGCTCGCGCAGGCGTACGCCGTGCTCGCGGGCAAGCGCTTCGTCGACCTCACGCACGCGTTCGCGCCGGGGATCCCGCACTGGAAGGGCTTCAGCGACGAACGCGTGACGACGGTCTACACCCAGGCGAAGGACGGTTTCACCGCGCAGGAGTTCTGCCACGTGGGCCAGTGGGGCACGCACGTGGATCCGCCGGCGCATTTCCACGAGGGCCTGAAGACGGTCGACCGCATCGATCCCAAGGACATGCTGATGCCGCTGGTCGTGCTCGACGTGCACGAACAGGTGGCGAAGAACCCCGACTACACCGTGACGCTCGACGACGTGAAGGCCTGGGAGCGCCGGCATGGTCGCATCCCCGAGCATGCCTTCGTGGCCATGCGCACCGACTGGTCCAAGCGCTGGCCCGACGGCGCGGCGATGGCGAACCAGGACCAGGATGGCGTGTACCACTACCCCGGCTGGAGCATGGAGGTGCTCAAGCTGCTGTACGAGGACCGCAGGATCGCCGCGAGCGGCCACGAGACGACCGACACCGATCCCGGCCTTGCGACCACGAAGGACGACTACTCGCTCGAGTCCTACCTGCTCGGCCGCGACAAGTACCAGATCGAACTGCTCGCGAACCTCGACCAGGTACCCGAGGCCGGCGCGATCGTGATGGTCAGCTTCCCCAAGCCGCTGAACGGATCCGGATTCCCGGCGCGCGTGATCGCGATCCTGCCGTAGGCCGGCGTGCGCGCTCCGCGCGCTCTCCGGCGCACTTGATCCCGGGGGCTGGCGGCGCCACAGCCGCGGAGAGCGCCTGCGGCGCACTCCGCGCTACGGGCGCTTGGAGGCCTCCGGGCGATTCAGCGCGCCAGGTACCACGCCACCATCGCCAGCACCGCCGGTACCGTCTGCACGAACAGGATGCGCACCTGCACGGTGGCCGCGCCCCAGAGGCCGGCGACGGCGACGCAAGCCAGTCCGTACCAGGTGAACGCCTGCGCGACGGCGGCATCGGGCAGGGCGAATCCGAGCGCGAGCGCGGCGGCGAGGAACCCGTTGTAGCAGCCCTGGTTCGACATGGCCGGCGCCATGATCTCGGCTTTCTCCGCGGTGAGCCCGAACACGCGGCGCCCGCGGGTGCGGAACAGCACCGTCTCGAGCAGCAGGATGTAGACGTGGATCAGCAGCACGAGGCCGGTGAGGATCTTCGCGGCGAGCAGCATGGCGGGCGTCCGGTTGTGGTCGGGGCGACAACAATACATAATTACGTTATGGAACACAAACCACGACCGGGACGGCCCATCGCCGCCCGCACGGCGGGGCCTGGCGCCAGGCCCGACGGACGCAAGGAGAACGCGCTCGCGACGAAGGCTGCGCTGCTCGCTGCCGGTCGTCGCCTGTTCGGCGAACTCGGCTACGAGGGCACCTCGGTAGGCGCGCTGTGCACGGCCGCGGGGGTGACCACGGGCGCGCTCTACCACCACTACGGCGACAAGCAGGGCCTGTTCGCTGCCGTGGCGGAAGCGCTCGATGCAACCCTGGTGCAACTCGCGCTGCGGGCACGCAGCGAAGCGGTGGCCCGCAACCTCGACGGCTGGCAGGCGTTCCTCGCGGCCGTGGACTCGTTCCTCGCCGGCGGCGTGGATCGCGGTGCGCGCAGGATCGGGCTCACCGACGCCGCAGCCGTGCTCGGCGCCGAGCGCTGGCAGGAGATCCGCGAGCGCCACGGCCTGGGCGCGATGCTGCGCACCGTCACCGACCTGCAGCGCGCGCGGCTCATCGTCGGCGGCGACCCGATGCGGCTTGCGCGCCTGATCCTCGGGTTGCTGTACGGTGCCGTCGAATCGCTGCCCGAATCGCGCGCCGCCACCCGGCATGCCTTGCCCGAACTGCGAGCGCACGTCCACGCGATGCTCGGCGCGCTACGCCACCCTGCCTCGACCTGACGGCACCTTTGTAGGAGCGCGCTTCAGCGCGCGATCCTTTCGGATCGCCGAACCGAGGCCACCGCGCGAAAGGATCGCGCGCTGAAGCGCGCTCCTACAAGACACCCGGAGGCATGAGGCAGGACGCGCGCGTCGTGGCGTGGAGGCTCACGCACGTGGTTTCGCCCTTGCCGTCGGTGTCGCGTTCCACGGGTCGTCTGGCCACGGATGCTTGGGATAGCGCCCCTTCAGTTCCTTCTTCACCTCGGGATAGGTGCGCTCCCAGAACCCCTTCAGGTCCTGGGTGACCTGGATGGGGCGCTGCGCGGGCGACAGCAGGTGCAAGGTCACGGGCACGCGGCCCTGCGCGACGCGCGGCGTGTCGGCGAGGCCGAACAGTTCCTGCAGCTTCACGGCCAGCACCGGCGCCTGCCCGGCGTGGTACTCGAGCCGGCGCGTGTTGCCGCTGGGCACGGCGAGCGCGACGGGTGCATGGTCGTCGAGGGCGCGTCGCTGGCGATGGTCGAGCTGGGCGGCAAGGGCATCGCCGAGCAGTCCCGCATGGATCTCGTCGAACCGGGCCTTGCCCGACAGGTAAGGCGCGAGCCATTCCTCCAGGCGCACCTGCAGCGCATCGTCGTCCATGGCCGGCAGGCCCAGTTCCGGCATCCACGCACGCACGCAGGCCACGCGCAGTTGCCATTGGCGCAGGGCATCGCTCCAGGGCAGGGCCGCGACGCCGAGTTCGGCGATGCCCGCGAGCAGCGCGGCGCTGGTGGCGGCATCGCGCGGTGCGCCCACCTGGCGACGATCCAGCACGATCGCTTCGAAGCGCGTCTCGTCCCAGGCCTCGACCGCGCGCGTCCCGGCGTTGAACGCCACGCGCGTCTCGTGCCGGAAGCCGCCGGGGAATGCGATGCGCAGGTACGCCTCGTCCACGGGCGCGGCGCGCTGGATCACGCTGTCCCGGGCCTCGAAGCGCAGGTCGGTCGCGACCAGCCACGGCGTGCCGCGCAGCTTCGCATCGTCGTACAGGCGAGCGCCGCGACCGCCGGCGAGCTGGTAGCGGCGGCCGTCGCCGCTGCCGATGCGCTCGGGGAACGCCAGCGCGAGCACTTCGCCCAGCGCGTGCTCGTGCACCTCGGCGCGCTCGTCCTCCGGGGCGCGCGCGCGCCGGCGCAACTGCGCGGCCACCTGCTCGATCGCCACCAACGCACCGCGATCGGCCTCGGCCGGTGCGCGCCGGTCGCGCCGCCAGCGCGCGAGCGCGACCCAGCGCTCGCGCAGGTCGTCCGAGCGTCGCGCCAGGCCGCGCATCGGATCGCGCGACTCCACCAGCGCGGCGGCATCGCACGCCAGCCCGCGCAGCGCGGCCGGCGCGCGCAGGATCGCGTGCGCGAGCCTCGGATGCGCGCCGAGCGCGAGCATCGCGCGCCCGTGCGCGGTGATCCGTCCGGCCTCGTCGGTGGCGCCCAGGCGCACCAGTCGCGCGCGCGCCTCGGCCATCGGACCGGGCGGCGGCGGATCGAGCCAGCGCAGGTCGAAACTGCCCCAGGCGGCCAGCTCGAGTGCGAGCGGCGTGAGCTCGACCTGGTTCAACTCCGCGCGCATGCCCGGGTCGAGGCGCCGGCTCTCGGGCCACAAGCGATAGCAGCGACCGGGCGCGACGCGGCCGGCGCGTCCCGAGCGCTGCGTGGCCGAGGCCTGCGTGATCGCCACGGTCTCCAGGCGCGTCAGGCCAGATCCGGGATCGAAGCGCGGCTCGCGCGCGAGCCCCAGGTCGATCACCGCGCGCACGGCGGGCAGCGTGACGCTCGATTCGGCCACGTTCGTGGCGAGCACGAGCCGCCGCGTGCCGGCCGGTGGCGGCGCCAGCACGTGCCGCTGCTCCTCCACGGGCAATTCGCCGTGCAGGCTCGCGACCTCGAGGGTCGATGCAGGATCGGCCGTGCCCGACGCGATGCGCGCCTCGAGCATGCCGCGCGCGTCCTCGATCTCGCGCTTGCCGGGCAGGAACACGAGCACGTCGCCATCCGTCTCGGCGAGCGCGCGATCGGCGGCACGGCGCAACTGCTGCAGCCACTGCTCGCCGCTCGCCTCGGGAACATAGGCGATGTCCACGGGGTGGCTCCGGCCTTCGCTGGTCAGCCGCGGCGCATCGAGGTGCCGCGCGAGGCGATCGCCCTCGAGCGTCGCCGACATCACCACGATGCGCAGGTCAGGACGCAGTCCGGCCTGGGCGTCGAGCGCGAGCGCGAGGCCGAGGTCGGAATGGAGGTTGCGTTCGTGGAATTCGTCGAACAGCAGCGCGCCGACGCCGGGCAGGTCCACATCGTCCTGCAGCAGGCGCGTGAGGATGGCCTCGGTGACGACCTCGATGCGGGTGCGCGGTCCGACGCGCGAATCGAAGCGGATCCGGTAGCCCACCGTCTCGCCCACCGCTTCCCCGAGCGAAGCCGCCATGAATTCCGCCGCCGCGCGCGCCGCGATGCGGCGGGGCTCGAGCAGGATGATGCGGCCCTGCAGCCAGGGAGCATCCAGCAGCGCCAGCGGCACGCGCGTGGTTTTGCCCGCGCCGGGCGGCGCCTCGAGCACGAGCCGCGTGCGATCGACCAGGGCCGCCCGGATCTCGGGCAGCAGCGGGTCGATCGGCAGGGCGATGCGCGGCGTCATGGGCGCGCAGTGTTGCAGAAGCGCCGCGGGATTCCACGATGGTGCGGTGTTGCGGGCCTCGACGCACACATGGGAGCGCGCTTCAGCGCGCGATCCTTTGGCATCGTCATGGACCAAAGGATCGCGCGCTGAAGCGCGCTCCTACGAAAGCGGGTTGGGCGTCAGCGGGACGACATCTCCCGCACCAGCGCCTGCACCTCGACCTGCGAGGCGCGCGGGTCGATGCCGTAGCGGCTCTTCACTTCCTCGGCCGTGAGGCCGCCGCGCGGGGTGCCGTCGGCATGGCGCGGCACGCGCTTGGACAGGCCCTCCGCGCGCGGATCGGACGCGAGCGCCTTGTTCGACGAGGATGGGCCGGTGCCGGTCAGCACGAACGTCTTCGAGGCGCTGCGGAAGCCGCGCACCGGGTAGAACGGACCGTCGCCCACGGTCTGGTTCTCGTTGTATTCCTCCACGACGCCGTCGAACTGGTCGGTACCGACTTTGACGAAGTAGGCGAAGTAGACGGCCGGCACGTTGATCGCGCCGGGCTGGTCCTTCACCACGATCACGTGCTCGCCGTTGCCCGAATTGTAGAAGCCGGCCACGTCGTGGTCGCGGTCGGCGTTCGCGGTGCAAAAGCCCACCTCGCTGTCGCGCGCGCGGCAGCCGAGGAAGTAGTTCGGGTTGCGCGAGCGATCCAGGCTGTCGACCAGCAGCACGTCGCCGTAGAACGGATAGTTCGCATCGTTCGAGCTGCGGTCGTAGAAGTCGAGCACGGCCTGCCATTCGCCCTGCATGAGCGCAGTCTTGTCGCCGAGCGCGTAGACGAAGCGCTCGATCTGGATGGTGCGACCGAGCCAGGTCAGGGTGGCGCGGGTCTCGCTCGTGAAGGTGATGGTGATCGGCCCGGCCGATCCGCCGTAGGTCGGCGCGCGATACGCGCAGCCCTGGCAGGCGCCGTTGGTGAAGGTGTCGACCACGCTGTTGAAGATGCTGTTGCCGGTCAGCGTGCCCTGCGCCGTGACCCAGGTGGCCTTCCCTTGGGTGTCGTAGATGTAGCCGGCGAGGAACAGGAAGTTGTCCTGGATCTCGATCGCGATGCCGCTGCCGCCCTCGACCGGATTCCAGTAGAAGCCCGACTCGGGCGTGAAGGCGCGGGCGGGGGGTGCGAGCGAAAGGGCGAGCACGAGTGCGAGGGCGGAGAGCAAGCGGAGCATGGGGAGGGCTTCCAAGGAGGGGACCGGCGTGCGCGCAGCGTGTGGGGACGGCGCTTAATCGCCTCTGAACCGGGGCGGCGCACGGCACTTGCCGAATGCGTCCAGGCCACCGCGCGCGCACGCGCCTATAATCGCGCCCCGCGACGGGCGGTCAAGGCCCGTTCGCGTCCCCCACGGCTGCAACGACCCCATGACCCTGATCGACATCGGCGCCAACCTGACGCACGAGACGTTCCGCCGCGACCTCGACGACGTGCTCGCACGCGCGTACGCCGCCGGCGTCACGCGGCTGGTCGTCACCGGCGCGAGTTCGCGCGGATCGGAAGAGGCGCTGGAACTCGCGCTGCGCCTGCCCGACCTGCTCAGCGCCACCGCCGGCGTGCATCCGCACCATGCCGCCGAGTACACCGCCGAGACCGACACGCTGCTGCGGTCGCTGCTCCGGCACGAGGCCGTGCGCGCCGTGGGGGAGGCGGGGCTGGACTACCACCGCAACATCTCCCCGCGCGAGGCGCAGCTGTTCGCGTTCGAACGCCAGGTGGAGCTGGCGCTGGACTGCGGCAAGCCGCTGTTCCTGCACCAGCGCGACGCGCACGAGGATTTCCTCGCCATCCTCAAGCCGGTGCGCGACCGGTTGTCGAACGCGGTCGCGCACTGCTTCACGGGCGATCGGCGCGAGCTGTTCGATTACCTCGATCTCGACCTGCACATCGGCATCACCGGCTGGATCTGCGACGAGCGCCGAGGCACCCACCTGCGAGAGCTGGTGCGCGAGGTTCCTGCGAACCGCCTGATGCTGGAAACCGATTGCCCCTACCTGCTGCCCCGCACCGTGCGCCCGATGCCCTCGCACCGGCGCAACGAACCGATGTACCTCGCGCACATCTGCGAGGAGGTGGCGCGTGACCGGGGCGAGACGGCCCAGGCCACGGCGGCGGCGACGACGGCGACGGCGCTGAGGTTCTTCGGCATCCCAGTCGCGCAATAGTCGCTCGTCGCGTCCGGAATCCGCGCAGGAACAGGCGGACGGACTGATGGCGCGAGATTTCGGGACGTGTTGTAGGAGCGCGCTTCAGCGCGCGATCTTTTCGCGCGCCGG
>Ga0315912_10001053_pt1 | contig 37217 bp, 28 predicted proteins | sample VfabasoilMG_FD_204469 | JGI IMG/M metagenome (GOLD analysis project Ga0315912, IMG submission 204469) | Garden soil microbial communities collected in Santa Monica, California, United States - V. faba soil | ecosystem: Environmental > Terrestrial > Soil > Garden | place: USA: California... | reverse complement strand
ATCGCAACGGCGCCCTGCCCCACCGGCATCGAACGCGCGCGCAGCAACACCGCAGCGACCGCGTGGGACGCCACCGTCACCGGGGCCTCGGCACGCCGGCGCGATCCGCGTTCGCGGAGGGCTCTCTGTTTCCGCGCTCACGCGCGTGCAACGCTACGTGGACATGCACCTGGGGCAACCGCTGCCCCAGGCCAGGCTGGCGCAGGTCGCGGCCCTGTCCAGGTTCCACTTCGCGCGCGCGTTCCGACGCAGCACGGGCCTGGCGCCACGGCAGTACGTGCTGCGACGCCGGATCGCGCGGGCCATCGCCTGGATCGAGCAGACGGATCGACCGCCGAGCGAGATCGCGCAGCTGCTGGGATTCGTCGACCAGAGCCATTTCACACGCTGGTTCAGGTTGCTCGTAGGCGCACCGCCCGCCGCGCATCGACGTGCGCGACGGAGCATGTCCGACCCGGGACCGCTAGCCCGCACCCTGGTAGCGCGGCGCGGCGTGCTTGCGCGAGAGGTTCGGCCCCAGCCCTAGCCGGACGCGCGTGTACTCGTGCCACTGCGCGGCGTCGGGCAGCGAGGGAATCGTGACGGCTTCGCCCAGGTCCAATCCCGCGAGCGCCGCGTCCACCATCTCCCCGGCTTCCATGATCATCGCCTCGGGCAGCGTTTCGAGCGTCTCGTGGGACCAGATGTCGGTGCGCACCACGCCCGGCAGCACCACCTGCACGTGCACGCCGTGCTTGCCCAGCTCCGTGTGCAGGGCCTGGCTGAAGGCGAGCACGTAGGCCTTGGAAGCGAGATAGACGGGCTCGAACGACTCCGCCATCAGCGCGGTGACCGAACTGAGGTTCACGAGGGTGCCGCGACCGCGCGCGACGAACCCGGCCGCGGCAGCGGCCGCGAGGCGCGTGATGGAGACCACGTTCAGGTCGATGATGGCCTGGTGCTGGTCCATGCTCGCGCTCGCGAACGGACCCTTGCCCGCGATCCCCGCGTTGTTGACCAGCAGGTCGATCGCCGCATCGTCCCGCAGCCGCTGCTCGACGCGCCCGAGGTCCGATGCAACGGCGAGATCGGCGACCAGCACCTCGACCGATACGCCGGTCTCCCGGCGCAACCTCTCGGCGAGCGCGTCGAGCCGATCGCGGTTGCGCGCGACCAGCACCAGGTCGTAGCCGCGCCGCGCGAGTCGATCGGCGTAGACCGCGCCGATGCCGTTGGAGGCTCCGGTGACGAGTGCCTTGTGCGTGCCCATGCGCGTGCTCCTGGTGGTGGCGGGCCGCGGCGGGACTCCGCGTTCGACGGCCTGCGTTCATTGTCGATCCCCTCGAGGATCCGCCACCATCAGACCTGCGGACGCTCCGCTCATATCTCCGTATGATCCTGATCGATGCGAGCGCTCGGTGACCGCACGGAGGCGTGGGAGATCCTGGATCTGGTCCAGGAAAGCGTGTTCGTGCGCGGCCTGGACGGTCGCATCCTGTCGTGGAACCAGGCCTCGGTCGCCCTCTACGGTTGGCGCAGCGACCAGGCCGTGGGCCGGCTCGCGCACGAACTGCTCGGGACGGTCCTCGAGGGGACCACCGCCGAACTCGATGCCGGCCTGCAGTCGGCCTCGCCCTGGCATGGCGAACTCACCCGCACCCGCGCCGACGGGACCACCGTGGTCGTCGCCGCGCGCTGGTGCCTGCGCCGGGACGCCGACGGTCGCGCGCTCGACATCGTGGAATCGGGACGGGACATCACCGAGAGCCGGCGTGCACTGCGGCGCCTGCACGAGAGCGAATACCGCTACCGGAACCTGTTCCAGGCCATGGCGGTGTCCTTCTGGGAGCTCGATTTCACCCAGGTGGGCGTGCAGGTGCGCGCGCTGCGCCAGGCCGGCGTCCGCGACCTGCTCGCGCACCTGATCGAGCACCCCGAGGTGTCGCGTGGCATGACGCGCGCCACGCGCGTGGTGGACGTGAACGAGCAGACCGTGGCGCTGTTCGGCCGCGGCGACAAGGCCGAACTGCTCGGCTCGGTGGATCCGTTCTGGCCCGATGCCAGCCTTCCCGTGTTCGCCGAGAGCGTCGTGGCCGCGGTGACCGGCAAGCCGAACCTCGTGCGCGAGATGAAGGCGCGCCGCATCGACGGCAGCGAGTTCCATGCCCTGTTCACCGCCTGTTTCGCGCCCGAGAGCACGGCCAAGGGCCTGCTCACCGTGGGCGTGATCGACCTGTCCGCACGCCAGCAGGCCTACGAGGCCCTCGAGCAGAGCGAATTCCGCTATCGATCCCTGTTCCAGGCCATGGCGGTGGGCTTCTGGCAGATCGACTCGCGTGGGCTGAACCGCCTGTTCGACGACCTGCGTGCGCAGGGCGTCACGGACCTTTCGGCGTATATCGACGCGCACCCGGGGTTCGTCGAGCGCGCCCTGGAGGCCGCGATCGCGGTCGACGTGAACGAGCGCACCATCGCGCTCTACGGGGCCAAGAGCCGCGACGAACTGCTCGGCCCGGTGTCGCGCGTCTGGATCCCCGGACGCACGGATGCCTTCCGGCACAGCATCGAGGCCGGCTTTCGCGGCGAGTTCGGCTACCAGGAGGAGGCGCGGGCGCGCACCCTGGATGGGCGCGAGATCGACATCCTGTACTTCATGAATTCGCCGCCCGCGCTGCGCGCGCTCGGGATGGTGCTGGTAGGCAACATCGACATCTCCGAACAGGTGGCCGCGCGCGAGACGCTGCGTACCCTGCAGGCGGAACTGGCGCACGCCTCGCGCGTGTCGATGCTGGGCGAACTCACCGCGTCCATCGCGCACGAGGTCAACCAGCCGCTCGCCGCCATCGTCACGCATGGCGAGGCGGGCCTGCGCTGGCTCGATCGCCCCGAACCCGACCTCGGTGAACTGCGGACGATCACGCGCCACGTGGTCGCCGACGCGCACCGTGCCGCCGCCATCATCGCGCGCGTGCGTTCGATGGCGGCGCGGCGCGCGCCCGAGCGCAGCCGCCTCGACCTGCGCGAGGTGATCGAGGAAGCCGCGCGTTTCCTGCACCACGAGCTGCGGGCCCAGGGCGTCGACCTGACGCTCGAGTTCGCCGACGACCTGCCGCCCCTGCTGGCCGACCGCATCCAGTTGCAGCAGGTGACGGTGAACCTCGTGGTGAACGGCATCCAGGCGATGTCGGATTGCGACCGTGCGCGCAAGCGCATCGCGATCAGCACCCGCCACGCGGATCCTGGCGAGGCCCTGCTGCTGGTCGAGGACGCGGGTCCGGGCATCCCGCAGGCGCACCAGACGCGCGTGTTCGAAAGCTTCTACTCCACCAAGCCCGATGGCATGGGCATGGGCCTGCCGATCTGCCGCTCCATCGTGGAAGACCACGGCGGACGCATCGGCATCGGCAACGACAGCCGCTACGGCGGCGCCCGCATCTCCGTCGCGTTGCCCACCACATCGCCTGGCCCGGCCTGACGGTCGCAGCGGCGTCGCGCGGTCGTCGCGCACCGGGCTGCTCGACGCATCGCCGCGCCGCTCGGCGTGGCGGTGCTCAGATCGGCGGGATGCCCGCCGACAGGAACGCGAGCAGCGGCGCGGCAAAGTCGGGCTTGCGCACCAGCAGCGCGGCGCCATGGCGGGCGGCGAGTCCGTCGAACTCCGCTTCGGTGCGCGCCGTCATCAGCACGACCGGCACGCCCGCACCGCTGTCGACCACCTGGCGCGACAGCGCGAGGCCGCTCATCCCCGGCATCTGGATGTCGGCGAGCACGCAGCGGCAGCGCGCGAGGTCCCCGCTCTCGATGAACTGCTCCGCCGAGGCATGGCAGCACGCGGCGTAGCCGGCGGAGCGCAACAGGCTCGCGATCGCGCTGCCGAGCGATACGTCGTCGTCGACGACTGCGATGAGTGGAAGCTGAGGCACTGGGCATCCCTGGGGGCGGAGCGGCCACGACCGGGATTGCGCCATGACGCCACGCCACTGTGCCCGAGGACGGCGGCGATTGAAATCATACGGAAGTTTAGTCCGCGCGCACCGCTCAGTCGCGCGTGCTGCCGTCGGGTTGTAGCGCCAGCGCCGAGGCCATGCGAACCAGGTCGGCGAGCGTGCGCGCGCCCATCTTGCGCATGGCATGGCCGCGATGGATCTTGACCGTGATCTCGCTCAGGCCGAGGGCACCGGCCGCCTGCTTGTTCATCTTGCCGGCCGTCACGAGCGCCATCACCTGTCGCTCGCGCGCGCTCAGGCTCGCGAACCGCTGGCGCAGCTGCACGCCGTCGGCATCCTGTTCGCGCCGCGCACGGTCGTGCGCGATGGCCGCGGATACGGCGTCCAGCATGTCCTGGTCGCGGAAGGGCTTGGTCAGGAAGTCGATCGCGCCAGCCTTCATCCCACGCACCGACATCGGGATGTCCCCGTGGCCGGTCATGAACACCACGGGCATGCGGATGTTCGCGTCCAGCAACTGCTGCTGCACGTCCAGGCCACTGACGCCGGGTAGTCGGATGTCGAGGATGAGGCACGAGGGGCATTGGGGACGCTCGGCCTGCAGGAACGCCTGCGCCGACCCATACAGCCGGGTCGCATGGCCAACCGAGCGCAACAGGCTGTCCAATGCGCGGCGGATCGATTCGTCGTCATCGACGACGTGTACGAGCGTGGTCGCGTCCAATCGGGCTCCTGGTCCTTCGCGCCGAATGGTAGCGAGCCCCGGGGTCATCTGGGCAGTAGCCCGGGTCCCCTGCGCGACCGATGACACCGCTTGCCATTCCGCACGCCGACGCCCGCGGCGCCCTGGCGCAGGCGTACCGGGCGTGCGTCCGAGTCGCGAACCGGCACGGTCCGAGAACGCTGTCGAACCCGTGCCGTCCAACCCTTCGCGTCGACGATGCATACCAAAGGATGAGCCGCGCGACCGTTCGTAGCATGGCCTGCATCGCGACACCGCTCCTAGAGTCTTTCCAACGCCTGCAACGCCCACCTCCGATCCACCCAGACCATGAGCGACGCGCATCACCCGTTCGAGGAGCGGCTTCAAGCCTGATCGGGGCCTGGTACGAACGGCATGGTTGGACTGCACGGCGGCGCGGTGCGAATGAGAGGGCCAATTCGTCCTTCGAGGAGTGCGTCATGAATCTCTCCAGCTCGATGCGCAGTCACGCAAGCGAACTCGTCAACGCGTACGCCCGTCCGGCGGCATTCCCGCCCTGGACCTACCGGCGCCCCCAGGACCACCTGCCCGACGGCCCGGGCACCAGCGACCGCGCCAGGACCGCGCCGGCGGCGCACTTGCACCTCGTGCGCATCGACCAGTCGGCAGAGCCGAATGCGGCGAATCCCCGACGGGCTTGCGCGCCATCCGGAGGCCTCAGCCGCCGCGCCCTGATCAAGGCGCTCACCTTCATCGAGACGCACCTGGGTGAACACTTCACCCTGGACGACCTCGCACGCGCCGCCGCGGTCAGCCGTTTCCACTTCGCACGGCAGTTCCGCGTCACGATGGGCACCAGTCCCATGGACTATCTGCTTCGGGTCCGCGTCGAACGCGCCAAGGCGATCCTGCTCGAAGGCGAAGCGAGCATCTCCGACACCGCCGCGGCACTGGGCTTCTTCGACCAGAGCCACTTCGGCCGCACGTTCCGCCGCATCGTGGGTATTCCGCCGAAGCAGTTCAGCCGGTTGGGGACGCTGCAGGCCGGGACCTGATGCGCACGTATTCGCGCGGCATCCTCGACCCTGGACTCGCGCTCATCCCGCGGAGTCACGATGCATCAGACGCACCATCGCGTACGTATCCCGCCTGCAGTACGCCAGCATCTGCCCTCGCAGTTCCGCTCGGCGCGCGTCGGTGGTGTCGGGGTGGATGGACTCCATGTACGCCGCCTGGGCATCGGTTCCGCCGCCGAGGTCGAGGTTCGCGTAGTCGAGGTCGGGGGCGACGGTCGGAAGCACCGCCTTGATCGACCACGATCCCTTCATGTCGCGGTGGTAGTAGTGCTCGCGATGGATCGGGAGCAGGTCCACCATGCGCTCGATCACGTGGAGCAGCGCGGGGCCCTGGCTTGGAAACATCGTGGCCAGGTCCTTTAGGCGCGACGCCTCGAAGCCCTGGTTCCACACGACGATGGGGCCCGACGTCCCCACGGCTTCGAGCAGGCGATCCACGAACGAAGCCAGGGGTGAATCGCCGCTGGCATCGAGGAATTCGGTGTGCGCGAGTTCGCCCGACGCGGATTCGTGGTGGCAGGAGAACTGGAAGGGCAGCGGCTGGTACGGGCGCGTGCCGAGCCAGCGCGGGACCGCGAAGCTGGCGGTCTCGAAATCCAGGTAATGGCGCGGGTATGGAACCGCTGCGAGCAGATTCGCCAGTTCGGTGGACACGTAGGGGCGGTTCGTGCGCGTCGCGTGCGCGATCCTCAGGTGCATCGGGTTCGACAGCGACGCGAGCGGCACCTCGCGCAGGTCGCGGTGGCCCTCGGACCGGAGCCTGTCGACCAGTGCCCCTGCCCTGGGCAGCAACTCGACGGGGAAGTCCGGGATGGGCGGCTCGTCCTTCCGGCAATGTGCGATGAACGGACACTCGTAGGGCGTGGCGCAGTGCTTGCCGGTCCGGATGTCCGGCAAGGCTCCGGCCGCGACGCGCTTCAGCGCGGCAACGACGCGCGGGATTTCCTCCTGCAGTGCCTCCACCTCGGCCGTGATGTCGACCCGTTTCAGGAGCCCGGTGTAGTCGCCGGGAACGGTGTACACGAACGTGTTGTCGACGTGCCCCAGTTCCACCTTGCGCACGGTTCGACCTGCACCTCGCGCGACCCACACCTGGATCGCGCAGTCCCACAGGTGTTCCTCCTTCACCGACGTCGAGGACTTCACTTCGACCACGGTGTCGCCGCGCGATGCTCGCTGGTACGCATCGACACGCACGCTGACGTCCTCGTGCGTGAACGCAGCCTCGAACAACATCGGCACGCGACTGGCCGGCTGCGCAAGCGCGGCTTGCGTCGCAGCCAGCGCTTCGCGGGTATGGAGGTGGTCGGCCTCGATGAGCACGCCACCGCCGAGCAAGGCACGGGCGAGCTCGCCGAAACGGGTGCCCTCGTCCAGGCGAGCCCGTGCGGTGTCGTCCCAGGTCGCGGCGTCGCGGTCGTACAGCTCCAGCCACAGGCGCTTGTGGCATTGGCGACCGGACTGGATGCGGGACTTGGAAAGGCGCGGCGTCATGTCGGGCGTCTCGAGGGCGACTCGCGGAGCCGGGCCGGGATCGATCGTATCGCTGGTCCGATCGACTCGGCGGGCCCGGGGCGCGTGCGCGGGGCTCATGGGAATCGACGGGCGTGGCATGAGTGGTGGATCCATCGATGGCGGGTTGCCCCTCACCCTGCCCTCTCCCCCAAGGGGGAGAGGGGAATACGTCGGTGCACTGGCGAGAACCTCGGGCTGTGCGGGGGACTCTAGGGCACTGTGCGGGGTCATCGCGTCGGCATCGGTCGCGGGCGCACGGGTCTCCCCGGATGGCTTGCGCGCGTGCAAACGCGCAGACGCTGGACAAGCCCTGCGCGTTCTGGGCAAGTGTGGGCCTGGACAATCCGGGCTTCCTCCGTGACGACTGCCCTCCCAGGCGACACGCTCAAGGCGAAACTCGACGCGCAGCTGGATCGCTATTCGGAGGACTCGCGCGTGCGGATCCACCGCGCGATCAGCTGGCTGCGTCGCGCGCAGGCCGAGCCGCAGGATCCGGATGCGGGCTTCATCTTCCTGTGGATCGCGTTCAACGCCGCGTTCGCGAGCGAGTTCGGCTTCGAGGAAAGCCAGCGCAACCAGTTGCGCGCGTTCGTCGCCACGCTCGTCGGCCTGGACGGCACCCGGCGCCTGCACGAATGCCTGTTCCGCCAGTTCACCGGCCCGATCCGCACGCTGATCGACAACCGCTTCGTCTACGAGCCGTACTGGCGCGCCCTGCGCGACCATGACGCGAGCGAGCGCTGGCAGTCCCAGTTCGCCTCGAGCAAGCAGCGCGCGACCAAGGCCGTGCTCGACGGCGACACGGCGTCGGTGCTCGCGATCGTGTTCGATCGCCTCTACGTGCTGCGCAACCAGCTCGTGCACGGCGGCGCGACGTGGAACAGCAAGGTGAACCGCGCGCAGGTGCGCGACGGCGTCAGCCTGATGGGCAGCCTCGTGCCGATCGTGATCGATCTCATGCTGGACCATCCGGAGGCGGGGTTCGGGAACATCGCGTATCCCGTCGTTCCGGTGCGCTAGCCGATCGACGACCGGCGCGACCCGTCCCGGTTGTGACGCCCGCACTGGACGGATTCGGATGAGGTCGTGCGGGAAATCGAGTAGGGCGCCGCGGGAAGATTCGGGCCGCGCAGGTGTTCGGCAAGGTTCGGAACACCCCTGGATTTCGCCGGCACGGCAGCGTCGTGGCGCCGAGACTGCTCCGCTGGGTGGGTGAGTCGAAGTAGCGGAGCAAGCTCCGCTCTACGAGCGGCGGGACATCCGCGCTAGAAATGGCGCAACCTCGACCCGGACGGGGGTACCCGAAGCCGGGTCGAGGCTGATCCTTGCGCGACTATCGCGATCGACGTCCTGGGCTCAGGCGAGGTCGAAGCGGTCGTTGTTCATCACCTTGGTCCAGGCGGCGACGAAGTCGTGCACGAACTTCGACTTCGAATCGCCCGTGGCGTAGACCTCCGCGAGCGCGCGCAGCTGCGAGTTCGAGCCGAACACGAGGTCGACCAGGGTGCCGGTCCACTTCAGTGCGCCGGACTTGCGGTCGCGGCCTTCGAGCACGTTCGCATCGGCGGCGCTGCGCTTCCAGCCCGTGCCCATGTCGAGCAGGTTCACGAAGAAGTCGTTCGACAGCGTGCCGGCGCGATCGGTGAAGACGCCGTGGCGGGACTGGCCCGCGTTCGCGCCGAGCACGCGCAGGCCGCCGACCAGCACGGTCATCTCGGGCGCGGTGAGGTTCAGCAGCTGCGCCTTGTCCACCAGCAGTTCCGCGGCGACGCCCTCGTAGCCCTGCTTCGCGTAGTTGCGGAAGCCGTCCGCCTTGGGCTCGAGCACGGCGAACGACGCGACGTCGGTCTGCTCCTGCGTGGCATCGGTGCGGCCGGGCGAGAACGGCACCGAGACCTCGACGCCACCCGCCTTCGCCGCGGCCTCGATCGCCGCACCGCCCGCCAGCACGATCAGGTCGGCGAGCGAAACCTTCTTGCCGCCGCTCGCCGAGGCGTTGAAGTCCTTCCGGATCGACTCCAGCCCGGCCAGCACCTGCGCGAGCTGCGCGGGCTGGTTCACCGCCCAGTCCTTCTGCGGTGCGAGGCGGATGCGAGCGCCGTTGGCGCCGCCGCGCTTGTCGCTGCCGCGGAAGCTGGCGGCGGAAGCCCAGGCCGTCGACACGAGCTGGGCGGTCGACAGGCCCGAGGCGAGTACCTTGGCCTTGAGTGCCGCGATGTCCTGCGCATCGATCGATGCGTAGTCGGCGGCCGGCACCGGGTCCTGCCAGATCAGCACTTCGCTCGGCACCAGCTTGCCGAGGTAGCGCGCACGCGGCCCCATGTCGCGATGGGTGAGCTTGAACCAGGCGCGCGCGAAGGCGTCGGCGAACTCGGCCGGGTTCGCCATGAAGCGGCGCGAGATCTTCTCGTACGCCGGATCCATGCGCATGGCCATGTCGGCCGTGGTCATCATCGGCCCCACGCGCTTGCTCGCGTCGTGCGCGGCGGGTACGGACGTCGCGGCGGCCGGGTCCTTCGGCTTCCACTGGTTCGCGCCGGCCGGGCTCTTGGTCAGCTCCCACTCGTAGCCGAACAGGTTCTCGAAGTAGCCGTTGTCCCACTTGATCGGATTGTTCGTCCACGCACCTTCGATGCCGCTGGTGATCGCATCGCCGCCCTTGCCGCTGGCGTGCGTGCTGATCCAGCCGAAACCCTGGTGCTCGATGTCGGCGGCTTCGGGTTCGCGCCCGACCAGCCCCGCGTCGCCAGCGCCGTGCGCCTTGCCGAAGGTGTGGCCGCCGGCGGTGAGCGCGACCGTCTCTTCGTCGTCCATCGCCATGCGCGCGAAGGTCTCGCGGATGTCGCGCGCGGAGCCGAGCGGATCGGGATTGCCGTTCGGGCCTTCCGGATTCACGTAGATCAGGCCCATCTGCACCGCACCGAGCGGATCGGCGAGGTCACGGCCGCCGCTGTAGCGCTTGTCGCCCAGCCACGTGGTTTCCGGGCCCCAGCTGATCTCGTCCTCGGGCTCCCAGATGTCGGCGCGGCCGCCGCCGAAGCCGAAGGTCTTGAAGCCCATCGATTCCATGGCGACGTTGCCGGCGAGGATGAGCAGATCGGCCCAGGACAGCTTGCGCCCGTACTTCTGCTTGATCGGCCACAGCAGGCGGCGCGCCTTGTCCAGGTTGCCGTTGTCCGGCCAGCTGTTCAGCGGGGCGAAGCGCTGGGCGCCCGTGCCGCCGCCGCCGCGGCCGTCCGCGATGCGGTAGGTGCCCGCGGCGTGCCACGTCATGCGCACGAAGAACGGGCCGTAGTGGCCGTAATCCGCCGGCCACCAGTCCTGGGAATCGGTCATCAGCGCGGTCAGGTCCTTGACCACGGCATCGAGGTCGAGGGTCTTGAACTCCTCGGCGTAGTTGAACGCCTCGCCCATCGGATCGGACTTCGCCGAGCGCTGGTGCAGGATCCTGAGGTTGAGCTGGTTCGGCCACCAGTCCGCGTTCGTCGGCGACCCGGAACGGGCCAGGGTGTGGCTGCCAGCGCCCGAGAACGGGCATTTCGATTCGGTGGTCATGATGCTCTCCTGGACGCGAAAGGACCTGGTCGCGGGGACCCGGCCGATGGGACTCGACTACGCCGACGAAGCTTGGCGCACCGGGCCCGATAGATGAAATCGATTTTACTGATCGCATCGATAGTATTTGCGTATACGCACATGTCGAGCGCCGACGCGGACCCGCGTTGCCAATGTTGCGCTTTTGGGCGCCAGGAGCGCGAACGCTCGGGCACGGGCCGAATCGGACGGGGGCCGACGCCCGATTGGATCCCGGGCGGGTGTGGCAGCCCGATGCGATGGCGATGGCGATGGCGATCTCGACAAGCGAGCCCGATAACCCACGGAGTCGATCCCGCCGAGGTGCGCTGCATGGCCCCACCCACCTGGTTCCTGGCACGCGCCCGGCGCGGCTTGGCATCGAAATCGAACCCGGCACGGAACCCATTGCGAGTACGAGGAATTCGCCCACGTCGGGGCTATGCGGTCCCGTCGCATTTCACGAGTTCATGACTTCGCGCTCATTGACGGGTCACGCCACCCGTGCCAATCTCGCGCGTCTTTTTCCGTCCCCAGACGTAGTCCAGGCTCCATCCCACGTCGGAGCGCGCGGGACGCGAGCTCGGTTGGCCGGAAAAGAGCGTGTTGGGCGCTGTGCAGGATTGCGCTTCATATCCGGACGACCCGCCACGGGCGTCTCCCAGAACAACAACGTACGGAGAGGGATCCATGGATAGTTGGTCTTGGCGAAAGTCCACGCTGCTGCTCGGAATCTGCGCGTTCGGCGCAGCGTCCACGCAGGTAGCCGCGCAGGACGAAGTGCTGCTCGAGGTAGGCGAACTCGGAAAAGGCGAGGCGGAGCAGGACAACCCGACGGCGCGTTCCGCGTGGTCGCTGGAAGTCAACGGTCCGGTGACCGCGGCGTTCCGCAAGAACGAATTCAAGCAGGCGAACCTGCACAACACGAAGAAGAACGCGCCGGGCCCCAAGTGGGTCAACGTGGGTCCGTACACGGCCGACTACCAGCAGAACGGTGGCTTCACCGGCCAGGAGAATGACAGCGGCCGCGCGCGCGAGATCCTGTTCCACCCCGAATCTCCGAACACGGTGTACTTCCTCACCTCCGGTGGCGGACTGTGGCGCACCGACAACTGGAACGCGACGAACCCCAAGTGGACCGCGCTGACCGACAACATCACCACCACCGGTGGCGGCTCGGTCGCGTTCGGTCGCAATCCGAACCACCTCTACCTCGGCCTCGGTGACCCGTACGACCAGATCCTGGTCGGCGGCGCGGTCACGAAGTCCAAGAACGGCGGCGTGAGCTGGAGCACGGCGGTCGAGCTCGGCAACACCATCTCGATCCGTGACCTCAAGGTCGACACGAGCACGAACAAGGACATCGTCCTGGTCGGCACCGAGAACGGCCTGTTCCGCTCGGCCGACGAGGGCGCCAGCTTCTCGGCGATCCCGACCTTCGCCGGTCTCTCCGTGTGGAGCATCGTCCGCTCCAGCGCCGGCTGGCTGGCCACGGCGCAGCCCTGCCCCGCGCCTGCGGGCAGCCGCATCGGCGTGATCTGCAACACCGATCTCACGATCTACCTGTCCACCGACCGCGGCGCGACCTGGGCCCCGATCAGCAACGCGGGCGGCGTGTTCGCGAACAACGGCCGCACCACGCTTGCCGTGGCGAAGCCGGGCGAGGCGGTGGTGTACGCCTATGCGAACAACGTCAACGACCTGACCACGCTGAAGGACGTCTATCGTTCCAGCGACGGCGGCCAGACCTGGGTGGCGAACAACGTCGGCGCCAAGGCGCCGACCAATCCGGTCACCGGCCAGACCAACATGAACGTGTGCGGCGGCCAGTGCTGGTACGACCAGTCCATCGGCGTCGACCCGAACGATCCCACGCGCAACACGGTGTGGATCGGCGGCAGCCTCTCCACCGCCAGCACGACCGACGGTGGCGGCACCTGGACCCTGCGTACCTGGTGGCTGCCCAACCAGTTCCCGCTGCCCTATGCGCACGCCGACCACCATATGCTCGCGTTCAAGACCACCGGTACGCCCCAGCTCATCCTGGGCACCGACGGCGGCCTGAGCGTCAGCTCGGACAACGGCGTCACCTTCAGCGGCGAGAAGAACGACGGACTGATCTCGCACCTGTACTACTCGATCGCGGGCAATCCGAAGTTCCCCAACCTGATCCTCGGCGGCCTGCAGGACAACGGTACCCGTTTGCGCACCGACAACAGCGGCGTGCACAACGCCATGAACGGCGGTGACGGCATGGGCGCGGCGTACAGCCAGGACAACACCAACACCTCCCTCTACAGCTCGCAGGGCTCAGGCATTCGGGCGAATTTCAGCAACAACGAGCCCGAGTTCACGCAGGAAGGTGTTGCCGCGACCAGCGGTATCTCCGACACGGGCTTCGGGTTCTTCACGGCGGTCACCGCCGCGCCCCCGGGTCTCGATTCTTCCGGCCGCGTGTTCTTCCACTTCTCGAACCGTCGCGTCTGGAAAACGGTCTCGGGCGGCATCGCGACCGGTTCCTGCACGGCGGGTGCGATCACCGTGGCCAGCTCGGCCGGCTGCGGCTGGCGTTGGATCGGTTCCCAGCTCGCGGGCGGCAACATGCTCGCGACGCGGTCGTTCCGTTCCACGCCGTACAACCTCGGCGTGAGCCCGACCGACATCAACCGCATCGCGGTCGGCGCACAGGGTTTCACGGGCAGTGCGAACGTTCCGGCAGCCGGCTATGTCGAGATCACGACGAACAATGGAACGACCTGGACCGACGTCGACCTCAACGCGGCCAGCGGCTTCTCCGGCTTCGTCTCGAACGTGATCTGGCAGGACAACCAGAACCTGTGGGTCACGTCCGTCTCGCTCGCAACGGGCGGCAAGCGCGTGGTCAAGGGCACCATCGCGAACCCGACGGATTCCTGGTCGACGGCGACCTGGCAGGTGATGCAGAACGGCCTGCCCGACCTGCCCGTCACGCGCCTGTACTTCGATCCGCGTGATCCGGCGCGCAACACGATCTACGCCGCGACCCACGTGGGCATCTATCGCACGATCAACGGCGGCGGCACCTGGTCCCCGTTCGGCAACGGCCTGCCGACCGTGCGCGTGAACGACATCTACATGCCGCCCGACGGCAGCTTCATCCGCCTCGCCACCTACGGCCGCGGCATCTGGCAGCTGGCGCAGATCGAACTCGAGAATTCCGTGCTCGTCGACAACACGCTGTCGTGCGACAACGACGGCGCGGTGGACAACGGCGAGCAGGGCACCCTGACGATCACGCTGCGCAACCAGGGTCCGAACAACGTCACCAAGGGCACGCTGACGTTCACCTCGGACAACCCGAACGTCACCTTCCCGAAGGGCAACAAGGTCCCCGTGCCCCCGATGAACAAGGGTGCCGCCGCATCGGCGAGCGTCGTGGTCGCGGTCGCGGGTGCAACGGGCATCGAGAACGTCAACATCAGCGTGGGCATCAACGCGCCCGAGCTGGCGTTGCCCTCCTCGTTCAACGTGACCTCGTCCCACCGCGTGAACTACAGCGAGCTGGCGAACGGTTCCGCCACGGAAACCTTCGAGGCGGCGAATCCGGTGTGGAGCATCGCGGGTGGCGCGCTCAATCTGCCGAACGTCAACGAGTGGCAGCGCCGCGCGCTGTCGTTCAACGACCACGTCGCCTACGGCCCCGACAACAACGGCCAGGCGGACGACTTCTCCCCGGGCGGTCCCGATGAGCAGATCCTCACCTCGCCGGTGCTGTCGGTGGGTGCGGGCGACCTCGGCATCTCGTTCCGCCACCGCTGGGCCTTCGAGGCCACCGGCTGGGATGGCGGCGTGATCGAGTTGAGCAACGACGGTGGCGCAACCTGGGTGGACATCGGTGGCACCAAGTACACGAACAATGTCACGGCCACCATCACCCGCACCAACAGCACCACCCTCGCCCCGATCGGGACGCTCCGTCCGGCGTTCGTGAATCGTCCGATCTCCTGGCCGGCGTTCACCAACCTCGCGCTGACGCCCGTGTCGGGCTATTCGAACCAGAACGTGCAGGTGCGCTTCCGCATCGGCGCCGACGAGTCCTCCGGCGCGCCCGGCTGGGAAATCGACGACATCGCCTTCACCGGCATCACCAACACGCCGTTCACGGCGCTGGTGCCGGATTCGGGCGTCTGCACGCCGTAAGCTGGATCGCTCCACGCAAGTCCAAGAGCCCCGCTTCGGCGGGGCTCTTTTTTTGGGCGAAGCGTGGCGTGTCGCAGGGTGCGGTTCGGCACCTGGGGGCATCCCCTGCGTCCCGTGCGCGATCGGGTAGCCCCATGCAGGGGGATGGCGTTCGATCCGTCGTAGGAGCGCGCGCACGCGCGCGATGCAGCCTTTCGAGGAATGGATTCGCGCGCTTGCGCGCGCTTCTACGACGGATGGGGGGTCAATCGCGACGCGCCTGACGAGACGACGAGGTCCGTGGGGGACCCCAAGTCCGGGACGCTGCCCAGGAGCGGGATCCCCCGGCCGGCGCCGAGCGGCCTATCGCGACACCCATTCATCCAATCGATCAATCAGTGCGACTTTCTGCGCTTATCGATCTGTTTCATGACAGATAGAATGCCGCTCAAAGGAGGAACACCATGAACACGATTCGACGCGGCAACGAGCGCGGCTACGCGGACCACGGCTGGCTGAAGTCGTACCACAGCTTCTCGTTCGCCGATTATTTCGATCCCGAGCACGTCGAGTTCGGCCCCTTGCGCGTGATCAACGAGGATCGCGTGCGCGGCGGCGCGGGCTTCGGCACGCATGGGCATCGCGACATGGAGATCATCAGCTACGTGCTGAGCGGCGGGCTCGCGCACCGGGACTCGATCGGCAACGGCTCCACCATCCGGCCGGGCGACGTGCAGCGCATGAGTGCGGGCTCGGGCGTGCGCCACAGCGAGTTCAACGGCTCGCAGAGCGAGGAGGTGCATTTCCTGCAGATCTGGGTGCAGCCCGATGCGGTCGGCATCCCGCCCAGCTACGAGGAGAAGCGCTTCGAGGAGGGCGAGAAGCGCGGCCGCCTGCGCCTGATCGCGTCGCCCGATCGCGCCGACGGATCGGTGCTGATCCACCAGGACGCGCGCATCCATGCCGGCCTGTTCGATGGCGACGAACGCGCGACGCTCGCGCTCGCGCCGGGGCGGAGGCTGTACGTGCATGTCGCGCGGGGATCGATCCAGGTCAATGGCGTCGCGCTCGATGCCGGTGATGCGCTGGCGTCGACCGATGCGTCGTCGCTCGAACTCGAACAGGGACGCAACGCGGAGGTGATCGTCTTCGACCTGCCCGGCCGCGATCGCGCCTGATCGGCGCGATCGTCGGTCCACCCTCGCCTACTCCCCGCGCAAGGACACCGTCGGATCCACGTTCGACGCGCGCCTGGCGGGGAGGTAGCTCGCGAGCATGCCGACCGCGAACATCATCGCGCTCATGCCCAGGAAGGTCACCAGGTCGACCGCCGGCACGCCGAACAGCAGGCTGCCGAGCGCGCGCGTGGACAAGAGCGCGACGAAGATGCCGATCAGCAGGCCGGCGGCCACGACGCGCGCACCCTGGGTGACGACCATGCGCCGGACCTGGTCGGCCTGGGCGCCGAGCGCCATGCGCAGGCCGATCTCGCGCGTGCGTTCGGCCACGATGTACGAGAGCACGCCGTACAGGCCCACGGCGCCAAGCACGAGCGCGAGCGCGGAGGCGATGCCGAGCGTGAGCATGGTGAAGGACAGCTGCACCATGGACGACCGCGCCAGGCCCGCGAGCGTGTAGATGCGGTACATCGGCGCCTCGGGCGCGACCTCGTGCACGAGCGCGCGGACGTCGGGCGCGATCGATTCGGCTCGCGCGGTCTTGAGCACGTACGCCGGCGAAGAAATGCGCCAGCTCTCCGGCGTCGGCCCCACGAGCGGGTAGTAGATCAGCGCCTGGGGCGTGTCGCGGAAGCTGTTCTGCATGACGTCGGCGACGACGCCGATGACGGTCGACCACGTGGTGTCCTCGGGACGCTTGAAGCGCTTGCCGATCGGGTCCTCGTCCGGCCACAGCAGCTTCGCCGCCGACCGGCTGAGCAGGGCGTTGCCGCTGCCCGAGAGCTGGTCATCGGTGGTGAACGTGCGGCCCTGCAGCACCTCGATGCCCATGCTCGGGAAGTAGTCGCCCGCGGTGAAGGTGCGGTTGAGCAGCGTGCCGCCGTCCTCGGCGTTGCCACGACCCTCCGCCTGCACGCGGAACGACGCCGTGCCCTCGTCGAGCGGGATGTTCTCGATCAGGCCCACGGACGTTACGCCGGGCAGTTTCGCGAGGCGGTCCATGAAGTCGAGGTCGAAGCGCGCGAACGACGGACCGTCGGTGAGCGTGGGTCGCTCGGGCGCGATCTGGAAGGTGAACACGTCGGCGATGTCGTAGCCCGGGTCCACCTGGCTGAGCTTGGCGAAACTGCGGATGAGCAGGCCCGAGGCGATCAGCAGCACCAGCGCGAGCGCGGTCTGGCCGGCGACCATGGCATCGCGCGCCCAGTGCCGCCGGCGGGTCGATCCGCGCCCGCCGTCGCGCAGCCGCGTGAGATCGGGCGCAGAGGCGCGCCAGGCCGGCACCAGGCCGCAGACCATGGCCGATACCACGGCGGCGACGAGCGTGAACAGCACGGTCTCGAGGTTCATGCCCACGTCGCCGATGCGCGGGATCCCCGGCGGCGCGGCCTGCCGGATCACCGGCAGGATCACCGCCGCGATCACGGTGGCGAAGACGCCCGCGAGCGCGGCGACCACGAGCGCCTCGGACATCTGCAGGCGGACGAGCTGGCCGCGCCCGGCGCCGATCGCGCGGCGCACGGCGAGGTCGCGCTGGCGCGCCTCGGCACGCACCAGGAACAGGTTCGCGACGTTCGCGCACGCGATCAGTAGCACGATCGCCAGCGCCCCGGTCAGCACCCACAGCGGCTGCGCGACGACGCCCAGGAGCTGCTGCTCCAGCGGACGCACGACCGCGCGGTGCTTCTCGATGATGCGCGCGTAGTTCGCGGTGCCGCCGAACCGCTCGGGCAGCCGGCGCGCGAGCGTGGTGAACTCGTCGGCGAGCATCTGGGGCGTCACGCCCGGCTTCATCAACGCGACCAGCGGACCGCCGAAGCGGCCGGGCGTGATGTCCTCGATGCGGATGGGGTTCGAGATCCACAGCAGCGTGCCGTCACTGGGGAACTTGAACTCCGGCGCCATCACGCCCACCACGGTTCGGCTCTCGCCGGAGATGTCGTAGTTGCGCCCGACCACGGCGGGATCGCTGCCGAACCACGACTGCCACAGCGCGTGGCTGATCACCACCACGCGATCCTCTTCCTCGGGCAACGGCAGCCGACCGAGGATGGGCCGGGCGCCCAGGGTGTTGAACAGCGTCGGCGTCGGCGCGGACATGCGGATGCGCTCGACGCGCTCGGGCGTGCGCAGCGTGGAGGTGAAGGAGTTGAAGGTGGAGATGTCCTCGATGTGCTGCGACAGCTCCTTGTACTGCACGTAGAACTCGGGCGACACGCCCACCTCGGGCGGCAGGTCAGAACCCGGTGCGGAGGCCGCGACGTACACCAGCCGATCGATGTTCTCGTACGGCAGCGGCTTGAGCAGCACGGTTTCGATCACGCCGAACATGCCGGCGTTGCAGCCGATCGCGAGCCCGAGCGTGCCGGCCGCGACCACGGTGAATCCCACCGTGTTCCTTAGCGCACGCCCCGCATGGCGCAGGTCGCGCATCCATTCGTTCCATCGCCATTGCATGCCGCGCTCCAGGGTGTCGAGACCGCGTATCGCGGTCCAGGTGGGATGCCAGTGTTCCATCAGGCCGCTGCGCACCAGGTCGAATGCGGTGGCGAGCGTGTATGTCGTCGCGCGCACGGGACCCTGTGCGCGCGCACGCCGGTAGTCGCGCTCGAGGTCCTCGCGCAGTTCCGCGCCGAAGCGCGCGCGGAACGGCGCCGGGAAGGCGCGCACGAGGGATTTCAGGAGCGCGATCACGGCCGATCCCTCGCCACGTCCAGGCGCTTGCGCGCGAGTGCGGAGGCTTGCGCCAGGCGCTGTGCCTCGGCCGAGAGCGCGTTACGCCCGCGCGCCGACAGCGCGTAGTAGCGCCGCGCCACGCCCGGATGCGGCGTCGGACCGCCCTCGGGTTCGGTTTCCACCACCCAGCCCATGCCCATCAGCCTCGCGATCACCCGGTAGAGCGAACCCGCGCGCAGCACCAGGGTCCCCGCGGACTCCGTCGCCACCGCGTCCTTCAACGCGTATCCGTGCAACGGCCCGTCCGCCAGCGCCAGCAGCACGTGGTATTCGATGGTGCTCAGGGCGATCGGGTTAGCAGGCATGGGTGCCGGCGACTGGGCAGGACGATGGAATCCCTGTTAATTACTCCGAACGGGTAATTGCGGCATGGGCCGAACGTCACGCGCGGTGCCGGTAGTCACCCCTTCACGCACACGACCTGTCGCAGCGTATGCACGATCTCGACCAGGTCCGCCTGCGCGGCCATCACCTGGTCGATCGGCTTGTACGCGGCCGGCGATTCGTCGATCACCTCGGCATCCTTGCGGCACTCCACGTGCGTGGTCGCGTCGCGGTGCGCCTGCAGCGTGATGCGCCGCTTCGCCTCGGTGCGGCTCATCACCCGGCCGGCCCCGTGCGAGCACGAGCAGAAGCTGTCCTCGTTGCCCAGGCCGCGCACGATGAAGCTCTTCGCGCCCATGCTGCCGGGGATGATCCCGAGTTCGCCCCGGCGCGCGCTTACCGCGCCCTTGCGGGTCACGTAGAGCTCCCGCCCGGCATGCGTCTCGCGCTGCACGTAGTTGTGGTGGCAGTTCACCGCGTCCTGGTCGGTGCGGAACGGCTTGGGCACGGCCTCGGCGAGCGCGCGCAGGGCATGCTGCATCATCAGGACCCGATTCGTGCGCGCGTAGCGCTGCGCCCAGCCCACGGCGAAGACGTACTGCTCGAAGTGCGCGGAGCCTTCCTCGAAGTACGCGAGATCCTTGTCCGGCAGGTTCGCGAGGTGGCCGCGCATGTCCTGCTTCGCGAGCTCGATGAAGTGCGTGCCGATGGCGTTGCCGACCCCGCGCGAACCCGAGTGCAGCATGATCCACACGCGCTCCGCCTCGTCGAGGCAGACCTCGACGAAATGGTTGCCCGTGCCGAGCGTACCGAGGTGGACGACGTGGTTCGTGCGCTCCAGGCGCGGATGCCAGGCGCAGAGGCGCTGGAAGTCCCGCTCGAGCTCGCGCCAGGCGCTTGCACTCGCTGCCGGCACCTGGCCCCAGGCACCCTGGTCGCGCCTGCCGGGCGTGCGGCCGTGCGGGATCGCGCGCTCGAGTTTCGCGCGCACGCCGCCGAGCTGGTCGGGCAGGTCGCGCGCATTCAGGGACGTGCGCGTGGCGATCATGCCGCAGCCGATGTCGACGCCGACGGCCGCGGGGATGATCGCGCGTTCCGTGGGCACGACCGAGCCCACCGTGGCGCCAATGCCCAGATGCACGTCGGGCATCACGGCGAGCCACGGTCCCACCACGGGCAGCCGCGCGATCTTGCGCAGCTGTTCGCGTGCCTGGTCCTCGATCGGCACGCCGCGCGTCCACAGCTTGATCGGCACGGCGCCGGGGTCGTGGATGCGCTCGTAACTCGTGTTCATCGATCTTGGTCCTGATCCGGGTGGCGCCGGCACGCCGGTGAAGCGCTGAGCGTGCAGCTGCGATCGCGTCGCCACCACGGCGCGAACGGGTTTGGATTCGGCCACGATATCAACGGAATCATCATGTGCTCAGGCATCCTGCACCCGTACGCGAAAGCGGCTCGGGGTCGTGCCGGCAACCTTGCGCATGAGGCGCCTGAGCGCAGTCGCGTCCTCGTAGCCCACCTGCGCCGCGACCTGCTCGATCGACATCCGACTGTTCTCGATCAGCAGGCGCGCGCGGTTCAGGCGCACGCCCTGCACCAGCGCGAGCGTGCCCTGCCCGGTCGCCGCGCGCACGTGCCGGGCGAGCGTGCGCGGGGAGAGCGAGAACTGGCGCGCGAGATCGGCCACGCTCGGTGGATCGGGTAGCGCACGCTCGATGCGCGCGGTCAGCCCCGCGACCAGCTCGTTGCCGCCCGAGAGCATGGCCGGCACCACGAACGGCGACTGCGCACGGCGCCCGTCGATGAGCAGCATGCGCGCGACGAGATCGGCGAGCGCGGCGCCGAAGCGCGTGCGCAACAGGTGCAGCACCAGGTCGGCCTGCGCGAACGCCGCGCCGGCAGTGGTCACCGGGCCGTCGACGCAGACCATGCGGTCGGCGTCCACCCGGCAATCCGACCCGAGGCGGCGCAGCGCGGAGGCCAGCCACCACGATGTCGTCACGTGGCGCGCGCGCAGGATGCCGGCCGCCTGCAGCAGGAAGACCGCCGAGCACGACGCGGCGACCGCCCCGCCCTGCGCGGCGTGCCGGGAGACGGCGGCGACGGCCTTGCAGGCATCGTCGCGCGCAAGCCGCATCGCCAGGTCGCCGGGCTGGTCCACGCCCAGGCCGGGAATGATCCAGGTCGATTTCTCCGCGCGCGGTCGCGCGGGCAGCGCCCGGGTCGGGACCCCGACGCCGCCGCGCAGCACCACCGTGCCACCGTCGGGCGACAGCACCCGCCACGTCGGCCGCGGACGACCGACCCGCGGCGCGAGCCGCGCCGCGGCATCGAGCATGTCGAGCGTCATCGCCACGCTCGTGGCATGGGCACCGGACAGCACCAGCACGCTGAAATCGACCATGGCCTGAAACGCTCGATAGGTGTCTGAACGGACACTGGCAGCATAGCGCGGCGCCGGCTGGAATGGGACCTCGCCCCCGATGACCGGAGCACGACATGGCTGCAAAGCGGAACCTGCGCGAGACCGACACGCTCGAGGATTTCGATCCGCGCGCGATCACGCTCGATGGCGTGGGCAAGCGCGTGCACGTGGCCGGCGCCGGCCCCGCGGTGATCGTGATGACGGAGATGCCCGGCATCAGCCCGCACGTGGCGCGCTTCGCGCGCTGGGTGCGCGAGGCCGGCTTCACCGTGTACCTGCCCTCGCTGTTCGGGCGCGACGGCGCGGTGCCGGATGCCGGGGAAGCGGTCGCGATCTTCAAGCGCGCCTGCGTCAGCGCGGAGTTCCGCGCGTTCGGGGCGAACCAGTCGAGTCCCGTGACGCAGTGGCTGCGCGCGCTCGCGCGACTCGCGCTCGCCGAGTGCGGCGGCCCGGGCGTGGGCGCGATCGGCATGTGCTTCACGGGCAACTTCGCGCTCACCATGATGCTCGAACCGGCCATGCTCGCGCCGGTACTGTCGCAACCCTCGCTGCCGATGGACGATCCCGCCGGCCTCGAGATCGCACCCGACGAGCTCGCCGCGGTACGCGACCGGCTCGAGCGCGAGGACCTCAGCGTGCTCGCGTACCGGTTCGAGGGCGACCGCTACTGCCGCGCGCAGCGCTTCGAGGCGTACCGCGAGGCGCTGGGCGATCGCTTCCTCGCGCGCGTGCTGCCCGACAGCGGTGCGGCGCGGGAGACGGCCATGCCGTTCTTCGACGAGGTCGTGGCGTGCCCGCACAGCGTGGTGACGGCGCACCTGATCGACGAGGCCGGTCAGCCCACGCTGGCCGCGCGCGACGAGATCCTGGCGTTCTTCCGCCGGCGGCTGGTTCCGGCGTGACGCAGCAAGGTGCCCCCGGGTTCCGCGCGTCGCCTCAGCCGGGCGTGCGCGCGCGTGCGGCGCCGAACTCCTCGCGCACGCGACGCGTGAGCAGCAACGCGATCGCCGCGAGCGCGGCCACCATCGCGGGCACCGAGTACGTGGGCACCGAGGCGAGCACGGTGGTGCGCACGCCCGTGGGCGAGATGGTGGTGGTCTGCGGCGTGGGCTCGCGCATCATGTCCCTGGCGTTCACGCCGACCACGAGCACGAGCGCGGCGATGATGTAATAGCGCGACCACGCCTGGCGCAGCAGCATGCACACGCCCGCGGCCAACGTCAGCGGCGGCGCGACCACGATGGTGAAGTAGCCGAGCACATCGGTGTTCGCCGTGCCGTAGCTGCCGACCGCGACCATGATCGCGGTGATCGCGCTGATCGGCAGCATGAGCGCGCTGAGCGCGATCACGATCCACGCCAGGATGGTGACGAGCTTGGAGCGGGGCGCGGGAGCCGGGGGCGTCTGGGGGTCGGTCGTCACGGGGCGATGGCGTCGAAAGGCCGCGCGGGCGTCCGGGCCAGTCTACTGAATCCCGCGTGCGGCTCCCGAAGCGTCGGACAGCGCCGTCGGAGCTCGCGCATCACCGGTCCCCTGCCCTTGGCCGACGCCGGGCCGCCGGCGCAGGGTTCGGTACAGCGACACGAACAGCATCACGAGCACGAGCAGCACCGGGATCGCGAGCAGCCCGGACTTGCGCACCGGCGTTGGGAAGAACTTCGCCTGCCCGAGGAAGAATGAGGCGGTCGCGATCCACATCGCGAAGCTCATGCGCCACAGGTGGCGCGCGATGCGGTGCGCGCCCTGGATCGCCCCTGCCGCGAGCATGCGCGCGTCCATCACGCCAGCGACGAGCGCCACGAGGCAGAACATGAACAGCGGTTGCGGCGGCACCTGGTCGACGCGACCGTTCGCGTTGCGCAGCCCCTCCATGCCCAGGGCGTAGGCGTAGGCGCTGGTCGCGAACGCGAGCAGCATGAGTGCCACCAGCCAGCCACGCACCTGCTGTACGGGGCGGCGCACGGCGAGCAGGCCGGTGCAGACCAGGTACAGCGTCAGCGTGCCCGCGACCACGTTCACCCGATTGGGCCGCAGGAACGCCGCCATGAACACGGCGACGCCTGCCATCACCAGCATGCTGAGCACGAAGGCCATGCCGCTCTTGCGGTGCAGCGGCGAGCCCTTCGTGGCGGAGAGGGCGATCGCACCGGCGAGCAGCGCGAGCAGTCCGGCGGTGATGTGGATGGCTAGCATGGCGGGGCTTCCTACTCAGTCGGCGCGGAATCGTGCCGGATCGCACGAAGCGAGCGTGACGATGCCGCCATGCCGCCGCGGGCGAAAGCGCGGTGCGACGGGGTGCGGGATTGCGCGTCCGAAGGGCGACCGTGGGCGACGGATGGCGTCGATCTGCGCGACCTGACGCCGTAGGGCGGAACCTGCAAGGGTTCCGCCGCGACCCTCGGCACGTTTGCGGCGGAACCCTTGCGGGTTCCGCCCTACGGGAGAAGTCCATCGCATGGACGCGTGACTGGTCAACGCCAGGCCGCATTTCGTCGGCACGCGCGGGATCGCGCGCATGCCACTGCGGCACACTTCTCCCCGACCAGCGCACCCCGCGTTCATTGCTATCGTTGCCACATGCCCGAGGCCCTCATACGATCCGAACCACGCGGCCTCGCGCGCCTGCTCGCCTGGCCGCGGCTCAAGCCCGTGCTCGTCACCGCCTTCGTGCTCAGCCTGCTGATGCTGCCCGGCTGGAAGGTCTCCTACGGCGTGCTGATCGCACGCTGGGTGCTGATCGGCATGCTGCTGCTGTGCGTGTTCGGGATCCTCGAGAGCCGGCCCGCGCGCCTGCCGCGCTGGATCGCGCGCTGGGCGCTGCAGGTGGCGGGCGTCGCGATCGCGGTGCCGTTCGCCGCCGCGTTCGTGTACGGCCTTACGACGCTCGGGGACCCCCAGCACTGGTGGCAGGACAAGGACCGCATGATCGGCTACAGCACGATGTGCGTGCTGGGCCTGCTCATCGCGCCGTGGATGGCGATTGCCGCGCTGCTGCGCCAGATCAAGGGCGAGGCGCAGCGGCAGGCGCTGGCCTTCGACCTCGAGCGCAGCGAGTTCGAGCGCCAGGCCCTGGATGCGCGCCTGCGCCTGCTGCAGGCGCAGGTCGAGCCGCATTTCCTGTTCAACACGCTGGCGAACGTGCGCGAGCTGGTGGATTCGGGCTCGCCGCAGGCGTCCACCGTGCTCGGGAACCTGATCGCCTACCTGCGCGCGGCCGTGCCGCGCCTGCACGAGGCGGGCAGCACGCTGGCGCAAGAAGTGGACCTGGTGCGCGCGTACCTCGACGTGATGCACATGCGCATGCCCGACCGGTTGACCTATACCCTGCAGGCCGACGAGGCGGCGGCCGAGGTGTACTGTCCGCCGATGACGCTGCTGACCCTGGTGGAGAACGCCGTGCGCCACGGCATCGACCCGAGCGAGGAAGGCGGGCGCATCGAGATCCGCGTGCGCGTGCGCGAAGGCCGCTGCCGCGCCGAGGTCATCGACACCGGCGTGGGCCTGAGCGGCGAGAGCAGCGGACTGGGTACGGGCCTGAGCAACCTGCGCGAACGGCTGAAGCTCGCGTTCGGAGGCGATGCAAGGCTCGACCTGGCGCCGCTACAGCCCCATGGCGTGTGCGCGGAGCTGGAATTCCCCGCGCGGACGTGCGCGCCGTGAACGCGCGCCGCCCCACGGCGCTGATCGCCGACGACGAACCGCTGCTGCGCAAGGCACTCGCGCGCATGCTCGGCTCGGCTTGGCCCGAACTCGCTATCGTCGCGCAGGCGCGCAACGGACGCGAGGCCGTGGACCAGTTCGAACTGCTCCTGCCCGACATCTGCTTCCTCGACGTGCACATGCCCGGCCTGTCCGGCGTCGAGGCGGCGCGCTTCATCGGTGCGCGCGCGCGGCTGGTGTTCGTCACCGCCTACGACCAGTACGCGGTGCAGGCCTTCGAGCAGGGCGTGCTCGACTACCTGGTGAAGCCGGTGGAACCCGCACGCCTGGCGCAGACGGTCGCGCGCCTGCAGGAGCGCCTGGGGGCGGCGAACACGGGGACCGACACCGATGCCCTGCTCGAGCAGCTCGCGGCGCGCCTGCACCGCAAGGCCGAACCCACCGCGCTGCGCTGGATCCGCGCCTCCGTGGGGCAGACCTTGCGCCTGATCCCCGTCGAGGAGATCGATTTCCTGCGCTCGGACGAGAAGTACACGCTGATCGCCTGGCGCGGCGACGGCGGCAAGCCCGGCGAGGCGCTGATCCGCACGCCGCTGAAGGAACTCGTCGCGCAGCTCGACGCCGCGCATTTCGCGCAGGTGCATCGATCCGTGGTGGTGAACCTGCGCGCGATCAGCCACGTCACGCGCGGCGACAACGAGACGGCGGACATCCACCTCAAGGGCCGCCCCGAGGTCCTGCCGGTGAGCCGCAGCTACCTGCACCTGTTCAGGCAGATGTGACCATGGCGATCCGCGACGCGAACGAGGGCGATGTCGAGGCGCTGCTCGCCCTCAACCTCGAATCCGAGCGGTTCCTGAGCCCGATGGATCTCGCGCGCTGGCGGGTCCTCTCGGCCGAGGCGGCCGCCTGCCGCGTGCTCGAGGTCGACGGCGCCGTCGCTGCGTTCCTGCTCGCGTTCCGCGAAGGCGCGCGCTACGACAGTCCGAACTACCGGTGGTTCGCGGGGCGCTATCCCAGGTTCCTGTATGTCGACCGCGTGGTGGTCTCGTCGGGCTGCCAGGGCATGGGGCTGGGCAGCGTGCTGTATCGCGATCTCGTCGCGATTGCGCGGAACTCGGGTGTGGACCTCGTCACCTGCGAGTTCGACGTCGAACCCCCGAACGAGGGCTCGCGCCGGTTCCATGCAAAGTTCGGATTCCGCGAGGTCGGCAGCCAGTCGGTCGCGGATGGCAAGAAGCGGGTGTCCTTGCAGGTGCTCGATCTCGAGTCCACGAAAGCGTCACCCACCCCGTAGCGTGACGAACCCCGACGTCGCAACGACGTGCTTTAGTAGGAGCGCGCTTCAGCGCGCGCTCTTTTCAAGTCCGGTCCACGGCGAAATGATCGCGCGCTGAAGCGCGCTCCTACATCGGTAGAGACGTTCTCGCAGGAGTCACAGCGGGCCAGCTTGTGCATTGGGCGCGGCCCACGGGGCGTACCAGATGCGTCCCTTCTCCACGTAGACCGCGCCCGATCCGGTGAGCACCGCGCGGGCCTTGTTCGCGGCATCGTCGTGGTCGACGGTGGCGTTGGGCGGGGCATCGGTGACGAGCGGTGGATTCATGCGGAAGGCGCCGCTGCCCGGGCCGGTGATGTCGAGCTCGAACGTGTAGAGCGCACTGCGCGCCCAGGGATAGTGGTAGTCCGCGGGGGGATTCGGCGGTTCGGTGCCATTGGGCAGGTGCACGCGCACGGGCAGCGCGAAGCGCAGGAACTGGTCGGATTGCGCGAGCACGCTGAAGCCGTGGTGCTCGTGCAGCACGGTGGAGTTGCTGCCGCGCTTGCCGATCACCTGCTGCTGGAGTACGCGCGGGCGGCTCGCGTCGGACACGTCGAAAAGCGCGACCTTCACGCCCTGGTACCACGCGAAGCGCAGGTCGTCGCCGGGCGTGTCGGCCACCACCGCGTCGAGTCCCACGCCCAGCAGCAGGCCGTTCGGCAGCGGATGCAGGTACTCGGAGAATCCGGGCAGTTCCACCTCGCCCGCGATGCGGGGATCGAGCGGATCGCCCAGGTCGATCACATAGAGCGGATCGACGTTGAGGTAGGTCACCGCGTAGAGCCGGTCGCCCACGAAACGCGTCGCGTAGAGCTGCTCGCCGGGCTTGCCGATAGGCGCCGGACGCGCGGCGTTGGGCAGCACGGAAAGCGTCTTGAGCGTGCCCGGATTCGAGGTCGAGCGCCCGAGCAGCGTGACCCGGTTCTGGCCGCGCGCGCCCCAGTCCCCGCTGGTGACCACGCGCAGCACGCCCTCGTGCGCGTTCAGGCGGAACGGCGCGCGCTCGGTGTCGCGCCCGATGTATCCCTCCACGGTGCCGCTCGCGCCGATGCGCAGGGCGCCCTGCGCGAGTTCGACCTGGTGGATGTCGGTTTCGGTGTAGCCGTACCAGGTCGTGCCCAGGATGGGATCGCTTTCGCCGCGGTAGCGCGAGGTGGCGAGATACAGGTCCGTGGTCGACATCGATACCGTCTCGACCGATCCCAGGATGGTGAGCGTGCGCACCTGCTGCGGATGCGCGAGGTCGATGCGTGTGACGGAGGTCAGGATGGGGTTCGCGGCCATGCTCGCGACCGGCGGCAGGTAGGCGGCGTCAGCGTCGACCAGCACCGTCGAACCGCCGCCATCCACCGAGACCTTGGGCAGCAGGTCCGCGAGCGGCAGCTGTTCGAGCTGCTGCGCCTGGTCCTGCTGCGTGGCGGCGTCGGCGGCGGGCAGGAACCCGGGGTTGGGCGAATAGCGCGTGACGAGGTACAGGCTGTCGTCGATCCGCCGGCTCGCGATCAGGTGGCCGTCGATATCGATGCGCGCCGACGCGACGGGATGGAACGGATCGTCACGCCCGAACAACTCGACGCGCGTATGCCCGTCGCGCCAGGATTCCGTGGGCGCGAACTGGCCCACGTTGAAATAGTACGAAGGCGCCGAGCCCGTGATCGCGACCAAGGTGTCGTCGGCGAGGTAGAGGCGCGTCACGTCGGGCGTGGCATCGCCCTCGTGCGGCGCGACCAGGTCCAGTGTGCCGCGCGGCGTGACGCCGCTGCCGTCCGCGTTCAGCTCCACGATGCGCAGGGTCGCGAGTCGCTGGCCTCGCGCGTCGGCCGCGTAGGTGTAGAGCGCACGTCCGTCGGTCTTGACGAGGTCGGCCTCGTCCACGCCGGACTCGACGAGGTTCGTGCCCGACGTGACCATCGGGGGCGGCGGGGAGAACGCGATGCCGGGGTCCGGCGTCATCGTCGCCAGGCCGTCGACCAGGTATCGACGCAGGCGCTCGTCGCTCGCGAACGCCGCCAACTGCCGATCGGCCGGTCGGCGCGAGGACGGCGTGGTGAGCATGACCAGGTCCTGGGCACCGGTGAGGCCGCTGCCGAGCAGCGCCTCCGGATCCGACACGGTGGCGCGCAGCGCGGTCTCCGAGTCGAGCGCGAGATCCAGCGTCGCCAGGCCGGTCGCGCGCGGGGACTGGTACGGACACGCGGGACAGGCGCCGGCGTAGCGCGCGAGTGGAATCCGCGACGATGCATCGTTCGCGCTGCCGAACAGCCAGGTCGGACGGCCGGCGCGGTCATACGCGTAGTACGCCGCCGTCAGCACCGGGCCCTGCTCGCCGAGCGTGAGCCCGAATCCCGGCAGCGACGCGCGGTACCAGGCACCGGTGTGGTCGATCTCGGGCGTGATGCCCGAGGTGCGGTAGGGCTCGATGACCTGCGTGCCGGTGGCACCCTCGAGTTGCCAGTCGAGCGTGATCCGTTCGCTGTTCGTGCGCTGCAGGGAGAGCGCGCCGGCGGTGCGGTATCCCGCATGGCGGCCGTCGGCGAACGCGTGTTCGAGCAGCGGCGCGGTGAGTTGCCCGCTGGCACCCATGGCGCCCTGCGCCGTGTACCAGACCGGCGAGCCGTCGTTGCGGTACGTGTACCAGATCAGGAACACCTGGCCGGGGGCGACGTGGAGCTCGAACCCGCTGCCGGAAAGGCTTGGCGTCCACCACAGACCCGGACGCACCGGCGAGCGTTCGGCCAGGGTGGCGCCCACGCATGCCGGCGCGAGCACGAACATCGCGATCAAGAGCAGGAGTCGAACCATGGCTGACGACGCTCCCTGTGTCTGGCGGCCCGCGTGCCGTCTATTGTCCCCCAATCGCCGAGTCGACGCGAAACCCATCGGGGGCATCCGGGTGAGGACGCACGAGTCGGCGCCACCGTCGCAGGCACGGAACTCGCGCACGGTTCGGGCGTCGAATGGCGACTCGAACCGGTGCGCTATCATTCCCGGGTCACAACGCAGGAACCGACGGCATGCGGATGGGCAGGCGCCAGCGTGGATTCACGCTCATTGAAATCGTCGTCGTGGTCGCGATCATCGCCATCCTTGCTGCGATCGTCGTTCAACAGGTCGTTGGTCGCGTGGACGATGCCCAGCTCCAGCGGGTCCGCGCCGACCTCCAGACCGTGTCCTCCGCGTTGAACCTCTACAAGCTCGACAACTTCAGCTATCCGAGCACCCAGCAAGGCCTGGCCGCACTGGTGCAGAAGCCCTCGGGCCAGCCCGAGGCGCGCAACTGGAAGACCGGCGGCTACGTCGAGCGCCTGCCGAAGGATCCCTGGGGTCGCGAATACCAGTACCAGCAGCCCGGACAGCACGGCGTGTTCGACGTCTTCAGCTTCGGACGCGACGGCCAGCCCGGCGGCGAAGGCGCGGACGCCGACCTGGGCAACTGGGAATAGCCACGCGTGCACGCCGGCACGGACCGTGCGTGCGGGCCAGCTCCGGCGCGGTCGGTGGGCGGTTACACCCTGGTCGAGATCCTGGTCGTGGTCGTGGTCGTGGGCATTGTCGCCGGCGCGGCGACCCTGGCGATCGCCGGCGCAGGAATCGAGCGCCACGCCCAGCGCGAGGCCTTGCGATTCGGGGAACTGGTGCGGTTGACCCGTGAACGCGCGATCCTGACCGGTCGCGACCATGGCCTGCGTACCGAGGACCAGGGGTACGTGGTCATGGCGCGCGGCATCCCCGACTGGCGCATGGAACGCGACGGCGACCTGCGCCCGCGCGTGCTCGAACAGGGCCTGACCCTCGCGCTCTCGCGCGACGGTCGCGCGCTCCCCTCGACACCCGCGCAAGCCGACGGGCCCCAGGTCGTGTGCTATGCGAGCGGCGAATTGACCCCGTTCACGGTGCACTTCGGCGACGGGGACCGCGTGCTCGAAACGGTGGTCGGCACGCTCGATGGCGAGGTGCGCGTGCGCTCGGCGGACAGTGGACCGCCCCTGGAATCGCCATGAGCGCCCGCATGCGGGGCTTCACACTGCTCGAGGTCCTGATCGCGATCGCCGTGCTCGCGATCGTGCTCACGGGCCTGGTGCGTGCCGTGGGCCAGCAGGCCGAGGCGTTGTCGCACGAACGCGAGTTGACCTACGCCACCTGGGTCGCGAACGACGTGCTCACGCGCACGCGCCTGGGCGACGGGTTTCCCGGCATCGGCAGGCGCGAGGGCAGCGACGAGCAGGCGGGCAGGCGCTATCGCTGGGAGCTGGCGGTCTCGGGGACCGACGAGCCCTCGATACGCCGGTTGGACGTGTCGGTGTACGCGCCCGAATCCGACGCGGACGACGGCGCGCTCCTCACGCTCACCGGGTTCGCGGGCCAGCGCTGATGTCCGCGAGCACGCCAGCGCCCGGTTCGGTGAAGCGGCGAGCAGCCCCGCGACCTGCCCCCGAGCGCGGATTCAGCCTGATCGAACTGCTGGTGGCGCTGACCATCTTCGCGCTCGCGGCCGGACTCGCGTACGGGGGACTTTCCGCGATCGTGCGCGCGCGTGGCGCGCTGGCGACGGAGGGCGGTTCGCTCGCGCGGCTGCAGTTCGCGGTCGCGCTGCTGGAGCGCGACCTGCGCCAGGCCGTGGCGCGTCCGGTACGCGACCTCGCCGGGCGGCAACGGCCCGCGCTGCTCGGCGCCCTGCACGGCGTGGAACTGAGCACCCTGCACGCCGCGAGTCCGGAACTCGCGCTGCGCCCGGTGGACCTGCGCACGGCCTGGTCGGTGACACGCGGCGCGCTCGAGCGGGTGCACCAGCCTGCGCTCGATGTCGCACCCGCGAGCGTGCCGGCGCGCACCACGCTGCTGGAAGCGGTCGAGGGCCTGGACCTGCGCTACCTCGGTCGCGACGGCGAGTGGCGCAACCAATGGCCCGCGGACGGGAACGATCCGGCGCAGGCGGACCGGCTGCCGCGCGCGGTCGAGTTCACGCTGCGGGTCGAACGCGTCGGCGCCATCCGCCGCATCGTGCCCCTGCCCGATCCGCCCGACGACGCGCTGCGCCCGGGCGCGGGCCCGTCGTGAACGCCGTCCCGCGCGCGGTACGCGGCGTCGCGCTGCTCACGGCGCTGCTCGTGGTCGCGATCGCGACCGTGGTGCTCTCGCTCGTGCTCGACCAGGCCCAGTCCACGCTCGCGCGCACGCGCAACCTCATGCGCGGCGCGCAGGCCGACCAGTACGCGCTCGGGCTCGAGGATTGGGCGGTCGACGTGCTGCGCCGCGACCACGCCGACGGCGCCGGCATCGACACCAACGAGGACATGTGGGCCATGCCGCTGCCACCGACGCAGGTACCCGGCGGCCGCGTGTTCGGGCGCATGCAGGACCAGAACGGCCGCTTCGACCTCAACAGCCTGGTGTCCCCCACGACCGGCGCCGCCGATCCCGTGGCGGTGGAGCGTTTCCGGCGCCTGCTCACGGCGCTCCAGCTCGACCCGGCCCTCGCCGATGCCGTGGTCGACTGGATCGATCCCGACTTCGAACCGCTGGCGCGCGGCGGCGAGGACAACCTCTATCTCGCCTCCACGCCCGCGCGACGGGTCGCGAACCGGCGCCTCTCGCACGTGTCCGAGCTCATCCATGTGCGCGGATTCGACGCCGTGCGCTACGCGACGCTGCTGCCGCACGTGTGCGCCCTGCCCCGCCCCTCGCCGCTGAACGTCAACACCGCGACGCTGCCCGTGCTGATGAGCCTCGATCCCGGCATCACCTCCAGCGCCGCCCAGCGGCTCGCGCGCGAAGGTCGTGCGCGCTACGCGAGCGTGAACGAATTCAGCGAGGAGGTGCTGCGCCAGGGTGGCCAGCTGGCGAGCCAGGCGGGCCTGGGCGTCGCCAGCGAGTACTTCGCCGCGAACGCCGACCTGGAACTCGACGGCATCCCGTTCCACTACGGATTCCTGATCGAACGCACGGCGCAGGGGCGACTGGCGGTGCTGCAGCGCATGCGTGGGGAGTGGTGATCCACGGCGAGGTTCAGCACGCGGCGCACCGCGTTCGAAACCGCGCGAGCGCTCCGAAGCATTTGTAGGAGCGCGCTTCAGCGCGCGATCGTTTCGACTCCCGGCGACCTTGGCAGGCGTGAAAAAGATCGCGCGCTGAAGCGCGCTCCTACAAAGGGATGGGAGACGTCGCGGAAACGCAGTGCGCGCGCGGCAACCGGCAGCGGCGATCAGGCCGCGAGCGCGGAATCCACCATGCGCTCGATCTCGAACAGGTCGGGGATCATGGCATGGTCGTCGCGCACCAGGACCTGGGAGATGATCCCCGGCAGGCGCTGGCCCTCGTGCTCGGTGGGCACGAGGATCTCCGAGCTGATCGTGGTCAGGCGCGGGAAGCCCTGGCACAGCATGGCGAGGTAGGGCATGCGCGGGTTGCGGCCCACGGCCTTGAGCACGGTGACCTTCGCGTTGATCGCGCCTTCCTTGCGCGCGATGCCGGTCATCAGCGACAGCGAGAACATCGGCACGCGCCAGCCGCGCCAGCGCACGCGACCCATCAGCCATTCCGGCGCGTTGGGGATGGGTTCGGGCGTGGCGGCGGTGATGATCTCCGACACCGTCGCGTTCGGCAGCAGCGCGCGGCCGTTCGTGATGGTGATCATCAGTCCGCGGATCTCGGTTTGCGTCTCACTCATGGTGCCGGCGTCCTGGAAAGATGTCCGACCGTCCGGCGTGCGCGTGGCGCACGCTCAGCCGGGAAATCGCGAGGCGAACTGCTTGGCGAGCTGCGCGGGCGAGCCGACGAACTCCACGATGCCGGCGCTGCACACGCCGTCCACCATGGAACTCACCACGCAGGTCTTGGGATCCTGCGCCCACACCACGCCGCCCTTCTGCTGCAGGTAGCGCGCACCCTCGATGGCGTCGTGCGCCATGCCGCTGAACACGATCGTGCCGGCGCTGGCGCCGAAGTGGTCGGCGACGTCCTTGAGCACCATGTCGATCGACGGCGTGTACGACGAGACCTGCTCGAGCGCGCTCACGCGCACCTCGCCGGTCCCCGCCACGCGCAGGCGCTGGTCGAGCGGCACCACGACGAGGTCGCCGTAGGCGACGAGATCGCCGTCGTGCACGTGGCGCACGCGCAGCTTCGTGGCCTTGGCCAGCTGCTGGGTCATCAGCTCGAGGAAATCCGATCCCATGTGCTGCGCCAGCAGGAACACCACGGGCAGCGTGGGCGGCAGCGCTCCGAGGAACTCGCGCACGGCCTCGGGACCACCGATCGAGGCGCCCAGGACCCAGACGTTCCGGATCGGACCCGTATTCGCGCTGGCGACGAACTCCTCGTCGTTGAAGATCGCCTGGAACTGTCGCATCAGGTCGTCGTCGGGCGCGGCCGGGGTCGGGGCCGCCGCCTCTGCGGCCGCCTGGAAATCCGAGAAGCGGAACGCACTTGCCGCTTCCTCGAAATCGAAGTCGATGCCTGGCAGTTCGATCCCGGACAGCTCCGGCACCGGCGTGGGTGCAGGTGCAGGTGCAGGTGCAGGCGGTTCGGCTCGCGCGGGCGCAGTCGTCGGCGCCGCAGCGGCTGCGGGTGCCAGCGCGGGCACGGGCAGTTCAAGCGTGGTCACGAGCGACGAGGGCGGCGCGCCCGCCGCCGGTCGCGCCGGGACGGCCGCGGCAGGTACCGCCTCCGGTGGCGCCTCGTCCTCGATCGGCGCCAGTTCCAGGGCGCCCAGATCGAACTCCTCGAAGCTGGGACTGCGGGCCGAATCGAGTTGCACCTCGACCACGGCGGGACCTTCCGAGATCGGCTCGAGGCTCAGGGCGCCCAGGTCGCCCCACTCCGAATCGCCGGTGCGCGACGCGGCCGGGGACAGCGCCGCCGTGGACGCGGGCGATGCCTCGGAGAACCCGTCGTTGTCGACGAGTTCGACCTCTTCCTCGATCGGCGCGAGCGCAAGGCCGGCCCATTCCGCTTCCGGCGGCGCGGCGGCCACCTGGCGGAGCGACGCCGACGGCACCGTCAGCGCCGCATCGTCGGGTGATTCCAGGAAGGTGAAGCCCAGGCCCGCGGCCTCGAACTCCTCGGGCTGCTCGGGACGCGATGCTGGCGCTGCCGGGCCCTCGTCGAACGGTTCGAGTTCCAGGGTGTCCGCCGTGGCCCCCACGGCCGCCGTCGGCACCGCACTCGCGTCGCCGAACAGGTCCATCATCTCGGCGGCGCTGATCGGCAGGTCGAACGACTGGTCGTCCTTCAGCGCGGCCAGCCTGTCCTCGATCATGGGCGCGACCGGCTCCACGCTCGTGTGCAGTTCCGCCCGGTCGCGCTCGAACATGGCGCGGGTGTCGGCATCGAGCGCGCGCGCGAGGTCGTCGGCGGAGATCTCGAATCCGGCGCTCGCCCCGGTCGCGCCGGGGAACTCGGGCGCGGACGGGCGCGAGCGCACCGGCACGGCCTGCGAACCGGTGGGACGCGGCGGGTGCGTCTCGTCCACGCCGAGGATCTTCGCGGCGAGGTGGCGGGCCCAGCGCGCCTGCTCCCAGCCGCCGAGCTTGCTGGAGACCTCGGCGTCGTTGAACACGACCCGGCGGGTGTCGTCCACCAGCAGCGCATCGAGGTGGTCCATCTCCTCCTCGACCTCGGGATCGAGGTTCACGACCACGACCTCGGGCCCGGCGGCGTCGAGCGCCGCGTAGTCGAACTTGGCGACGGACGCGTCGTACACCACGCGCGCACCGAACTCGCTCAGCGCGAGCTTGAGGTGCGCGTTCAGGGCCTCGGCCTGGTAGACCAGGCCGACGCTCACCGTGCCGCGGGGCTCACTGGAGGGCACGCGACAACCTCAGGGTTTCTTCCACGTTGCGCAGCAGGTCGGCCTCCTGGTACGGCTTGCCGAGATAACGGTCGACGCCGATTTCGAACGCCCTCTGGCGGTGCTTCTCGCCGGTACGCGAGGTGATCATGATGATCGGCACCAGCTTCAGGCGCGAGTCGTTGCGCATGTAGGTGGCGAGTTCGTAGCCGTCCATGCGCGGCATTTCGATGTCGAGCAGCACCAGGTCCGGCACGCGGTCCTGAAGCTTCTCGACGGCGTCCAGGCCGTCCTTCGCGGTGACCACTTCCATGTCGTTGCGCTCCAGCACGCGGGTGGTGACCTTGCGCATGGTGATGGAATCGTCCACCACCATGATCAGGGGCTGGCGGCGCGGCTCCACCAGCGGTTCGACCTCGGCCTCCGTCGGCGCGGCGTAGCCGCCGACCAGGCCGGGCAGCATGGCCTCGAGCTCGGCTTCGCGCGCGACCTCCTCGCGCAGCGCGGCGGCGCGGCGCACCAGCGGCGCGACGTCGAGGATCATCACGACCGAGCCGTCGCCCATGATCGTGGCGCCGAAGATGCCGGGCACGCTCGCGAGCTGCGGACCCACCGACTTCACCACGATCTCGCGGCTGCCGAGCACGGCGTCGATGCGGATCGCCGCGCGCTGGTCGCCGGTGCGGGTGAGCAGCAGCGGCAGCATGCGGTCGTCGCTGGCGCGGTGGGTGACCACGCCGAGCAGGTGGTCGAGCTCGTGGATCAGGTATTCCTCGCCGCCGTAGGAGAAGGTCGGCATCGCCTGCTGCAGTCGCTTGCCCAGGTCGTCGCGCGCGATGCGCGCGACGCCCTGCACCGAGGACATCGGCACCGCGTGCACGGCATCGCCCAGGCGCACCATGATCGCCTGCGTGACGGCCAGGGTGAACGGCAGCCGGATGTTGAACTGCGAGCCCACGCCGCGCTGGGAGTCGATCGCGAGCGAGCCACCGAGCTGCTTGATCTCGCTCGCCACCACGTCCATGCCGACGCCGCGGCCGGCGATCTTGGTGACCTGCTCGGCGGTGGAGAAGCCGGTCTCGAGGATGAACGCGAACAGGTCGCGGTCGGAGAGCTGCGCGTCGGGGCGGAGCAGGCCGCGTTCGATCGCCTTTCGGCGGATCGCGTCGCGGTCCATGCCGGCGCCGTCGTCGGAGACCTTGATCACGACTTCCGTCGCTTCTCTCGCGACCGTGATGCGCACCGTGCCCTCCTCGGGCTTGCCGGCGGCGGCGCGCTCTTGCGGACTCTCGATGCCGTGCGCGAGCGCGTTGCGCAGCATGTGCTCGAACGGCGCCTTCATGCGCTCGAGCAGGTTGCGGTCCATTTCGCCCTGGGCACCCTCGATGCGCAGGTTCGCGCGCTTGCCCAGTTCGTCGGAGGTCTGGCGCAGCAGGCGGCGCAGGAACGGCACCACGGAATCGAACGGCACCATGCGCGTGCGCATGAGGCCTTCCTGGAGTTCCGAGGACACGCGCGACTGCTGCAGCAGCAGCGTTTCGGACTGGCGGGTGAGGTCGTCCAGGGCGCCCTGCAACGCGATCAAGTCGGACACCGACTCGGCCAGCGCGCGCGAGAGCTGCTGGATGGTGGAGTAGCGGTCGAGCTCGAGCGGGTCGAACTTGGTGTCGCTGCCCGATTCCTCGGCCTCGCGCTGGAAGCGCGCGATCACCTGCGCCTCGGTCTCGAGCTCGAGCTTGCGCAGCTGCTCGCGCAGTCGCGTCACGGTCTGTTCGAGCTCGACCAGGTTGAACCGGTACGTGCCCATCTGCTGCTCGAGGCGCGAGCGGTAGAT
>Ga0315912_10001052_pt1 | contig 37243 bp, 32 predicted proteins | sample VfabasoilMG_FD_204469 | JGI IMG/M metagenome (GOLD analysis project Ga0315912, IMG submission 204469) | Garden soil microbial communities collected in Santa Monica, California, United States - V. faba soil | ecosystem: Environmental > Terrestrial > Soil > Garden | place: USA: California... | reverse complement strand
GCCCGTCGCGGCCGCCCCGCCGCCGTTGGGCGCCGGTGCCGGGCCCGCGTCGGCGCTGCCAGGTGTCGCGGCGCACATGCCGGGCGCGGCCTCGCCGCCGGCTCCCGCCCTCACGCCGGCCCTGGCGGGCGGCGTGAGCGAGGCGCGTCCGCGCCTGCTGCCGCAACAACCTGGCGCATCCGGCGAAGGCGCCGGCCTGCCGCCCGGTGACGCCGCGCTGCTCGGCAAGGCGAAGCCGGCCACGTCGCGCGCCCGCAGCGTGGCGCGCGCGATGAGGCGCCGCGCCGTCATCGCGGTGCTCGTGCTGCTCGCCCTGGCCGGTGGCACGCTCAGCTCGCAGGGCCAGGGCCTGATCGACATGCTGCTCGGAGCCTCGCCGGCCGAGGGCGGCAAGAAGGCCGGCAAGGGCAAGAAGAAGAAAGCCGAGGCGCAGGCCGAACGCAGCGCTGCCGACGGGGAACCCGTGGCGCGCGCGGCCAGCCTCGAACCCGCCGTGGCCGAGGCCTCGCTGCGCGTGCTGGCCGCGGACCACCGGCGTGCGCTGCGCACGGGTGACCGGCGCGCGGCGGAGGAGGCGCTCTCGCGGCTGCGCGAGGCCGAGCGCAGCGCCGTGTCGCGTGAGCTGCTGGCCGATGCGCTGCTGGTCGAGTTCGAGGGCAGCCTGGAGACGGATCCCGTGGCCGCCGCCGCGCTGCTGGACGAGCTGCGCGAGGTGGCGGACGACGCCCAGGCCGCACTGCTCGAGGACGGAGCCGGCGGCGACGAGGCCGACAGGGCGGCCGGGCCGGGCAACGCGCTCGTCGAGGCGCTCGCGCTGCAGCACGACTTCGGCGCGCTGGACGGCGCCCTGGCTGCCAGCACCGACCTGATCGACGAGATGCTGCCGCTCTGCTCGGGCAGCGACGCGCCGCCCGAGCGCCTGGCGGCCTGCTCGCGTGCGCTCTACAACGCCCACTGGGACGCGAGCCGCGTCGGGGAGCTGCGCACGGCCGACGAACGCCTGCAGCAGCTGCAGCAGCTCGCACTGACCGATCGCGCGCCGGACGTGGTGCAGCAGCGGCTGGCACAGGCCCTGGCGAACGCGCACCTCCAGGCCTGCGTGGCGGGCGATCTCGTGCGCGAGGCGAGCCTGCTCGCCGACCTGCGCGGCGTGACGGCCGAGGCCTCGGCGGGGGAGCAGCGGCTGCCGTTGCTGGCGCGCGAACTCTTCCACGCGCATCGCGCCGCACGCGAGGCCGGTGACAAGAGCCGCACGGCGGCCCTGCTCGACGAGCTGCGCGAGCTGTGCGCGCCGGTCGGCGCAGGCTCCGAGGAACTGCTGTCCCTGGCGCAGGCGCTCTTCCAGGCCCACCAGGACGCGGCCTTGCGCGCCGACCCGGAGCGCCCGGCCGCCCTGCTCGACGAGCTGCGCGCGCTCTGCGCGCGCCCCGGCGCCGACGAGCGCCATCGCCTGCTGCTCGCCAAGGCCCTGTACGACGGCAGCCGCTCGTGCCACGGCTGGGGGCGCGAGGAGCAGAGTGGTCAGCTGCTCGACGAGCTGCGCGCCCTCGCGCAGCGTCCGACGGCCACCGACGACCAGCGCCTGCAGCTCGCCAACGGCCTCTACAACGCTCATCGCGTCGCCGCGGCGGTGGGCCACGAACAGCTCGCCGGCCTGCTGCTCGACGAGATCGCCGCGCTGGCGGCGCACGCCGCGGCCCAGCACCCGCTGCGCCTGTTCCTCAACAGCGGCCTGCTGGACTCGCGCGGCTTGCCGGCCATCGGCGCACAGGACGCGGGCTCCGGCGGCTGAGACCCCGGGGCGCCCGCTGCGCGCCGGCTCCCGGAGTGCTCGATCGGCGGCCTGGAGAGCACGCTCCCGCGGATTGTCATCGGCCGTCTGCCGCGCCCTCGGGCGCCGACGGCAGCCCCCGAGCGCGTGCCGCAGGCCTCGTCAGCGACATCGCCAATCGGTCGCTGGTGCGCAGCAACAGGGCTGCATGCGAAACGTCACATGGATAGGGACGTGCGCTGCCTGCGGGCCGGCTCGCTGCCGGCGGCCCGCAAGGCGGACATCAGAACCGGATTCTGCCGGAAGGGCTCAATCCCCGACGGGGGGGCGACCGACATGTGCTCCCGGACAACGTGTCTCGACCCGTGTTAGGCGCCCGACGTAGGGCCAGCGAGACGGGCTCGAATCTGAGGTCAACCCAAATGAACCAGCAGATGGTCATCAAGAAGGGTGGCACCCACGGTTTCACGCTCGTCGAGCTTGCCGTCGTGGTGGTCATCATCGGAGTTCTCGCCGCGTTCGCGGTTCCCCGCTTCCTGAGCTCGGTCGAGCGTTCGAAGGCCGCGGAGGCGTTCAACTACCTGGCCACGGTGCACGCGGCCCAGGAGCGCTACCACGCTCGTCAGGGCACGTACGCCTCGGCGATCGGGCAGCTCGACACCGAGCTCGGCACGCTCGAGTACTTCTCGGTGGGCGCGGTCGCCGTGCCCAGCACCGAGTCGTCCCTCGAGACGGGCTGGGAGCTGACGCTGACCCGCACGGGCTCGTCGGCTGGCTACGGTGCGTACACCGTGGTGTTCAACCAGGATGGCTTCGATACGGCGAACAGCACGATCGTGGCCGAGATCAGCCCGCTGCAGACCGGCAGCTGATCCCCTGGGTCTGACCATGGCCTCCGCCGGGCAGACGATCGCCCGGCGGAGGCCGTCCGCGTTATGGGGTGGGTCGCCAGGAGCGCGCAACACCTGAGCGAGGTCGCCCCGGAGAGTCAGGACGCATGGCCCTCGCCACCGCACTGGGCTTGAAGTCGGCCACGGGCCTGTACCTCGGCCCGACCGAGATCGTCGCCACCCAGGTCGTGCTCACGCCGCTCGGCACGCGCGACAACCAGGTGGTGCGGCAGCCGATCGGCGAGGGCGGCGTGCGCGCCGCGATCGAGGCCCTGCGCGACGCCAAGCACCTGCTCGGCCAGATCGTCGTCGGCTTCGACCTGCGCCGCTTCTTCCTCAACACGCGCACGCTGCCGCCGATCGAGGACCGCGACGAGCTGATCGACGCGCTGGCCGGCGGCCTCGCGCGCATGCCCGGCGGCCTCGTGTCGGCGACCACGCCGGTGCGCCTGCCGGGCGGCAACATGGCCACCTTCGTGGCCGGCTCCCGCGCCCTCGCGCGCGAGGTGCTCGACGGGCTCGCGTCCGCCGTCAAGCAGAAGCGCCTCATGCTCACGGGCGCACCCTTGGCCCTGTATGCGCTGGCGCGCAGCGAGCGCAAGCCGGAGCGCAAGCGCCCGACCGAGGTGCGCATCTTCCTGGGCGAGGGCCAGGGCCTGGCCGTGCTGGCCCACCTCGCGCAACCCGTCGCGCTGCACCTCTTCGACTGCCCGACGGATCGCATCGCGCGTTCGATCGAGCTCGCCGTGCTCAACCTGGCCCACCGGGCGCGCGAGACGCTCGGCCTGCCGGGCATCGACGTGCTCTGGCTGCACGTGGGCGAGGAGGCGCACGAGCTGGCCTCGCGCTGCGAGGCCGGCTGCGGCGTGCCGACCTTGCCGGCGAGCGAGATCGGCATCGACGACCAGAGCGCCAGCCGCGCGCTCGCCATCTCGGCGCTGCGCCCGGCCAAGGGCACCGCCAACCTGTTCGAGTCGGTCTTCGAGTCGGCCGGCTTCCTCAAGAACTTCCCCGTGGCTTCCGCCAGCACGCTGGTCTTGCTGCTCGTGGGGAGCTGGTTCGCCTTCGACCAGACGCTCGGCCAGCTGCGGCTGGAGGCGCGCGGCCTCGAGAAGCAGGCTGCGGCGGACTACAAGGCCATCGGGCTGACGGCGGAGACGCTCGAGAAGCGGCACGACGCGCTGAAGGAGGAGTTCAAGCTCGCCTCCTACTTCTTCACCGACCGCGCCTTCTGGAGCGACATCCTCTTCGAGCTGCCCGAGATCGTGCCGTCGACGATGACGCTCGAGGGCTTCGACGGCCGCGACACGGTGCTCTTCCCGCGCAAGACCAAGTCGGCGGCCGTGGTCTCCTCCAAGCTGCGCCAGCTCTCGCTGGCGGGCATGGCCCCGGTGGAGGCCGGCGTGAAGACGCCGCCCGAGCTGGAGCAGTTCATCGCCGGCATCAAGGCGTCGACGGCCATCCGCAGCCTCCTGCCCACGATCACCGCGTCGAACGTGCGCCTCATGCCCGGCAAGGTGCAGCAAGAGGCCCGCATCCTCATCACGACGGCCCCCTGAGGACGCCACGACGTGGAACTGGGCATCGACAAGAAACAGATCGAGAGCATGAAGGCGGCTCTCCGCGGGCTCGCGGACGACCGCGTGCAGCTGCGCTTCGTGGTCTGCCTCGTGCTGCTGATCGTCGGCTGGCTGGCCGTGCTGCGTCCGCAGTCGATCGCGCTCACGAAGGCGCGCAAGAAGGTCGTGCAGGCCGGCAAGCAGGCGCTGGCCGCCGAGGAGACCGTGTTCTTCACGCGGGAACTGGAGAAGTACGAGCCCTACCTGTTCGCCTTCGACGACCCGGCCATGCTGCAGGCCTACGTGCGGCGCAGCGTCGAGGCGAGCGGAGCGCAGCTGCGCTCCTTCGCCAACAAGAAGACCGAGCCCAAGGGCGTGTTCCAGGTGGTCGAGCTGGACATGGACGTCGTGGGCACCTACTCGGAGCTGGTGCACCTGGTGGACCTGCTCGAGCACGGCGACAAGGTGCTGCGGCTCGAGAAGCTGAAGCTGGAGCGCACGAAGACCTCGATCCTGATGGAGTGCACGCTCAACGGCCTGGTCAAGCCGAGCCTGGCGCCAGCGCCGGCGGTGGGCGGCGAGGCCGAGGGCGATGGCAGCGCCGAGGCCGGCGGCAGCGCCGAGGGCGGCGGCAGCGCCGCGGCCGCGGGTGGCGGGCGGGCCGCCGACGACGGAGCACGTGATGGCGACGGCGAGCGCCCACGGCCAGGCGGGGCTGACGACGCCACGAGCGACGACGACGCCAGCGACGACGACGCCAGCGACGACGCCACGAGCGGCGACGCCACGAGCGGCGACGCCACGAGCGACGACGCCACGAGTGACGACGACGCCGGCGACGACGCCGGCGACGACGAGACCGCCGACCGCCAGCCCGGCGCCGTCGGGCTGGCGAGCCCACACCGCCCGGCTGTGGGTGGCGTCGGCACGTCGGGCGAGGCCCGGGCGGAGCGCGCGTCCCCGGCGCGAGGGCCTGCGCCATGATGGAGTTCGTGCGCCAGAAGGCCGTGCTCCTCGCGGCCGTCATCATCCTCTGGTACACGGCCTCGAGCCTCATGGCGACACCGGAGGCGAAGGCGGACGAGCGCAAGAAGCTCGAGGCGATCGGCCCGCGCTACCTCGGCATCCGGCCCGAGGGCCACCTCATCGACTGGCTCGCGGACCCCTATCGCTTCGACAACAGCCCGCCGGGCGCCCAAGAGGGGTCAACCCCCGGTGCGCCGCCGGCCGACGAGGGGGAGATGCCTCCCTCTCTCCCCAGCCTGGCGCCCTCGGGCACCGGCGCGGCGCGTGCCGCCGGCCCGGCCGGCCTCGGCCCTGGCGTGGTCGGCGACCGCCGCGAGAGCGCTGCGACGGCACTGCCTGCCTGGCTCGCGGAGGCAGCGGCCGCGGCGGCGCCGCCGGCGGAGCTGCCGCTGCCGGAGGAGCCCGTCACGCTGTGGGTGGACGCCGTCGTCGTGCTGCCGGGCGGCGGCAGTGCGCGCCTCTGCGGCGAGACGCTCGCGGTGGGCGACGAGCTGCCGCAGGTGGACGCCGAGCACCCGCCGCGCCTGCTCGCGGTGGTGGGCGACGGCGTGCGCCTGCTCTACCGCGGACGCGAGTACACGCTGTCGGTGGACGACGAGCCGCTGGTGCTCGTGGCGCCGCCCGCCTCCGAGCCGGAGGTGGACCCATGAGCGCCGCATCGCCGCTGCTGCGCCACGAGATGCCGCTCATCGTGCGCCTGCTCGAGGAGAGCGGCGTCCTCACGCCGCAGAAGCTCGCGGCGCTGGCCGCCGCGCGCACGCAGTTCCCCGGCAGCATCGAGGAGGCGCTCATCTGCGCCAGCCTGGCCGAGGAGCGCGAGGTGCTCGAGGCCTACGCGCGCTTCGTGGGCGCCAGCTGCTTCGACCTGGAGGTGGTGGCCGAACGCGAACGCTACATCGTGCGGCACGAGCCGGGCGAGCTGCCGGCGCGGCTCGACCTGATCGAGAACTTCAAGCCGCGCTGCGCGCAGCTCGGCGAGGTCATCTCCGAGGCGGTCTGCCGCCAGAGCCGCCTGATGCCGCTCGCCATGCGCGAGGGCATCGTGGACGTGGTCTGCATCAACCCGGCCGACTTCGCGGGCCTGGAGGAGGTGCGCGTGCGCACGGGCTGCATCGTGCGCCCGCACGCCGGCTCGTACAGCCTGGTCAACGAGCTCATCGGCCTGGTCTTCGGCGAGCTCGACGTGCTGAAGGAGATCACGCGCGAGGACACCCACCGCGAGCGCGCGTCCCAGGCGGACGACGAGGAGGAGCTGGAGGTCGTGGTCGACCTGCAGCGGGCGGTGCCGGCCGGCAAGGAGAGCCAGGTGCTGCGCATCGTCAACGCCATCCTCGGCAACGCGATCGAGGAGAAGGCGAGCGACATCCACATCGAGCCCTACGAGGACTCGGTGCGCGTGCGCTACCGGGTGGACGGCGAGCTGCGCGAGACCTCGGCGCCGCCGCGCTCGCTCTTCATCCCGACCGTCTCGCGCCTGAAGATCCTGGCCAAGATGGACATCGCCGAGAAGCGCATCCCGCAGGACGGCGCCATCGCGCTGAAGAGCGGCGAGAAGCGCGTCGACCTGCGCGTGAGCACGGTGCCCACGGTGTACGGCGAGAAGATGGTCATCCGGCTGCTCGAGAAGGGCGGCATCCCCAACCGGCTCGAGGACCTGGGCTTCGCGCCCGAGCAGGCCACGGCCTTCCTGGATGCGGCGCTCTCGCCGCACGGGCTGATGTTCGTGACGGGGCCCACCGGCTCGGGCAAGTCGACCACGCTGTACACCTGCCTGAAGCTGATCAACGAGACCACCGAGAACATCCTGACCGTCGAGGACCCGGTGGAGTACAAGTTCTTCGGCCTCAACCAGGTGCAGGTGCGCACCAAGGTCGGGCTCACCTTCGCGAGCGCCCTGCGCGCCTTCCTGCGACAGGACCCGGACAAGATCATGGTCGGTGAGGTGCGCGACCAGGAGACGGCCGAGATCTGCATGCGCGCGGCGCTCACCGGCCACCTCGTGCTCTCGACGCTGCACACCAACAACTCGCTGCAGGTCATCAACCGCCTCGTCGACATGGGCATCGAGCCGTTCCTGCTCGGCCCGGCGCTGCGGCTGCTCGAGGCGCAGCGCCTGGCGCGCAAGCTGTGCTCGCAGTGCAAGGAGCCCTACGAGCTGCCCGAGCAGGTGGCGCCGCGCTTCGGCCTCGAGCCCGGCATGCGCTTGTACCGCTCGTCGGGCGCCCCGTGCTCGATGTGCAAGGGCTCGGGCGTGAAGGGCCGCGTCGGCCTGTACGAGGTGATCAAGATCTCGCAGGCCATGAGCGAGCTCATCGCCAGCAAGGCCGACATCAACGTGCTCATCCGGCAGGCGCGCTCCGAGGGGGCGCGCTTCCTGGGCGACTCGGCGCGCGAGAAGGTGGCCGCCGGCCTCATCAGCCTCGAGGAGGCCGCCGACTTCCTGCGCGTGGACGACGGGCGCCAGGCCGAGGTGCCGTCATGAGCCCCGTCGCCGTGACCACATTCTCGGGGCTCTGGAAGCCGCGGGTGACGAACAAGATGCACCCGAAGATCCAGAGCTTCGACATCCTGGCCTTCTTCCAGCAGCTCAGCACGCTGTTCCGGGCGGGCACGCCGATCTACGACGCCATCGTGATGTCGGCCGAGCAGAGCCAGAGCATCAAGCTGCGCGACATCATCCTCGACATCTCGCGCAAGGTGGCGGCGGGCAGCGAGCTGAACGCGGCCATGTCCAGCCACAGCCACCTGTTCCTGCCGGAGTGGACCGAGATCATCCGCAGCGGCGAGCGCTCGGGGCAGCTCGAGTCGATGCTCGGCCGGCTGGCGGCGCAGATCGACTCGGCCAACCAGCTGCGCAGCAAGCTCGTCAGCGCCATGATCTACCCGACGATCGTGCTCATCGTCGCCATCGCGGCCCTGACGGTGATGCTCGTGAAGGTCGTGCCGACCTTCGCGGACATGTTCGCCACCATGGGCGGCGAGCTGCCCGGCATCACGCAGGCCGTGCTGAAGGTCAGCAACTTCCTGCAGTCGAACGGCCTGGCGCTCTTCGTCGGCATCTTCGTGGGCGTCTTCAGCCTCAAGCGCTACATCCGCACGCCCGCCGGCCGCAAGCGCTTCGACCGGCTGCTCGTCTCGGCGCCCTTCCTGGGCGAGGTCACGGTGCAGTCGTACATGCAGAAGTACGCCATCAACACGGCGCTGCTGCTGCGCGCCGGCCTGCCCATCCTCGATGCGATGCAGGCGCTGCACGGCATCTACGACAACTCGATGTACAAGCAGGCCATCCAGCGCGTGTGCCACGGCCTGGAGCGCGGCGGCTCGCTGGCCGACGGCCTGGAGCAGACCGGCCTGTTCACGGCCTTCGTGGTGGGCATGACGCGCACCGGCGAGGCCTCGGGCGAGCTGCCGTCCGTGCTCGACGAGGTCGAGCTGTTCTATCGCCGCAAGGTGGAGACCGTCGCCGAGCGCCTCTCCAAGAGCCTCGAGACGGTGGTCATCCTGGGCATGGGCATCTGCGTGGCGGTCATCCTGTGCTCGGTCTACCTGCCCATGTTCTCGATGGCGAGCGGAGTCAAGTGATGCGACGCCTGTTGCTGACGCTCTCGGTCATCGTGCTCATGGCCCTCGCGGCGGCGCCGACGGCGGCGCAGTCGCGGAACCCGGCCTCGCCGGCCCCGCGGTCGCCGGCGCCGCCGGCCGGTGCGGCCGAAGCGCGCGACGCCGTCGACCCGCTCGCCCTGCTTGGCCCCGGCCTCTCCTTCCTCGACTGGCCCCTGGGCCTGACCGACGGCAGCCGCGTGCCGGAACTGCTCTCCGAGCCGCTGCCCGGGCGCGCGGCTCCGGGCAGCCTGCCGAGCGACGCGCCCGGCACGGGCGAGTTCCGCCTCTCGGCCACGAACCGGCTCGACTTCCACGCGCGCGACATCGAGGTGGCGGACGCCTTCGCCCAGCTGCGCACGCTGGTGCAGCGCAACATCGTCCTGGCGCCGGGCCTCTCGGCCCGCTTCACGGGCGACCTCTACGACCTCGACGTGGACGAGGCCATCGAGGCCGTCTGCCGCAGCACCGGGCTCGTCGCGCGCTACGAGGGCTCGTTCATCTACGTCGAGCCCGACGAGCAGACCTCGCGCATCTTCGAGCTGCTGTACGTGCGCGGCGACGACATCGTCGCGCTCGTGGCCCCCCTGCTCAGCGCGACGGGCAAGGCGACGGCCACGGTGCCGGCGCGCGTCGGCCTCGAGGAGGGCTCCGAGTCCGACGGCGACGACTACTCCTTCCGCGACATGCTGCTGGTGCACGACTATCCCGCCAACATCGAGGCCGTGGCCGAGGTGGTGGCGGCCATCGACGTGCGCCCCAAGCAGGTGCTCATCGAGGCCACCATCCTGAGCGCCGCGCTCACGGACGACTTCGCCGCCGGCATCGACTTCACCATGCTCGAGGGCGTCAACTTCGAGGACGTCGGCGCCACCAGCGACAACGGCACGTCGGTCGACCTGGGCGGATTCACCAGCGAGCAGCTGCGCAACGGCGCCGGGGCCGTGGACAGCAACGTCGTCGACCTGCTGCCGACCGGCGGCCTGAACGTGGGCTACCTGAACCACGGCGTGGGCGTCTTCATCCGCGCGCTGCAGCAGCTCACCGACACGACCATCCTGGCCAACCCGCGCGTCGTGGCGCTCAACAAGAAGCGCGGCGAGGTGCTGCTCGGCCGGCGCGACGGCTACCTGACGTCGATCGTGACGCAGACCTCGACGACGCAGCGCGTCGAGTTCCTGGAGACCGGCACGCGCCTCGTCTTCCGCCCGTTCATCGGCGAGGACGGCTACGTGCGGCTCGAGATCCACCCCGAGGACAGCGACGGCGGCGTGAACGCCGACGGCCTGCCCTTCAAGGACACGGCCGAGGTGACGACCAACGTGCTCGTGCGCAGCGGCCAGACGATCGTCATCGGCGGCCTGTTCCGCGAGCGCGTGCAGAGCATCGAGAAGCGCATCCCCTGGCTGGCCGACCTGTGGCTGGTGGGCAACCTCTTCCGCAGCACGCAGGACACCGCGACGCGCGAGGAGATCATCGTCATGCTGACGCCGCACGTCATCGACTCGGGCCTCGAGCCGGTCGAGGCGGCGGCGACGGCCGGCGGCCTGGTGCGGGCGAGCGCGCTGGCCGGGGCCTACACCTACACGGCGCGCAGCCTGACGCGCGCGGGCGACCTCGGCGGCGCGCTGCTGTTCCTCGACGCGAGCCGCCGGCTCGACCCGTTGCGCGCCGAGCTCCCCTCGCTCGAGCGCTCGGTCGTGGCGCAGCTCGTCCCGGACTTCGCCGCCGGCGTCATCGACGAGCGCCTGCTCGACGAGCTGGTGCGCCAGCCCGTGGCGGGCGCGGCCCCGGCCGCAGGAGGTGCGCCGTGACGACCACCCGCCATGCATCGCGCGCCCTCGCGGCCGCTGCCCTCGCAGCGCTGCTGTGGACCGGCGGCTGCTCCAGCACGAGCGGCGCTGGGGCGGGCGAGGGTTCGACCGGCTCGGCAGGCCGGGCCGAGGAGGGCCGGCAGTGGCCGCCCAACGTCGAGTTCCAGCGCTCGCGCCTGGCCCTGGCCATCACGGAGGCCGAGCGGCAGCTCGACCTGGGCGAGGTGGCCGAGGCCCGCCGGCGCCTGCTCGACCTGCCGGCGACCGAGATCGAGGACGGCCACGTGCAGCGCGTGCTCGCGCGCATCGCCATGGCCGAGGGCCGGCCGCAGGACGTGCAGCAGCACCTCGATGCGGCCGGGGCCCTGCTGCCGCTCGACCCGCTCATCGACACCATGCGCGCCACCTTCTGGGAGGTGTACGGCGACTGGGACGCGGCGCGCGCCGCTTGGGCGGAGGCCGCGCGCAAGCAGGCCGATGCGCTCGACCCGATCGTGGCGCAGGTGCGCGTGCTGCTGGCGCTCGGCGACAGGAAGGGCGCCGTGGCGCTCATCGAGCGCGAGCGCAAGAGCCGCCCGCTCTCGGTCGAACTGCTCTCCACCGCGGGCTTCGCCTACCTGGCTGACGACCGCGCCGACGACGCCGCCTCGGCCTTCCACGACGCGCTCGACCTCTTGCCCGACGACGCCCACCTGCTCGAGGACCTGTTCCTGGCCCTGGCGCGCGCCGGGCGGCACGCCGACGTCGTCGCGGCCGCGGGCACGCGCGACCTGGAGCGCCTCTCGCCCCTGGCCTGCTACACCCTGGGGCACTCGGCGCTGCTGGCCGACAAGCCGTCGGTGGCCGTGGCGGCGCTGCAGCGCTACGTGCTGCACGACCGCAGCGACGAGCGCGCCTGGCTCGACCTCTCGCGCGCGCACCTGCTCGACGAGGACTACGACGCCGCCTTCGAGACGCTCTCCAAGGTGCTGCGGCTGCACCCGGAGAACGCCGAGGCGCTCGTGCTGCTCGGCCACGTGCGCAGTCGCGTCGGCCAGCTCGCGTCGGCCATGAGCACCTACCGCGAGGCCATCCGCCTGGGCGCCGACGGCAGCCTGCTCGCGCCCGTGATGCTGCGGCTGGTCGAGACGATGGAGTCGGGCCTGACGCCCGAGAGCCGCCTGGCCGCCTCGTCCAGCCTGCGCGTCGTGCCGGTCGTCTCGCAGCCCGCCGCGACGGCGGACGGTCTCGCGGCGGCCGGGCCGCCGACGGGCGCCTCCGGCTCACCGGCTGCCATGGGTGTGTCGGGGGCCGCGGGTGCGCCGGGCGCCGCGGGTGCGCAGGGCACTGCGGGCGGCGCGAGTGCCGCAGGTGCCGCAGGTGCCGCAGGCGCCGCAGGCGCCCCGGGCGCCCGGGGCGCGACGTCCGACGCGATGCGTCTGGCCGAGCTCATGGCGGGCAGCGGCGTCGGTTCGCGCGCCTCAGCCAGCGAGGTCGCATCGGCCGCGCCCACCGCCGTGGTCGAGGAGCTGCTGCCGCCGCTCGACGACGCCGGGCCGGCGGACGACGAACCCTACGGCGAGCTGTTGCCGCCCGACCTGCCGCGGCTGCCCGAGGTCGCGGCAGGAGACGAGGAGGCCTGAGGTGCCCTCCCGTCCGCGCTCCGAAGGCGCCCACACGCTGCCCGAGCTGCTGCTCGTGGTGCTGGTGCTGTCCGCCATGGCGGTCGCCGCCATCCCGCGCTTCTCGCTGGCCGTCGAGCAGGCGCGCGTCGACCAGGCCGCCGCCACGCTGCATGCCATCTGGGTCGCGCAGCGGCTGCAGCTGCTCGAGACGGACAGCTTCGCCGACGACCTCGTGACGCTCTCGGACGCCGGCTACATCGCCGCGGCGATCGACACGGCGAGCACGCCCTTCGACTTCTCGATCGGGGATGCCGACGCCGACGGCTTCCTGGCCCAGGCCGTACGCAGCGGCAGCACCACCTGGACCGGCACGCTGATGATCGACGAGACCGGCACGCTGTCCGGTTCCACCGACGACGGGGACGACCACGTTGCGACGCCGACCGACATCGAGTGACCGCGGCTTCACGCTGCTGGAGTGCGAGGTGGCCCTGCTCGTGCTCAGCCTGGCGGTGCTGCTGCTCTCGCGCCTGCTCGTCTCGCACGACCTCATCGTGCAGGACATGGAGGGCTGGCTGGCGGGCGACCCCATCTACTGGGTGGCGCGCCGTCCGAACGAGTGGGAGCGGGTGCTCGGGCACTCGGCCGAGCTGCTCACGGTGCAGCCGCCGGCCGTCGAGACGGGCGGCCAGCTCGTCGTCCTCGAGGTGACGCGCACGCTCGACCCCGCGACGATCGAGGTGCTCGTGGACCGGAGCGGGCTGTGATGGAGACCCCCGCGCGCACAGCCCGCGGCTTCACGCTGGTGGAGCTGCTCGTCGTGGTCGTGCTCTCGTCGGGCATCATGCTGCTCGGCATGTGGTCGTGGCGGCCGCAGCAGCACGCGATCCTGGAGCTGCGCGACCGCACGCAGGTGGTGGGCGAGCTGCGGCTGGCGGTCGAGAACCTGCTGCAGGACCTGGGCGGCGCCCACAAGCTCACGATCTCGGGCACCACGCTGCACATCGAGCGCGAAGAGGCCACTGCCACGCTGGCCGGCGGCTGGGACGGCTCGGCCGACGAGGGCGTCGAGTACTGGCGCGACGACGACGACCTGTGGCGCCTGGACGTGGCCTCGGGCCGCGTACGCCTGGTGGCCAGCCGCCTCACGGCCTTCGACGTGGGCAAGAACGGCAAGCGCATCTCGATCGACCTGTCGGCCGGCGAGGGCGATGCCGAGCGCAACCTGGGCCTGCGCTGGAGGAACCCGTGAACGCCGCCGCGCGCCAATCCGGGCTGGTGCTCGTCTACGTCTCGGTGCTCGGGCTGCTGATGATGCTCATCTGGACGCTGGCCTGGAACGCGACGCACGAGACGATCCACGTCGAGGCCGTGCACGAGCTGCGCGCGGCGCGCGACGAGGGCGTCACGCGCGTGGCGGCCTACGGCCTGGGGCTGCTCGAGACGGGCATCCCCGAGCAGGACCCCTACGAGTGCCTCGTGACGATCACGAACGGCTCCGGGACCTTCGTCGGCACCCTGCAGTTCTCGTCGGTCGTCTGGCCGGACACGTGGACCGTGAGCGCCTGGAAGGCGACCGAGTCGGAGCTGCTCATGCTGCCCGAGGCGCCCGCGAGCTTCTGAGCGCGGGCATCCCGCGGGTGTGCTCCGCGTACTGCCCGCCGGTGCCGTCCGTGCACGGCCCGAGCGAGCCGTTTCCTCCCGGCTGCCGGCGCCCCCGGCGCCTCAAGGCCGCCGCCGGGAGCGACCGATAGGGGCTCGTGCGATCAGCCCGAGGTCTGCCAGGACGGCAGGCCGCGTCCGCCCTGGCCCCTCCGAGTCGAACCTCGTGACCCTGACGCAGCCACCGACTCCACGACCCGAGCGTCGGGCCGGCGGCGACCGGCGCAGCCGGCGCACGCGCGGCCTCTCGCGCTACTGGATCTTCGGCCGCCGCCGGCGCGGCCGGCGCGCGGGCGAGAGCCACAACCTGTACGTCGACAACTACGGGCGCGACGAGTGGGGCCTGGTGATCGCCATCGTGCTGCTCTCCACGGCCGACCTGCTGCTCACGCTGGTCTACATCTCGCTCGGCGGCGAGGAGCGCAACCCTGTCATGGCCTCGGTGCTCGAGCACGGCCACGGCGCGTTCGTGGGCGTCAAGTTCAGCGTCACCGCCCTGGGCGCGCTGTTCCTGCTGGCCCACGTGCGCTTCAAGCACGTCAAGGCCTGCCTGGTGGGCATCGCCTGCGCGTACATGCTGCTCATCTTCTACCACCTCTTCACCTGGGTGCCCGCCGTGCTGCGGGGCGCCTGAGGAGCGCGCGATGGCGGCCCCGGGCGGTGAGGGCGAGGTGCCGGCGCGGCGCGTGCTGCTGCGCAGCTGGCTGGCGTTCTCGCTGCTGGCCTTCGCCAACGAGCTGGGCACCAATGCCTACGGCCTGTGGCTGCAGTTCCACCAGGCGAAGGTGCTCAATGCGCTCACCGACGAGCTGCGGCTGGCGCTCGACACGCTGGCCCACCAGGTGCTGGTCATGCTGGCGCTGGCGGCGGCCTGCACCGCGCTCGTGTGGCTGCCGTGGGCGGCCGTGTGCAGCGTGGCCTGGGGGCGCTTCCGGGCGCGGCACGGCGGCACACGCGTCCGGCGCGTGCTGTTCTGGTTCGTGGCCGGCTTCAGCGGCTTCCACCTCTACTACTCGCTGCACGACCTGCTGCTGCCGAGCAGCCGCGCCTGCGACTCGCCGCTCGTGGTGCTGGGCGGCGCCTTCGACGCCGTCGACCCCTCGTGGAGCAGCCCGCGCCTGCTGCTGCTGCCGCTGAGCGGCGCCGTGGTGGTGGGTGCCTCGCTGTGGGCCCTCGCGCACAGCCGCACCCTGCGTCGCGGCGCCCTCGCCTTCGGCCTGCTGGGCTGGGCGGGCGTCGTCGGCTACGAGCGCGTGACGGGCCTCGGGCCGCCGCGCCGCTTCGAGGCGCCGGGCAGCGTCATCGTGCTCGGCCTCGATTCGTTCCAGGCCAACCGCCTGCCGCTCGGCGGCGCGCCGGCCGGTCGGGCGCCGCACATCGACGGCTTCCTGCGCGAGTGCTACCGCTTCGACAACGCCTGGACGCCCTTCGCGCGCACCTATCCGTCGTGGGTCTCGATCTTCACCGGGCGCTACCCGATGCACCACGGCGTGCGCGACAACCTGGTGCCCGACAGCCACCTGGCGCCCGACAACCGCTACCTGGCCGCCGAACTGCGTCGGGCCGGCTACGCCACGCTGCACGCCACCGACGAGACGCGCTTCAGCAACATCCGCGCGGTGCACGGCTTCGAGCGCCTGTTGCACCCGACCATGGGGCTGCCCGACTTCCTCGTGGGCTCCTTCTTCGACTTCTCGGCCGCCAACCTCGTGCGGCAGTCGGCGCTGGGCCACGACCTCTTCCCGCTCATCGCGAACAACCGCGCCGTGGTCGGCTACAACCCGCGCCTGTGGGTGCGCAGCTTCCTGCGCGAGCTCGACGCGCTGCCCGCCGACCGTCCGTTGTTCGTCACGGCGCACCTGTGCGGCAACCACTGGCCGTTCTCGGCGCCCTTCCCGTACTGGCTGGCCGCGCGCCCGGGGCTCGGCGGCGAGGTCGACGCCTGCGTCGACATGGTCGACGAGCAGGTCGGCCTGATCCTCGACCACCTGCGCGCCACCGGCCTGATGGATGCCGCCACGGTCGTGCTGATGTCCGACCACGGCGACGGCTGGTCGGGCGACCCGGCCGACGTGACCAACTCGCACGGCGACAACCTGGAGCGCCTGCTGGCGAACAAGGTGCTGCTGGGCATCCATCGCCCGGGGCTCCTGCCCGGGAGCGACGAGACGCTCGTGCGCAGCTTCGACCTGTATCCGACGGTGCTCGAGCTGGCGGGCCTGCCGGCCGACAACGGCCGCCACGACGGGCTGTCGCTGCTGCCGCTGCTCGCGGGCCAGCCGCAGCCGCCGCGCACGCTGTTCGCCGAGACGGGCTTCGACAAGAAGACCTTCCTCGTCTCGCGCCTCGTGCAGGAGCAGAGCAACTACTACGGCTTCGACCCGCAGAGCGGCCTCATCACGCTCACGCCCGAGGGCTACGACGTGGTGCTGGAGAGCAAGTCGTACATGCTGCTGCAGGGCGACCTGCGCCTGCTCGTCGCGCCCGGGCGCGGACTGTTCCGCATCGCGCGCTTCGATGCGCGCACGGGCGACGAGACCGACGTGACCGACGAGGTGCCGGTGGACACGCGGCGCGCGCTGCTCGAGGCGCTCGTGGCGCACTACGGGTTGCGGGCCGACCCGCTGCTGGGCATGGCCCGCCGGCGCGGCTTCCTGGAGAGCACCTGATGAGGCCGCCTTCGCCAGCAGGCGGCGCAAGCGTAGCGTCGGGAGCACAGGCCGGCCCGACCCGCCCCACCCGCTCGGCCCGTCCGGCCCGCTCGGCCAGCCCGGCCTGCTCGGCCAGCCCGGCCTGCTCGGCCAGCTCGGGCAGCTCGGGCAGCTCGGGCAGCTCGGGCAGCTCGGACGACCCGGTCCGCGCTGTGCAGGCGCCGGCCTGGGGCCTCCTCGTCCTGCTCGGCCTCTCCCTGCTCCCGGCCGCCTGCAGCCCGGAGGTGCCCGAGGCCGCGCGCCGCGGCCCCAACGTCGTGCTCATCGTGGTGGACACGCTGCGCGCCGACCACCTCCAGGCCTTCGGCCAGCCGCAGGCGACGAGCCCGGCGCTGGCCGACTTCGTGTCCGTGGCCACGCGCTACACGCACTGCCTCGCGCCGGCGCCCTGGACCACGCCCAGCACGGCCACCATCCTCTCCGGGCTGCACCCCGTGCGACACGGCAGCCACCAGCCCGGCAGCTCGCTGGCCGACGGCGTCGTCAGCCTGGCCGAGGTCTTCGCGGAGAACGGCTGGCAGACGGCGGGCTTCTCCTTCAACCCCAACGTCTCGTGCGCCTCGCGCTTCGACCAGGGCTTCCAGCACTTCCGCGGCTTCGAGGGCCGCTCGCGCTCGTACCCCGACGTGTCCGAGATGCGCGCCGACGTGGCCGACTGGCTGGACGAATCGCTCAGCGGCCGCTTCTTCCTCTATCTGCAGCCGATGAATGCCCACGGGCCCTACGTCGTGCCGCCCGAACACCAGGCGGATCTGCTCGGCCGGCGCCCGGTGGGGGGCTTCACCTACTACGGCGTGATGATGTCCGCCATCCTGCGCCACGGCGAGGTGGAGCGCCGGGAGCACGTGCTGCCCGCGGTGATCGCCAGCCTGCACGAGCAGTACGCCGCGGCGGTGCGCTACACGACGGACGAGCTGGGCCGCCTGCTCGACGACCTGCGCGCGCGCGGCCTGTACGAGAACTCGCTCATCGTGCTCACGGCCGACCACGGCGAGGAGCTGTTCGAGCACGGCGGTTTCAGCCACGGATACAGCCTGCACGACGAGCTGCTGCACGTGCCGCTGCTGGTGAAGCTGCCAGGGCAGCGGCAGGCCGCCCAGGTGGACACGACGGTCTCGCTCGAGGACATCTATCCCACGCTGTTGCGGCAGGTGGGGCTGCCCCTGCCCTGCGCGGTGGACGGCCGGCCCCTGCCCACGCCGCAGAGCGGTCCGACGGCGCTGGCCGCCGAGGAGCGCTGCCTGCTGTTCCACGTCGACTGGAGCCGGCGCTGCGTGGCGCGCGGTCTGCGGCTCGGCCGCTGGAAACTGCTGCACGTGCTGAGCGACTACGCCGGCGCCGAGGAGCAGTACCTGCTCTACGACCTGGAGGCCGATCCGCTCGAGTCGACGGACGTCGCCGCCGAACACCCCGAGCTGGTCGTCGAGCTGAGCGAGCGCCTTCAGCTCGAGCTGGCCGAGCGCGCCCGGCTGTGCGTGGCGCCGCCCGAGAACGTGCTGGGCTCGCTCGACCAGGAGGCGCTGCAGGCGCTGGGCTACCTGGGCGACTGAGGCCCGGGGTCGCCCGCCGCAGGCGGCAGCCGCGGCACGAGCGGCAGCGCCAGCAGCGACACGCCGGCCAGGGCGGCCAGCGCGCCGGCATAGCCCCAGTGCGGGAGCAGCAGGCCGATGGCGAGGCCGGCCCAGGCCTCGCACCCGTTGGTCGCGCCCATGTAGGCGCTGAACTGCGTGGCGGCCAGGCGCGGCGTCGTCAGGTCCATGAGCAGCGTGTAGGAAGCGGCGGTGAACAGGCCGATGGTGAGGTAGAGCGCGAGCAGGGCGGCCACGCTGGCCGCGCCGCCACCCAGGCCGAGGGCGTCGAGGCCGGCCACGGCCAGCACGGCGACGGCCGTGGCCGCCTGGAAGAGGCGCGTCGCGCGGCTCGGTCCCAGCCGGCCGCAGAGCCGACCGCCGAGCAGCGCACCGCAGACCATCGCCGCCACCTTCGGCAGCTCGAAGGCGCGGGCGATGAGGGCGCTCGAGAGGCCGCGGTCCACGAGGTAGGGGCCGGCCACGGCGCCGGCGGCCTCGAAGCCGGCCGCCGCCAGCAGCGCGAAGACCAGCGCGCGCCAGGTGATGGCCTGTCGCGCCGCGGCCGCCAGCGCCGCGCGCAGCTCGGCGAAGGGCTGCGCCACGCGCGCCGCGCCGGCCTGCGCCGGCACGCCCACGAACACCACGGCCAACACGGCGAGCAGCACGCCCGCCAGGCACAGCGGCGGCGCGCCCGGCCCGGCTCGTCCTGCCAGCAGCAGGGCGCCGCCGCCGAAGGCCCCGCGCCCGAGCAGCATCCCGGCCTGCATCCAGCCGTTGACGCGCCCGCGCTCGGCCGGCGGCGTCACGCCGATGCAGAGCGCGTCCACGATCACGTCCTGCAGCGCGGCCGCCACGGCGTGCAGCAGCAGCAGCACCGAGAGCGCCTCCAGGTCGTCGAAGGCGCCGGGGCGGGCCAGCGGCAGGAGCGTGGCCGCCATGCCGAGCTGCGCCACGACGAGCATGCGCGACAGCCGCCACCCGGCGCCGCGGGCCACGTCCACCAGCGGGCCGCCCAGCACCTTCAGCGTCCAGGGCAGCGCGATGAGCGCCGTGAGCGCGGTGATGCGGCCCACCTCGTGTCCGTCCTCGCGCAGCAGCGTGGGCAGCGCCCACCACAGGAAGCCGATCGGCGCCCCCTCGGCCAGGTACAGGAGCGCGAAGAGCACACGACGGCCGCGCGGCGTGGCGGTGAGGTCCATGCGTTCTCCGGCGGGAGCGGCCCGCGACCTTCCGCGCGGGGAGGCCGGTCGCTACGGTGGCCCGGCCATACTCACCCATCCCGCAGCAGGAGACCACCCATGGATCGCTTTCGCGTCGCCTCGCTGCAGTACTACATCAGGCCGGTGAAGACCTTCGAGGAGTTCCAGGACCAGGTGGAGGCCCTGGTGGACACGGCGGCGGACTACCGCTGCCGGCTGCTGCTCTTCCCGGAGTGGTTCTGCGTGCAGCTGCTCACCCTGGGCAACGTCCGCCGCCCGGTGGCCGAGCAGGTGCGCGACCTGGCCCTGCAGGCGCCGCGCATCTACGAGCTGTTCGTGCGGCTGTCGCGCGAGCACGGCATGTACATCGCGGCGGGCACGGTGCCGATCCTCGGCGAGGACGGCGACAAGGTGCACAACGAGTGCCTGCTGGTCTCGCCCACGGGCAACATGGGCCATCAGCGCAAGCTGCACATGACGCGCTTCGAGAGCGAGGACTGGCTGATCACCCCGGGCACGCGCCTGCGCGTGTTCGAGACCGAGCTCGGGCGCCTGGCGATCACCATCTGCTACGACGTCGAGTTCCCCGAGCTGGCGCGCGCGGCCGCACGCCACGGGGCCGAGGTGCTGCTCGTGCCGAGCTGCACCGACGAGCGCCAGGGCTACCTGCGCGTGCGCTACTGCGCCCAGGCGCGGGCCATCGAGAACCAGCTCTTCGTCGTGCAGTCGTCCACCGTCGGCTCGCTGCCCATGGTGCCGGCCGTCTCGCTCAACTGGGGCCAGGCGGCCATCATGACGCCGTCCGACTTCACCTTCTCGCGCGACGGCATCCTGGCCGAGGGCGTGCCCAACCAGGAGAGCATGGTCATCGGCGACCTCGACCTCGGGCTGGTGCGCGAGGGGCGCACCAACGGCACGGTGCTGCCGCTCTTCGACAGCCAGTCGAGCGCGTCCGTGGCCGAACTGCTGGAGATGGTGACCTTGTGAGCGTCGAGGTGCGCTGCACCCGGCCGCACGACATCCCGGCGATCATCGAGCTCTGCCGGCGCGTGTATCCCGAAAGCCCCGCCTGGCGGCCGGATCAGCTCGCCAGCCACCTGGCGGTCTTTCCCGAGGGGCAGTTCGTCGCGCTGCACGACGGGCGCATGGTGGGCATGGCCGCGAGCCTGGTCGTGCTCTGGGACGACTACTCGATGGACACCTCGTGGCGCGATTTCACCGACCACGGCATGTTCACCAACCACGACGCCGCGCACGGCCGCACGCTCTACGCCGCCGAGGTCATGGTGGACCCCGGCCTGCAGGGCGAGGGCATCGGCACGCGCATCTATGCCGCCCGGCAGGAGCTGGCGGAGCGGCTCGGCCTGCTGCGCATCCGCGCCGGGGCGCGCCTGCGCGGCTACCACGCCCACGCCGCGCGCCTCTCGCCGGAGGAGTACCTCGAGCAGGTGGCGCGCGGCAGGCTGTACGACCCCACGCTCACCTTCCAGCTGCGGCGCGGCTTCCGGGTGCTCGGTCTGGTCAAGGACTACCTGCATCACGACCCGGAGAGCCTCGGGCACGCCGCCTGCATCGAGTGGCTCAACGAGCGCGTGGCCGTGGCGTCCGAACGCTGCACGGGCGACCCGCGCTACCGGGTGCCCTTCGTCGCGCCGCCGCGGCCGTCCGGACCGCAGGCGCGCTGAGGCATGATGGGTGGGCTGCGCCCGTACGCATCCTGTTCGTCCTCGATCGCCTCTCGACCCGTCCAGGGTTCTCCTTCCATGACCAGACTCCACCCGGCGCCTGCCGCGAGGCTCGCCGCCGCCCTCGCGGCACTCGTCAGCTGCCTGTTCCTCACGACGGCGACCTGTGCGCGGGCTGCCTGTCCGCCGCAGGACGCTGCGCTGCGACCGCTGGTGTTCGGCGACCCCGAGGGACGGGCCGCGCCGCCGCCGTTCTTCGCCGGCAGCAGCTACGACCCGGGCGTCACCTCGCCCGACACGGTGCTCGGCCAGCCGCAGGGCAGCCGCCTCGCGCGCCACGCCGAGATCCTCGAGTGCTTCCGGCAGCTCGCCGCCACCTCGCCGCGCGTGCGGCTGCTCGAGCACGGCCGCAGCTTCGAGGGCCGCCCGCTGGTGCACGCCGTGATCACCTCGCCCGCCCACCACGCGCGCCTCGACGCCATCCTGGCCGACCTGGCGGCGCTGGCCGACCCGCGCGGCCTGTCGGAGGCCGAGGCCGAGCGCATCGTCGGCCAGTCGCCGGCCACGGCCTGGCTCGGGTACAGCATCCACGGCGACGAACTCTCCGGTTGTGATGCGGCCGTCGCGCTCGCGCACCACCTCGCCGCCAGCACCGACGCCGACGTGGCCGAGCTGCTGGAGGCCGTCGTGGTCGTCATCGACCCGTGCATGAACCCCGACGGGCGCGAGCGCATCCTCGGCATGGTCGAGCAGTCGTCGGGCCACGTGCCCAACCTCGACTACGACTCGATGCAGCGCGGGCGCTGGCCGTGGGGGCGCGGCAACCACTACCTGTTCGACATGAACCGCGACTGGATGACCGGCAGCCAGCCCGAGACGCGCGCGCGCTGGCAGGCGGTGCAGCGCTACCACCCGGCGCTCTTCGTGGATGCGCACGAGATGGGGGCGCTGGACACCTACCTCTTCTACCCGCAGGCCGCCCCGCACAACCCCTACCTGCCGGAGCGGCTCGGCGCCTGGCAGCAGCGCTTCGGGGCCGACCAGGCGGCCGCCTTCGACGCGCGCGGCTGGGTCTACTACACGCGCGAGTGGGCCGACGCCTGGGCGCCGTTCTACTCCGATGCCTGGGGCTCGCTCGGGGGCGCCGTCGGCATCCTCTACGAGCAGGCGGGCACGAGCGGCTTCCCGTTGCGCCTGGCCAGCGGACAGGTGCGCACCTATCGCGAGGCGGTGCACCACCAGGCCGTGAGCAGCCTGGCCAACCTGACGACGCTCGCCAGGGAGCGCGGTGCGCTGCTGGCCGACCAGCTCGCGCACGCGCGCGCCGCCATCGCGCCGCAGGGCCCGGACGCCGACCGCGTCTTCGTGCTGTTGCCCGGCCGGCAGCCCACGCGTGAGCGGGCCCTGGTCGACGACCTGCTGGCGCAGGGTGTCGAGGTCTGGCGCACCACGGCGCACCTCGCGCTGCACGAGGCCGACGACGGACGCGGCACGCGCGCCGACGCGCTCGACGCGCCACCCGGCAGCTACCTCGTGCCGGCGCGCCAGCCGTTGCGCGCGCGCGTGCTCTCGATGCTCTCGTTCGACATCCGCATCGACGAGGAGTCGCTGCGCAAGGAGCGGCTCGACCTCGAGACCAAGGGCACCTCGCGGCTCTACGACGTGACGGCCTGGTCGCCGGCGCTGCTCGGCGACCTCGACGTGCGCTGGGCACGCGGCGAGGTGGCGGGCGAGCGGCTGACGGCGCTCGAGCCGGCGGCCGCCGGCCTGGAGGGCGACAGCGCGGACACGGTGGCCTGGCTGGTGGACGGCATGGACGACGCCTCGGTGGCCTTCGCCGCCCGTGCGCTCGAGGCCGGGCTCGTGCTGCACGTGGCCGACGAGCCCTTCCGCTCGGCCGGCCGCTCGTTCGCGCGTGGCAGCCTGCTCGTGCGCCGCGCCGACAACCCGGAAGGCGCCGCGGTCGGCGCGGGCGCGGGCGGCGGGTCGTCGGCTGCGGGCACGACTGCGGCGCGCGTCGCTGCCGCCGCGCGCGCCGCGGGCGCCGTGGCCTACGCCACGACGAGCGCGCGCTCGCCCGACGACGGCCCCGACCTGGGCGGCGGTCACTTCGTGCAGCTCGCGCGACCCCGCGTGGCCCTGCTCTCGAACATGCCCGTGGCGCCCGACGCCTTCGGGCACCTCTGGTACCAGCTCGACCAGGTGCTGGGCCTGCCGGTCTCCTTCCTCGATGCGCAGACGCTCCCGGCCTACGACCTGCGCCGCTTCAACGTGCTCGTCGTGCCCCCGGGTTTCGAGCTGGAGCCGGTGCTCTCGGCGCACCTCGACGCGCTGCGCAACTGGGTGCAGGGCGGCGGCACGCTGGTGGCCTGCGGCAATGCCGCGGCGACGCTGGCCGGCCTGGAGCTGGGCAGCGTCGTGCGACGCGGCGATGTGCTCGAGGAGCTCGACGGCTATGCGTTCGCCGCGCGGCGCGAGGCTCAGGCGCGCGACATCGAGCTGGACCTGGCCGCGCTGTGGGGCGAGTCGGAGGCCGCAGCGCCACCGGGCGGGGCTGACGGCGCTGCCTCCCCGGACGCGGCGGCCGGCGATGACGACGGGGATGCCGACGAGGACGGGGCGGCCGCCAGCGCGAGCGACGACGACAGCGACGACAGCGACGACGACAGCGACGAGCCCGACCCCACGCGCGACCCCGATGCCGAGCGCCAGGAGCAGTGGATGCGGCGCTTCGCCCCGGCCGGCGCCATCCTGCGCGGCCTGGTGGACGAGCGGCACTGGATCACGGCCGGCTGCACCGGCGAGCTGCCGGTGCTCGTGGACGGCGCCGAGGTGCTGCTGGCGCGCGCTCCGGTGCGCACGGCCGTGCGGCTCGCGCCGGCCGACGCGCTGCGGCTCTCGGGCCTGCTCTGGCCCGAGGCCCGCGAGCGGCTGGCCGACGCGGCCTGGCTGACCGTCGAATCGCTCGGTCGCGGACAGATCATCCTGTGCGCGAGCAACCCCGGCTTCCGCGCGCAGTTCCCGGCCGGCGCGCGCCTGTTCAGCAACGCCGTCGTGTACGGGCCGGGCGCGGGCGCACAGCAACCGATCGGTTGGTAGGGGGTGTGTCAGCGCCGAGGCGGCCGGCCGATCGTCCATGGCAGGCCGAACGCACCCGGCGCGTCCGCCACGCGACGCGCGACACGACGCCAGCAGAGGGAGGTTCCCACGACCGGTCGTCCACGAGGCAAGCAGCGGACGTGGCCACGGAGCTGGCCGCGTGCCACGCGGGTTGGCTTCGCGGCGCTCGCTGCGGCGCTCACCCCGGCGCTCCCCGTGCTCGGCTCGACAGCCGCCGGCGACCAGGAGGCTGCGGCCCCGGCCGCCCTGCGCCCGGGCACGGTCATCGTGCTCCCGGTGCCGCCGAAGATCGAGGGCGGCGAGTTCCTCGACCCGGCTGCTTTCGACCCGGCCGATCTCCGCGGCACGCCGGGTGACTGGCAGGTCATGGAGGGGCCGCGCGTGGTGGGGGGCGGCGACGTGGACGGCGACGGCCGGCCCGACGTGCTCGTTGCGAACCGACACATCCGAGGCGATGGCCGCCCCGACACCGTGCGCGCGTACTCGGGTGCCGATGGCCGGCTGCTCTTCGATGTCGTGGGAGGCGCAGGCTGCGGGGTGGACCTCGACTTCGCCGGCGACCTCGACGCGGACGGCTGCGACGAGCTGGTTTGGTGCGTGTATCCCGTGCAGGTTCGCCAGCCGCTCGCCCAGCTCACGGTCTGCATCAGCTCGGGCCGTGATGGGCGCCTGTTGCGTCGATGCGACTCCGGGCTGACCGGCAACATGGTGGACGTGGTGGCACTCGACGATGTGGATGCCGATGGCACGCCGGACATCGGGCTCACGATCGATCGGGACCTCGTCGTGCTCTCCGGGCGGAGCGGCGAACGACTCGTCCAGTTCCGTTGGGAACCGGATGCCTCGGACGTCGACAGCAGCGAGATCGCAGTGGCCGGCCTCGGCTGCCGGGTCGCCGGGCGCCGATGGACGCGATCGGTTGGATGTAACGCCGACATGCCTGTTGCGTTGGCGTGACACCGGAGCTTCGGCGACCGAGCGGCACATGACGACAACGGGTGCGGTCGACATCACGGCAATGATCGTCACGGTCCGTGAGCAGCGTGTACTGCTCGCTTCGGACTTGGCACGCATCTACGGCGTCACGACGAAAGTCCTCGATCAGGCCGTGACGCGCAATGCGCGGCGGTTCCCGGATGACTTCGCGTTCCGCCTGGGGATCGAGGAGGCGAACGAACTCCAGCGATCAAGGTCACAGTCTGTGACCTTGAACCGCGGCAGGAACATCAAGTACCCACCCGTGGTGTTCACCGAGTACGGCGCACTCATGGTGGCCTCGGTGCTGAACAGTGATCGGGCAGTAGCGATGAGCCTCTACGACGTGCGCGCATCCGTTCGCCTGAGGAGCTGGGTCGCCGACCAGCGAGAGATCGTGAGCAAGTTGACCGCGCTGGAGGCCCGGGTGGGCTCCCACGATCGATCCCTCCAGGCCATCATCCAGAGCCTGCGAGAGCTCATGGAGCCGCCGGTCGAACCGCGCCGCCGGATCGGCTTCTCGCGGGGCTCCACGCGCGGGGCCGCCCGAGGCACCGCGCGGGGTACCGCCCGGGGGCCCGCCTGATGCTCCCTTCCCGCGCTCCGCCCGCTAGAATGCGCCGCCCTTCCGTCCGGAGCCCCCCTTCTTGAAGCTCGCCTGCGGCATCGTCGGCCTGCCCAACGTGGGCAAGTCCACGCTCTTCAACGCCATCACGGCGGCCGGCGCCGAGTGCGCCAACTACCCGTTCTGCACGATCGAGCCGAACGTGGGCGTGGTGCCGGTGCCGGACCCGCGGCTCGAACAGATCCGCGCGCACATCGAGACCAAGCAGCTCGTGCCCGCGGTGCTCGAGGTGGTGGACATCGCCGGCCTGGTGGCGGGCGCCAGCAAGGGCGAGGGCCTGGGCAACAAGTTCCTCGGCAACATCCGCGAGACGGCGGCCATCCTGCACGTGGTGCGCTGCTTCGACGACGACGACATCGTGCACGTCTCGGGCGCGGTCGACCCGCTGCGCGACATCGGCATCATCGAGCTGGAGCTGGCCATGGCCGACCTCGATGCGCTGCAGCGCGCCGTCGAGCGCACGGCCAAGAAGGCGCGCGGCCCCGACGCCGAGGCCAAGGCGGCCATGCCGGTCTACGAGAAGGCCGTGGCCTGGCTCGACCAGGGCCGCTGGCTGCGCACCGCCGACTGGAGCGAGCGCGAGCTGGCCGTGCTGCGCCCGCTCTTCCCGCTCACGCTGAAGCCCGTGCTCTACGTGGCCAACGTGGCCGAGGACGACGTGGCCGGCCACTCGCCGCACGTGGCCACGGTGCGGGCGCATGCCGCCGCGCAGGGAGCCGAGGTGGTCGTGCTCTGCGCGCAGATCGAGAACGAGCTGGCCGTCATGGGCAAGGACGACCGCCAGGAGTTCCTGGCCGACCTCGGCCTGCACGACGCGGGCCTCGACCGGCTCGTGGCGAGCGCCTTCCACCTGCTCGGGCTGATGACCTTCTACACCGCCGGCCCGAAGGAGATCCGGGCCTGGACCATCCACCAGGGCGACACGGCGCCCGTCGCGGCGGGCGTGATCCACACCGACTTCGAGCGCCTCTTCATCCGCGCCGAGATCTACTCCGTGCACGATCTCTTCGAGCTGAAGAGCGAGCAGGCCATCCGCGACAAGGGCCGCCTGCGCACCGAAGGACGCGAGTACGTCATGCGCGACGGCGACGTGGCGCACTTCCTCATCGGCAAGTAGGGCCGCCGGGCGCGGCCGCGCGCGGTGCCGCTGGGCGCAGGCGGGGAAGCCGAGCATGCGGGAGGCCGGGAGGCCAGCAAGCCAGGAAGCCGGGCGGCCGGGCGGCCGGGTGGCGTGGCGCCAGGACTGCCGGCCGCTAACATGGTCGCCTCGCTGGCCCACTCCGGTGTCACGCCCATGAACTCCGACGCTGCCGACCCTCCGCGCTCGCCGCCTCCGGCTGTCGGGCCGCGGTCGGCGCAGGCCGCGCAGCCGAACCTGCCGGCGCAGGCCGCGCAGGCCGCGCAGCCGACGCGGGCGACGCGGGCGACGCAGCCCGCCGCCTTGCGCGTGGGCGTGCTGTCCGTGGGTGACGAACTGCTCGCCGGCGACATACCGGACACCAACGCCCATCGCCTGGCACGGGAACTCGCCGCGCGCGGACATCAGCTCGTGTCGGTGGCCACCGTCGGCGACCAGGTGGACGCCGTGCGGCGCGCGATCGAGCGGGCGGCCGAGGACTGCGACCTGCTGCTGGTGAGCGGCGGCCTCGGGCCGACGCGCGACGACCTGACGCGCGAGGGCGTGGCCGCGGCCTTCGGGCTGCCGCTCGAGGAGCGCGGCGAGTACCTGCACCAGGCGCAGGGGCGCCAGCCGGTGCTGACCGATGACGCGCGCCTGCAGGCGCACTTCCCGCGCGGAGCGAGGGTCCTCGAGAACGCCCAGGGCACGGCGCCCGGCTTCCTGGTCGAGGGCCGCCCCGCCGGGCGCGCGGCCCAGGCGCCCCCGCTGCGCGTGGCGTGCTTTCCCGGCGTCCCCTCGGAACTGCTGCCGATGGCCCTCGCCCTCTTCGCGACGCTCCCGCAGGGGCCGGCGCCCCCCGCGCGCAGCCTGCGCTGTTGCGGCCTGACCGAGGCCGCGCTCGGCGACGCGCTGAAGGACCTGATGCGGCGCGATCGCGCCGGTTGTCGCGTCGGCGTCACGGCCGCGCATGGCGTGCACACCGTCTGCCTGCGTGGCGGGGATGCGCAGGACGTGGCGCAGACGGAGGCCGAGATCCGGCGCCGCCTGGGCACGACCGTGTTCGGTGCGGGCGACACCAGCCTGGCCGAGGCGGTGGTGGAGATGCTGGCCGCGCGCCGGCTCGTGGTCGGCACGGCCGAGTCCTGCACCGGCGGGCTGCTGGCGGGCGCCATCACCTCCGTGTCCGGCGCGTCGGCCGTCTTCCGGCAGGGCGTCGTGACCTACTCGGACGAGTGCAAGCAGCGCCTGCTCGAGGTGCCGGCCGAGCTGCTGGCCCGGCACGGCGCCGTGAGCGAGCCCGTGGCGGTGGCCATGGCCACCGGCCTGCGTCGCCGGAGCGCTTGCGACGTCGCGCTGTCCATCACGGGCATCGCCGGCCCGCTGGGCGGCTCGAGCCACAAGCCCGTCGGCAGCGTGGTGCTCGCCCTGGCCGACGCCGCCGGCGAGCGCGTGGTGAGCCACGTCTGGCGCGGCAGCCGGGACGACGTGCGCCAGCGCGCCGTGACCCGTGCCCTCGAACTGCTGCGCCGCCGCCTGCTGGGGGAAGGATGAGGGCCCATTCCCCCGGCGTCGGCAGCAGCGGCGACCCGGTCGGGGTCTTGAGTGATGGTGCCGTCATCTGCCGCCCGCCGCCGGCTGCGCATGATGCCCCCGTGACGGAACTGAAGGAGCCCTTGCCCGCCCAGCGCGGCGTGTCGTCGGTGCTGACCACCATCGACCCGCTGCTCCTCGACCGCCAGCAGCGGCACGCGAACCGGGCCGCCGAGCGACGGGCATCGCAGGGCGACCGCCCGTTGCACCCGCCGCGGACCCGGCCCGTCATGGCCCTGGTCACGCGCGCGACGCTCTCCGTGTGCAGCCGCCTGCCCCTGCGGGTGCTGCACCTGCTGGGGGGGCTCGTCGGCGCGTGCATGGCGGTGCTGCCGACGCGCTCCCGCCGCCGCAGCCAGGTCAACCTTGAGCTGTGCCTGCCCGAACTCGCGGCCGGCGAGCGCCGGCTGCTGCTGCGGCGCAGCCTGCAGCATGCGGCCTGCGGGGCGCTCGAGCTGGCGCACGTCTGGCGCTGCGAGCCCGACGAGCTGCAGGCCCTCGTGCGCCGGGTGCACGGCGCGGAGCACCTGGCCGCGGCGCAGGCGTTGGGCCGCGGGGTGATCTTCGCCGTGCCGCACCTGGGTGCGTGGGAGGTGTTCGGGTACTGGCTGTCGAGCACGCGGCCGGTCACGGCGCTCTACCGCCTGCCGCGCATCGCCGAGTTCGACCGCCTCGTGCGGTCGGGCCGCAAGCGCTTCGGAGCGCAGCTCGTGGAGGCGCGGCACGAGTCCCTGCGCACGCTGGTCGGCGCGCTGCGGCGCAACGAGTGCATCATGTTGCTGCCGGACCAGGTCCCGACGCGCGGCGCGGGGCAGTTCGTGCCCTTCTTCGGGCAGCCGGCCTTCACGGGCACGCTGCTCTCGCGCATGGCGGCCTCGACGCGGGCGCCGGTGCTCTGGGCGCACGCCGAGCGCCTGCCGCGCGGCCAGGGCTTCGAGGTGCACATCCGGCCGAGCGAACCGACGCCGGCCGGCGACCTGGGCGCGGCGCTGGCGGCCGTGAACCGCGACGTCGAGCGCAGCATCCGCAGCTGTCCGGAGCAGTACCTCTGGCGCTATCGGCGCTTCCGCAGGCAGCCACCCGGGGTGCACTCGCCCTACCGCCCCTGATCCTGCGGGGACGCGGGCGCGATGGGGCCCGAAAAGCCCTCGCAGTAGTAGAGCTGCCAGCGCGCCACGACCTGCCCGTCGAGGCTGACGACCTCGCTCGGCAGCTCGGTCGCGCGCGCGAACACGCGCTGCAGGCGCGGCAGCGAGTCCACGTCGTCGGCGCGCTTCACGTAGAGCGCGTTCCAGCCGTCGTACTGGCCCTCCTGGTACCAGTGCGTGAGCTGGCGGAAGTGGTCGCGCTTCAGCGGCAGCGTCGGCACCGCGCCCCCGAGCAGCCAGGCCATGAGGCTGGTGAGGTGGTAGTCGGACGCCATGAGCAGCAGCGGCTCGGGGCGCTGGTCGAGCTCGGCGCGCAGGCGCGTGCGGAGCGGTTCCTGGCTGCAGAGTTCGAAGGTCAGCTCGGCCGCGACCGACTCGGGGTCGTCGGGCAGCAGCCAGGTCGTGCGCGCCATGAGCGGCGGGATGACCGCGAGCGGCAGCAGGCTGAGCAGTGCGGTGATGACGCCGGTGCGGATCCAGCCGGGGCGGGGCCGTCCCCCGTCGGTGAGCCACGCGGCCGCGAGCGGCAGGGCGGAGAGGAAGCAGGGGGCGAGCCAGTGCGTGCCGATGCCCAGGCGCGTCGAGCAGGCGAGGAAGATGCCGAACGGCACCCAGCTCGTGCACAGGCACAGCCGCTCGAGGTCCGTGGCGGGTGGCACGCTGCGCAGCAGGGCCCGGCTGGCGGCGACCCAGGCCAGGAAGCCGGTGGGCGTGACGAGCACCATGCCCGACACGAAGACCGACGTGAACTGGTAGAGGCCGCGGCCGATGAGCACGAGCAGGGGATCCTGCACGAAGCTGCGGAAGGGGGTGGCCAGCGTCGGGGCCCCGTGCGCCAGGTTCCAGGCGACGTTGGGCCAGAGCACGAGCAGTGTCGTGAGCAGCGCCAGCCAGGGGCGCGGACCGGCCAGCAGCGAGCGACCGCGCGGCGTCGAAACGAACCACACGCCGTAGCCCGCCAGCAGCCCGAAGCCGGTGTACTTGGACAGGATGCAGGCGCCCGTCAGTGCCCCGGCCAGCAGCCAGCGGCCGGTCGTGTTGCAGGCCACCGCACGCTCGAAGGCCAGCAGCGAGAGCGACCAGGTGAGCAGCAGCGGTGCATCGGGCGTGGCCACCATGCCGAACGGGAAGCCCACCAGGCCGAGGCACAGCACGCCGGCCGCCAGCTGCGCGGCGCGTTCGCTCACCACGCGCCGCCCGAAGGCGAGCAGCACGAAGACGGCGGCCGTCTGGCCGACCAGCGAACCGAGGCGGAGGCCGAGCGCCGAATCGCCGAGCAGCAGCGTGCCGAAGCGGACGAAGAGCGCCACCATCGGCGGGTGGTCGTAGTAGCCGGCGGCCAGGCGCTGCGACCACAGCCAGTAGTAGGCCTCGGCTGCGAACATCGGCAGCGTGGCGGCGAGCAGCGTGCGCAACACGGCCGCGCACAGCACGAGGATGACGAGCCGGCGCATGCCCCTGTCGGTCACGGGGCAGAGCCTAGCGGGTGGGTGCCGCCGGGCCGCAGGAGAATCGCGGCCCGGCGGCACGACAGGCTCAGGGCTGGCGGCGTCTGCGTCGGGGCCGCAGCGCGCCGAGCTTCACCTGCATCTCGAGCCAGGCGGCAGGGTCCTGCGGCTCCCAGACCTGCGGGGCGCACAGCATCTCGACGTTGATGATGTGCCGGATGGCCGAACCGTCACGGGCCGAATCCTCCTGCAGCTTCACCTCGATCGGCGCGTAATGCACCAGGGGCACGGTGCCGACGGCGGTGTGAGCCGGGACGGGCAACGTGCACTGGGTGGCCGTCTTCACGGCGCCCAGCGTCCCGGCGCCCGACAGCCCGGCGAACACGATCCAGAGCTGGCCGTCCTGCCGCCGCTGGTACGCGATGATGCCCAGGTCGCGGCTCCGGTGCCACTCGCGGGGCTCGGCCAGCCACACGCGCTGCGCGCCGTTCACGGAAGCCACCATGGCCCGGCTGCCCTCGCGCACCGACTTGGCCTTCTTCGGCTCCGTGGCCTCGAGCGCGCCCTGGTCGGGCTGGAAGGCGCTCGGCAGCTTGGGCTGGTCGGAGGCCGGGAAGATGAAGTGGAAGGGCAGCGACCCGAGCGGCTGCGCGCTGAAGCGGTCGACGCCGCACATGCGACAGAGCAGCTCCTCCGTGAAGTGGTTGGCGCGGCTCGAGCCGATGGTGACGAGGGCGATCTCCGGCTCCGAGAGCAGGTTGACGTACGGCTTCACGGCGGTGATGGCGGCGGTGACCGAGTCGCGCAGCACGATGTCGCGGTAGTCGATCTTGGCGCGCGGACCGAACTCGCTCAGGTGCGTGTAGAAGTCCAGCATGCCCAGCACGTCGTAGTCGGCCAGCACGTTGCGCTTCTTGTCGCCCTCGTGCACGACGTGTCGCGCGCTCAGCAGCGACACGACCCGCGTCATGCGCGCCACGTGCGAGAAGAGGTCCTCGGGCAACTGGAAGAACGGCTTCTTGAACAGGCTCTCGTGCACGTCGGCCGCGACGCGCTCGATCGACAGCAGCTGCGCGAACGTGACGACCTCGGTGAGGTCACCCTGCGCGAGCGTGCGGAGCTTGTGGCGGTTGACGAAGCCGTGATCGATCATCGACGCCGCGATGCGGCGCTCGACCGCCTGCCAGCTGCGGTACTGCTCGAGGAGTTTGTTCAGGATCACGCTCAGGTAGATCGTGTAGGGCATGTCGGACACGGGCAGGCTCCTGGTGCGGGGCGGGGTGAGGGGGGTACTGGAAACATCCTGCCAGTACCACGGGATCCTGCATACCCTTTGAAAGAAGGCGCCCATTTGAATGCCCGGTGGGTTCTTGCCAGCGCTGTCAAAATCCATCCGCAGGCCACAAGGCCCTCGTCCTGCGTTTGAATGCGTGCCCCCAGGTCCTGCCTGCCCCCGTTCCCCCGAACGAGCCCCCCATGCCCACCGCTCGCCTCACCGTGCTCGAAGAACCCGAACTGTACAGCATCCTGGACGTGTCCGACGGCGTCGGCGCGCAGGCGCGTGCGCTCGAGGTCGATCTGCCACCACGCTACACCATCCTGCTGCTCGCGCTGTGGCGCGCCCAGGAGACGGATCGCGCACAGGGCGCCCACGAGATCTCGCCGCGGCGCGTGGGCCGGCGCAGCCACAAGGACCTCGCGGCGACCAGCACGCGCTTCCAGGGTTGGCGCTGCCCGGCGCCGGAGGCCGTGCGCCGCTACGTGCGCAAGCTCGAGCGGCTGCTGGCCGGGCACTGGTCGGCCCGCTGGCCGGATCACGAGCCGCCGCAGCTCTTCGACCGCGACCGCAAGTACGGCGTGCGCCTGGCCCTGGAGCTGTCGGCGCGCGGCGCCCTGCGCCACTGCTGGTTCGCGGATCCGCCCGATCAGTCGCCGCCCGACGCGCTCAGCGGCGCTCCCTCGGCCAGCGTGCGGCAGTCCCGCGCCGTGTCCCCCGTGACGTCCCGTCGTTCGTCCCTCGCGCGCCGCACCATCGTGCGTGATGCTCGTTTGCACGAGGCGACGGGCGGAACCTCCCACGAGCTGCGGCGCGCGCTGCAGCGCCACGCGCAGCGCGCCGCGGTGACGCGCGTGCGTTCGTGGATGCGCGCACCCTGATCGCCGACCTCGCCCCGAGCTGTACCCACACCCCGTGACGCCCGCACCCCATGACGCTCGCCCTGCTGCTCGACCGCCTCGACGGCACTCCCCGCTGGGGTGCCGGCGACGGACCTGACGTGCTCGTCGTGCCGGACGGAGGCGGAGCCCTCTGCCTCCCGGCCGACGACGCTCCGCGCTGGCTGCCCCTCGGCCCCGTGCCCGCCGCAGCGCGGGTCTCGGCCGGGCCCGCCGCGCCGGCCACGCCAGCCACGCCAGCCACGCCAGCCACGCCAGCCACGGCGGGGCTGCCGGTCGTCCTGTGGGCCGAACCGCTCGAGCAGGGCGCGCTGCTGCTGGCGCCGGCCCCGGGCCGGCGCTGGCTGCTGGACGGGCACCCCGCGGGGCCGCTGCTGCGCTGCCGCCCCGGCCAACGCCTCGACCTGCCGCCCGCGCTCGTGCTGCACGTCAGCCTGCGGCTGGCGGGAGCGGCCGGTCCGCCGCCCGCCGTGCGCGTGGGCGAGCCGTGCCCGGTGTGCCGGCTGCCGTTCCTGGCGACGAGCCGGACCTGGACCTGCGCGCGCTGCGCCACCGCGCTGCACGCCGAGGGCGACGAGGTGCCTGAGAGCGAGCGGCTGACCTGTGTCGAGCTGCAGCGCGACTGCCCGGGTTGCGGCGACCCGATCCGGCGCGGCGGAGGGCTGAGCCATGTCCCCCGGCAGTGAGCGCGGGCCGCGACCCGTGCGCGTCCCGGCGCCGGCGGGCGCCGCCCTGGTGGACCGCGGCGCGCGCCTGCCGGCCTTCGTCCACGGGCCGCCGGACGCCCTGCCGCGCCTGCAGCGTCTCTCGGTGGCGGTGGTGGGCCTCGGCAGCATCGGCGGCCGCCTCGCCGACGGGCTCGCGCGGCTGGGGGTGGGCCGGCTGCTGCTCGTCGACCCGGGTCGCATCAAGGCCGAGAGCCTGCTCACGCACGACGTGCGGGCCGGCGACGTGGGACGCGGCAAGGCCGAACTGGCCGGCGAACGCGCGGCGGCCCTGCACCCGCAGGGCGAGGTGCTGGCCTTCGACGGGCCGGCGCAGGCCCTGCGCGACGCCGACCTGCAGCGCTGCGACCTCGTCGTGCTCGCCACCGACAACCTCGCGACCGAGGTGCACGTGGGGGCGCGCGCGCTGCGCCTCGGCGTGCCGCTCCTGCAGGCCTCCGTGGACGGCGGCTCGCTGCTCGCGCAGCTGCGCAGCTGGCCCAACGCCGACCAGGGCCAGGGCCCGTGCCCGGCCTGCGCCTTCGGGCCGGCCGAGCGCGAGGCGCTCGACGCCGGCACGCGCTTCGCCTGCGCCGGCGCGCTCGACGGACCCTTCGGCGGCGCTCCTGCCGCCGCCCGTGCGGCCGCCCCGACGCGCTCGACCGCCGCGCTCTGCGCCCTGGCGGCCGACCTCGCCGGCCTGGCCGTGCTGCGTCGCGCGCTGGGGTTGGGCGAGGACGGCGGCGCCTGCCTCGACGAGTACGCGGGCTACCTGCACCGCGCCACGCGCACGCCCCTGCGCCGCCGGCCCGACTGCCCCGTGGACCATGCCGCGCCGCGGCGCGCGCGCCTGCTGCGCCCGCTCGGCGAGCACAGCCCGGCCGAGCTGCTGGCCGCGGTCGGGCTGCCGGTGGCCGGCGCCGACGGGCTGTCGTTCGGGCTGCGCGTCGACGGCTACGTGCTGCTCGCCCCCGAGGCCTGCCGCTGCGACGGGCAGGTCGCGCCGGCCCGCTTCGCTCCCGGCGAGGCGACCGACCTGCGCTGCCCGCGCTGCGACGCGCCGCGCACCGGCGGCCTGCACGCGCGGCTGGCGTGCGCGCCGGGACGCCTGCTCGCGCAGCAGCTCGACCGCCCGCTGGCCACGCTCGGCGTGACCGACGCCCGCCTCGTGCTCGTCGAGGCCGCCGACGAGCGCGTGCTCCTGGAGACCCGCTGATGCCTGCGTTGCACGAACTGCACAAGGTTCCGCTCGATGCCGACAGCCGGCAGCTGCTGCAGGCGCGCACCAGCGTCTCCGTCGGCTCGCCCATGTGGCGCGCTCGCCAGGGCGCCGAGGCGCACGACCTGCTCGCCCTGGCGCAACTCTCGCCGCGCCTCGTGGTGCTCGACCTGCGGCTGGAGGGCGAGCTGCGCGCGCTGGTCGGCCTGGCCGGCCCGGTGCCCACCTGCCCGCGACCCGGCGTGGTGGAGGTGCGCGATCGGGCGCTGCTCGCGCTGCGCTACCCGCTCGAGGCCCTGAGCGAACCGCTGGCGGGCTGGGCCTTCGTCAACGTGCTGGAGCCGCGCGGTCTGTGGCTGCCGAACGCGGCGCAGGTGCCCGAGCAGCGGCTGTGCCTGGGAGTGGCCATGCCGGTCGGCATCCCGCTGCGCGAGCTGGTGCTGGCGAGCTGGGCCGCGCTCACGCTGCAGGCGGTGCAGCTCGACCCGCGCGATCCGGCAGGCGTGCTGAACCTGGACGCCGCCCGCTGGTGGCAGGACCACCAGCACGCCCTGCCGCTCACGCGCGCCTCGCTGCTCAGCGCACCCGGCCCGGACGAGGCGCAGGCCGCCCAGTTGCGCCTCGCTGGCCTGCCCGCCCCGGCGTCGCGGGCCGCGGCGCAGCACACGACTTCGGAATCCGGCCACGCGGCCGGAAGGGACGCACGGGAGATCGAGGAGCCTGGAACATGAGCCGGCGCAGCGTGACAGGGCGTCGGGCGGAGCTGCCGGGGTCGGCTCGGGAGAAGCCCACCCCGGCAGCGGTCCGCGAGGGCGCCTTCTGCGTGCTGCACGCGCTGCAGCGCGGACGCGCCGGCGACGAGCTGGGCGGTCCCGGGCCCTGGCGGCGCGTCGACGACGAGTGGCTCGTGGCGGAGCTGTCCATGGATGTCGCCCGGGCGCAGCTCGACCCGCGCCTGGCCGTGGCCGCCTTCGAGGCCTGGGCTGCCGACACGCTGGAGGCCAGCGGTCGTCGCGCAGCGGACGACGAGGCTCGCGCGCTGGCGCCCGCGCCCACGACCGTGTCCACGGCGGTGCTTGCTGCTGCGTCCGCGTCGGTGCCCGCCTCGTCGCCCTCCGACCGGCTGCGCGCTGCGCTGCTGGCCGAGCTGCGCGCACTCGCCGCTCCCGGCGTGCAGGTGGAGGAACTCGCGCTCCCGATCGACGTGCACGCCACGGCCAATCGCCTCGCGCTCTCGGTGCGCCTCGGCCTGGCGCCCGCCGGCAGCCTGTCGCCCGCGCGCGAGGCGTGGCTGCAGAGGTTGCTGTCCGCCGCACGGGCGCGCTGGCGGCTCGTGCGCTTCGGCCGTCGCGCCGACGGCGCAGTGCTGGCCGAGGTGGACCTGAGCGGCGCGCCGGTCGAACTCCTGCCAGCGTTGTCAAAGACCTGTCTCGCTGGCCTGCACGCTGCGAGTGCCTCGACACTTCCCTCTGTGGCGCTCGTGCTCGATCGCAAGCCGCGCCGACTGCTCGATGCTCCGCCGCCCGGCGTGTTCACCGGGCTGCACGACACTTCACCCGTTCCTGTTCCTGTTCCTGGAGGACGCCCATGATGCTCACCGCCCCGCCCGACCTGTCGCTCGACGACGACCTCGACCTGAGCGCCTCGACCGTCACGTCCACGCGCGCCACGCCGGTGCGCGTGCGCCGCACGCTGCCGGCCGAGACCGTGGCCCGCAGCCTCGCGGCGCTGCTGTCGCTGCCCAGCGACCTGCCGTACGCCCTGCGCAACGACGTCTCGGCCGAGTACCTCGACCCCGCGCGGCCGATCGGCGACCAGATCCAGCCGGGCGGGCAGATCACGATCACGCCGAAGACGCACCTCGGCTGATGCCCCGACGGCGGCGCGGCGCCCCGGCCACCTCGGGCGCCGCGCCGTCCACCCCGCGCCGGGCGCCGCACCGCCCGGCTGCAGGCCGGCAGCGCAGCCGCTGCCGCATCTCCTGCGACCCGCACCACGCCCTAGCCCCTGCCCCAGGAGTTGCCCAC